>Ga0209500_10000266_pt1 | contig 46663 bp, 50 predicted proteins | sample S_140212_EF_Meta_FD_187323 | JGI IMG/M metagenome (GOLD analysis project Ga0209500, IMG submission 187323) | Freshwater microbial communities from Lake Simoncouche, Canada to study carbon cycling - S_140212_EF_MetaG (SPAdes) (version 2) | ecosystem: Environmental > Aquatic > Freshwater > Lake ... | reverse complement strand
ATTAAACGTTTCCAACGACTTCTTCAAAACTTACTCCAGTGCGAGTAGCAACGAAGGTAAGTCCAATGAAGTTGATTGATCTTGCAGGTTTTACGAAAATATCAGCCCTGAATTGATTTCCATCAATCACATCGGGAGTATTATTTGTTTCATCACAGATAACAACAAAATCAGTAATTCCTCTCTTTGATTTAACATCGCGGAGATATGGTTCAACAATGTTGATGAAGTTTGATCTTGTGATTACGTCATTAAATTCAAAAAGTTGTGATCTTGCTGCTCTTTCAATTGTTCCTTCAATTGTCAAGAACAAACGACGAACGTTGATTCTATCAAAAGCAGAACCATAAGAGAGTGCAGTTTTATCACCAAATAAGATGATTCCAGCACCAGGAGAGAAAATAATTGGATTAATTCTTCTCGGATAAAGTAAATCTCTTTGTGCTTGTGAAGGATTGTAAGCAAGTTTTACAGCACCATTGATTCCACCTCTGGAAGAACCAGCAGGAGAGAACCAAGGATATTGATTGATTGATGTTCTAGCCATCAATCCAGCAACGTCTGCATTACAAGCAATATATCTAAAGGTGTTGTTGAATCTATCAAACGTATACTTATATCCAGAATCAAAAACTGCATAAGAAGATGAAGTCAATGAATCAAAGAAATTAATAACGTTTTGTGTTTGTGTGTCAGAGTTAGTAACATTTACAACTCCATCTCTGTGTGGAGAAATGACTGCAATACAATCTCTTCTTTGTTCTGCAACAGAAATTAAAGCATTTGCTTTTGCTTGTGAATCATAAATTGTAGCACCACCAGAAGGTCCAGAAATTAAGAAATTGACTGAATATTCTGCTGGATTGGTGAGAATGTTATAAGATGAAATAATATTTGCGAGTGTTGCATTCATTCCACCACTTGCAGAATAATCAACACCACCAGTTAAATTGTAAGTTACATTTCCAGCAGCACTGAATGTGATGCCTTGTGCATTTACTCCCCAATTTCCAGTTGCAGTAGCGGTAAGTCCAGTAGTTAATGCAAATCCAGTAGCAGATCCAGTTGGTGCTTTACCAGCAAAAACATATGAAGATTTGTTTGCAATAGAATCTTTGTAATATACTGGTTCTGATGGTGAAATCTTACCATCAAGTGCTTTTGATAAGTAAGTATATTTTTCTAAAACATTTCCAGCAATACCAGTTACTAAACCAGTATCATCTACAACTACAAGGTGGAATTCGTCATTACGACCATTTCTTTCTGCACAATATTGTGAAGTTTTTGGTTTTTCTGCAATAGATTTCCAATAAATTGTAGTATTAGTAAGACCCAAAGTTTGTTGGTTATACCAATCTGATAATGTAGCAGAAGTAATTGAACTAGTTGTTACACCTGCTGTGGTAATTACTTGAATTGTATTTGAAACAGTTGATGACGTAGAACCTCTTGTGAAAGTAAACGTTGTTGTTCCAATACCTGCTGTGATTGTTTTATCTACATAAATTGCGCTTGTTCCAATAGAAACAACTGTTGTTCCTGCTGATACACTTGTTCCAGAAACAATATCACCAAGTTGAATTCCAGTTGTTACAATTCCAGTAATTGAAGCATCAAACGCTTCACTCAAATAACCAGAAGTTGTTGCAACTCCAACTGTTGTTGATACTGTAGATGTTATTGGAGTTTGGAATGCGTATACACCACCTTCAGTGTAAGAAACTTGCGAAACTGTTGTTCCTGAAATTGTTGCAGAAACTTTTACATACAATTCACTTGCACCTACACCAGTGATAATTCCTCTCAAATAACCAGTAGCAGAAGAAGTTGATCCAACACCAGCAATAACTCTACCATCAATTGGTTGAGTAATTCCCATCCCAACAGATACACCAGTAGTTGTCACGCCAGAAATGGTTTGATCTGCAAAAGCATCAATCGTGCAAACTTTTAAATTATTTGCCCACTTTCCTGGATTCTTGGCAGCATAATACCAAGATGTTGCAGTTTGTTGGTTGTTAATATAATCTTCATATGAAGAAATTTTAAGCGTAGTTGATGCTACAGAAACACCAGCATTTGAGTTATTTAAATTGTCTCCATCTGTTCTAATGACCCTAAGAATGCCACCATACGAGAGATACGATGATGCACCTAACCAGTACTCATATTGAGCATCAGTTGAAAGAGATTTACCGAATGTTTTGAGAAGATCGTTTTCAGTTTCAATTAAGATAGGAACATTTACTGGTCCTTTCTCAAATGGTCCTGCTATAGCGCCGACTTGATCATTAATTGCATCAATTCTCCCAATAGTTAAGTCAACTTCTCTCGTTTTGACGCCCGGAGATACTAAGTTTAGCGACATGTTTTTCCCTCTAAAGAAGTTTCATTTTGTCTAGAAGTATTTATAAATTACTAATTTTAGTTGTATTCCCACATATATGATCTATCACCGTATTCATCAATGTGCCATCTATCACCATCAACATCAACAAATGAAGTTTCTTCATTTATTCCATCAGAAATAAACCCAAAAGGAGACATATCTGCTTCAATCTGATCTTTTTGTTCTTCGTATATTCTTTTGCGAACATCATTGTCCGTCATTTCTCTAAAATAATCCTGAATGACCAACCAAGCAAAAATCACTAAACACATTGCCAAGTCATCATTACAACCTTCTTCTGCTTCAAACGATTGATTCTTTTGAATAAAGGTGGTTAATTCACTAATAATATCATAATCACTAATTATCAATTTATCATCTTCTATGATTGTCTTTAAATTTGAACATCCAACTTTTTTTACAGTTTTGGACATTTTTACACCAAGTTGAGATTTCTTTCCAGAAAATCCTTGCCCAACTAATTGTCCTGCCCTACCCCTCATTGAACACATTAAAATATTATCATATTCTAAATCAAAGTGAAGTATTGTTGATACTTGTTCTCCAATATCATTAACCTCAACTAAAACAAAACATTTATTGTATGCTTTTGCAACATCTTGTATGATATTTGGAAAAAGCATTGGTTTTATTTCATTATTTCTATATTTTGCAACAACTCTATATGGGAAAGTGGTAATATCAAAAACTACAAATGCAGAATAGTCATTACTCATACCTCTAGAAACGTCAACAGTCATCAAATAACTATTGTCCTCTATTGGTTCATAATATACATCAAGACCTTTATTCCTTTTTAATGGATCTTCATAGACCATTGATCTAAGTTTTGACGGAGTAATTAATGTGTCAACAGATCCCAAAAATTCGCACTCAAACTCTTGTGTGAATTGTCTTTCGGAAGTGTTTGCAATCGTTTGTCGTTTCCACTCTGCATCTCTTCCAGGCACCGCAGACCAATGGACTTCCAATGGAATATAACCATTCTTTCCTCTTTCAGCATCATGCCAAAGTTTATAAAACATATTCATCCCATTAGGAGTTGAGATGATAATAACTTTTGTGCTTTGTCCTGAAGAAATAGTAGGATATACAGAAGAGAAAAACTGTTCTGCAATGTGATTTGGAATGAACGCAAATTCGTCCAAGAAAATAATATTAAAAGAGTTTCCTCTAACAGCAGATGATGATGTGGATGCTGCTACAATTTTAGATCCGTTTTCAAGTTCTAAAGAACCTTTGTTCCAAGAACCAACACCTTGCTGCAACCACTTTGGTAAATTCTCATAAGACAGTTGCAATCTACCTAAAAGTTCTATTGCAGTTGCTGCTTTGTTTGCTAGAATTGCAATTCTTATATTGTCATTAAAAAGAGCATAGTGAAGAAGATACGATACAACAGTTGTTGATTTTCCTGTTTGTCTGGGAAGTTTTGCAATATTAAATCTATTTTCGTGAAAGTTTGTAATTAATTCTTCCTGAAAATCATACATACTGAATGGAATTAATCCCTCATCAAGAGAGACAATTTTAATATAATTTTTTGCAAAATATATTGGATCTTCTTTACATCTTATATACTCTTCAATATTTTCTTTAGTAAATTCAATTTGAACGTTTTCAGCTTTTAAATTTGGATTTCCCTTATAATGTTTTTCAACCATTATTTAATTATGTTTGTTTCTATTGTGAATAATGTTTCTTGTTGCTTGAAATAAAGTTTAATGAAAGATTTGGCAAGATTTTTTACAAATTTTATATCATCACAACTATCTATTTCTCTTGAAATTTTTTCATATTCAAATATTTTACTCAAATTATCAAGTTCAATACTGTTTGGGTCCATTTGCATCTCCAGTAAATAATAATGGTTTTGTTGGGTCTTTTGTTGATGGATTAAATGATAAGACAATTGCATTTGGATAAATTTTTCTTACTTCATCCGTAACTTGTTTTTTGGTTGGTCTTGTAAATTGTGGAAAAAACATTTGCGATGTAATATATTTTCCTCTCCAATTTAGTAGTATACTATAAGTTGTTCCACGAGTTTGTATCCTCAAATAGCTTTCATTTGTTGGAGTGACTTTTGCAATTGAAAACTTTTCCCACATTTTTGGACCATATGAACAATCAGACTTTACTTCATCTTTTTTGCATAAAGTGCAATATCTTTTTTCTTCAACTGCCTCTGATTTAGTTCCCCAATTTGCAGCACCAACTTTACGGCATTTGACTAATGCTCCAGAAGCATAAGCACTAGGCCAAACTTTATACCTCGATTTGACTTTTGTTTTACAGGCATCTTCTTCTACATACTCTTCTGTTGCAACATTTATTGCCTTACCTTTTCTGTCTGGGTTTGGATCTTCTTTTCTCTTTCTTCTTGCTGCTGCATTTTCTTCATCATCAGACATATTTGCAGCCATTTTTGACGAACCACATTTTGGTTTAGTATTTTGTCCTGGTTGCTTCGCACAAGGTTTCCCAGCATATTTCCCTCCCAATTGAACCCATCCTGGTTTTCCATCTTTTGATTTACTTTTGGAAAACCAATCGTGTAAAGAATAATCTCCTGATTTTCTTCCTTCACTAATGCCTTTCATTTTTTCTGGTTTGATTAAATCAATAACTTCCAAAAAAGTATTCCCATTTGCATCTTCAATTGTCACTGTCTCTTTAACATCTTTAAACTTTTTATGCTCTTTTTTAGCAGATGCTTCCATTTTTTTCAAACGAGTATAATAATCTGGAATTTCATCAAGATGTTGAAGAGCAATATCAATTGCTAAAGTTTTATCTTTTGTGTGTTCGTGTTCAATAGGAGCACCCATATCAAGTTGCTTCTGAATATCCGAGACATTCATACGATGTTTCCTTGCAATTTGCTCTACAGTTTTGTGTGGTTTTAATTGCTCATTAACTTCTGTTTCCGACTCTCCACTATCCATATAATCAGCAACAGTATCAATATAATCAGCAGCTTTCGTAATTTTTGATTGTATCCAAGCTTCTAAATTTCCCTCTCCATTTAATTTTTTTAATAATCTACCAATGGCACTTTGTGCAGTTTTTAACTCACTTCTTGCCATTGAAAATTCATAATCTTCCGATATGATGGAATTGCAAATCATCATATCTGTAATGAATCTCCAATTTTTAAAAGAGTTAATGCTCATTGTTTTTTCTCTACCTTTTATTATTTAGTTTTATCTTCAGGGTTTATCCCATTTTTAATTAATTTGTGGAGATCTGCCGTTGAACCAATGAATACAGAATTGTTTACTGTAGATGGTCGTTTTGTTTCTTCTTCTCTTATTTTTTTATTTTTTTGTTGTAAATCCATAAGTTTATCGGCAACGTCGGCAATATTTTTAATTCCTTGAAGTGCAACTTCAAAATCTCTTGCTTTTTCTGAACTTTGTGCTAATTCCAATATACTATCAATTGCTTCTTGTCCTTTTTCTAATAAAGCATAATAATGTCCTCTTGTGTATTCATAATCGGCATCTAAATCATTTTTATCTGTCGGTCTAGATAATTTTGATGGGGATCTTTTTACAATTTCCTTTTCTATGGGAGTTGCTTCTATCTCCAATGCTTCATTTATGTTATCAAATTTATTATTCATACATCAATACCTTTAGATGGACTATATACTTTTCCATCATTGTAATCGTAACGATATTCATTAAATCCAAAATCATCAGTTTGCTCTATTAAATCATCATCTAGAGAATTAATTAAATTAATATAACTTCCATTTGTGTGAGATTCAATTGGTGTGCTATCTTTGCCTCTTACTACAGTTATTGTATTTCCATTAATTGATTTAATCATCATTGATTCAGTATCAATTTGAATATAATCATCAATAGATAGATTTGTAGAATTTCCAACATCAAATTTTGTTATTTGATCGTCAATATTTTCTGATAATGTTGTAGTATGATCGTCATTATAATCTGTTATTGCTCTTGGCTCTGCAATATATCTGAGTTGTCTAGAAGCATTTTTAGTATTTGTATTGCTGTAATAATCAACTTGTACTTTTTTGATAAATCCTTCGTCGGAATTTGGAACAGGTCCAAATAGATAAGTTTTTGCTGTAAAATCTAATGTATAAATTATAGTTCTTTTTTCTTCATAACCACTATCATAATTATCTTTAAATGATACATCTTCCAGAATCATTGGAATATCTCTCTTTTCTCCAATAGAAGATACTAAATCTACAGAAAGATTGAAAGATGGTTGGAAATAAGGTAAAATTTGCTCTACAATTTGCAAAGCATCTTCATTGTATTGAGTCATAATAGAAAGTTGTATGCCTATGTTGTACGGAACAGGCATAAACATTTTTTTTATAGTTTTATTATCAGTTTGACTTATTGCTTTAAATGTTTGCATAGTAGAAATCTTTCTACTATTATCATAACGAATACTAGTCATTTCAAATGACATTCTTGGAAGTGTTATTGATACTCTTTTTCTTAAGTCTGGTTTTTGTTCTAATCTAGCAAGAAACTTTTCTACTGGACCATAAGCAATTGGAACTCTAATAATACTATAATCTTCATCATTTTGTTTTTTGTGCTTAATATCAATCGTATTAAAAAGAGTACCAAAAGCAACGATGGTATTTCTAATTATTTCGTGATAGTAGTATTGTCCAAACATAATATTAAAAGTTTTATTAATTATTTAGATTTAATAATCTCCAAAAGGATTTCTTTCACTAAAATCTAGAATATTGTCTGCTTCATCTTCTATGGAAATATTTTCTGCATATGGATCATACAAATCATCTCTGTCTATTGATAAAACTTTATAACTTGCACTATAACCACTAGTTGTTCCCAAACCAACGATATTTTCTCCAAGTGCAAATGTTCCACTAGCAACTTTAACTTCAAGTTTTCTAGTATCGGAATCCCATTTAGATACATAAGCAGTTGTTCCTGTTGAAACTCCCTTTACAATTTCATTAAATTTATAATTTCCATATGAACTGCCAGAAGGTAATGTGAATGTAATGGATGGTGCTGCTGTATACCCCGCACCAGCATTGATATATCCTATAGAAGTAACTTCTCCATCTGAATTTATAAACGCTTCTGCAGAGGCATTTGTTCCACCATAAGGAGCAGTGGAAATTGAAACTACTGGTGCTGATGAATATTCAAATCCAGAATCAATTATATTAATATTTGAAAGTGAACCATTAGAAAGGACTGCTTTTGCAATTGCTCCAGAACCAGAATTTGCTCTTATTGTTACAGTTGGTTCAATTGTATATCCATATCCTGGATTAATTATTAAAATTTTATCAATAGAACTTCCAGTTTGTCCAGAACGATGAGTCATAATTGCAACTGCTGTTGCTGAAATACCATTTGGTGAAGTTGAAATTGATACAACAGGAGTAGACAAATATCCAGTTCCATCATTGATTAAATCTATACTTGAAACTGATTTACCGATTGGAACACTTAAATTGATAGATGCTGTTGCAGAAGTTGCAGCAATACCAACCATATTGATTGTTGTAATATATCCAAAATCTTCCACCGATTCATCAACTTCAGATAGTGAGGTATCAATAATATCATCAGATGCATAATCAAATACTTCGCATCTCAATTCATAAACATATAAATTATTCAACTGATAGAATGGTGCTTTTCCTTCTACGTATTTAATTTCAAATATTGTATTATCTAATGGTAAATATATCAAATCTCCTTCTTCTGGTCTTGTAGATAATTGTACTTGTGTATCTCCACTTAAAAATGGACTTATAAAATCTTCATATCTTTCTTTTGAAATTATTAAAGTAAGTTGATCTGTAGTTTGAACTCCAAATTTTGATAATATATCTCCTTGACCACCAAATCCCTGATAATTCATCAAATATGCTTCAATTCTAAAAGAATCATCAAATTTTGATGCAACTATTTCTTTAATAACAGTTTTTTTATTAATAATTTTTCTAGGAAGGTATACTACATCTTGTCCATACATTCTTAATTGTTCATTAATTAAATCCTGAACTAATCTCTGTTCACCTGTAGAACCTTGTAGAAAAAATGGATTAAGTGGAGACATAATTATACTCTACTAAAGGTATATCCACGATGACGAGTTTGTCCTTTTTTATTCAAACACTTACAAATCGCACTAGTATCCCCACTAATATAATCTGCACATTCCTTTATTGATTGAAATTTTTTATTTAATTCATTTATCATAACTGATTTTGATGGTATATGATTTCCTTTACCTTTTTTTGTATTTGATATTTTTTTGCCTCTTTTTTTTCTGTCTTCAACCGACAAATTATCCCAAAATTTTTGTACTCCTGCAATATGATTATTATTTCCTTTTTTCATACGAGGGGGATTCTCTCCACCATCAGTTTTGTTATAAAGAATGCCTGTTCCCAAATCCTTTCTTCCATATTTTTTTATATACATTTTTTCCATTTGTATCGCATCTTCTTCTGTAAGATTATCTGCAACTTTTATTCTTCTTTCTTTTAGGGGAAGACTTATTCCAGGATGAGATTTACTATTTATCCTACCATTGCACCCTTTACCAACATAGTAAGGAGTACCATCTTCTCGGTTATAAAAGTAGCAATAGTATTTTTTCATATCTTAACCTATAAGGTCCATCGGTGGCAGTTCGTATTCGTACTTAAGTTGCTTCTCAATTTCATCTATTTCTGCAACTGCGTCGTCATAAATTTGTCTACCATTCAATTGAACACCACCAGGAAGCATAACTCCTTGGAATTTGATCATATTTTGACCCCACTGTCTTTTGATTAAAGATGTTAAATATTTTTTCAACCACCAATCATTATATACTTTTGGCGTATCTGATGGATCTATCATTCTATAGCAATCAAATATTAAATAATTTGTATCCCCCATTTGTGACCAATCAATGTCCATATACAACCTATGATTTTTTTTATTAAATCTTATTTGAACATCTGGTGTTAGAAGTCTACTCAAATCTTCCAAATAAGTCTTTGTCATTGCATAATTCAAAAGATCCAATGCTCCATAATAATATAGATCATTTAAAAATATTTGATATTTGATATTAAATAAACCACTAGATATGGTACTAGAATCAACTTTAAATACGTTGTTGACTCCAATAACATAGTCTGGAAGTTGTAAAAAATTATTTGTCTCTGTGTATGATACAGTAGTTACTCCAACATTTGATGATGCAGTTGAAGTTGTAACTCCTGTTTTTATTGTATTTACTTGATCTTTATCTAATTTGTGCTTTAAATATACTCTTTCAATGCCATCATAATGTCTTTCATTGTAATATTGAATGGCATCATCAACCAAATCATCTATTTGATCGTCATCAACATTAATTTCTAATACTGGATATCCAAGCTTTCTCAAGCAATAATCAATTAATCCTTGGCGAGATGATGGTTGCGACATTTTTTAAATTTCCGCCTCTTCGTATTTATCTTGATCCTTTTGATTCTTTTGTTTTGATCTAATCAATTCATCATATTTTTTTTGCAATTCAAGATTTGCCATAAGAAGAGTATTCTTTTCTTCTTCATAATCTTTTAAGATTGATTGTATCTTTGCTTCTAATAAAATATTTTGATTTGTTAATGATGATATTTTTTGATTATAAACATTAACTAAAATATTCACATCAACTTCACTATTCATATCAGAAAGTTCCTCCATCTAGGGTGTCAGTCCAAACAGGAACATTTGAAGCATTTGTCGTTAAAACATAATTGGATGTGCTTGCATATCCAATTTCTGGTGAATTTGTACTAGTCAACTTACCAGTGGAATCAAAATAAGATGATCCTCTAGTACTAATTCCAGAAGTAGTAAAGTTAAGTAAAATTGCACCAATGTCTAATGTTCCTTTAGTTCCAGTTACTACACTATTTGTAAATGTAGCATCTGGAATAAAAGTAAAATAACCATTACTATCTTTAAATCCAAAAAATCCTTTTTTGTAATTTGCAACACCAGATGAGGTATTATATTCAAATGAAATACCTCTATCTGTATTTGTGTCATAATAATGCTGTACTGTCAATTGTGTTGTAGTGGAAATCCCTGCAGTTGTAGCACCCTGTATAGTAATAACTTTTGATGTTGGATTATATGCAGTAACTGTTCTATCAGCAGATGTAGTTGGAAGACCATTTGGACCAGAAATAATATCACCAGTGTTAATACCTACAACGGAATCTAGTGAAATTGTACTTACACCAGAAGAGACTGTAGCAACAATAGTTCTAATACTTGTAATATCACCAAGATTAAAAATAGTTTCATTTGCACTTACTGTGCTTGAATTGATTGTAGTTGTAGTTCCATCTACTTGTAAGTCACCCTTAATAACAACTGTTCCTTGATTACTTAAACCATCTGGATATGGATCAATATAAAGTATATTTCCAGTACCAGATCTCGTTGAAATTACGTTTGAAGAAATTCCAACTCCATCAATAAATGCTCCACCATAATTTACAAATTGTCCTGTTTGAGTAATATTTCCAGCAAATGTTGTAATTCCAGTAACAGATAATAAATCACCAACACCATTGCCTAAAGTTGTATTTCCTTGTACTGTTAAATTTCCAGTAATTGTTTGATTTGTGGTTAGATAAAGATTACCACCAACATAAAGATCGCTAGAAATTCCTGCACCACCAGCAACTGTTAATGCACCAGAAGTTGCCGAAACAGCATTTTCAGTTCCCTTTACTGCTAAATTACTAGCAAAAGTACCAAAACCAGCAGAACTTACAACAAATTTAGATGATCCACCAATTTGCAAATCAATTAATTTGGAATTGGAAGTTGATTGCGTATTTGTGATATTGACTTTAATTGCATTAAAATCTATACCAGAATTATTCCAAGTTCCAGTTGCATTTAGAATTGGATTATCTGAAGATAATGATCCTTGGGTTATTGTAGTTGATCCATTTGTCGTATCAACTACAAATCTATTTGTAGATCCATCATTGATATTAAATGTTTGTGATGTTCCTCCAGTAAGAGTTAAATCTCCAGTACCATTTGGATCAATGACAACATCGCCATTTGAATTTGTTGATGATACTGTATTACCATCAAGTCTTAAATTATCTACATTCCATTGATCAACCTTGCCACTCTGATCAACAATTGCGACAAATCCATTGCTTGCTGTTGTTGGGTTTGATTGACCAGCAACTAAACCAGGTCCAATACTTAAAAGATCTGTATAATATCTACCACCAACTACCTGTGGATTTGATGCATTATCACCAGCAAATAATCTACCACCAAGATTTCCATTAGTGCCTACACCAACGGTGAGACCAAGTTCACCAAAATTTAAACTTCCTGGAGCTGAAGTTCCTGTAGATCTTTTAACTCTAATTATACTTGCCATTAAAAGCTACCTCCGTTGATGTCCAAATTTTGAGTATTTCCTGGTGTTAAATTTAAAGTCGCTTCCCATTTAGATACTGATGAATTATAAACTAAAACCATTCCGTTTGATAATCCACCAGTGATATCAACATCAGATAATCCATTCAATGTTCCTCCTCCTCCACCAAATGAGGAAAGAACTTTTATTGCATTTTGTGGTCCAACTCTTACTTTGATGTCTGCCATTTTTTTTAAGTGGTAATTCCGGCAGTAACGATAGCACTTCCTTCAACAATTCTGGATTTGGTTGAACCATCATCCAATAATATATCATAACAATATCTTCCAGGTTTTAATGTGGAAGTAATGGTTGATCCTAAAGACAATTTTACTTGTCCAGCCATTCTGTCAGGAAATGAAACTGCAAATGATGCAGTAGTTCTCAATGATGCTGGATGTTTTTTCATCAAACATGAACCAGTATATCCAGTCAAATTCAATGGTGAATTTGAAATATTTTCAAGATTGAAAGTTTGGGAAAAATCACTTCCAGCATCAATAATTATGTTACTGACATATACAGTCATTACTACATTCAGATAGAATCTTTCTTAAGTTATTTATAATTCATTTATTCACAATAAAAGTCAATAGTGATTTAATTTCACTTAAATCACTTTTTATTGAATTGACTTCATCTTTTAAATTTTCAAATTCTTTTTTTTCTTTGTATTTTTGTTCTGATATTTTTAAAAATTGATCATATTCACTTTTGTTTTTATTGACAATTGCATTAGAATTCAAATCTCTAATTAAATTTCTATCAGTTTCTACTATCAAATAATTATTCATTCTGCTGCATATGAACGAAGAGCAATTGACCTAAAGTTTTTAATTCTAGGTGGTTTTGATTGATCATTAGAAGTCATAATGATTTTAATCATAAATCCATTAAATTGTGGTAGATTTTCAGCAGTAAATTTATAGTCACTAAATTGATTTAAATTATTATTTGGATTTACTGTTTTGTCTGGCGATCCATCAGTATTGAATGGAGTATAAATTTGTTGGAAATCTGAATTATCATTTCTATAAAGTTTATACATAACTCTAATATCTGCTCCCGCAAATTTATGCCCATCAAATTGAACATAAAGTGAGTTTGATGGGAACTCTAAAGATATTTTTTTAGTTTCATATATTCCAGAATTTGGATCATTTCCTGGAATTTTACATCTACTATCAGTCTCAAAGTTATCAACTTTATCATCAACCAAGTTACTTATTGTAATAATATTTGCAGTATTCAAATCAATAAATGGCGATACATCTTCTTTTGTTGTAGATAAAGTCATTTCAAGTGCAAATGACTTTTGATTTGAAAGTAAATTATATTCATTTACTTTAGATGCCACAATTCTTGGACTATTAAGGTAATTTAATTTGTTTAAAGAAACATTTTCATATCCTTGATCTGTAAATGATGACTCATTTCCGCTGATACTAGTCCCTGAAGTTGTTTTGATTCTTGTTGTAATATTTGTTCCCGAAGGAGTAATTGAATTTACTCTTGGAGAAATAACTTCAAATGGGATATTTTGAGAAACTTCAAGATTTTTTCCACCACCAGATTTTGTGGTTTTAAATGATTTTGATGTATCTGCTAATTTTAAATAATAACTATCAAATGTTTTTTCTCTTGAATCAATATTATGTGTCTTATTAATTTTTCTCAATGAAACAGAGTTAAATTGATAAGTATATACCAATGAGTTTGCTACGTGAGTTGTCTTTAAACTATTGTCAATTGCTCTTCCAGTAATTGTAATATCATTTCCTGAAATAGAGTTATAAGAAATTATTTCATTATCAATTAACAAATAACCAGTATTGGCAACACCTATAGCAGAACCTTCAAATGAAGTTAATATTCCAGCATTACTTACAGTTATTGTTGTTGATGTATCTGAAATGGATGAAGAAAGAATAGTTGGAGATATATCACTATTAAAATTAATTACTTCCAATTTATTTGAACTTGAGTGCATTCCATGATTTCTGTGATCAAATAATAATGTATATCCATCTCTAATTGGATCACTATTGACAGATGTTGGGGCAGCAATTCCAGAAGATGAACCAGTTGAATTATAATAAGTTAATGTATTTGAAGTATTAAATGATCCATTCACATCATCAACAATTAATAGGTTTGTATTTGTTACAATTCCAACTGTTGCTCTTACACCAGTTCCAGTATTTCCTAATTGATTTGCTAAAATCAAATCACCAACTCTATATCCATTTCCTCCACTTGTTACATTTAAATTAGTTACAGAACCACTAGAAACAGTAACTGTTGCAACACAAGAACTTCCATAACCAGTTATTGCACTGAATCCAATTCCAGTAAAAGTTCCATCAGTTAATCCAATTCCAGTAGAAGATACAACTAAAGAAGTTGTTCCCAATCCAACTGGTCCACCATAATCAAAAACATTACCGTAAGATGATGTTTGAGTTAAACTATTTCCTTGAGAAAATGCAATAGTTGTATTTGCAATAGAAACATATTGTCTCTTGGAATATGAAGTTACTGGATTTTCTTTTAAAATCTTACCTTTTGGAAGATCTGAATTGTAGAATATGAAACTAGATGGAGTATTTGTTACAAACTTTGCCTTAAAGAGTTTGAATTTCAAATCTTCAAATTGACTTGGATCCCAAGTTGATCCATTTTGTGATTTAAACAATGAACCCATATATGGTTGCTTATTGCTTATTGAACCAAGAATTAAATCTTCTTCACCGACTCTAGATGTAAATGTTAAGTATTTGCTGGTAGGTGATACCAAAACAAGTGCATATTCATATCCAGATTGCAAATAGACTGGAGTTGAGAATTTGAATGTAGTTGGAGCACTTCCATCTGTAGAAAGTGTAATATCTTTTGGATCTACTTGAGTTTCTCCAAAAGGAACAATTACTCCAGTAGGAGAACCATCTTTCATAGTTCTAATTTGAATTGTTACTGGAGCAACTTCATCTTTTGTTTTAAAATAAACTTCTCCACCAGTAACAAATACTCCATCTTGATATTTGTTCCTCTCAATTAAGAAAGATTGAGCAAGAGGATCATACCAACCAGTATCAGAAACATTTGTTCTAGTTTCAATTCTATTTTCATCAAGATTTTGTGTTATTTGTGTGATTGGTTGATCAGAACCAATTTGCTTTCTTTCAATTTCTGGAGTTTTGATTGAAAGTGTTTGCTCTTGAGTATTTTGTGCATAACCAGTAGCAAAATAAGTCGTTTGTGCAGAACTTTCTCCTGGATCTAAATTATTTGCATTTGTTGAACTTGTTGTAATTCTAATTGTATTTTGTCCAGTGGTAAATTTAGGATTACTTGCAATTTTTGGATCTGGGATAAACAAAGAGAAAATAAGAGTTCCTTTCTCATCACTCTTTAAACTCAATTCATTAACAACAGCTTCAGCAGTTCCAGATTCATTTGCTATCACAGAACCCTTTCTGACCCACCCAGAACGTGTTGGATCTACTAGAAGTGCCAAATCCCCAGTATCAAGGTTTACGAGCGTACTGGTGCTTGAGTATGATGTTCCTAGAGGTGATAGTGTGTATGGATCTGCACTATAAGTTACAGTTGGAGATTTGAAATCACCAAATTTATGATTAAGTTGTGCGACTCTAAATTTAATTTGAGGATTTCCAACTGATTGTGTTGCTACTGAAGTTCTTACAATATCAGAAGTTGTAAATGACCCTCTTGTCATTGTAATTGGTAAAAGTTTTGGAGTGCAATATTCCGTTACATCTGTATTTTCAAAGAAAACATAATATCTTGTATTTGGTTTTAATTTATTTCCAACTACTTCAATATTTCTAGAACGACAATTATATAAAACGTCAACTCCGATAACTCTATTTCCAAGACTTATTTTTTCTTCACCTGCAGTCAATTGCAGACCAAAAGTTTTGTCTACTCCTGTTTGTTTGATTGTTTGCAAATAATCATTAGAAAATACATTAGTGGTAGTAGTTACATTTCTTCTTCTTGGTACTCTACGTCTAGATTGCTCATCAACAACATTATTAGATGAAAGTAAATCGCTATTAACTAATTCTTCTTTAATTAATTCTTTGCCAGTCCAAGTTGTTTCATGTGAATTCCAATAACTTGCAGACATTCCACCATTTTCTCTATCCTCTACTCCAAGTAAATCTGCAACAGCACCAAAAGCTGAATCAATTTTTATTGCATCTGGAGTTTCTAACATAACTTCTTCAATCCAGAAATCAGATACTGGAGTGAGTTCAATTGCTCCAGCATATAATGCTATGTGGAAAGGATTTATATTTTCCGTTCTACTTGCAAGATTTTGAACAATAAATGGAACTTCGGTATATTTTAAAGTTAATCCTGCACCATTTCTTGTAATATTGTCAGATTCAAAATCTTCAATCCAACGATAGTCAGAATTTGTTGGATTTGCTAAAGATGATTTTGTTTCAAAAATCAAAGAAACATTTCTTTCTGTTGATCTTGGTCTGCATTCTCCATTTTCTATATCAATATCAAATTTAGAATCACCAGTCAAATTGTGAGATTCGTGATTTCTAAAAGTATCTACAAAAAATCCTGATTTGAATTTATCAAGTCCAGTATTTGGATCTTTGATTGAAAGATTTTTTGTATCAGTTTCAAGTAAAGACAGAGTTGTATAATCTTCTAATGTTTTAATTCTGGTCTCAAGATTTCCAATATCATTCATAGTATACCTCTTGTGAGGTATAGTTTTTATTGAACAATCATTAGTAGCATTGATTACATAAGGATTCATTGAAATTGTTGCAACTTCAAATCCTTCATTATTTGGAACAGGAAGTTTTGGATTTTCTGATGGTTCTCCTTTCTTTATTTCAAATAATCCATCTTTAGTTAAATATAATCTATCCAATCTTCCAAGATAATATGAATAATCAACTACAATTGTTTCATTGGAAACAATACTTTCAGAAGAAGATCCTGAAAAATTTCTACTTGAGAATGAAAATGGTGATAATGTGCTAGATGTAGAATATGGTGAAACTTTTGGTCTTAAATCAATATAGTCAGATGCTCTTACACCTAATACTGATGGTATTTCTTTAGAATAATTTAATGAATTGTAGCTATTTACGGACTCTACTGTTCCAGATGCTTCATTGTTCTGATAATAATCAAAAATAATGCTTAATTTTTTAGTTGGTTCTGAATTACCAGATGATCTTATAATTCTTCCATAATCTGCATATTCTAATCTATACCCATCGTCAAATTCATAATTTCTGACAATATTTCTATCTCCAACTATCAAAATACTAATGGTTGCAATTATAGAAGAAGTTTTAAATGTTATTGTTTCTCCAATTTCAAAAGTTTTTTCATTTTCATATACAAATCTTATTTGATTTGATCCATCAACATATACAACACGAGCAAGTGCTCCAGAAGAATTTCCAATAAGTTGTTCTCCAATTTTTACATTATTTGTAAAACTATCAGATTGAGATGAAACTGTTAATGATGGTAAGGTTGGATTGCTGCTATCATTAGATTCAAAAACACCTAAAATTCTATAGATGTCTGGATAATTTAATGAAATTTCATTATCTTGTACTCTAGTTCCATATACTGAACTATACGTAAGACCATCATTAAAAGTAGTTGATCCAATTCCAGATCCACCATATTTTGATCTATTTACTATTAATTCATTACATCTAACTAATGTTTTTTCTTTAGATGAAAGTGATGTTCTTTTTACTGTACATGATAAAGTTGCATTTCCAGTTCTAGAAAGACCAGAAATAGTTAATTCTCTTAAATTCACACTAAACGATACTTGTGCGTTAGTTAAAACTTCTTTTTGACCTGATTCCCAAGTTAAAATATAATTATCTTCTTTAAATGGTTCAAAATAAATATTATTATCTCCAAGATCACTCAAATAAAATGTATATGTAGATCCTGTAATATTTTTTGAAATTTGTTTTCTTGCAATATATGTAGAATCTAATAAATTAATTGAAGAAACGTATCTATTCTGTAAATTAATTGTATATCCAGGATCAGAAGCATTTTCTAATGATGGAATTGCAACATCAAAATCAATAACAGTTAAATCTGATCCAGAAGAAGGAAGACCACCTTCACAAACTCCAGTAACTGTAGATACTCCAACAACTGTTAACTTGGTTGCAGAAACATTTGATACTCTATTATATGTGATTGTACTAAATCCTGGTCTGGAATATTGTACGATATTTCCAACTTGTACTAGTGATCTAAAATCTGAAACACTTGGACTTGTTACTGTACTAACTCCTGCAGATCCTGAAGTAATTGTAAATTGACTTGTTTCTGTAAAAACTTTTGCTTTTTGATCCAAAACCAAATCAGAAGCAAAAGTTGATACTCCAACTATTCCATACACTGATTTAACATCAGTAAAGTTATAATCTATTACTGATGTTAAATTTCTACCTGCATTGATCCCATTAACTATAATTGGTTCATTAATTGTGAAATTTCCTTTGGTATCATATATGGTTAGAGTTGTTCCATTTGAAATTGAATTTTTTAAAAATCCAGTTGCACCGCTATATTGACCTTTAATGTGGGAATCTGCTGATGCAGTGATTCCAAGTCCTATCGTAACTGAAGTATATGTTTGAATATCAAAAAGTCTCAAATCATATTGAGCAGTTGAAAGTCCAGAAACAGATCTTTGATTGAAGTCATAAACTCTAGCAATACCAATGGTTGTTGCGGATCCAATTGTACGATTTACATTCAATCGCTGATTTAATAAACTTACTGTATATGTCGTGGAAAATCCAATTTTTGGAGATCCATACACATTGGTTGTTTTTACTAAATTTCCAATCTTTATTGGTAAACTTACATTTTGCTTTGATTTTGTAGTTCTTGGTTTTACTGAATCTATAGATGAGGTAGATAATTTGTCAATATCATATCCTCTAACATATGCTTTTCCTGGAGAAACTTGTAAAACAAAAATATCATCAGAAGGGGTATTTCCATTTTGCGTTAATTGATTTGCATAATATACACCTCTATTGGAAATTCTATCATTCAAAGATTCTCTTACATCAATGGCAAATGGAGAAATGTAATAATCTCCAGACTCTTCAAATGTTCTTTTTGCTAATTCTTCTTTAAAAATATTTAATTCTGTTTTATTGACAAACTTTTGTAATGTGCCTTGATCTACACGAATCAATTCTATAAAATTTTGATCATTTAAATCAGTTAATTCTTTCTTGTATAAACTTACACTAATCTTGAATCTATCAGCACCTGGAGCTGATTCGTTTGGAAATCCTTGAGCATTGTCAAACAGATCTGAATTTTCACTTGATGCTGAAATAATTTCTTCATTGATCAATAAACCAATTCTATAACTAGGTGCATTGCTATATTGGTCTAAAATTATTGTTTCTTTTTGTACTTTTACAAAATATCCTCTTATGAAATAAACTCCTTCATTAATTGAAGCAGAAGATCCAATTTTAGTTGCATTTGAATTTATGCATTTTGCAAATGAACTATTTGCTGAAATTTTAGTTAAAGAATAATCAATATCTGAAAGTGTGATTAAATTTTCACCGTCAATAAAAGTTTTTACATTTGGATCTATTCCCGCAGATTTATATTTTACGTAAAGAGTATCAAATCCATCTATAGATTCTGTATCTGTAATTCTATTGACAACAGTTGCGGTTACACCAGAAGTTTCTCCTTTGATTTCAATCTCTTTTGATGATAATATATTTGTATATTCTTTTACTGGTATATTTAAAAAATATGGATCTATTCTGACAGCAAAATATCTATCATCATAAAAAGTTGCTCCTGGAATAACAACTGATCCCTCTTTGAAAAAATATTGACCAAATTTTTCAGTTTGATTTTGAAGAATTGATTGTAAAGTGTTTAATTCTCTGGATTGAATTGGAAATCCAGGTTTGAATAAAACTTTCTTGTAGTTTTTATTCTCATCAAAATCATCAAAATATGGAGAGACATTTAGATTAGTGTTTTGTGTCATTTCTTTAGAATTCTACTACAATTTTTAATTCTTCTTTTTGTGAAGCAGATCTCGTGATTGGAGATCTGTTGTCAATGTAAATAATTTCACCATAATATTTTTTTATATCTGGATTTGAAATTCCTTTGTCAAAAGTTTGTCCGAGTTGAATTACTTTTCCTCCAACTGTAATATTATTGCCCCCAAATGATTCATCTACAATTAATGGAGATCCACTGACGGTAGAACAATTTATTGTTGTTCCAGAACCAACAAATGAATTTAACTTATAACCATATGTAGACAATGTTGAGAGACCAACTGGCTGATAGTATTTCAAAACACCAGTATTTCCACTCCAAGAAGCAACATATCCAACCGCAGTGGATCCAACTCCAACAGATTGTGTTATTAATGCATTTATTGGATATGATGTATCCGATGTATTGCCAGCTCCCACTGGTTTTAATTTCAATGCACCAAGATTTGTTGCTGTGGAAGTAGTTATTGGTTCCATGGAAGTATTTATTGATTCTACTTGATTCCCATAAACAACTGGATTTTTAATTATTCCAATTCTTGAAAAATTATTTCCAATCACATAATCTGGATCTGAATCATATTTTGAATAGACCATAACCCTATATGATCCAAGTTCTTTGTAAATATCAAATCCATGACCACCAATAGGAGGAATAATTACTTCCAATGAACCCCCAGAACCTCCTGTAACCTCTACTGGAATTACTCCTATTAAACCAACTGTTCCAATACTAAAGTTTATGAATCCTCTAGTATAATTAGAACCACCATTTGTAACTTGTATTGTTTCAATTTGTCCACTATTAATGTTTATTGACACTGTTCCTCCAGTTCCATCTCCCAATATTGGAATATTGCTAATAGTTCCATTTGAACCACCACCACCAGAAAGTGTATAACCTAATCCTCTATTCTTTATAATTGCAGTATGTATTTTTCCATTCACTGCAGAATTTTTAATAGATTCTGTTGTTGAATCTCCCCAAGTTTTTGGTACGGGAATATAATTTTCAGTTGTAAATTTTAAAATATCTGATGGTAAAATTGTATAAAGATATTTCCACAAGTATCCATCATCTCCTGCTTGTTGTGGATTTGTGTCTACAAAATTTGGTTCATATAAAGATTTTTGTCCATTTGGATATTCTGGATTTGATCCATTATTTAAACAAATGTATACTTTATATTCAGAATTGATAACATAAAATTTAGATTCATATAAAGTTTTTGCATCAGTTTGTGGAGCAGGTTTGTCAATATTATAATCATTTCTATACATATCATAACTTACACCAGATTCCCAGTTTACTCTAGGAATAATTCTAGCAACATCATTAGAGGTTATTCTCTTCAAAAATAACATACTATCAAAGTATGAATTTTCATCCCTAAATGAATCTTTTGGTTCTGGTGGATCTGTTTGCCAATCAGAAGTGCCATAATTTTCAATATTTGTATTTGTAGGATTTGGATGAGCCAAAAAACTATAATAATAATTTGTTGTAGTGCCAATCCCAGTAAAACTTTTAACAAAAGTTTCAGTGTTTAATATTCTGAATTGATCAGTAATTATAGCGGGCATTTTGTATCTTTTTGACTATTTATACTTTAATTAATAAGTTAATCTCAATTGCAATAATCTAGAAACGTGTGCTGACGTTTCAATTCCAGCAGTTCCATTTTGATTATAAAATTCAAATGATTTAGAATTTGAATCTCTGGATATATTAATTGTGCCCCAAGTATAGGTTCCATAAGAATTAAGTTGAGGTAATGTGGATGTGTTTATTCCAGAAATAGATTTTACATTTGAATATACACGAAGGGTGCTTGATCCAACAGAAACAATATTACTTGCATAATAAACATTATCAATAAAACTATTACCAATGGAAACAACTGAAGATAAATTATTTTTTATAGAAGTGACTCCAGATCCAATTATTGTATTCTCTATAACAAAATAATCTCCTGTTGAGATTCCTGGTCTACTTACACTTCCAGAAATATTTGGATTTGGATTTATATCAAAAATAATCATAGGAGATGATGTACTTATTCCAGTTGAACTTGTTGCAATTCCAACAATAATTCCATAATCACCAGAATATGTAACTTTTTTTATTTTTTCAGTAACTGCAGTAGTTCCCAAACCAACAATAATAATGTCATTTAAAGTTTGCGATAGATCATCCAAATTATTAAATAATGGATATGTATTTTTCACATAAATTTTTCCATCTGTTGACGCAACAGATGCAATAATATTTGTGCTTGGATATATTTGTGACTCCAAATAATCTCTCTGTTTTGATATTTTAATTCCATCAATAATAAGATCAGAAGATTGTTTTGACCAAACCACTGGTCTTAAGAATGTAGAATCGGTGTTTATTCCCACACCGCCATAAGTTTCCGTTTCAACGGTATCTGAAGCAATTAATTCATAAATGATTCGTTCATTTTGAGATGGAACATTGTTTTTCTTTTGTAGTCTCAATCTATCTCCTGGTTTTACTGATTGAGTTACATTAATAACAAAATAATCTTGAGAAGATCCAACATAAAAATAAATTTTTAATTTACTTCCATATTTTGGTGCTTCTTGGAATGTAATTCTAGTTCCACCATCAAAAGTATAATCTGTTTCTGGTTTTTGCAATACATCATTTAAGAAAATGAGTAAATTATTTTTCAAAATAATTCCAGAATCTTTTTGTGCGTTTATACTATAATATTCTTTAGTGATTATAGTTCTTGTTAATAAAAATGCTTTTCTGACTCCATTGAATAAATTGCTAAAATCATCAAGTTCTAATAATTGACCAAAAGTCCAACCAGAGAATTTGCTTTGATATTTATTTTTTACTGTAATTTTAAATGCAGAAGTTCCAATTCCAGTTCTGAATGGTATTCCAGAAAGAGTCAACACATCACCGATATTGTATCCATATCCACGATCCTGTAGGTCAAATGAAATTATACTTCCCCCAGTACCAACTACTACATTCATTTTTGCTCCAGTTCCATTACCACCAGTCAATGGTAGATTTTTGTATGGATATGGTTCATCTATAGTAACTATAGGTGGACTGGAAGTTGTAAACCCACTCCCTGGGTTTACTATTGTAAATGAAGTCACAATTCCATTTGTTATTGATGAAATAATTGATACTCCAATTCCAATTCCAAGTGTATCTGCAATAGAGACTCTAGGAGCGGCAGTATAACCAGATCCTCCAGTTGATAATCCTATAGATTGGATTGTTCCACCAGCAGAAACAGTTACATAAGATAATGCTCTATATGGTGATTGATATCCACTTCCATTTGTTGCATCAAATTCATTAATTACTCCACCTCTTGGTAGATCTTTATAATCGGATCCAGTAAAACTAATTGTTTGTCCAGTTCCTACAATTTGATAATCTGATTTTAAAATAGATCCAACATCACCATAAAATGGTCTTTGAAAAATATTATTAACTAAAACAATACCAAAACTAGTTTGTATTCCAGACAAAGTTATTCCATTTGTTTTTAAATTAAATTTATTTTGAATACTATCAAATGATTCTGAAATATCATCAATAATGTGATTTGTATCATAATTTAAACGATAAAATACTCTTCCAGCAAAAGTTGATTTTGATGTCAATGAACCAATTCCCGTTGGACCATAAGGAGCATCTGAAAAATAAATTGTACCTTTTTTTATTATATAATCACCAGATAATACGGTAACTGCTGCACCAACAGTATGTGCGGATGCAACAGATCCCATATAACTTCTGACAACATTGAGAGAATTGGTTGACCCAACACCAACTAAATTGACTTTAATGATTTCATTTTCTATTTTTAATAATGATTTTCCTTGAATTTTTGCAATATTATTTAAATAAATTATTGTTGTAGATAATCCAACTTGAGTAGATAAACCTACTGATATATCTTTTTTTGATAATGGGCTTTGAATTATATTATCAACAGTAATTAAACATCTACTTGCAGCCAATTCTGATTCAACTGAAAGACTGTGTTGTGTTCCAATACCAGAAGAAGTGAATGTTATTGCTATTCCAGAAGATGCTTGAGATGATCCTATTGCTAGTTTAATCGTATCTTTGGATATTTTGATAGCATACACATTGGATGGTAATATGGTTGTTGTTCCAACACCAACTATTGTGGTTGTTACAATTCCAATTGGTGTTCCTCCATTTGAAGAATATTCTAATATCTCACCAGTATTGAATTCATGATCAGAAATTGTTATTAATGATGAAGATGTTGTTATTCCAGAAGATTTGAAAATTTTATATAATAATGTATTTCCATTGTTATATAAACTAAATGAAGTTAATCCAACAATCTGACCACCAAGAGTAGTTGATATTCCTGTAAATTGTGAACTAATATCATCAATTTCTAAAACTTTATTTGTTCTTGATTCATTGTAGTCCGTAATAATTTTAGAATCAAATTTAATTATCTTTGATAATGATTGATTGCTAGTATCTTCAGAAGCAAGATCATAATACAATCTATCATTTACTGAAGCTAAACTTGGAATTTCAACATTTAAATCAACTTGCGAATCAGTTGATTTTACAGAAGATGTTTTCCCAATACCATTTAGTATTTCTAAATTGGAAAAGTTTTTAAATCCAGATGTATGAGTTAAACTGTTGACTGATTCTTTCCATGCATCATATTCAACTTCTCCCTTTATGGAATATGAAAATCTTTGATAATAATCACTATCTTGAATTCTTTGATTATCAAAATTTAATTTTCCTTTATCTGTATTCCAATCCTTATCTTTTTTGACGGTTGAATTAACATTTAAATCAAAATCAAATGAATATGTAGAATCAATACTTGATTTGTAATTTCCTATAGATCCTTTTATTTGATCATTTTCATTAAATTTTCCATCAATATCAATAATCTTTAAAGTTTGTGCTTCTGAATCCCAACCATTTTTAGAAACATATGCAGTTGCATTATCACTCAATTGAGTTATTTTTTCTCCTTCTATAAAATTAATTTTTTCAAATTCTGCATTAAATGTTGGCAAATCAGTTAGTTTTATAACTCTACCAAAAATTTTTGTTGAATCAAATAATCCACCAGTATTGCCAAGACCAGAAATTGAATACCTAACATACTCTGAACCAGAAATTGTATTAATTCCAGTGACTGTAAAATACTTGTAGTCATAATCACTTGAATTATAACCATCAGATGAATCAGTTATTAACACATTTTCTACAAAAATTTTATCACCAATATTAAATGGAAATTCCGTAAATCCTGAAATTGGTGATTTTAAATACAAAGTATTAAGTTTAGAACTTGATGTTGCATTAATAATACCAACTCCATTTGAATTGTTGATTGGTAAAATTCTAATGTCATTTGTCAACCCACTATCATTTGAAATAATTTCTATTTTTGATATAGAACTTCCTTGCAATGAAGTTCTTGTTAAAATTGATGAGTTTCCAATAGCAATAACATTTGGTGGAGAAGTATAATTTTTACCACCAGTAGTAATTCCAATTGTTTTTAATTTATATACATTTTTTAATCTTAAAATAGTATATGCATCTGCTTTTGGTTTTAATGTTTTATTATTTGAAAATTCAAGACCTTGATTTATAACTCTAACATCTTTTATGGTTCCAATCTCATTAGATTCAATTGAAAGCAAACCATTAGATCCTTCAACCGATCTTATGGAAGATATTTGAGGTATTTTTTCTAAATTCAATCCAAAATTAATTGTTTTTATTGAAAATATTTTTCCTTTCGTATTTTGGGAATCTGTAGAGTAATATGCAGTTGAAAAACCGGATGCAACATATGATGTTGTCTCTGCTGTTCCAACTAAAGTAAAATTAAATGAAGTTGTCCCAACTCCAGAAATAATATGAGACCCATTGTATATTGATTCTTTTACTTCTATTAATGAATAATTTTCAACATCAGTATTTGTTGATGTCGGATAAGTGTCAGTAAACTTTATATCTTTTCCTTCAACTCTATAAAAGAATTGATTTGCAATTGAATCACCAATAGAAACGTTTATTTTTGATGAAGGATTTGAATCTCCAATTGTTCCATATTTTCTTATTAAAGTTGAATTATATTCTGATTTGAATTCTTTATCATAATAAAATTTAATATCATATCCAGATAAGCTAGTATCTGATACTGCTATAGAAACATTATTTCCTTTATAGAAAGTTAACTTTGGATTGATTAATGATAAATTATGAGTTCCTGAACCATATGAAGAAATACCAATGTATTCATAATCTAGTTTGGAAGAATTGTAATAATTTGATGCCAATCTAAAAGATGAATTTGATGTCTTTATGATATAGTAAATTCCATTATTTGTAAGAGGTGTAATTGGATTTGATGCAGTATATACTACAATATCTCCAGTTTTATAATTGTGATTATTAATTGTTATTGTAGAATTTGCAGTTCCAACGCCAACTGCTGTTGATGCGAATGAAACAGGATTGACGACTAATTTTTTTATAATGTTATTGAATTTAAAATCAAAATATTGATTTGATTTTGGTAGTATATTTAAGTTTATATTATCACCTTGCATTAAATCAATTGAATCATCAACCGTTACAGTGACATTTACTTTTTTGGAATTTCCTGTTACTTGATTTTTGATGGATTCAAATTTGTGATTTGTTCCTGTATATGAAACAAAATAAACATAAGAAGTTGTAAATCCAACTTTTTCTGTAGAAACTCCAATATATTCATCACTAATTTTAACACAATATAGATTTTGAAAATTATTTAATCCAAATGTTGGAGTAAGAGCACTATTTTTTGATGCAATTATTGTAGAATTTATAGAAGTATAAGAAATTAAATCTCCAGTATTAAATTTGTGATTTGGTAAATATATTGATCTTGGTGGGACAGATTTTACAATATCATTACTTCCAGAAGTTGCTACAATGATATTGGTATAATTGCTTCCAATTCCAACAGAAGTATTTGGGTTGAAATAATATGAATAATTTGTTTCAATATTTGTTGGTATTGATGAATTATTATTAAATGTAAATGATTTTGGCAATAAACGAACTATACTTGTTGCTGTGTGTGCTGATCCAACAGTAGCGTTATATGCTCTTTGAACTCTATATCTGTTGTTGTAATTATCAAGATTTAAAATTAATAATTGTTCAGAATCAATTTTTATGATACTATTGGGTGTAAAATTACCATTTGAAGTTGGATCTGAAATTGAAATGAATGTAGTAATTCCAGTAGTACTTGTATCACCAATAGAAACAGACAGCGATGAAACTATTGTTGAAACTTCAATTTTTTTCAAACCTTCTGCATTTTTGTATAATGCAGATGAAATACCAGAAATTTCAATAATGTCTCCGTCTATAAAATTATGAGGAACTGTACTAAATGCGGTAACTTTTTTATCTAAAAATGAAAAAACAAGATTATTACTTGTAATTTCTGAAGATGCAATTGATACAATATTTTTTCCTAAAATTTCTTTTACGCTGGAATTGACATTTGGATCATTTAAAAATACTACATCATCTCCAACTTTATAATTAGAACCACCATCTTTGACATTGATTGTAGAAATGCTAGATTTTTTTGTAAGAATTACTTCCAAATCAACGTTAGAATTAAAATTATCATCAAAGAAAAGATATTTTTTATATTTCTCTGATATTCCCTGTGGTGTGATATTTCTTTTATATTCTCCTGTGTTTAAATATGAATCTGATTGAGTTTTTAATACATCATAATTGAATGAATCAGTTGCATTATGATGATTGAATGTTACATATGGAAATACTGGTTTTTTATTTACATCCAAAGTTGAAAAATAAGCATATGTTCCATTTGGAAAATCAGAATTAACAATATATCTTCCATTATATTCATCAAGATCACCACTATTATCAAAATTATAATCTTCAATAAAATATCCACTTGGATATGATGGTCTTAAACTTGTATCAGAAATTGGAGTTAATTTATATCCAGACAAAATTCTTTTTAGACCACCAGTTCCAGAAGAATCGGCAATACTCTTTGCATTTCCATATGGTCCATAAATTGGATTACCGTCATATGCCCAACCAATAATTGGAGAATGAGAATTAAGCTCATCCAATTCTTCAAAGGTATTTTGATCCAAATTATCATTTAAAATTTTACGAATTTCTTTTGTTGCATAATATGAACCTATTTTATTTTCTTTAAATCTTGCTTCAGATGGAATTTGTAAAGTTCCTTTATATTGTTCTGTTTCTAAAATATTTTTATATTGCTCTACTGCATTTATTGACCATTTTTGAATTTCGGCATTAAAAAATGCACCAGATCCACGAGGTATTACTCTTATGGTAGTATTATTTTTTAAATATCCTTTTCCGCCATTTATAATCTCAATTGATGTTATTTGTCCATTGGAAATATTTGCTTTTAATTTTGCATAATTTCCTGAACCAATTACTTCTAAAATCGGTGAAGTTGTATATTCAGATCCTTTGTCTATAATATAAACATCTGAAATTTCTCCACTATCATTTACAATTGCTTTAATTGAAGCATTTTTTCCAGTCTGAAGAGTTATTTCTGGTCTTCTTATTAAGTTTATGATATTTGTAACACCATAACCAATACCACCTTTTTTCAAAAATACATTTTCAACTTTACCACTTACAGTAGCATATGCAGTTGCAGTATAATATGATGGAATTGAAGTTGATGAAATACCAGTATTTCCAAAAATACTTACAGTTATTGGTGGATAATTAAATGTATGTGTTCCGACTCCAATATTATTTAAATTTGTATAAATTTTATTATCATAATCTATAGAGGTTATACTTGAAGCAGTTCCAGCATAACTTAATTTAAATTTATTTTCATCTATTACTGTAACTTTATAATAATTTGAAGTTGACAATCCAGATATTACAGTACCATCAACAGAATATGTTAGTACGTCACCATTTTTATAATTGTGGTTTATTGCAAAAATATAATCATCATATGTGTTTATGCCAACAAAAGTTTTAAATATATCTTTTTTCTCTGAAGGTGGATATGCAATAGAATCAACCACTACTTTTTTATTTGAATAAGAACTTCCTGGATTTTGAATTGAAATTCTATCAATAATATTTTTAAATTTAGAAGATTTAAAAATGTGTGTTTGATTTCCAAAAGATACAAAATCTATAAGATTTGTTTTTGTTAGAGCATTTTCTTTTGATGCCGCAATGGAAAATGAAGTTTCATCATTTTTTGAAATATAATAAAATGCGTTATTTGTCAAACGAGATGTTGAAAATCCAACATTTGTGCTTCCAATTCCAATTGGAAGACCAGAAGAAGTATAAATTACTTCTTCCCCATCAAAAAATTTGTGAGAATCATCCAAACTAATTAAATTTGAAACTAAATTTACTTTTGAATCAGAAAAAGAAACATAATGTTGATAAGAGGTCATTTTTGCTTCAGCAACACAACCAGATCCATTGCCACCTGAAACTTTTACTATTGGTAAACTAATATAATCAAATCCAGGATTTTCTAAAATTATTTCATCAATACTTCCAGATAAATGTGGATATGCTTCTGCTCCAGATCCAGACGAATCTACAATTGAAATAGTTGCAGGATTTGCAACATCATAATTTGATCCGCTTTCCAAAACATTGATTTTTTGTAATTGACCATAAAATACAGAATCATTTGAGAATGGAGAATGTAATTCCACACCATTCAAAGAAACTCCAATTGGACCATACAGTGGTGAATTGCTTGTATTTTTTTCTGGATTTTTTAAAATTCTTTTAAAATTATCTTGATTTTTTAAATTATTTCCATAAAGATCTGCTGGTGTGATTATATTTGTATTATCTCCAGATCCATCAAAATTTAAAAAATTATTTGAATATATGTTTAATCTACTTAAAGATAATTGAATGGAATTATCGTTCAATTTATTTACATAATAATAACCAGATGATATGCCAGTTATATCCGAAGATGCTTCTAGATAAATTTTATCTCCAGTAATAAATCTGTGAGAACTAATATTAATTACACCCGAAGATGCAGAGTTTGACGTAAATGTTTTTGATCTGTTAGTTGTTTCTAATGCACTATATGATGGGTAACCAGAAAATGCAATATAAGTATTTTCATCTTTATCAATAAATGAATTTTGAATATCTGCAAGAAGACTATTTAAATTTAAATTACTAGAAACAAAATTTAAATTTTTCTTAACATAATATTCTGTATTGTTATCTAAAGATCCTGTTGCAATTTGAAATTGAGTGGAATTTAATACACGAGAAACTTCAGAAGAACTTACTATTGTTGAATTTGTTGATTTTTTTATAATATCTACATTATCTCCTTTGTGTAAAAAATGTGAAGATTTTGTTGTTATTGTATTTGTTGCCGAATCTACAGATTGAGTTTCTGTGTATGAAATATTATTATAAAACCAAGTGGAAAACTTTTTATCATCTAATGAAGTTTTCTCACCAATATATTTTAATTTGATTTTATCACCAGGAAGAAAATATTTTGTATTCTCAACTCCAGTAGAAAGATCTGAAATTGCACCAACAACTCTCATTTTGCATATTGAGTTTGTATCATTATTTTCATAACCATAAACAAAATTTTCATCTATAATAGATGTATTTTCAGTTAATGAAGTTGTAAGTCCAACACAACCAAAAAATTGATTGTGAGATTTTGATGTATATTCAATTTGGTTGTAAACATTATTTTCTTCATTCAAATAATAAAAATTACCAACATCTTTAAATCCAATAGTGGAATCTACGGTAATAACATTAAAAGATGGAGTATTTCCAATTACTTTAGTTTTATTGCTAATTAAAAAATTTCCATTAATGGTAGATTTTGGAAAACTGATTTTATAATATTTTTTATTCCCCAAATAAACATCTTCTACATTTGATATTGTTCCACTTGCAGTAGGAAAATCAAAAGAATTTTGATATAAAGTAGTTTCTTTAAGATTGGTTGGATTTCCATTTAAAGATTCTACGATCATTTCATCAACACTTATCCATTCTGCTTCTGATGGAGATATTGTATTGTCAAATGGTTTTATGATTTGGACATTTTTTCCAAATAAAATTTTAAATAAGATTTTAATAGCACTATCAGTTCCCTTTGAACTATAAAAATCTTTTGCTCTAGTTAAAATATTTTCAACAGACACTCCAGGAGCAAAAGATCTATTTTCAAATCCAGGTAAAAATTGATATTTGTATTTTTTGAAAAATTCTTGTACAAATATAGAACTCAAATTGCTAACTAAAGATCCAGATAAGTGTTCTTCTGCACTAGTTGAACTAAAAGTTAAAAATTCTGGACTACCTTCAGTTTCAATTTGAGAAATACCACTAAAACCACGAATGCAACCAGTAAAAGAATTTGTTGTAATTCCAGTATAAGTTATAATTTCATTATTAATCTTTAATAACCCATATTTTGATGGGAATCCGATAGTTGTGGTTACATTAATTGTATCATCAAATGCCAATACATCAGATGTCAAACTTATAGAAATTGTGGACAATCCAACATTACTATAAGTATCAATATGTTTGTATGAAGGGATATTTTCTGCTAGATCTACAATAGAATATTCAAATTCTTGAGAAATGTAATATTGATTTAAAAATTCTTTAAATAAAGGATTTTCTTCATTCAAAAATTCTGGAATTTGATTCTCAACAATATTTGAAATTTTAACTTTGTTTTCTAACATCTTTATCTCGTATACTTTTTATTGCTTGTGAAACTAGAAGGTGGAACGTAAGAATTTCCAGATTTATTAGACCCAGAAGATATTGGATCTTCTATAAGATTTAGTAAACTATTACTTGTAGTATCTAGGACAATATAAAGATTTTCTTTTGCAATAATGTCATTTGAATCTGGAACAACTTCAACTTCAATTCCAACAGAAGATGCTGTAGATGTAATAGTTAAAGGATATAATATAATTTCTCCTTTTTCATAGTTCACTGTTCCTGCATTATTATTAATAAAATTTGGAGATCCATCAATTAAGGTAAAAAATTTAATTTTTCCTTTTTTTCCTGTAGAATCATCTGGAAGATCAGTCAAATATATATCACCATCCACTCCGCTTATTCTAAATGATGTTGAACGGATATTAAATCCATAAACATCTGCATGAAATTTATTTACAAAACACAATTCATAGTTTGCGAGTATATTATATGCAGGAGAAAGATTTCTTCTCATTTTCAAAAGAGTAATATTTGAAGTTATACCTTTATCTACGTTATCAATTAATGAAATCAACTTACTATATTTAATTCTTCCGCCAAAAGAGTTAATATCAGAAGATTTTGAATATGAATCAATTGTTGATTGAATTCGTGTATAAAGATTTTCTTTGTTTGATACAAAACTTGGATCATATGATACTGTTGAATCATATTCAACATACAAATATTTCAAATCAATAAATTCTTGCTTAATTCCTGCTACTGTATACTTCTTTAAATTGTTTTTGATTGAATTTTTTGTAACGTCCGACAGAATTTCTCCATTTTTTGGTTTAATTGTGATGTAAACTTTTCCATATTGTGGAGGATCAAGTTCTTCCCCACCATATGCGCTTACTGAATCAACGTTTGAGTATAAAAATGGAATTAGACTTGTGTAATCATTGGACGTAACTGCCCTGTATTGCGATGCATAGACCCTTGGAGCAAGATATTTGATCGTATCTATAGATTCAATTCCATCTCCGTTTTCAGACGATTGTAGAGTGGTGAGAAGAGATATACCAGAAGTGACTGGTTTGTCAATTCCGTTCTCCACATAAGATAAATTACCAGAAAACGTGAAATTTGCACCACCATTGCCATCAATTCCGTTCGTTACAATGTATGATGCGGTAATTGTGCTACCATTTTCTGGATTTTTGCCAAAAATATTATCGCCAAATAAAATTTGATACTTTTCATCATCAATTTCTTGAATTAAAAAGATTTTTGAGTTTGATTCTACTGTAAAAATATTTGTATAGAGTTCATATTTTTCTGATGTGGTGCCAGTAACAGAAATTCTAACTGTTGATGTGTCAATATTTGCATTTGGTAAGATATATTTTGCATTTCCTTGTGAATTATCTACATTAAACGTTTTTCTTAAAAATGTTCCTTCATAAATCTCAACATTATCAAATGTTGCAATCCCATTACTATCTGGAGTGATGGAAATATCCTCTGGAATTGAAAAAATGTAGTTTCCACCTTGAACTGACCCTAAAGCAACTACGCCAGCATTTAATTTTACTAATCTTGTATTAATATTGCTAACATCTACGCTAAAACTAATCTTTGCTTTTGCAGATTTAACAGATCTTGGTACATATCCAATATTTCTTGCTAAAGAAACTACATTTTCTCTTAATGTAGAGCTATCAATGAAGGACTCATTGATAGCCATATTGGTATTATATGATGTAATGTAACTATTATAAGCAAGAAGATCAATTAAAACTGAAAAATTAGATCCTTCAAAGTCAAAATCAGTGAAATTAGGATTTGATCTCAGATAATCTTTAATCTGGGTTCGTAAATCATTAAAATCTAAATTTGTAAACTGATTGAAGGACATTATACTCTTGTTGGTTGTAAGATGAATTCTATATTTTGTGTCGGAAATGGTAACCCAACAATATCATAAGAAATATTAATGTTTAATTCATTTGTATCTGCTGGTTCATCAATAAAAACAGTTCTCAATTTGATCCTGGGTTCAAAGTTATTCAACAATGATGTAATTTCTTCTTGTAAAAATGAACTTATGCCTGAATTTTGCAACTCAAACATTGAATTCTCTACTGATGTTCCCAATAAATCATTGAAAAATCTTTCACCAAGACGAGTTCTAACCAAATTGACAACAGATTTTTTAATTGCGTCCTCATTTTTGAGTGCAATCACATCATTCGTAACTGGATGCCTCGCAAAAGACAAACTAATGTCCTTAAAACTACGAGAAATTGTTACCGCCATTCATCTTTTTATACTTTAATATATCTATAATACTTTTTTACCAGTTTTTTCCGTAAACTGGTTCAGTTCCATACTCCCAATCATCATAATCTTCATCATTTCTAATCTTTTCGTGAAGATCAGTTTGTTTTTTTAGATCGTGCTTTGGTGCTCGATCATCCATAAACTCTTGAATCACTCTTGTTGTGAGTTTTGCATCATAATCTGTAACTAACTTCGTAGTTCCCCACATTTCCCTCATATAATTTGAATTTCTATCTACTGGTAAATTAGACATTTTAACTCCTGATTGTAAAATCAGAACTTTTTAAGGGGTTCCTATCCCTTATTTCTATCTATACTATTTTGATTCTTTGAATTCTGATATATTATTTCTAGAAAGTGTATAATTCTTTTGTATTCTGATTTCTGAATTACAAAAAGTCCAGCATTCACCACTATGATCTAAAAATACAACCCATTCAAAATTATGTTCTTGTGAACGATCAATCAAAAAAAATGCCCAACCATTACCTTTGGGAGTAATGACTGGGATTGTAGGGTTTAATTGAATCATTTATCGTCCTTGTCCTCTATATTTTTTACGTGCTACATTACGACTCGTAGCACTATATTTAGTATTACGTCCATCACCTTGACGAGTATTCTTTGGAACACTTTCAATTTGCAAATCCTTCCGACTTTTTTGTGCCATCTTTAATTCTCCATTTAACGGTTTTATAAAACGGTTTTTATAACTTCCAAAAACATTAAAAATGTTTCTATAAGATCTTTTAAAAACCTTACAGAAACATTCTATCATATCACATGACTTTAAGTCAACTCAAATAACTCGCATCTTCTCATGTCCAACACGAATTCTTGGATCACACCAAATCTCATAACCTGCATCTTTTGCATCAAGACAGAATGAGACATCCTCGCCACACATGTCCTGTACTTCACCACTCTCAAATTGTTGCATCTTTGGTGCAAACCAAGGATACTCCAAACTCTCAAATACTCCCTTCTTAATTAATACCCATCCAAATCCTGTGTAATCCACTGTAAATGGTTTGCGACGTTTGCTCATCGTATCACCATTCTCATGATTCATAACTCCACCATTGGTCCTGAAATCATCTTCCTCTAACCAATGTGCAACAGATGTGGTGTGACCGTCTTCGGTCATATACCATCCAGCAGCAATATCTTTATCCATTGCTACAAGACGATAAAACTTCTCCGTGTCAAATACAATATCACTATCAATCCATAACTGATAATCATACTGCAATTTTCCATCCCATGGAACTTGCTTTGGTCCCCTTAATACATTTGCTCCAAGTACCTTACATCTCGCAAAATTAACCATACTTGAATAATCTTGACTAATCTGTATACTTGCTCCACTCTGTACTAAATCAAAACATAATTGCACAAAGTTCTTCAAATACGTGTAAGATACTCCTCGTCCTGGTAAACAAAATACCACTGACTTTCCACGAATCATTTCCTTTGCTGCATCTAAATCAAAATCATCCTCTGATTTTACTCTAGGTGCTGCTGCCTTAACTGTGAATCCTTTAGCCATAAATTTCTTTCACTATACATTTACTATTATACCATTACAACTTATTCATTGCAAGGTACTTCGTTTTTATTTAGAATTACTGTGATGTCCTCATTTCCTCCCCCACTCGTCCATACAAGTCCTCTGATTAATTTCAAATTCTTTTGTAAGTCTTCCTGGGCAATTTGTTCAATTACATTCACACCCCGAACTGAAATATTATAAGTATTCATCTTCTTCTATCTTTTGAAATAAGTCCTCCACATCCTTCCTTAAACTATCATTGATAATTAACATCTTATCAGTATCTAACCGATGTTGGATTGTCTCCAATAATACATCCTTCTCATAATCATCAAATTCAAATTTCATAACTCTTACCCATTTTTTACCTTTTGTTTTTATATAGCACTTTAACTTTTTTACACAAAAAATTTTGGGGAAAATTTTTTTATTTTTATTCATAATCCCTCGGACGCTTTCAAAGGTTTGTAGGTTAGGGTAGTTTGCCTTTTTAGCTTTAGGGGGGCATCGGTTAGGTATAAGAATACAACAACACAATATATAACTGTCAAACAGTGCTGTTTGATTATAATAGACGAACAATCACGAATACTTATATTCAGTACTGTGTGTTGTTATAATAAACTATATGGGGGGTGTCCTTATAACGAAGGGGACGATATAAGTGCTTATGTAACACTGTGCGATTCAAATAAGAAACTATATGGGGGGTATCCAAAAAGACGAAGTGAGTGTGAGTTTATCAGATAGTGGGGTTATAGTTAGCACACAGAACTGTGTACAACGAACAGTATAGCACAGGACGAACCGAATAGCAAACTATATGGGGGGTGTCCTAATTGAAGGACTGTTAGTTTGTCATACTCTCACATACTATAACGAACATATGCTTATACTGTGCTGTATGACGAACTGCTATAACGAACTCTTATACATGACGAAGAGTTATACACAGGTTTTCCACAGTTTCTTATAAGTTTTCCACAGGTTTTTCACAGGTACTGTCTCAACGACTGCTTATATCCTCAATAAACGAATCTAATAACTCAACGGCATCATAACCTTCATCCGCCTTTCTGTCTAACACATCACATAAAATCGTAATCTGTTTGTATAAAGGCACTCTCATTCTTTCCGTTGGTCCTAGATTCTTATACTTTTGAGGTCTCATTAGTTTTGTCCCGAAACTAGGGTTATTTAGGGGGGGTTTCGGGACAAAACTATAATGTCCTTCAAAAGTATTATAAACACTAGGTTTTTTGTCAAGATGTGCTGTGCCAGTCCTAGAAGAGTCTGTGAGGCGCTTGACAATTTCTGCGAATCATGGTAGACTGCAAGCCTAGACCCATAAAAGACAGAGCATTTATGAAGCGTTAACACACTATAAAGTAACTAATATATAGCACACTACAAAACACCTAGTTATGTTTTTTAATACATTTAATTTAGTTATGAAATGTAACGTAATTGTGCTGTAATTGATAATCTATGCTTATGAGCATGAGAAATAGAGTGTGAGAGAGTAGAGAGATAGACTCAATATCGCACATTAGATGATAAGGCAATGAGTTCATTACGAATGTCTAGGACTTCATATTCATCATCACACTCTGCTAGATCTACTGGTGTAAACTCATTCAGGTTAATTGTGTTATCAGTGTAGATAGGAGAATAGAATAGTTCATAATCTTCACCTAACGTATAAACAGCACCGTGATCTTCTTTGTGTAGGATAAGCATGTTAGTTTTGTTGACAAAGTTGGATAGCATCAGTGATGGATGTAGTCAGATACTTACAATCACCATTGTGGTTACATACGGCATAAACCTTTTGTTGAGTTTGAATGTCGTAAGTGAAACGGATAGTCATTAGGTTAGTTGATGAATTGATGAAAGTCAGGCACGTAAAGGATTTCTACTGGTCCTTCGTGATCTTCATGAGTAAAGATTTCTCCCCATTCATAAAAGATTGATCGTGCATTCTGTCTATGTTTCTTACCTTTCTTGTTGAGAAGTTTATGAAACCTTTTGTCAACTTGAGAGAAGGTAATATCCATTTGATCATTTAATTGTTCATCAGTCATTGGTGTTATCAAGTGCGGTATGGACTTTATCAAAGAGTGAGTTTAGATCAATATCATACAACTCTTTGATTTCATCCCAATCATCATGAAACTCAATGAGAGTTAGGATACTTTGTAAATCTTCTTGATTAAACATTGGCAAGGGCAGATTGATCTTGTTTTTGTGATTTGATTTGTTTTTTGAAGACTGACTTGTTCTTTTGATTGAATTGTGAAGGCAATTTTGTTTTACCTTGCACTTCATCAATCAGAGAAATAAGATTGAGAAGGAAATACTTTTCCATCTTCTGTGAAGTCGTCATCTGCTTTTGATTGATTACTCCGTAATCATAGCACGGAAATGGGGTCTCTGCTCTTTTACTGTGCCAGTTCTACGACTGGCACATCGCATAATGAGTCTCGTGTGGGACAGGATAACCTATACACCACACAGAGCACGTTGAGTAGATCCTGATGCCTGACGATTCAAAGAAACACCAGCACCAACATTTGACCCAATAGCAGCACCTTCACCACTTCCACCATTCATTTTACGAGCACGTCCAAATCGCATCGTAGAGAGTTTATCACTCACTGCTTTTGCATCATCGTGAACTCGGTTCTCTTCTTTCTTCATCTCAAACAACCGCAGTGCTACTTTATCAGCAAATGCCTTACGGAAATTAAGTTTGAAACTGCGAGATACACTCTTACCAGTCAGATTAGATAGAATCTTCTCTGCTTGATGTGCAACCTCTGCTTCTTTCTCCATTACTTGATTCAAGTAATCAAAATACAGTTTCACTTGAATCTGTTGTGCATCAGAACCAATAACCTGAAGAGATTTCACATCACCATTCTTCATATATGCTTTTGCATCATAAAATGTTGCAATCGCATTCAAAAGAGTCGTAAGTGCATAGTTCGCACGTTTGAAAGTAGCAAACGACTCATCAAATACTTGAGTTTCAGTTGCTTCAGTAATCGTAACACCATACTGTTTGCAAAGTTTATCAATCATCTTTGCAGCAGCATCTGCTTCACCATCAAAAGAAGTTCCTTCCTGAAGTTTCAGGATGGACTGAATCTTGGAGATGACTTGTGAACGGTCCATGTTAAAAGAATAAAGATTGAGACTTGTGTGGGACAGTGCGACCTGCTCCCTCCACCCTTTAAGAATACCACATTTTCAGGTCTGTGCTCTTTTACTGTGCCACTAGAACAAGTGGCACATGGTATCATTGGACTCATGTGGGACCTGTTACACTAAACAGCACCGTAGAAAGGATTACCAAGTTGTGGAAGATTACTATTGTCAGCAGTGACAATATAACCAAGTGAAACACGGTCACGGATAGCAAGAGATTTCTCAACACGATTGAGAAACTTTTTAGACATTTGCTCTACACCTTCCCAAGAAAGAACTTGCAAACACCATTCTTTGCTAATATCACCATAAGGAGTTTTGACAGGATAGTATTGAACAACCATCGTGCCGTCTTTAGAATGTAAAGTAGGAAAATCAGTCATTAGAATAAGTTCAGAATTGAGTGTCAAACACATAACCATTGCCGTTGAAAATAACATCCAGATTTTCAAATGATGCTTCCCAATCAATCTCTAGAAAACCAGGAAGATCAACAACATAACAATCACTTACATAATTTTCTGCATAAGATGCTTTGGATTCCCATTGCCCACGATAAGCATCTTGAAAGTTATCACCAACCAAAGAATGAAGACCAAACTCTTCAATGAAAGCATCTACAGCACCATAAGAATACTCTTCACCAACAGTTACATACTCTTCATAAAAATTGCGAAAATCTGCTTCAGAGTTCTCATCAATAAAATTGATAATGTCTTCCAGAGAATAAGAATCTTCTAGAAGTTCTTCAATTTTGCTTACAGTTTCCTGTTCGTAAACTTCTTTGTAATTCATAGTGAAAGGAACAGACATTGGTTTTCTTTTGATTACTCCGTAATCATAGCACGGGTTCGGGTCGTTTTGGGAATGTTATGGACACTTGCACAACTGGCACATCACCAATCATATTTCCTAAACACATCCTCTACATTTGCATCAGCATCAAATAACACATAAACAATATCATCGTATTGCTCATTAACTGATTTCAGCAAATCTACCAAACAAGGCATACTTTCTTCGATATAAAAACTATACATCTCTGGGTCAGCATTTACCAGAGAACAAGTATCACTATGAACATAAGAAACTTTATCAATCTTTTGTCCCTCTAAAGGATGAAGGTGTGCTGTTGATAGTGTGAGGATTTTAGAGATTTCCATTTGATTTGTTTAGTTGTTGGTTTATTATCAGTTAGAATAATTGATTTCGTGAAGAAAAACTTCTGCTTCACTCAGACCTTGATTATACTGAATCAGTGCAATTTCATCATTAAGTTCTTTGATTGACACAATTGTGTAATCATTGCCCTCAATGGGGTCTGGGTCATTCCAGACCAAAGTTGCACCGTTTTTCAATTCTTGAGTGAGTGTCATTATTAGAAATCATCCAAACAGTGACGGTATTCTTGATTGAGACGAATCATAACATCATCCCAAAACTCTTTGTCATCATCATCGTTGTATTGATTGTTTTCTTCAACCAAACGAATCAGATTGTTGAGATCATCAGAAGTGAGGTAATTCATTTTGCAGGATAAAGACAGGAACTAGGATGACCAGGAACAGCAAAAACTTGCCCTCCTTTTGCGATACATTTTGCTTCAATTTTTGGATTGGTGATAGCAAGAAGACCCGCAGCAACTACGAGAAGCACAAAACCAGCACCAAGAATAACAAATACTTCAAACCAAGTTGTGTTGTTGCTCATACAATATCCAGAAGAGTGAAGAGTTCTCGTTGTGTTTGAGTAAACAAAGTATCAGGTTCAGGATAGTCATAGAGTTCTTCCTGAAACTCTTTGTAGTGATACAACATATCACGCAAAGCAGTTAGTTGTTTGTCGGTCAGTGCTTCTTCAATCATTAGAACTTTCTCCATTAAATCAGGCATTGTAAATGGCATCACGGCAGGCATTAGAAAACTTATCAGCAACTTTTGTGTAATCTTCTACACGTTGCATCCAATAACTTTTATGATCCACAGATTCTTCTTCATAACGTTTCATCAGTGCAACAGCACTATAAAGTGCCGAGATCATTTCAGTTTCCTCATTGAAAGTAAAACCAGGAACAACAGGCATCAGTTTTCTCTTGATTACTCCGTAATCATAGCACGGATTGAGTGGGTTTGGGCGATTGTATGGACAGTCCAACAACTGGCACATCTCATCATTGGACTCACAAGAAACGGTCTATAAAGAGTCTTAAAATGTGCTTTCCTTTGTTCACATCAAACTTCTTATCAAAAACTATCATTAGTTCACTAATAAGGTCAGCATAAACAATTGGAACTCGTATGTGCTTTGTATCTCCTGTATTCTTGAACTTCTTTTCAAATGGCATAGTTTGTATGTGGGACAGATACAATTATCTATACACACAACTCTCCTTTTACAAAAATAGCATTCACCACATTCTCAAGTTGCCGAGCAATCTTATCCCCATAGTTGTTATTAACAGGGATAGTGATAGTACCAAAGGGTTTGCGATAAAATGCAAACTCTCCTGCTTTCATCTTACCTTCTTGGATTGCTTTGCGATCTTCTTTATGAACTCGTATGACTCTACCGATTGTTTGGCACATCTCAATCACAGGAAGATTACGAAGCATAATACAATGAGTAAGTCCGTGTACGTTCATTCCTTCACTCAAAATGGAATAATGAAACACAATGAACTTTTGTTGAGGGTCATTACCAAACTCGGTCATAATCTCAAAAAATTTCTCACGACTGACTTTCTTCTTATTCACATAAGCACCGTGCTTGGATGTAACGTGAAGTACAGCATAACCCATATCATTGAGTTGTTTCAGCAAATCACTTTCAGTGAACATATCCCAAATCACACGAGTGCTTGGAGCAGCAACAAGAACTTTGGGGACACTATCTTCATCCATCTCATTGAGAATACCAATAATGTTCTCTGCATCCACATAAGCAGCATTCTCTTTGGTGCGAATAGTCTTTGCTTCGTAAGTATGAATACGAGGAGGAATAATACTACCAACATCAATCAATTCTTGTGCTGGAATAGAAATGATTTTCTCTCCATACACAGCAGTATTATTCATTGATTGCTCTGCATTTGTGAACTTGGGAGTTGCCGTGAAGAAATAAGCATTATCAGCATACTTGGAAGTGTGAGCAATACCAACAAAGTTGCTTGGTTTCACACAATGATGTGCTTCATCAAAATAAACAACATCAACACTGATTTTAGCATCATTCACACGACCCAAAGAGTTATAGGTGGTGAAGATGAAGTTGTGTTTACCAAATGTAAGTGCAAGTCCATTCTGCTCTACAATCACATCTGGTTTTGTAGAAGAAACGTGATGAGATTTTGTGCCACTATGACATTGCATAATAGAAATCTGAAAATCTTTGAGATATTCTTCAAATTCAAATGAAAGTTGTTCGGAAAGAAGAATTCTCGGACAGACAACAACAAATGTCATCGGTTTTTTTGTATTGATGATGCGTTGCCGAGCATCTTCCATCATCACTATTGTTTTACCCGCACCAGTAGGAAGATAACAAGTTCCCTTAATTTTAGATTTAATAGCATCAAGAGTTCTTTGCTGGTAGGGATAAAGTTGCATAAAATCAATTCATCAATACAAGTATTGTAGCACGGAAACCTCGTGCTCGGTCAATTATAGGGACAGTTCAACATTTGTCCCAATGGTAGAATTTTATATTGATTTTTTCTGTTTCCACCATTTTTTTATACTTTCAGACCTTTTTCTTTTAGTTTCTTCACTTTGGGGTCTTCCAGTGTTTGCTTTTCTTTGTTTTTCTTTTGTTTCTTCATGATGTTGTTTAACTCTTGGATTTTTTCTATTACTATCTGCTATTTTATTTTTATATTCTTCATTATCATAAACACCGTTCTCCCATCTTTTTTTCATAGCAAGAGACATTTTTTGTTTTGTCTCTTCAGATAAATTTCTCCCTTTATCACTTCCACCACAACTATTCCTAACATAATTTCTCAATATACCAGTATTATCATGAATGATACCAAACAAAGCAATCATATACTCTTCGTGATTCATTGCTTGTTCTTTTGATAAATTATCTTTCAAAACTATTCTTCTTTCCTGTGGAGGAATACCACAAGTATGCTTTTGAGACATTCTATGGTACTTGTATCCCTTGTGGTGTTTTCCTCTACCAATATAATATGGAGTTTTATCTTCTCTTAAATATGCGTAAGTGTAATACATAAGTGGTGAAACCCATCATGTTATTATTTATAAATAAAAAATAACAATTAAACCTTTATTAAAGCCGAAGACAGGGATCAAACCTGCGACCTGAAATTTACAAAATTCCTGCTCTATCACTGAGCTACTTCGGCATAAGATGTAACTTATTTAGTATGTGTCCCGCGTGAGATACTTGATAATTAACCAAATAATCAGAGCAATACCACCAATCAGAAGAATAAACTTCCAGAACATATAAATCAAGAACAGGGCACCAATAACCAAGAAACCAGCACCATCTCCACCATCAGAACTAGATGATGTGGAAGAATAATCATCTACATCATCTTTATATGTCTTTGGATTGCTTACAGAAACTCTTTGAGCACCAGTCATACCTAATGCTTGTGCTTCTGCATCTTTACGAGTGATGCAGTTATCAACTCTAACTTTTTTGATATAGTTAGAGTCAGTGATTACTGTGACTTCCCAATCAGACATTACATAAACTCCATCATATAATAATCAACAGTAACTTCTAGTTCTGCTGCTTTTTCTTCTAGTTCCATCGCAAACTCATCAGCATACTCTGCGTCATCGTGTTGACAGAACAAATCAAGTGTAGAATCAAACATAATCAGGGAAGAATACAGAAGGAAGCACAGAACTTACGAACCCAATGTAGAGTATCAAAATACCCACGAGGTTTAGACATCACCATACTTGTATCCTTACGAGGATTATAAGCAACAGCAATGTACCTATAACAATCAGGTGATTCTTCAATCTCTTGAATCCACATTTGATTTACATCACCAGACTGCCAATCCCAACGGGAAGTAGTGTAGGAATAGATTTCGTTCATTTTAGTTAAACAGTTCAGCAAAGAAATCATTGAGTTCTTGATGGTCAAGTGCCAAAGAATCATAAGAAACACCATCAGGAGTTTTAGCACCAAAAGACATAGAACTTACAAACTTTGAGTAACTATCATAACGACGGGCACGATTATATAAACCCTCGTTGTTACCTATCCATAAAGCAACATTCCAGGTTTGATAGTTTGCCCAACCATTGTAAGTTTGTTGAAGAGTTTTAGTCATTTGCTTTGGTTGATTACTCCGTAATCATAGCACGAGATCGGGTCATTTGGGGGATTATAGGGACAGTGCTACAAGTGGCACAGCAGTATCACTTATTGCTCTCTTTTACTAATGTTATATCACCATATTGATTTGGATAAACTAACAGGCATACATCTTTTAATTTGTTCTCTGCTTTGTTAATACAAATTGTAATGTATTTTTCGCAGATGAAATCAACTACACCGTATGTTCCATTGTAATAAACTTCAACTCCTTTTGCAAATGTTATCTTTGGCATTTGGTAGGTAAAAAGCAACTCTCTTGCAATAGTATATCAGCATTATGAGATACTGTAAACCCTATTACAAGAGATGTTAAAGTAAAGCAGAAAATAATAAGACTACCCATTGTATCAATTTATACCAGAATGATTGGGTCTTGATTACTTATACAAATATGACCCTGCCCAGTCTGCACGTTTGTACATTTCCTCACGGGATGTATCATCCAGAAGATTATAACGCACACCTTTGGCAGGTGCTTTGAATGATGCTGCTTTATAAACATCACCAGTCACTTTATCCACAAAGAGATGAACGTGACTTTGGTTATAATCTTTCATTATAATCTTATGATACTTGCGAAGAGTATTGATATTAAACTCTGGCACACCTTGACCTTCGCAGAGTTTATCAATTTGCTCTTCGTGCCATTCTACATTCTCACCCTTTTCAATGTATTTGCGGTGAGAATCAATACGATACGATTGATAATTGGTGCGAAGAACCTCACAAAGAGTTTGAGTGTATTGAAGAACTTTATCAGCAGTCACAGTAGTCATTTGAAGTTCAGTTTGCGTTTGATGTGTTGAAGTGCTTGCTTTCGTGCTTTAAGTTGTGCTTTGCAAGTTCCTTTAGTTTTTTTGTTTTTGTTTGAGTTGTGTTGCCAATTTGGGGTAGTCATCTCCTTTTTGTTTGGTATGAACCTATTATAGGGTAAAACCACCCCGATTGGGGGTGTTATGTGCCACTAGAAGAAGTGGCACAAGATATATTTATCAGACAGCAACAGGTTCAGTCACATTTTCCAGAACCACAGAATCATAGTTATCCAGTGCTTCAACGAGTTCAGCACCAGTTTCTGCGTTAGTGATATTAACAATCAGTTGAGCACCAGCAGGGTTGGTGTCAACGAGTTCAGTAGCAAGAGCAATCAGTTTGGCAGACATTATAAAGAAAAGCAAGGTTAATAGTTGGTGCTTTTTAAGTCATCACCAGGACTATTGCAATCAAATACTCAAAGAGTATTCAATTTCAATTTCATCTTCGTCAGGAAGACCAAGTTGAAGACCAACAAAGTCTTCATAATCAACACCGAGAAACTTTTGTGCAAAATCCTCGTAATCATCGTGAAGAACACAAGTGTCAATCATCATAACCTCCTTGACTTGATGAATACATCATAGCACGGTCAGGACCGTTTGGGAAGTGTTGTGTGCCACCAGAAGAAGTGGCACACGGTATAATCAAACGTCGTAAAACTTGAACGTATCAAACTCATCTTGATAGAAGAAGTTATCAATTTCAGTATTGATTGAAAGACCCAACATAAAGTTGTAGTGGTCCATTAGAGAACGACAAACAGTTTCCAAACAATCAGGATACTTTTGGAAAACATTAGCAGAATCAAGAATCAACATCGGTTTTTGATTGATTACGAAGTAATTGTAGCACGGTTTGGGGTGCTGTGCTCTTTTAGTGTGCCAGCACCATAAGTGTCACAGGGTATCAACGTCCCCCAGCAATTCTGGGTAGTAGTCAGTAACCTCTGTGAGAAGTTCTTCATCAGTATAATCAGTAAGATTTTCTACCATAGTATCATAAACAAAACGTTCCATAGTTTTGTAATCCATACTCTCAATCATTTGCTGGACGTAATCTTCAACGAGTTGGTCACGGTCAATGTTTTTCATTTTTTCAAATTCAAGGATTTCAGAATAAAGGTCAGACATCAGACATCAATTTCAGCAAGTTTCTTTTGCTTTCGCAAGTCAGTAATCCTCATTTGAAGATCAGCAATATCCTCATACAATACCTCTGCCTCATCAGACAGATTGTAGTAGTGATATTCAGACCTTGCTTTTTTCATTTGCTTGAGAAGTTTCTCATACTTCTTTTTTGATTCTTTGAGATCCTTTTCGTAATCTTGAATAGACTTTGAGTAATTCATTTGTTGAGAGGACTAGACCAATAAGAACGGAAAACAGTAATAAGAATAACAGCAGTGCTAATAACACCAACCAAACCAAGATAGGTAGTGGCATCACCAGTAAAATTGAACGTGTTGGGCATCATTTGAGTGATTTACTTCGTAATCATAGCACCCCAGAGGGGTTTGTGCTTATTTAGTGTGCCAGTGCGACAACTGGCAC
>Ga0209500_10000265_pt1 | contig 46852 bp, 48 predicted proteins | sample S_140212_EF_Meta_FD_187323 | JGI IMG/M metagenome (GOLD analysis project Ga0209500, IMG submission 187323) | Freshwater microbial communities from Lake Simoncouche, Canada to study carbon cycling - S_140212_EF_MetaG (SPAdes) (version 2) | ecosystem: Environmental > Aquatic > Freshwater > Lake ... | reverse complement strand
GACGATGAAGTTTTATCAAACCCAATCCTTAGGCGGTAAGAAATCGGTATAAAGCGCCATCTCGGGGCTCCCCTCTTGCGGCGTTTGCTGATAAGACCAAGTCACCAATGGAGGCATCGATATTAAAATGGATTCGGTTCGCCCACCCGATTGCAACCCAAAGTGCGTACCCCTGTCAAATACCAAATTAAATTCAACGTATCGCCCTCTTCGATAGAGTTGATGATCGCGTTGGTGTTGGGTCCAGGGCATATTTTTTCGACGCTCAACAATGGGTATATACGCTTTAACAAAATGATTGCCCACACTTTGCATCATCTCAAAACTTTTTTCGAAACCCAATTCATTGAAGTCATCAAAAAAGATGCCACCAATTCCGCGCGCTTCCTTGCGATGCTTCAAATAAAAATACTCGTCGCACCATTTTTTAAATTTGGGATGCCAAGAATCGCCAAAGGGTTGAAGTGCTGATTTGCAAGTGGCATGAAAATGCACGGCATCTTCATCAAATCCGTAATACGGTGTTAAATCCATTCCACCTCCATACCAAGCCACAGGGCTTGATTTTTCTGGCATTGCAATCAATGCCCGCACATTCATATGTACGGTTGGAATATAGGGATTGCGTGGATGAAACACCAAAGAAACGCCCATCGCCTCAAACGGTGCGCCATTGAGTTCGGGACGATGTTGTGTTGCCGAAGAGGGTAATTGTGGTCCTCTAACATGAGAAAAACCACAACCTGCACGCTCAAACACAGATCCGTTTTCTAAAATTTTTGTAACGCCCTCACCTTGAAGCGGTTCGCCAGGTTCTTTGCGCCATGAATCAGCAATAAAAAAATTTTCATCTATGGCTTCAATCGCAGACGTGATGTTGTGTTGAAGGCTCAATAGGAAATTTTTAACAGGTTGAAATTGGGGATTCATTTTCCATCTCCTTGTTGAAGATTTTTTTTAATCGGCTGAATCGGACAGGCTTGGTTGGGATGAAAACCAATCACGTTGGCATAGGCTTGATTGATACGTTCGTAATCTTTGATTTCATCGCCAGATAGATGAATGAACTGATCAATGCGAAATTCTTTTTTTCCATAATCCATTCGAATCAAAAGCAATGGGACATCCGTTTGCAATGTCAAATGGTAGAAACCACTTCGCCAGCCATTTTGAAATTTCCGAGTTCCTTCTGGCGACAGTCCAAACCAAAAAAAGCTATTGTTTTTTTTGTGGGCGTTGATGAGTTCAACTACTTGCCCCACACTGCCTCTTGCACTAGATCGATCCAAAGGTACACCCCCGAGGAAATGAACGAGTCGACCAAACAATGGAATTTGAAAGAGTGACGCCTTACCCCAAAAATGAACAGGCATACCTGCGGCACACTTAGCAAGCATGGCATAAAAAAAATCCCAATTGCTGGTGTGAGGATAGGCAATTGCAATACCTTGTTGAGCCGGAAAGCCTTCAAACATCACTTTCCAACCCAGCAACCTCAAAATAAAAAGGGCCCATGTCTGTGGCCGAAATTGAACTGGATATGGCTTAGGGTAATCCGATATCACCGTTTTACCTCATAGCGCGGTAACCAATATCTTTTCGATACTGCTGCCCGTCAAATTGGATGTCATCAACAACCTGATAGGCCGCTTGTTGAGCAGCCTTGACCGTCGCACCCAAAGCAGTGACGCACAAAATGCGCCCTCCTTGTGTTTGCAAGACGCCATTGTTATCGATCGTTCCTGCATGAAAAACCATCACATCGTCACGATCGTTGGATTTGATATGAATGGCATCCCCTTTTCTGGGTTGCAAGGGATAGCCATGTGCAGCCATCACCACACCCAATGCTGTGCGTCGATCCCATTGCAATTCAAAATCTTTAAGGAGTTGTTGATGGGGATCGGTCGCCGCCCATAGCAAATCAAATAAATCTGTTTTTAAACGCATCATGATGGGTTGTGCTTCGGGGTCGCCCATTCTGCAATTGAATTCCAGCGTTTTGATTTGACCGTTGGGTGCGATCATTAAGCCTGCGTATAAAAATCCTGTGTAAACAATTCCATCGGACTTCATTCCACGGATCGTTGGCAGAATAATTTCACGCATGGCTTTTGCATGAATCTCAGGCGTTACCACGGGTGCAGGAGAGTAAGCTCCCATTCCACCCGTATTGGGTCCTGCATCGTGATCGAGTAATCTTTTGTGATCTTGTGATGTGGCCAATGCCACGACATGTTGACCATCACATACCACCATAAAACTGGCCTCTTCGCCCGCCAAAAATTCTTCAATGACTACACGTGCACCGCCATCGTTATGAACAACACCCAAGGTGCCGTCTAACAACATGAAGTCAATCGCCTCGTGTGCTTCTTGTTCGGTCATCGCAACAACAACGCCCTTGCCCGCCGCCAATCCATCAGCTTTGACCACAATGGGTGCACCTATTTGTTTGACATAGGCGTGTGCTAATTCAGGATCGCTGAATGTTTGGTATAGCGACGTCGGAATGTTGTGGCGTTTCATAAAATCTTTTGAAAACGCCTTAGAGCTTTCAAGTTGTGCAGCAGATTTTGTGGGGCCAAAAATTCGCAAGCGATGCTGGCGAAACTCGTCAACAATTCCTAAAGCCAAAGGAGCCTCAGGCCCTACAACGGTGAGACCGATTTGATGCGCTTGCGCCCATTCGCGCAGCTGAACAATATCGGTGATGGGCACGTTAATTAGGTTGCGATCATATGCCGTGCCCCCATTACCAGGTGCTACATAAACCGATTGAATGCGTTGCGATTGTGAAAACTTCCAAGCCAATGCATGCTCTCTTCCACCACCTCCAATCACAAGTATTTTCATAAGGCTGCGTTGTGATAAACCTCTTGCACATCATCTAAATCTTCGAGCGCTTCTAATATTTTTTGCATTCGCAATGCATCGTCCCCCAAAAGTTCGATGGTGTTTTCAGCGCGCATGGTGACTTCAGCCAATTCGGGATGCAGCCCCGCCGCTTGCAAAGCATTTTTGACTGTTTCAAAATTTGCTGTTGATGTAATCACTTCAATCGACCCGTCGTCACCCGTCAAAATATCATCGGCACCCGACTCTAATGCAATTTCCATTAATTGATCTTCGTTGGTGCCAGGTGCAAAAATCATTTGACCGCAATGCTTGAATTGAAAGGCAACTGATCCTTCGGCTCCCATATTGCCGCCATATTTACTAAATACATGTCGAACCTCTGCAACGGTTCGCACTTTGTTATCGGTCATGGTATCGACCAAAATAGCCGCGCCAGCAATGCCATAACCTTCGTACCGAATTTCTTCGTAAGTGACACCTTCAAGGTTGCCGGTGGCTTTGTCGATGTTTCGCTTGATCGTATCGGCGGGCATATTGGCCGCTTTGGCCTTTTCAATTGCTAAACGTAAACGTGGATTCGATCCAAGATCGGCGCCACCCGTGCGAGCCGACACCATGATTTCACGGATGACACGTGTCCAAACCTTACCGCGCTTTTCGTCTTGACGACCTTTGCGGTGTTGAATATTTGCCCATTTGCTATGACCTGCCACTCATCATCCTTAATTTGTTGTTTAATTCTAGGAGATTGATTTTGCGTTGGCGGTAAAGCACATCAGCAAGTCAAACATCCATTTAACTTGCTTGCGCCTCTTCAGGTTCTGTCGGTTCGGATTTAGATGCTTTTGCATCTTTTTTGGGTAGTGGTTGAATATCGAGAAATACCTCTTGTTTGTCATCCAAACTCACCGTGAGACGCCCACCATCGGTTAATTTACCAAACAACAATTCATCGGCCAATGCACGTCTGATCGTGTCTTGAATGAGTCTCTGCATAGGTCTTGCACCCATGAGTGGATCAAAACCTTTTTTGGCCAAATGCTTGCGCAAATCGTCGGTGAATGTGACCTCGACTTTTTTCTCAGCCAATTGTGTTTCGAGTTGCAATAAAAATTTATCGACAACACGCAAGATCACTTGTTCATCTAATGGCTTGAAACTGACAATCGCATCCAAACGATTTCTAAATTCGGGCGTGAATAAACGCTTGATGTCGTTCATCTCGTCCCCTGGTTCGCGCGCAGTGGTGAAACCAATGGTTGATTTGTTAAGTGCTTCTGCGCCTGCATTGGTCGTCATGATGATGATGACGTTGCGGAAATCGGCTTTACGACCATTGTTATCGGTCAGAGTTCCGTGATCCATCACTTGCAATAAGACATTGAAAATATCAGGGTGCGCTTTTTCAATCTCATCAAACAACAAAACCGAATGTGGTTTTTTGGTAATTGCCTCTGTGAGCAAACCGCCTTGATCAAATCCAACATATCCAGGAGGCGCACCAATGAGACGACTCACCGCATGTCTTTCCATGTATTCGGACATATCAAAGCGAATCAAATCAATGCCCATGATGTAGGCCAATTGTTTAGCCGCTTCGGTTTTGCCAACACCCGTTGGGCCACTGAACAAAAACGAGCCAATGGGTTTGTCTGTTTTTCCTAAGCCTGAGCGAGCCATCTTGACGGCTGAAGCAAGGAGATCGAGCGCTTTGTCTTGCCCGAAAACAACGCTCTTGAGATCGCGCTCAAGCGTTTGCAACTTGCCTCTGTCGTCGTTGGAGACGCTAGCGGGCGGAATGCGAGCAATTTTGGCGACGATGTCTTCGATTTCTGATTTGGTGATTGTTTTTTTGCGTTTAGATACAGGCAATATTCTTTGCGCAGCACCCGCCTCGTCGATCACGTCGATGGCTTTATCGGGCAAATGACGATCATTGATGTATTTAGCGCTTAATTCAGCGGCCGCTTGCAATGCTGCAACGGCATATTTGACGTTGTGATGTTCTTCAAAGCGTGACTTGAGACCTTTGAGAATATCCACGGTTTGCTCAACAGAAGGTTCGACCACGTCGACTTTTTGGAAACGACGCGAGAGCGCAGCATCTTTTTCGAAGATGCCTCGATACTCGGTAAAGGTTGTTGCTCCAATGCATTTGAGTTGGCCCGAGCTGAGCGCAGGCTTGAGCAAATTGGAAGCGTCTAGCGTGCCACCTGATGCGGCGCCAGCGCCAATCAATGTGTGAATTTCATCAATGAATAAAACAGCATTGGGTTTGTCTTTGAGAGATTTGAGTACGCCTTTGAGACGTTGTTCAAAATCTCCACGATATTTGGTTCCTGCTAAAAGCGCGCCCATGTCTAAAGAAAAAACCTGCGAGTCGGCTAATATTTCTGGGACGTCTTTTTGTGTGATGCGCCATGCAAGACCTTCGGCAATAGCCGTTTTGCCAACACCTGCCTCGCCCACCAACAATGGATTGTTTTTTCTGCGACGACAAAGAATTTGAATGACGCGCTCAACTTCGTACTCGCGCCCAATCAAGGGATCAATTTTTCCGTCCTTGGCAAGTTGATTGAGGTTTTGTGTGAATTGGTCAAGAGGAGATACTTTTTCATTTTTTTCGCTCTGCTCTTCGGAATCGTTGGAGGAGGATTCTGGATTTTTGGTTGGCTCTTGTTGTTCGCTCTTTTTGATACCGTGCGCAATAAAGTTAACGACATCTAAACGCGTTACACCTTGTTGATGCAAATAGTAGACCGCATGTGAATCTTTCTCACCAAAAATTGCCACCAATACATTGGCGCCTGTGACTTCTTTTTTTCCATTGCCTGTTGACTGCACATGCATGATGGCACGTTGAATCACACGCTGAAAACCCAATGTGGGTTGCGTATCAACTTCGTCTGTTCCAGCAACTTGCGGTGTGTTGTCTTTAATGAAATTTGAAAGGGACTTTCTCAAATCATCAATATTGGCTGAACATGCGCGCAGCACTTCTGCTGCACTGGGGTTATCAAGCAATGCTAAGAGCAAATGTTCAACGGTGATGAACTCATGACGCTGTTGTCGAGCTTCGACGAAGGCCATGTGCAAGCTGACTTCAAGTTCTTGGGCGATCATTTAGGTTCCTTTGAGCTGGCATAGTTAATACTGTATATGGAATTTGAGCTGAATTAATCAATAGGCTCATACAAACATTGCAGAGGATGGCCATCTTTATGGGCCGCCTCCCTAACTTGGTCGACTTTTGTAGCGGCAACGTCTTTGGTGTAAACCCCACACACCCCTTTTCCGTCCAAATGGATCTTGAGCATGATTTGAGTGGCTGCCTCCCGATCCTTGCTAAAAAACTCCTGTAGCACCCGTACAACAAACTCCATCGGCGTGTAGTCGTCATTGAGCATAACCACCTGAAACATCTGTGGGGGCTTGGTTTTTTGGGTTCTTCTTTCGAGAACAACCGAGTCTTGTTTGTCCGATTCGGGTAAACGAGGTGTGGGTGGCGGTAAATCTGAAGGTTTTGAGGACATATCGCTATTTTATAGGTACAAGTCCTAATTAGGAATTTCCAGTTCTTTTTGATTTTATTGAAAATTTAAGTAGTAATTTATTATTTATTGTATTGTTATATGGTTACAAATTTGAAATTCCACACAACCCAAATGAAAAACTGAAATCGCAATTGAAAAAGTGAAAGGGTTTAACAATCTCAAAGGCTTTGGTTTTTTAGAGCCCCCCGAAATTTCCTCATACATATTTGCTCACTTTAGCGAAATCAATATGGATGGATTTAAACGACTCGAACAAGGCTTAGTCGTAAGTTACGATCTAGTGGATGGACCCCGACGCCTACACGCAAAAAATATTGTGGTTCTTGAAAAAGGAAATTCATTCATCGAAACAAAGCCTACAGATGAAAGAAACTCTAGAGTTCGAACACCACAGTTTAGGGCCAATATGGCCCCACAAAGCCTTGGTAGCTTGCAATCGTATTAAAACAAAACCCTCTCACCCAAAGGTGGAAGGGGTTGTACGCTATTACATATGGTCAATCATCACTTGGCCAAAGCCAGAACAACTCACCTGATTTGCACCGTCCATCAATCGAGCAAAGTCATAGGTCACTTTTTTGCTCAGAATCGATTTTTCCATCGATGAAATAATCATGTCAGCGGCCTCCTTCCAGCCCATGTGACGAAGCATCATTTCGGCTGAAAGAATTTCTGAACCTGGATTGACATAGTCTTTGCCAGCATATTTGGGCGCTGTACCATGCGTTGCTTCAAAACAAGCAACAGAATCAGACATATTAGCGCCTGGGGCAATACCAATGCCACCGACCTGAGCAGCTAATGCGTCAGAGACGTAATCACCATTGAGGTTGAGAGTGGCAATCACGCTGTACTCAGCAGGGCGCAACAAAATTTGCTGCAAGAACGCATCAGCAATCACATCCTTGATGATGATTTCTTTTCCTGTTTTGGGGTTTTTGAATTTGCACCATGGTCCACCGTCAATCAACTGCGCGCCAAATTCTTTTTGAGCCAATGCATAGGCCCAATCACGGAATCCACCTTCGGTGAACTTCATGATGTTGCCCTTGTGAACAATCGTCAAACTTGGCTTGTCATTGTCGATGGTGTATTGAATGGCCTTGCGAACGAGTCGCTCGGTACCTTCGCTGGATACAGGCTTGATACCAATAGCTGACGTGTTGGGGAAGCGAATTTTTTTGACGCCCATCTCTTTAGTGAGAAATTGAATGAGTTTTTTGGCATCAGCGCTTTGTGATTCATACTCGATACCCGCATAAATGTCTTCTGAATTTTCGCGGAAGATCACCATGTTGGTTTTTTCGGGTTCACGTAAGGGTGAAGGAACACCTTTGAAATATTGAACAGGGCGAAGACAGACATACAAATCGAGTTCTTGCCGCAATGCAACGTTGAGCGAACGAATACCACCGCCAACTGGCGTGGTGAGTGGGCCTTTGATGGACACCACATACTCGCGCAATACCTTGAGGGTTTCTTCGGGCAACCAAACGTCTGGGCCGTAAATTTTGGTGGATTTTTCGCCTGCGTAAACTTCCATCCAATGGATTTTTCTTTTGCCGCCATAAGCTTTTGCAACAGCGGCGTCAACGACTTTGAGCATAACCGGTGTGATATCAAATCCCGTACCATCGCCTTCGATATAAGGAATGATGGGTTGATCGGGAACAGACAAAGACATGTCCTTGTTGACAACAATTTTTTCACCTTGGGTGGGCACTTTGATGTGCTGATACATGAATTTAGTCTCCGCAGAAGTTAGGAAATCCTTGGCACTCCAACCATTTGAAATGCAGGCAACGTACCAGGTATTCTAACCCCGCGAACCTTTTCGAATGTCGCTCGGGTGCAGATCCCAAAGTCATGGTAGCCTCAATACTCCTCAAAACCTATCGCATCGAACCCATCTTATGAAGCAGAAAGTATTTTTTTTCATCGCCTCCATCGCCCTGTGCTTAGGCGTCCAAGCCCAAAACACGCCTCAACTCAATTTGCCACGCGTGAAATTGTCTGTAGGCATGTTTCAAATAGATGCGCAAGTTGCAGCCAACGACATGCAACGCTCGATTGGATTAATGCATCGCGAAAATATGCCTCAACACGAAGGCATGCTGTTTGTGTTCGATCAACCATCTATTCAATGCTTTTGGATGAAAAATACTTTATTGCCCTTGACAGCGGCATTTGTCGAAGAAGATGGGACTATCGCTAATTTGGCCGATATGGCGCCACAAACCACGCAATCGCATTGTTCAATCAAGCCTGTTCGATTTGTGTTGGAAATGCATCAAGGCTGGTTTCAAAAGAAATCAATCGGCGCAGGATTTCGACTTCAAGGCACACCGTTTATTGCTAAATAAAATTTTTGCTTTCAAACTTATTTTTTTCTGAAGGCTTGATCTGGGTCACCAACATTTTGACTTCGCCATCAACCAAAGTTCCCGAAATAGATTGCGACACACTCAGTTGTGACATTTGATAAACGGACTCTCCTTTTTCATTGGTGAGCCATGTATAGCCGCGCTGTAAAACCAGGCGAGGATCCAAAAGCTTTAATTGTTCTTGATTGTGGCTTAAATGGTGTTTGTATTGGTCTAAATACCTTTGCACGCGTTGTTGTGCTGTGGAACGAAGAATAGAAGTTCGATGCTGTTGGGACACACAGCTTTGATGTGCAACACGACTCAAGGCCTGTGCATTTTTTTGTAACTCACGATGTTGCAAATGAATCCAAGTGGAAGGTCGACCTAACTTAGATTGAATTTGATCTAAACGCTGAGCCAATCCATCGATTCGCTTGTAAATAGCTTCCGTTAAGAGTTGTGCGTATTGATTCATTCGATCGATTAACTCCACTTGACTGGTTGCACAGAGTTCAGCGGCAGCCGTGGGTGTGGGAGCTCGCACATCGGCGCAAAAATCTGCAATGGTAAAATCTGTTTCATGACCAATACCCGTGACCACAGGAACAGGACTGTTTACGATCACTCGAGCCAAGGCCTCATCGTTAAAACACCAAAGGTCATCGATTGAGCCGCCGCCTCGTACCAACAAAATCACGTCAATGTCGGGCTGTTGATAAAGATACTCTAAAGATTGAATCAAAGGGGCAACGGCATCTTGACCTTGCACCAATGAAGGTGCAAAAACAACGGGTATGTGCGGTACACGACGCCTAAGAGCTGTGGCCACATCGTGCAATGCCGCCGCTCCTTTGGATGTAACGAGTCCAATTTTTCGAGGTTTTACGATCAATACTTTTTTTGTAGCTGGATCAAAAATACCCTCTGCCTCAAGCTTGGCTTTAAGTTGCAAATATTGCTCGAATAAGTCACCTTGGCCAATGGGGCGCATGGACTCAACCACGAGTTGCAAATCACCGCGCGCTTCATAGACGCCAATTTTCCCAGTGACTTCAACGCGCTGGCCTTCTTTGGGATTGAAAGTTAAAAGAGAGGCCGATCGCTTGAACATCGCACATCGCAGTTGTCCGCTAGCGTCTTTTAAAGAAAAGTAATGATGTCCACTGGAGGCGCGAGTCAAGCTTGAAAGCTCGCCACTCACATCGATTGGATTGAATCGCGAATTGAGTGCATCAGAAACTGCAAGGCACAAGGCTGAGACAGTCCATATTTTTCTTTGACGAATCAATGCGGTTTCGGACATTTCAAATGTAGGAATTGAATAATTGAAGTTCTCATGATACCCACCTTGGTAAAACAGATCAAATGACGCCAGATGCCAGTAATCTAGTGTTAACTCTATGATTTATAAAGAAATTGTATTGCCTAATTGTTGCACTTTCCAGTCACAATGAATGATGACGTGCACTTTTGCAGCTTCGAGATGAGTTACCCACATAGTTATCCACATTTCGTGTGGACATCGGCTCTGCGATAATTAATTTTTTTTAAGGAGAACTGATTGTTTTCAATTGTACAAGCTGCAGGATGGCCCATGTGGCCTTTATTAGGTTGCTCTGTTGTTGCACTGGCACTGATTGTTGAAAGATTGATTCAACTCAGACAACAACAAGTATTGCCCCCACATTTACTTGAAGAGGTCATGACGATTTCGACGGCCAATATGCCTTCAACCGATATGATCGATAAATTAGCCGAGCATTCCGATTTAGGTCAACTCCTAGCAAAAGCGCTTGAGATCAAAAAGAATAACCCCGATTGCACAGATCAAGAACTCAAAAACCAAGTGGAAATAATGGGTCGAAGCATTGCGCATCGACTCGAAAACTATTTACCAACACTGGGCACAATTGCGTCCGCCTCCCCATTATTGGGTTTACTCGGAACAGTGGTTGGCATGATTGAAATTTTTGGAGCTCAAACAACGGGGGCTAATGCGCCTGCACAAATGGCGCATGGTATTTCTGTTGCCCTCTACAACACCGCTTTTGGCCTGCTCATTGCGATTCCCACGTTGGCGGTTTGGCGCCATCTCAAAGCCAAAGTGGATGGGTATGTGTTGATGCTCGAACTCGCAGGCGAACAAATAGTGAGTCATTTGGTTAAAACACAATCAAAAAATTAAAGATATGAAATTTTCCAAGCAAAAAACTCTTGAACCTGAAATCAATCTGATTCCATTCATTGATGTTTTGCTGGTGGTGGTTATTTTTTTGGTGCTCAGCACCACCTACAGCAAACTCACCGAAATACAACTCAACCTACCTGTTGCCGATACAAAAAATTTACAAGCCAAAAATCGTGAAGTTCATATTGGCGTTTCTTCCGATGGTCGCTACGTTCTTCAAGGCCACGTGGTGATGGATACGCAAGTGGAGTCGCTTGCAAAGGCCCTCACTAAAGCATCCAAAGATTTGTCACAACCTGTTTTGATTATCAATGCTGATGCAAAAGCCACGCATCAAGCGGTGATCCATGTGATGGAGGCTGCACAACGTGCGGGCCTGGGTCAAATTACTTTTGCAACTCAGCAATCAAACGCAGCGCGTTAACCCTTTTTTATATTCATGATGCCATCCATCCATCAAAGCTTGACATCGGCTTGGTTGCGACGCGGTTGGTTGGCTTGTCTTTTGTGGCCAATTTCACAAATTTATTTGTTACTTCTTTTCATTCATGGCTGGCGCTATCGCCATTTAGAAGCTTCAAAATTGCCGGTCCCTATCTTGGTCGTTGGTAATGTTGTAGTGGGTGGCGCAGGTAAAACACCCGTCGTTATGGCACTGCTTGAGCATTTTCAAAAACAAGACCTCAAGGTGGGCGTGGTGTCTCGCGGCTATGGTCGAACGACAACAGGTGTGATTGAAGTGTCTGCTATGCGATCAGCGCTTGAAGTGGGCGATGAGCCTTTGTTGGTCTACAAAAAATACAAGATGCCTGTGTATGTAGGTGAAGATCGAAGTGCTGCGGTGTTGATTTTGTGTGCAGCACATCCCGATGTGAAACTGGTCATCAGCGACGATGGTCTTCAACACCATTGGAATTATGATTTTTCGATTTGTGTATTTGATCAACGCGGATTGGGCAATGGATGGTTGCTACCTGCGGGGCCACTGCGAGGTCCTTGGCCCATCATTCCCCGCGCCCATACTTTCCAATGGATTGCGGTAGCGCCCTCGTGTCCTGATCTAAAAGGTCACACCCTTGAAAGATTTTTGAGCGATGTTGCCATTAACGGTCGAGGCGAACAAAAAAAAATTGCCGATTGGCAAGGTCATCGTGTGAATGCATTGGCAGGCATTGCCAACCCCTCCTCTTTTTTTGAAATGTTGACGCAAAAAGGCCTATCGCTTGATCACACTTTTTCACTACCCGATCACGCCAATTTGAGTGATTGGCAAATGCCTTCTCTTTCAAAAGATCTTTTGTGCACAGAAAAAGATGCAGTTAAATTGTGGGATCGTTTTCCGCAAATTTGGTCTGTACCACTCGTTTGTGTTCTATCACCCAAAATGTTGCAAGAGATTGATCGCGAAGTCCACTTGAAGTTATCATCGAACCATGGACATTAAATTACTTGAATTGATCGTTTGCCCCGTCACCAAGGGACCACTCGACTACAACCGCGAGCGTCAAGAATTAATTTCTAGAAGCGCTAGATTGGCGTACCCCATCAAAGACGGCATACCTGTTTTACTCGAAGCCGAGGCACGTACCCTCACCGATGCTGAAATTGAAGGCACGTCTTCATGAGTTTTTGGGTTTTTATTCCTGCTCGATTGGCCTCGACACGTTTACCCAATAAGCCTTTGGCACTGATTCACGGTATTCCCATGGTTGTTCATGTGGCACGACGCGCGTTGGCCTCCAAGGCCCAGCAAGTTGTCGTTGCAGGCGACGATCCGCAAATCATTGAAGCCTGCCAACAACATGGCATTCAAGCAATCTTGACCCACCAAAATCATTTATCGGGTAGCGATCGAGTCGCACAAGCCTCACAACTTTTAGGCGTTCAAGACGATGAGGTTGTGGTTAATGTTCAAGGCGATGAACCGCTCATTAATCCCGATTTAATCAACGATGTCGCTCAACTGCTCACGCAACATCGCGATTGCTCCATCGCAACTGTGGCGCACCCCATTGAAACCTTGGAAGATTTTTTAAATCCCAACGTCGTTAAAGTGGTACTTGATCATGAAAACAAAGCTTTGTACTTCAGCCGTGCGCCCATCCCCTACTGGCGAGATGGATGGACCACAGGCTCTCAAAAAATGGATGCGGGTCAACCACTCAGACACTTAGGCATTTATTCATACCGCGCAAAATTTCTCAGGGCATTCCCTAGTATGTCGCCCAGTCAACTCGAGCAATCAGAAAATTTAGAACAGTTGCGTGCACTGTCCCACGGTCATAAAATTGCCGTCTACAAGACGCTTTTATCACCCGCGCCTGGCGTCGATACGCCAGAAGATCTCGAACGCGTTCGCGAAATGATGAGTAAGACCTTGTAAGCATTTTAAAAGTGCTGTCGTGATATCCTCTCCAAAAAAACCCTGAACAAGGCTTACACAATCTCCGAAGAGGCCCAAAGGATTTCTATGAAACTTATTTTGCTTGGAGCGCCAGGCGCAGGAAAAGGCACGCAAGCCACGTTCATTTGCCAACATTTTTCGATACCGCAAATTTCAACAGGCGATATGCTCAGAGCAGCAGTTAAAGCGGGCTCACCCATGGGCGTTGCAGCAAAAAAAGTCATGGACTCGGGCGCTTTGGTGAGTGACGACATCATTATTGGTCTTGTCAAAGAACGCATTACACAAGCCGATTGCGCCAACGGATTTTTGTTTGATGGTTTTCCAAGAACAATCCCACAAGCCGATGCGATGAAGGCCGCAGTTGTTCATTTGGACTATGTCTTAGAAATTGATGTGCCATTTGATGCCATCATTCAACGCATGATTGGTAGACGCGTGCATGTGGCGAGTGGTCGCACCTATCACACGCAATTCAATCCGCCCAAAGTTGATGGCAAAGATGATGTGACGGGCGAACCGTTAATTCAACGCGACGACGACAAAGAAGAAACCGTCACCAAACGCTTGGCTGTTTATTCCGATCAAACGCGTCCCTTGGTTGATTACTATTCGCAATGGGCCAAATCATCACCCAAGCAAGCACCCCAGTATCGTTGCATCTCAGGTGTTGGCTCAGTTGATCAAATCAAAGCACGCGCTTTTGAAGCGCTTTCAAGTTGATAGAGTAAGTCCAATAACAAAGCGATTCGTGCTTTGTAAGGACTCCAATATCCAGCCGATGTGAAAGCATCGGCTTTTTGTTTTCTTTGAATGCCTTGATAGCAACGACTTGATCGCCACACTTGGATACCTAAAGATTGTGCATGGTTGAGCGTTCGCTCTAGTGCATCGTTAGCTGTTCCATTGCCGGTTCCTGCCAACACAATGCCATTAATTTTTAGTGCGTGCGATTGTGCATATTCAAGCCATGCCAGCACTTGTAAATCCTCACTACCGCTGTGATTGGGAATTAACCAAACTCGGGGCCAATCGGAAGTTTGAACAACAAACTGGGGGGAAGGAGTTTGAAAATCAAAATTAATCTTGGAGATTTTTCTATTCAATACGATTTGTCCGTTTTGAATCACACCCCACGCACCATGTACACCGCTATCAAAAGCATCGAGTTGGTCGGTATAAATTTTTTGAATCCACCACGCTTCGTGTATCTGACCTGCACATACAACGCTCACACCTTGGTTATTTGAATCACAAGCCCAAACAATCGCATCAGCTAAATTTTTGGGGCCATCGGCTTTGGACGCATTGGCAGGCAACATGGCGCAAGTCAACACAATGGGTTTAGAAGATGACGCCATACACGCCAATAAAAAAGCAGTCTCTTCGATGGTGTCAGTCCCGTGCGTGATGACGATACCCGCGACATCAATTTGACTTTGCCAATGCAACACGCGATCAATGAGGCCTCTCCAAACCTGGGCATTCATGTTTTTACTGTCTATCTGAGCCACTTGCTCAGACAAAACGTCTATTTCCGGCGGCAAAGCCACGCCTTGTAGCAAGGACGCAACGTCCACCTGAGCGGCTTTGTATTCGAAAAGCTCTCCAGACGATGGCGCCAAGCCTGCAATCGTTCCCCCTGTGCCCAAAATAATGACTTTTTGATGTGATTTCATGAAGATTGCTTGCTTTTTATAAAAAACTGGTTAAAAATACAGTTACTGTATAAAAAAACAGCTTCGATTTCCCAGCCCATTTTGCAGGAGTTCAGTCAATGGATCATTACAAACTCACCGCCCGACAACAACAAATTTTTGATTTGATTCAAAACACCATTGTCCAAACGGGGTCACCCCCCACGCGCGCCGAAATCGCCACCCAACTCGGCTTCAAATCGCCCAATGCAGCTGAAGACCACCTGCAAGCTTTAGCCAAAAAAGGGGCCATTGAACTCTTAAGCGGCACATCGCGGGGCATTCGAATCAACAAACACGACGGCTACAGAAACTCATCGGCACACCTGCAATTTTCACTCCCCTTGCAAGGTTTGTCACAACTTGCTTTACCGCTCATTGGCCGCGTCGCAGCGGGCTCACCCATTTTGGCTCAAGAGCATATCAGTCAAACTTATCACGTCCAAGCCAATCTATTCGACAAAAAACCAGATTACCTCTTACAAGTTAGAGGCATGTCTATGCGTGACGTTGGCATCTTAGATGGCGATTTATTGGCCGTACAAGCAACAAAAGATGCACGCAACGGTCAAATTGTTGTCGCACGTTTAGGGGAAGAAGTCACGGTCAAGCGCTTACTCAAAACGTCCCATTTGATTGAACTTCATCCCGAAAACCCAGATTTTCCAACCATCGTCGTCAAACCAGGCGACCCATTTGAAATTGAAGGCCTCGCCGTAGGTCTTATTCGCAACACCTCGTTTATTTAAGGAGAGAAAAAATGAATATCGCTATTTGGAGTCTCAACAAATTGTTCATCATGACTGAATATGTCATTCGCAATTTCATTTTATTGCCGCATATTCCTAATCAACCGACTCAAAACAACAGATCTATCGATCATGGTGTTGTCGTTGACAGCGCATCTCATCAAGAGCACGGCCATCATCGGGTCAAACACTAATAAGATTTCGCCCCCATGGTGCTGCCAAAAGAGGCACAATTAGCACCATGAACATTGTGATACTAGACGACTACCAAGATGTCGTCAGAAAACTCGATTGCGTCTCAAAGCTTTTGCCGCATAGACCCAAAGTTTTTACCAATACCGTCAAAGGCGTTGGCCAACTTTCGGTGCGCCTCAAAGACGCTGATGTCATAGTTCTTATTCGAGAGCGAACCCAAATCACCAAACAATTGATCGAGCGACTGCCTCGACTCAAAATGATTTCACAAACAGGCAAAGTCTCCGGCCATATCGATATCGCCGCGTGCACCGATAAAGGAATTGCCATTGCCGAAGGAACAGGCTCACCTGTTGCGCCCGCGGAACTCACTTGGGCACTCATCATGGCGGCAATGCGCCGGCTTCCACAATACATCAGCAACCTCAAATACGGCGCTTGGCAACAATCGGGGCTGAAATCTGGCTCTATGCCCACCAACTTTGGCTTGGGCACTGTCTTGCGTGACAAAACCCTAGGCATTTGGGGCTATGGAAAAATCGGGCAACTCATCGCCAGTTACGGAAAAGTTTTTGGTATGAATATCGTTGTATGGGGCAGTGAAACTTCAAGAGCCACGGCAGTCGCCCATGGTTTTTCTGCGGCAAGCAGCAAACAAGATTTTTTTGCAATGTCAGATGTTTTAACGATTCATCTTCGTCTCAACGAAGCCACGCGAGACATTGTCACATTGCAAGACCTATCAGTGATGAAGCTCACGTCTTTGTTTGTGAATACTTCACGCGCAGAATTGGTTCAAGAAAACGCATTGGTTTCTGCGCTCAACAGAGGTCGCCCTGGCATGGCGGCCATTGACGTATTTGAAAGTGAGCCAATTTTGCAAGGCCATTCGCTTTTACGAATCGAAAATTGTATTTGTACGCCGCATATCGGTTATGTCGAGCAAGAATCCTATGAACTTTATTTTGGCACAGCCTTTGAAAATGTTACCAACTTCATCAATGGCACTCCAACGAATATTTGCAATCCAGAGGCCTTAAAAATCTAAGCAACAGCGCATGGACTTTTGGCTGAAAGCCTCTGCGATAATGAGTTTATGAATCTAATTTATCCAATTATCGGTATTGTTGGAACTGGCGCTATGGGCAAAGGAATTGCTCAAATTGCGGCGCAAGCGGGAAGCAAGGTTTTATTACTCGATACCCAACCCAATACGGCCCATGCAGCCAAAACAAGCATCATGGATCAGTGGCAAAAATTACTAGCCAAAGATCGAGTCAATGCTGAGCAGGTTCGTTTGTGGTCTAGTCAATTAGTGGTTGCCGATCAATTAAGTAATTTAAAACCTGCAAACTTAATCATTGAAGCCATTGTCGAAAAGCTAGAAATCAAGCAAGCTTTCTTTGCCGAACTTGAAAAACTCACATCAACACAAACCGTCTTCGCGTCCAACACTTCATCACTGTCTATCACCTCGATTGCAGCACGATTGAATCACCCTGAACGATTTGCAGGATTTCATTTCTTCAATCCTGTTCCGCTGATGAAAGTGGTTGAAGTCGTTGCTGGATTAAAAACACAAGCCAAAATTTGTGCCGATTTAATGGCTTATGCCAAGCAACTCGGACACACCGCAGTGATGGCCCAAGACACGCCTGGTTTTATTGTGAATCATGCAGGTCGCGGCTTTGGAACCGAAGCCCTTAGAATTATTTCTGAAAGCGTATCCAATTTTGCAACAGTCGATCGAATTTTAAAAGATCAAGTGGGTTTTAAATTGGGTCCGTTTGAACTGATGGATTTAACTGCCTTAGATGTATCGCATCCTGTGATGGAATCCATCTATCAACAATACTATCAAGAGCCCCGTTACAGGCCCAGTTACATCACCGCGCAACGACTTGCGGGTGGCGTCATCGGCAAAAAAGTCGGCGCTGGTTTTTATGCCTATTCAAACTGCGTTGCGCAAACAGAGCCAGAACCATCAACACCACAGGTCGATGTGATTCCACCCGTCTGGGTGTCTTCACGTGCTGCTAGGCGCGCACAGTTGTATGAACTTTTAAAAAAATTAGGCGTTACCATTGAAACAGCTGCAATGCCCTCGCCTCAAGCATTGTGTTTGGTTGCGCCATTGGGTTTTGATATCACCACGATTGCGGTTGTCGAGGGGCTCGATCCTGCGCGAACCGTAGGCATTGATTTACTCTTTGACGATCAATCCACTCGTAGACGCGTACTTGCCACCAACCCTTCAACGCGTTTAGATATGCAACAAGCAGCCCACGCCTTGTTTGCAAAAGACGGCAAGCCTGTAAGTGTGATCAAAGACAGCGGTGGCTTTGTGACGCAACGCGTGGTTGCTGCCATTATTAATATCGCATCCGATATGTGCCAACAAGGCATCTGTTCACCCCATGATTTGGATATTGCGGTGATGTTGGGCTTGGGTTATCCCATGGGGCCATTGGCCTTGGGTGATTTGTTAGGCCCTGCCAATATTTTAGAAATACTTTTTAATCTTCAGACTGTTTACGGTGACCCTCGTTATCGCCCCAGCCCATGGTTAAAGCGCAGAGGTGTTTTAGCTTTAAGTCTGTTGCATGTAGAAAGTTAAATTTCATGTCTGCACAACTCAAAAGTTCAACTGTCGATCAAACTTTGATTCTCACGATTTCAAATCCTGAGTCTCGCAATGCATTAGGGCCTGAAATATGTGGTGCGGGTATTGAAGCACTCAATGTTGCAGAAAGTTCTCGTGATATTCACAGCGTCATCATCACGGGCGAAGGATCTTCTTTTTGTTCGGGCGGCAATTTGCAACGACTCCTGGGTAATCGAGAAAAAGCACCCGAAGTTCAATCGCAAAGTATTGACGGATTGCACAATTGGATGGAAGTAATTCGAAGTTTTCCAAAACCTGTGATTGCATCAGTGGAAGGTGCGGCAGCAGGCGCTGGCTTTTCGTTGGCGTTGATGTGTGATTTTGTGGTCGCCGCCAGTGATGCGGTTTTTGTCATGGCCTACAGCAACATTGCTTTATCGCCCGATGGGGGGGGCAGTTGGAGTTTAGGCAAACAACTTCCGCGCCAATTGTCCAGTCAAATTTTGATGTTAGGCGAAAAAGTATCCGCACAACAACTCCATAAATGGGGGGTGATCAATTCAATCACCGATCCAGGTCAAGCCTTTAATAAAGCGCTTGAATTAGCAGAGCGACTCAATCAACGCGCGCCCAATTCGTTGGCGAGCATCAAAGAATTACTCAATGAGTCACAAGAACTTCATTTAAACCAGCACCTTCGCCAAGAGAGGGATCAGTTTGTGAAAAATCTTCACCATCCCAATTCAGGCATCGGTATTCAAGCTTTTTTTGACAAAACAAAACCCAACTACAAGGAATAAAACCGAGATGGATGATCCTATTTTGACCATTGAAGAACGCGAAGCGATCAACACAGGTCGCTGGTTCTCGTCGCTTTCGCCTTCATTGCGACACGACATTCTTCGATTTTCTTTTGTGCGTCGACTCAAAGACGGGGATCTGATTTCTGCTCGCGGTGATACGCCAGAAGAGTGGATGGCCTGTGCAAAAGGTGCTGTGCGCGTGAGTTCCACCTCTTTGTCTGGCAAACAAATCACATTCACTTATGTAGAGCCCGGCATATGGTTTGGTGATGTTTCTATTTTGGATGGCGACAGCAGAACACATGATGTTTATGCGCATGGAGACACCACAATATTGTGTGTTGCCAGAGCCGATTTCCAAAAAATTCTGGATCAACACGTGGAGTTTTATCAAGCGATGTTGCGCCTACAAGCGCGAAGAATTCGACAATTGTTTGGCTTGGTTGAAGATCTCAATACTTTGCCTTTGCGCTCCAGATTGGCTAAACAGTTGTTGCATTTGGTTAGAAGTTATGGGGTACCATGCTTAAACAATGCGCAAGAAATTCGCATTGGTTTGCATTTGGCACAAGAAGAATTGGCACAACTCTTAGGTGCGTCGCGTCAACGCGTCAATCAAGAACTCAAATCGATGGAACGAGAAGAAGCCATTCGAATTGAACCAGGTGGTCTTGTAGTTCGCAACCGAGAAATATTGATGCGGATCAGTGAAATCGAGCAATAACATGAGCAATTACGATAATTTCATTGGAACGCGTGAGGTCAGCGGTGCTCACCGCTTTGATATCCCACAAATAGAAAAATGGCTTCATGCTCATATGCCTGGGTTTGAAGGGCCACTGAGCGTACAAATGTTTAAGGGTGGACAATCGAACCCCACTTATCAACTGATCACTCCCAAAACTAATTATGTGATGCGAGCCAAACCCGGGCCTGTTGCCAAGTTGTTGCCCTCTGCACACGCCATCGAAAGAGAATACAAAGTCATGAAGGGACTGCAAAGTACGCATGTACCTGTGGCCCAAATGCACGTGTTGTGTGAAGACGAATCAATCATAGGACGCGCTTTTTATGTGATGGAGTTTGTGCAAGGTCGTGTGCTGTGGGAACAATCCTTGCCTGGCATGACAACGCAACAACGTCGCGACATTTATTTAGAAATGAATCGTGTGATTGCCGAGTTGCATCGCGTTAATTACCAAGCCCAGGGTTTGGAGACATATGGCAAACCCGGCAACTACTTTGAGCGTCAAATCGGTCGCTGGAGCAAACAATATGTAGCCTCCGTGACACAAGACATTCCAGAAATGGACAAGCTCATGGCTTGGTTACCTGCCAACATGCCTGAGAGCGCGCGCGATGGAAAAACAAGCATCGTTCACGGTGACTATCGTCTAGACAACCTCATCTTTGATGAGCAACAACCCCGCATCAAAGCTGTTTTAGATTGGGAACTGTCAACCTTGGGACACCCTTTGGCTGACTTCAGTTATCACTGCATGGCTTGGCATATTGAACCTGGAAACTTCAGGGGAATTGGCGGTCTTGATTTAAAAACCTTGGGTATACCCCAAGAAGATGAATACATCCAAAGGTATTGTGACCACACAGGGTTTACGACACCTGACGCATTAAGGATTGACTGGAATTTTTATCTCGCTTACAACATGTTTCGTATCGCTGCGATTTTGCAAGGTATTGCGAAACGTGTTGAAGATGGAACCGCTTCAAGTGAACAGGCGAAAGCCTCGGGCGCTGGAGCCAAGCCAATGGCACAGTTGGCTTGGAAGTATGCACAACACGCTTAAACAAAAAAACGAACAGGGAAAAAATATGAACTTTGATTACACCGACAAAGTCAAACAACTCCAATCAAGGCTATTGGCCTTTATGGAAGAGCACATCTATCCCAATGAGAATCGTTTTTTTGCAGAAATTGCTGAAAACCGTGCCAAAGGCAATGCGTGGATTCCCACACGCATTGTTGAAGAACTCAAACCATTGGCTCGCAAAGCGGGGCTTTGGAATTTATTTTTGCCACACAGCAAACGTGCACCCCAAGGATTGTCAAACCTTGAATATGCACCTTTGTGTGAAATCATGGGGCGTGTTCCATTTGCCGCAGAAATTTTTAATTGCTCTGCGCCCGATACGGGCAACATGGAGACACTGGAGCGTTATGCCAGCGAAGCCATCAAAGACGAATGGCTTGAGCCTTTGCTCAGAGGTGAAATTCGTTCTGCGTTTTTAATGACTGAACCCGATGTGGCTTCATCCGACGCCACCAATATTCAGTGCAGTATCAAGAGAGACGGCGATCACTATGTGATCAATGGTCGCAAATGGTGGAGCTCTGGTGCAGGGGATCCGCGCTGCGCTGTTTATATTGTGATGGGAAAAACAGATCCCGATGCACCACGCCATTCTCAACAAAGCATGATCGTGGTACCCGCCAAGACACCTGGCATCGAAATTTTGCGTCCCTTAACGGTTTTTGGTTACGACGATGCACCGCACGGTCATATGGAAATTGTTTTAAAGAATGTGAGAGTTCCTGCAGCCAATCTAATGCTCGGTGAAGGCCGTGGATTTGAAATTGCACAAGGCCGCTTAGGCCCAGGCCGCATTCACCATTGCATGCGAACCATCGGCAGTGCAGAACGTGCACTAGAGTTGATGTGTAAGCGTCTGAACAGTCGTGTTGCATTTGGCAAACCTATTTCGTCACAAGGCGTTTGGCACGAACGTATTGCCGAGTCGCGCATCATGATTGAACAAGCGCGCTTGCTCACACTCAAGGCCGCTTACATGATGGACACTGTGGGTAACAAAACAGCTAAAGCAGAAATCGCGATGATTAAAGTGATTGCCCCGATCATGGCAACCAAAATCATAGATTGGGCGATCCAAGCCCATGGTGCAGGTGGTGTGAGCGATGATTTCCCGTTGGCGTATTCGTATGCGCATCAGCGTACGTTGCGACTCGCCGATGGTCCCGATGAAGTTCACCGCAACTCGATTGCCAAACTCGAATTAGCCAGACACATTTCAACTTTTACAAAAGACGTTGAAATGCCCATTACTCGCGGAAGTTAAAAGGAGCCCTCAATGATTGACGTCTATTCTTGGCCCACGCCCAACGGTCACAAAATTCATATCATGCTTGAAGAGTGTGGCATGCGTATGGGCAAAGACTGGCATGTTCACCCCATCAACATTGGCAAGGGTGAACAGTTTCAGCCGCATTTTTTGGAGATGAGTCCCAACAACAGGATTCCGGCCATGATGGATTCGAACGGTCCAGATGGAAAACCGTTTCACTTGTTTGAGTCGGGTGCGATTTTGGTTTATCTCGCTTCAAAGTTTGGAAAATTCATGCCGACTTCAGACAAAGGAAAATTTGAAGTGCTTCAATGGTTGATGTTTCAAATGGGTGGTGTGGGCCCTATGCTGGGACAGAATCATCATTTCAGAATTTATGCGCCCGAAAAAATTGAATACGCGATCAATCGATACACCAACGAGGCCAAGCGTTTGTACGGCGTGATGGATAAGCAGTTGGGTAAAAGCAAATACATTGCAGATGACGCTTACACCATCGCTGATATGTCGATATTTCCTTGGCTTCGTAATTGGCAAAATCAAGGTATTGATTGGGCTGATTTTCCAAACCTCAAAAAATGGTTTGATGAGATTGGCGCGCGCCCTGCGGTTCAACGCGGCGTAGAAATTTTGGCTGACCTCAGAAAGCCACTGCAAAGCGACGACAAGGCAAAAGAAAATTTATTTGGTAAAACACAATTTGAAAAACGTTAAGCTCAATCAGTTTCAATTCACTTTTAATTCAATGCGCTGTATTCGATTGCTTCTCGTAGGATAGAGAGAGCAGTTGCCATTACTCACATAAATAAAACCGTCGTCAATTGCGGCACCCACGGATGCGCACAACCCTGCACTGTCGGCAGATGCAAACTCTGTTACCACCGCAGTTTGACCGGTGATGACCAATTTACTAACGCTGCTGATTGATCCGTCCGATTGAGATCCGTAATTGACAACAAATAAGTTGCCCTCAGTATCAAACGCAAGGCCATGGGGTCGTGACAACGTTTTTCCACTCAACTGAAGCGTTGTCACTTGATTGCTTGCATCAATCACTTTGATTTCGTTCGTCGATTGATTGGTGACATAAACCAAAGAGTTTCTTTGCGCAACTCCTGCAAATCCTGTGGCATAACCCGCGTTGCCTGCGCCATAAATCAAAACGCCGTCTTTGATCAAACCATTGGTGGTGTCAACTTGATACAAACTGTTGTTTGCATCTAAAACAATTCCATAATGCCCGGTTGTGCTGTATGCGCGAAAAGTCGGCACTTGATGACCCGATGAAGTAAATCTGCGAATGGTTGCACTTCCTGCAAGCACAAAACTCACATACAACTCACCCGAAGTATTAAACGACAGTCCGATTGGGTTGGAAAAAGAAAGCCCCGCATCAAAATTAAATAAACTTTGCTGCCCCGATGTGTCGATCTTGACTACATTGTTTCCACCCGAATTTGCCACATACAAAACATGGTTTTTAAAAGCCATCAACTTGGGTTCGTTGATATACATGCGTGTAGAGAATGACTCAATAATTCGCTCACGCGGCAATAGACTCATGGCTTGTGGAGTTCCACCCCCGCCCCCGCCTCCACAACTTAATAAAGACGTAAAAAACCACAGGCCAGCGATTGACTTTAAAATTTTGTGCGCTAGTGGATGAATATCCGATAGCCTGAGCCCATAATACGCCTTGGTTTTCATCATAAGTTCAAGTCAATGAGAATTCAAAAGTTCTATTTCCTGTTTCTGTTGCTTCTTGTATCGGCACTGTTGGCCTGTTCTGAAGACAAGGTCGAGAGTAAATTCAAGCCTATTCCCTTGCGAAATGCGCAAACTGAAACTTCAAGTTCGCAAGCAACCGATAAGAAAGAAGAAGTTGCTGCCGACAACAACGAAGATTCTCAGGCCCTCAAGTCTTTGAAGGCTCGCCCCCCTACATCGGGCAAAGACCCAATGTTGACCTTGGGCAAAGATAAGCGACCTCTCACCGAGTTAGTTCATACCAACCCCAAATTGGATTACTACGAATGCAAAGGCATCGTTGCCGATTGGTTTTTAGAACTTTTGGTAGCTGAAACTAATTACTTTTCTGAATTGGTTGAATTGCCTTTTGTGAACTTCAATGCTTGTATCGTAAGCGTCGGAACAGATAAAAGCCTCATGCCTGGTCGCATCAGCGTCAATCTATTCACCACACCCCAAGAACTAAAGAGTTGCATCAAAGGCAATATTTGTCCCGTCTTTAGAAGTATCAATTTGGTTGAAAAAGGCAAGGCGTTAAGACGCTCTTACTTCATATCCGATATAAGCCGCAAGCTCGTGAATCAAAACTGCGTGACCGAAAAAGGCAAATTACACAAAGACATCACTTGTTACGAGGTTGAATGAACTCAAGTCACCGATTGTCCTGTCGATACCCTTTGGGTCATCCTATTGGTGTTGCTATGAGCCTGCGTCGTCTTATTTTGTTGTGTTGCGTGTCCTTGGGCCTTCTTGGACTGGGCACGCACGCCTATGCGGAGGACGCACCAGCCGCGGCAGGTGCTGCACCGCACGCCAAAAGTGGGCCAAAAAGAACCTTTGAAGGCCAAGAGCCACTGTTTTATATTGACTCCAAGCGTCGCCCTTATATCGAGCCTTTTCAAAAAACAGACGCCGAAGAATATTTCATCTGTCGCGGAACTGTCGGTGAATGGTTCAGAAAACTTATAGCCGAAGAAGCCACCCAGTTGGCAGAGAAAGATAAGTTAGCTCCTGTTACCGGCTCTACTTGCGCATTGCGTTTGGTGGCTACTCATTCTGGAAAAAAACTACCCATACTTTCTGTTGAACTGTATGTAAGCACCGATATCATGCGCGCTTGTATTTTGGGTCAGTACTGCCCTCAATCAAGAACGGCCATTATTTATGTGAGAGACAAAACGCTTTATAGAAGCTACATCATCAGCGATCAAAAAAAACGCATCATGCGTGAGTATTGCTTGGATAACAAAAGCAATATATTAGCTACTAAATCATGCTGGGAACATTTTGATCGACCTTCATCAGACGAGCTAGAAGAGTCTGATAAAGACAGTAAGAAAAAATCTAAATCTGATTCTGGCCACAAAGAAAAAAGCAGCCATTAAGGCTTGATATTGATTATTCTTTGATCGAATTTTTTTGATCAACCGCTTTGCTAGTTTTATTTTTTTTTGCTGGCGGCATATTGGGTTGAATAATGATCGGCATGGGCGCAATACTTTGCGCAGAGGGAGATACCACTCGTTCACGCGGTGTCGGTGTAGAAATCACAATAGAGTTGGACTTTTGCTCAGTCGTTGCACCCGAACTTGAATGCACGATAGATTCGTTGGGTGACGCTTGTATTCGTACGAATGAGTCTGAAGCACTGACTTGCACGGCTTGAATCCATAAAACCAAGCCAATGAATTTAAATATTTTCATAGGTACTCCCAAAAACCGAGGGTTTTCCTGCGGACACAATTGCCCCCCGGAGCGGACTTGAAATAAAGGTTTGGCCTGCCCGGAGGGGATCGAACCCCCGACCCACAGCTTAGAAGGCTGTTGCTCTATCCAACTGAGCTACGGACAGTTGATATACAAAACTCGATAAAAAAGGCTCAAGGATGAGCCTTTTTTGATATTGGTCGGGGCGGCGGGATTCGAACTCGCGACCCTCTGGTCCCAAACCAGATGCGCTACCAGGCTGCGCTACGCCCCGAAGTATTACATTGTAACCGTTTATCCAATGGTTTTAAAAACCAAAAGATATAAGGGTTAAAATGAATTTTTCGCGTTTGAAATTAAAATTCAAATATAAATAAAGTTACCCTAAGGAGATCAAAAATGACATCACGCCGTCTCGTCCTGACCCGCAGCGCAACCCTGGTTGGCGCCGCTTCCACTGGTCTTTTATTGCCAGAAATTGTAAGAGCGCAAAGCGCCAAAGTCAGAGTTGGTTTTATGTTGCCCTATACAGGCACTTTTGCTCAATTGGGTGTTGCCATTGAAAACGGAACACGTTTGGCAATTGATCAACAAGGCGGCAAATTGGGTGGTCGTGAAATCGAATACTTCAAAGTGGACGATGAATCTGAACCTTCAAAGGGCATTGAAAACGCAACCAAGTTGATTCAACGCGACAAAGTTGACGTGTTAATTGGAACTGTTCATTCGGGCGTTCAAATGGGCATTCACAAAGTAGCTCGCGAGTCTGGCGTGCTCAACCTCATTCCAAATGCGGGCGTTCATATCGCAACACGCGCTCAATGCGCGCCCAATGTGTTTCGCACATCATTTTCTAATTCACAACCCACACGCGCTTTGGGCAAAGCCATGATTGACCGCGGTCACAAAAAAGCGGTTTGGATCACTTGGAAATACGCAGCGGGTGACGAAGCATTTGAAGGCTTCAAAGAAAGTTACACCGCAGCAGGTGGAACCATCATCAAAGAACTCGGCTTGCCCTTTCCCAATGTGGAATTTCAAGCACTGCTCACAGAAATTGCTGCACTCAAACCTGACGCTGTAGCTTGTTTCTTTGCGGGTGGTGGTGCAGCCAAGTTCATCAAAGACTACGCTGCAGCTGGTCTCAAAGGAAAAATTCCTTTGTATGGCTCAGGCTTCTTAACAGAAGGTATGTTGGACGACGCAACAGCGCCATCTGCGCAAGGCATCATGACTGCATTGCACTACAGTGATTCGCTCAACACCAAGCGCAATCAAGAGTTTCGTTTGGCTTATGCCAAAACTTTCCGCATGCAACCCGATGTGTACGCCGTTCAAGGTTACGACACAGGCTTATTGCTAACACAAGGTGCCACTGCAGTCAAAGGCGACCTCAACAACAAAAAAGATTTGTATTCAGCGCTCGAGAATGCAGTTGTTGATAGCCCACGCGGCAAATGGACCATGAGCAAATCACACAATCCCGTGCAAGACATGTACTTGCGCGTGGTTGAAGGCAAAGAAAACAAAGTACTCGGTGTGGCAGTCAAAGCGTTGGCTGATTCAGGCACTGGTTGTCGAATGGGTTAATGGATCTCGCCAATTTCCTTATTCAATTGCTCAACAGTGCACAGTACGGTCTGCTGCTGTTTATGCTGGCAGCAGGACTGACGCTTATTTTTGGCATCATGGGCGTGGTCAATCTCGCTCACGGTAGTTTTTATATGCTCGGTGCTTATCTTGCCTATTGGCTGATGGGTTTATCGGGCAGTCTCACCGTTGCCATCATCGGCGGCACTTTGCTCATGGTTTTGTTTGGTCTCTTACTCGAAAAATATCTTTTCCGATATTTTTACGAGCGAGATCATCTCGATCAGGTGTTACTCACGTTCGGTCTTATTTATATCTTCGAAGAACTTCGCTCTATTTTGTGGGGTGACGATGTTCATGGTGTTGCTGTTCCTGCACTTTGGGAATGGTCAATTCAACTCACTGACAATTTGTCTTATCCAGGCTATCGTTTATTCATGTCGGGTGTTTGTATTGTGTTTGCCTTGGCCTTGTATTTTTTAATCAGCAAAACCAAAATCGGTATGAAGATTCGCGCTGGCGCTTTTAATCGCGATATGGCCGAATCTTTAGGAATCAATATCGGTCGCATCCACGCTTTAGTTTTTGCAATCGGCATTGCGTTGGCCTCAATTGCGGGTATGGTTGCGGCACCTGTTTCGAGCGTTTATCCCAACATGGGATCGCAAGTATTGATCATGTGTTTTGTAGTGGTTGTGATTGGTGGCATCGGTTCGGTTCGTGGTGCGTTGATTGCCGCAATGTTGGTTGGATTGGTCGATACATTCGGAAAAGTTTTGTTACCGCAAGTTTCAGGCATGCTGGTTTATGTGTTGATGGCTCTGGTATTGCTTTGGAAGCCTGAGGGGCTTTTAAAACAATGAGCCAAGCCCGATCCAATTTAGAAGTTTTACCCAAAAGTCTCCAATTCATCATTACCCTGGGCTTTTTAGCGCTTGCGCTTTTTCCGTTAACCGATCAAGCCTTTTATTCGCAAATGATTGCGCGAATGATGATTTTGGCCATATTTGCAATGAGCTTGGATTTGTTACAAGGCGTCACGGGCTTGGTGTCGTTGGGACACGCGGCTTATTTTGGTTTTGCGGGATACGTACTGGCGTTTATCACACCCGATTCTGGTCCTATTAGTTTGTGGTGGAGTATGCCTGTTGCCGTGTTCGCTTCGGCTTTGTTAGCATTGGTGATTGGTTTTTTTGTAGTGCGCACACATGGTATTTATTTCATCATGGTGACTATGGCTTTTTCACAAATGATTTTTTATTTATTTTTCGATAATAAAATTTTGGGCGGTTCGGACGGCATTTATATCAATTTCAAACCTGATGCACATTTTTTTGATTTAGAAAACAAAACAGTTTTTTATTATTTTGTTTTTGTTTGTATGTTGTCGAGTTATTTTTTATTGCGTCGTATTTTGTGGAGTCCGTTTGGTCGAACACTATCTGGCATCCGTATCAACGAACACCGCATGGGTGCTGTTGGATACAACACCTTTGCTTACAAACTAAGTGCGTTTACTTTGGCGGGTGCTTGTGCTGGCTTGGCAGGATTTTTGTGGGGCGCGCAAAGTGGGTACGTTAATCCCGAGTTGATGGGTTTTCACATGAGTGCACATGTCATCATGATGTTGATCTTGGGTGGCATGGGTAATTTTGCTGGCGCCATCTTGGGCGCATTCAGTTTTGAATTGTTACTTCACTTTCTCAAAGACTTGCCCACCGTCGGACGATTTGAAATGGGTAAACATTGGCAATTGTGGATGGGCTTGGTTATCGTGTTGATTGTGGTGTTTGCACCTCGCGGCCTTTTGGGTTGGATGCAAAAGAAGGAAAAAAACCCATGAGTCAAGCTGTTTTAGAAGCCGTTCAATTAACCAAACGATTTGGTGGATTAGCTGCTGTCAATCTTGTTTCTTTAACGCTTAATCACAATGATTTACACGCAGTGATTGGCCCCAATGGCGCAGGCAAAACAACACTAACACACTTGTTGTCTGGCGATTTATTACCCACCGAAGGCCAGGTTTTATTAAACGAAAAAGACGTGACGCGTTGGTCGCCCGAAAAACTCTCTCATGCAGGGTTGGGGCGCAGCTATCAAAAGACAAATATTTTTGCACCACTGACCGTTTGGGAAAATGTGAGGCTTGCTGCGCAATCACGTTTTGTTCAAAAGAGTTTTTATCCTCAACAATGGTTGGGACGCGCACTCAACAATTCGCAGATCAATGATCTCGCGCATTCAGCCCTCGAAAAAACGTCTCTCGTGCATCGACGCGATGCCATTGCTGGAGCAACGAGTCATGGTGAACAACGCCAATTAGAAATCGCCATCACCTTGGCTACGCAACCGCAAGTGTTGTTGCTCGATGAACCTTTGGCGGGTATGGGCACTGCAGAGGCGCAACGCATGATTGAGCTTTTGCTTGAATTAAAAAAATCTCACGCCATGATGTTGGTCGAACACGATATGGATGCCGTGTTTGCGTTAGCCGATCAACTCACAGTGATGGTCAACGGTCAAGTGATTGCAACGGGCAAACCCAATGACATTCGATCGGACCCCTTGGTTCAAGCCGCTTATTTGGGCGAGACAACATCATGAATCATTTGATCGATGTTCAAGGCCTGCACAGTTTTTATGGTGAAAGCCATGTGTTGCGTGGCATTGATTTTCATGTGTCGCCTGTTGAGACCATCGGTTTGATGGGTCGCAATGGCATGGGTAAAAGCACTTTACTCAAATCGGTGATGGGCTTGGTCAAACCGCGTCGCGGTGTGGTCAATATCAAAGGCAAAAACATGACGGGCCATTCGCCCTACCAAATTTCTAATTTAGGTATCGCTTATGTGCCCGAGGGTCGCGGTATTTTTGGAAATTTAAGCGTCAAAGAAAATTTAATCATGGCCGCACGCAGCGGCACACAAGGTCAAATGGATTGGACCTATGAGCGCGTGATGGAAACTTTTCCGCGTCTTGCAGAAAGATTGAATCACGGCGGTCAGCAACTGAGTGGCGGCGAGCAACAAATGCTCACCATTGGTCGCGCACTGATGACCAATCCCGATGTTTTGATTTTGGATGAGGCCACCGAAGGATTGGCGCCCTTGATAGCAAAAGAAATTTGGAAGATTTGTAGCTTGGTGCGCGAAAGCGGCATGAGCAGCATTATTGTAGACAAAAATTGGCAACATGTGACCCAAATTACCAATCGCAATTTGGTCTTGGTCAAAGGTGAGGTGGTTTTGGAGGCCACCAGCGAGCAATTACAGCAGAATCCCCAATTAATCACGCCTTATTTGGGTGTTTAAATAACCATTAATTGGTAACAACCCCCGTTAAAAGGGTATTATTTTCTAGGACAATCGCTTTCAGGCTTTATTTAAACAGGAGATTTCAAATGAAAACAGGAACTTTTACTCTTCAACGCTCCATGGTTGCGTTAGCGGGTCTTGCCATTGCGGCCACGGTCAGCACATCGGCCTTCGCGGGCAAAACGCTGGACGCCATCAAACAAAGAGACCAATTGGTTTGTGGTGTCAACACGGGCTTAGCAGGTTTTGGTTCTGCAGATAGCCAAGGCAAATGGACTGGCTTGGATGTGGACATGTGTCGTGCCGTTGCTGCTGCTGTTTTAGGTAGTGCAGATAAGGTGCGTTACGTACCGTTGTCAGCTCCACAGCGCTTCACTGCTTTGCAGTCGGGTGAAATCGATATCTTGTCGCGCAACACCACATTCACACTCACGCGCGATGGCTCGTTGGGCTTGCATCAAACCGTGGTTACTTTTTATGATGGTCAAGGTTTCATGACCACTGCCAAATCCGGACTCAAAAGCGCCAAACAATTAAAAAATGCCACTGTGTGTGTTCAATCAGGCACCACCACAGAAAAAAATCTAACCGATTTTTCACGCGCTAATAACTTAAACATCAAACCCGTTGTGTTTGAAAAATTAGACGCTACCAACGCAGCCTACTTTGCAGGTCGTTGCAAGGCCTACACCACCGACGCATCGGGCTTGGCGTCCATTCGCTCCAAAGAAGCCAAAGATCCCAAAGAACATGTGATCTTGCCAGAACTGATTTCTAAAGAGCCTTTGGGTCCATTGGTTCGTCGTGGCGATGACGAATGGTTTGCAATGGTCAAATGGGTGATTTATGGACTCATTGAAGCTGAAGAAAATAGTGTCACATCAGCCAACGTTGAAAAGCAAAAAACCGAAAGCACAGACCCTGTAGTTCAACGTTTGCTTGGTAAAACAGAAGACACGGGCAAGTTGGTAGGCCTTGATCGCGATTGGATGGTTCGCGCCATCGCTGCAACGGGCAACTACGGTGAGATTTTCGAGCGTAATGTGGGTGAAAAAACACCATTGGCCCTCAAGCGTGGCGTTAATGCCTTGTGGACTAAAGGCGGATTGCAATACGCCATTCCCGTTCGTTAATATTTAATTTCACTTGATAAGGCGCTTGTGCAAAAGTACAAGCGCCTTGAAATTTTTTTATGGCCTCTTTTCGTTGGAATAGCAAAACCACACGCGCTTGGATTTATCAAGCCTTGGTGCTAATCGTTGTTGTTTCATTGGTTGCTTGGTTACTCTCCAACACGCTAGCTAATATGAAAGCGCGCGGCATTCAAAGCGGATTTGGTTTTTTATTTGAAACCGCAGGTTTTGATATTGGCGAGTCGCTGATTCCTTTTGATTCCAATGAAGCTTATTGGAAAGCTTTTTTGGTGGGGCTTCTCAACACATTGCGTGTATCCATCACAGGTATTTTTCTTTGTACGATCTTTGGCGTGCTCATTGGTGTGGGGCGCGTATCAGGTAACGCATTGGCGCGTGGCCTTTGTTATGTCTATACAGAATTTTTTAGAAATATTCCGTTGTTGTTGCAATTGTTGATGTGGTATATCTTGTTGGTTGAAGTCATGCCTGATCCACAAGAGCCCTTGCATTTCAATGAATGGTTTTTCTTGAGTAAAGGCGGGCTTGCGTTTCCGATACTGAGTTGGGAAACGAGTTGGATTCCATTATGGGACCTGCCTTATTTTGTAGAGGGCGAAATACTCGGTGGCGCCACCCTCACGCCAGAGTTTTTGGCCATCACCACGGGACTCACGCTCTACACCACGGCCTTTGTTGCTGAAGTGGTGAGAGGCGGTATTCAATCGGTTTCTCAAGGACAAGTGGAGGCGGCGCAAAGTTTGAGTCTTTCGCCTTGGCAAATCACGCGTTGGGTGGTACTGCCACAAGCCATGCGCGTGATTATTCCTCCCATGACCAATCAGTATCTCAACTTAACCAAAAATTCTTCGTTGGCTGTGGCTATTGGTTATCCCGACTTAGTCAATATCTCCAACACGTCTTTAAACCAAACCGGTCATGCAGTTGAATGCATCGCGATTGTCATGTTGGTGTACTTGACTTTGTCACTCATAACATCGGTTTTGATGAATGCGTACAACCGTCGCGTAGCGATCAAGGAGCGATGAGATGAATCCATTGCCTTACACACCGATTCCTGCAAGACCTGCGCCTGCGAGCGTGATTGGTATTTTTGCTTGGATGAAAAAAAATCTGTTTGGATCCAAAAAAGATATGGTGATCACGGCGTTGATTTTTTTCATTCTCCTTTTATTTGTTCCAGAGTTTGTAAATTGGAGTGTGTGGCAGGCGGTTTTTCAAAATGATGCCGATGTGTGTCAACAAGCGCGAGGCATTGGCGCATGCTGGGGTGTGATTCATGAAAAATATCGCCCCATTCTTTTTGGTCGCTATCCATTCGAAGAGCAATGGCGTCCCTTGGTTGCAACCTTGCTCATGATCGCTTTGCTGGTTGTAAGTTGTATTCGTTATTTCTGGAATAAAAAACTCATACTCGCTTGGGTTATGGTTGTTATAGCATTTTTTGGTTTGATGGGTGGAAGCCTCTTTGGCGTGCATTTGGGTCTCACCCGTGTAAACACCGATCAATGGGGTGGATTGCCGCTTACCATCATGCTGGCCACGCTATCGATTATTTTTGCTTTTCCGATTGCTATTTTGGTGGCCTTGGGGCGTCGCAGCGATTTGCCCGCGATCAAAACACTGTGCATCACTTATGTCGAACTCGTTCGCGGTGTGCCACTGATTTCTGTTTTATTCATGGCGAGTTTTATGTTTCCGCTTTTGATGCCAGCAGGCACCACACCTGATGTGTTATTGCGTGTTCTGATTGGTATCACTTTGTTTGCTGCAGCCTATCTTGCCGAAATTGTCCGAGGTGGTTTACAAGCTATTCCACGTGGACAATTAGAAGCGGCCGATTCATTGGGATTGGGCTATTGGAAAATTCAGCGCTTGGTGGTTTTGCCGCAGGCCTTGGCGCATGTTGTGCCTGGCATCATGAATAACTTTATTGCGATCTTTAAAGACACCTCATTGGTGACGATTGTGAGTCTGTATGAGTTATCGGGCTCTTTGGGTTTGGCGATCAATGGCGATCCCAATTGGCGGCCTTTCAAAATTGAAGCTTATCTTTTTATCACGCTCATTTATTTTATTTTTTGTTTTGCCATGTCGCGCTACAGCCTGTGGGTTGAGCGTCAATTAAACCGCAGTCATGCGCGATGAACCGAGATTGAAATCATGAACAACAACCCCATTATTCAATTCGATCGTGTCAACAAATGGTATGGCAACTTCCATGTTTTGCGCGATATCAACTTAACAATTCGTCAAGGTCAGCGAATTGTGGTTTGTGGTCCATCTGGGTCTGGTAAGTCCACACTCATTCGATGCATCAATCGATTGGAAGAACACCAAGAAGGCCATTTACACGTGGTGGGCACAGAACTCACCGACGACATCAAAGCCATCGAATTTGTACGCAAACAAGTCGGCATGGTTTTTCAGCAATTCAATTTATTCCCGCATCTCACTGTTTTAGAAAACCTCACACTCTCTCCGATTTGGGTGAGCAAGATCCCACCGCAGGAAGCCACCGAGCGCGCGATGCAACAGCTCAAACGCGTGCGCATTGAAGAACAAGCGCACAAATATCCGCTGCAACTCTCGGGCGGTCAACAACAACGCGTCGCCATTGCAAGGGCTTTGTGCCTTAGGCCTCAAATCATGTTGTTTGATGAACCCACTTCTGCGCTCGACCCCGAGATGATCAAAGAGGTGTTGGACGTGATGGTGGAGTTGGCCAATCAGGGCATCACCATGGTCTGCGTAACGCATGAAATGGGATTTGCCAAGGCGGTGGCCGATCGGGTGATTTTTATGGACAACGGTCAAATCATTGAAGAAAACAATCCCAATGATTTTTTTGATCGTCCACAAAACGAGCGCACCAAAGATTTTTTAGCCAAGGTCATCGGTCATTAACAATCATCGTTAAAATCAACTTGCTAGTTGTATCAGCAAGGAAATTAGATGAAAACCCAAGTAGCCATTATTGGCGCAGGTCCCTCCGGTTTACTCTTGGGCGCTCTGCTTCACCGTGCTGGCATTGACCATGTCATTATTGAGCGTCAATCAGCCGAATATGTATTAGACCGAATTCGAGCAGGCATTCTCGAGCAAGTCACCGTTGATTTATTGCACGAAGCAGGCGTGGGTCAAGGCGTATCGAGTAACGGCACGGTGCATCACAGCATTGAGTTGGTATTTCAAAAAACCAGAAACCCCATCGACGTGAGTGGTTTGACCCATGGAAAAGTAGTCACAGCTTATGGCCAAACCGAAATGACACGCGACCTCATGAATCAAAGAAAAGCCTTGGGCTTGGATACGATTTATGAAGCGGCAGATGTTGAACTTAACGACTTTGACTCTACGCACCCACGCGTCACCTACACACAAAATGGAGTGAGGCAATCGATTGATTGCGACTTTATTGCGGGATGCGATGGTTATCACGGCGTGAGTCGTGCCAGTATTCCACGTTCATCCATCAAAGAGTACGAAAAAATTTATCCCTTTGGTTGGCTGGGCATTTTGGCCGACGTGCCACCTGTGTCGCCGCACGCGATTATTTACGCCAATTCTGAACGAGGTTTTGCTTTGTGCTCGATGCGCAGTCTCACACGCAGTCGCTACTATGTGCAGTGCCCCATGTCTGACAAGGTTGAGCAATGGACAGATCAACGATTTTGGGATGAGATACGATTTCGATTAGATGAAGATACAGCGAGTCGAATCATCACAGGTCCTTCGATTGAAAAAAGCATTGCACCTTTGCGAAGTTTTGTAGCAGAACCCATGCGTGTGGGTCGATTGTTTTTAGCAGGAGACGCCGCACATATTGTTCCACCCACGGGCGCAAAAGGGTTGAATCTTGCGGCCACTGATGTGAAATTTTTGAGCGATGCCTTGATTTCGTTTTATCAAGAGAAATCATCTCTGGGAATTGATCATTATTCGGATCGTTGTTTGCGTCGCATTTGGCGAGCCGAGCGTTTTTCTTGGTGGCTCACAAGTTTGATGCACCGTTTTCCGGATACCGAAGGCTTCGGTCAAAAAATACAAGAAGCCGAGTTGGATTATTTGATTAGTAGTGAATCGATGTCGCGTTCGCTCGCAGAAAATTATGTGGGCCTCCCACTCGACGCCACAAAATAAAATTTAAGTTTTTTTACGAGGCGGTAAACCCGTGTGTTGCGTGAGTATGCGGCCCTTGGTGACGGGCGAAGATTTGACGCCTGCAGAGGTGCTGTTTTTTCGACGCGCGCTGGTGTAAGTGCCATCGATGAGCGGTTGAAAGCGCGGTATCAAATGATGTTTGCCATTGCCAATTAAGTCCGCGCGTCCCATGGCTTTGAGTGCCTCGCGAAGCAATGGCCAGTTGTTGGAATCGTGGTATCTCAAAAATGCTTTGTGAAGTCTGCGTCGACGATCGCCTCGCACAATATCCACCGATTCGCTATCGCGACCCACGCGCTTGAGTGGATTTTTTCCACTGTGATACATCGCTGTGGCAGTGGCCATTGGACTGGGATAAAAAGTTTGCACTTGATCGGCGCGGAAACCATTTTGTTTGAGCCACACGGCCAAATGCATCATGTCTTCGTCGCGCGTGCCAGGATGAGCCGCAATGAAATAAGGAATCAAGTATTGTTTTTTTCCTGCTTCGGCAGAATAGCGATCAAACATTTGTTTGAATCGATCATAGGAGCCGATACCAGGCTTCATCATCTTAGATAAAGGCCCCATCTCGATATGCTCAGGCGCAATTTTGAGATAACCACCGACGTGATGCGTGACCAATTCCTTAATGTATTCAGGACTTTCAACGGCCAAGTCATAACGCAAGCCAGAACCAATCAGAATTTTTTTGATGCCTTTGAGTGCGCGCGATCTTCTGTACAAATGAATGAGCGGTGTGTGATCGGTATTGAGATTGGAACAAATCCCAGGATAAACACAACTGGGTTTACGACACGCGGCTTCAATTTCGGGTGACTTGCAACCGATGCGGTACATATTGGCTGTGGGTCCACCCAAATCAGACACAACGCCTGTAAATCCTGGAACCTTGTCGCGAATGTCTTCTATTTCACGAATGATGGAGTCTTCGCTTCTGCTTTGAATGATGCGACCTTCGTGCTCGGTGATGGAACAAAAAGTACATCCACCAAAACAGCCACGCATGATGTTGACTGAAAAACGAATCATCTCCCATGCAGGAATTTTAGTAACGCCATCATGACCACCCAAGTCATCGGCATAAATGAAATGCGGTGAACGCGCATAGGGCAAATCAAACACATGATCCATTTCTGCGGTAGCCAATGGAATGGGCGGTGGATTGATCCACACGTCTTTTGCTGTTTTGCCTTCACCATGTGCTTGCACAATGGCACGCGCATTGCCTGGATTGGTTTCGAGGTGCAATACACGATTAGCATGCGCGTATAAAACAGGATCTGATTTGACTTGCTCGTAAGAAGGCAGGCGAATGACTGATTTTTCGCGCGGCGGAACTATTAACTTTCCATTGGGCAATCGATTTTGTACGGGTCGATTGGGGTTGGGCATGAATTGAAGCGTCTTGGATGCGCCTGCATCGCAGGTTTCGCCCTGCTCTTTCGCTTGTTCAGAAATCATCAAATAAGGATTGACGTGCGCTTCGATACGTCCAGGTTCATCCACCGTGGTTGAGTCGATTTCAAGCCAATCTTGCGGTGCATATCGCACAACAAATGCTGTACCACGCACATCGGTCATTTGATCGATGGGTTCTTTGGCAGCCAAGCGATGCGCAATTTCGATAATGGCGCGTTCTGCATTGCCATACAACAACAAATCGCATTTGGCATCAACCAAAATAGAACGTCTGACTTTGTCTTGCCAATAATCATAATGCGCAATTCGTCTTAACGATCCTTCGATACCGCCCAAAATAATCGGCACATCGGAATAAGCCTCGCGACAGCGCTGGCTATAAACCAACGAAGATCGATCGGGTCGTTTGCCGTCCACGCCACCGGGTGTGTATGCATCGTCGCTGCGAATTTTTCGATCAGCCGTATAACGGTTAATCATCGAATCCATATTACCCGCAGTGACGCCAAAAAATAAATTGGGCTTACCCAATGTTTTGTAGGGGTCTGCACTTTGCCAATCGGGTTGAGCAATGATACCCACACGAAAACCTTGAGCCTCTAGCGTACGACCAATCACCGCCATGCCAAAACTGGGGTGATCGACATACGCGTCGCCCGTGACAATAATGATGTCGCAACTATCCCATCCCAAAGTCGTCATTTCTTCTCGACTCATGGGTAAAAATGGAGCTGTACCGAAACGCGAGGCCCAATACTTGCGGTAGGTGGTTAAGGGCTTGGCGGCACGCTCGAAAAAAGAGACATCGACAGGTGCATTCATAAGCGATAGAGTGTAAGGCCTATGCAACGACCTGTGTTGCACAAGGGCTAATTAAAACTCAGGCGACATGGGCCACTTTTACCTGTGTGCTAAGTCGTTAAACTAGTCGTTTTGTCAACCATCTTTATTGAACATTATGAACAATTCACAACGATTAAAAGATAAGGTTTGCATCATCACTGGCGCGGCGCAAGGAATTGGTCTTGCAACATCTCTTGAATTTGCCAAAGAAGGCGCTATTGTGATTGCCTGCGACGTTCAACGCAAGGCCGTGGACGAAGTCGTTGAACAATGCATTGCATGGGGTACGAAAAGTATTGGGTTTGTGGTTGATGTGACCGATCGTGAAGCGATTGACACCATGGTTGTGCAAGTGATTCAAAAGTTTGGACGCATTGACGTGTTGGTGAATAATGCAGGCATTACCAAAGACGCGCGTCTTCAAAAAATGACAATCGAACAATTTGATCGCGTGATCGACGTGAATTTACGCGGTGTATTCAATTGCGCACAAGCTGTTGTTGAAACCATGGTTGCACAACAAGGTGGCGTCATTTTGAATGCATCATCGGTTGTGGGTATTTATGGCAACTTTGGTCAAACCAATTATGCGGCGTCTAAATTTGGCGTGATTGGATTTACCAAAACATGGAGTCGCGAATTAGGACCTAAAGGCGTACGCGTTAATGCGGTCGCGCCTGGCTTTGTTGAAACACCTATTTTGGCAACCATACCCGAAAAAGTGTTGAATGAAATGATTGATCGCGTGCCCCTCAAACGTTTAGGGAAAGCACAAGACATTGCCAACCTGTATGCATTTTTAGCGAGTGATCAAGCGTCTTATATCAACGGTGCTGTAATTGAAATATCAGGTGGCATGACGGTATGAATCCCACTTGCGAACGCCCTCATTCGCGTTTCGATTTATTTATTTCTTTCACGAAACTGGCCATGCAAGGTTTTGGTGGTGTTCTTACAGTTGCGCAACGCGTGTTGGTGGATGAAAAAAAATGGCTCACCAACGAAGAGTTTATTGAAGAATGGGCGGTTGCACAGGTCTTACCGGGGCCCAACGTAATTAATTTAGCCATTATGTTGGGCGCGCGTAATTTTGGTTTCACGGGTGCACTCGCTGGCGTATTGGGTCTACTTGTGATGCCCGCCATTACCATTCTTATCATTGCGTCTTTATTTGCGCAGGTGGCCGATCACCCCACGGCTCAAGGTGCCTTGCGTGGCATGGGTGCGGTCGCCGCGGGATTGATTGCGGGTGTGGGCATTAAGCTCATGGCTGCTCTCAAATCCAATCCGATGGGCTTGGGGGTGTGTCTGTTATTTGCAAGCGTCACGTTTGTTGCTGTCGCCATTTATCGTTTGCAATTGATTGGGGCTTTGTTAATTTTTGGCACTCTCGCATTTTTATGGGGTCGTCGTTGTTTGATTCAACAACAAAAATAATATGCCCTTAAACGACTGGTTATCCTTATTTTTACACTTGGCGATGTTGTCGGTGATATCGGTGGGCGGGGCGATTGTGACAACGCCTGATATTCATCGATTCATTGTGGACGAGCACGCATGGCTCAGTGATGGTCAATTTACATCGTTGGTGGCGATTGCTCAAACAGCACCTGGGCCTAATATTTTATTTGTGGGACTCATTGGTTGGGATTTGGGATTTCAATCGGGCGGTGGCGTTACGGGTGGAGTCGGTGCATTTGGTTTTGCTGCGATCGGATTTTTATTGAACATTACCGCTATATTGTTGCCCTCTTGTGTGATGGCGTTTTTTGCTACTCAATGGGCACAACGCAATCGCAATCGATTGGGCGTGCGTGCATTTAAGGTGGGAATGGCACCCATTGTGATTTCATTGCTGTTATCAACGGCATGGCTACTCAGTGGCAGTCATAGATTAAATTGGTTGGCGCCTAAACTGCAAATCGTCACGCTGATTGCAGCTATTTTATTTTGGCGCACCAACATTCATATTTTGTGGATGTTTGCAGCGGGTGCGTTAGCGGGCATTTTGGGTTTGATTTAAACCTGATCAAAAATTATTTTTTGGCTTGCCGTTGTCTCACGGCTTCGTACAAACAAACACCGCTGGCCACCGAGACGTTTAAACTTTCGACAGCGCCCAACATAGGGATGCGCACCAATTGGTCGCAAGTTTTTTGAGTCAGTTGACGCATACCTGAGCCTTCTGCGCCCAAGACCAATGCAACAGGACCGCTTAAATCGGCGTCGTACAAAGAGTCGGTTGCTTCGTCGCTGGTACCAATCACCAAAATATCTCTTTCTTTTAATTCTTGGAGAGTTCTGGATAAATTGGTGACCATAAAATAAGGCATGGTTTCGGCCGCACCACTGGCTACTTTTGCAACCGTTGGATTGATACCTGCCGCATGGTCTTTGGGTGCAATGACGGCATGCGCACCTGCACCGTCTGCCACACGCAAACATGCGCCTAAATTATGCGGATCGGTGATGCCATCAAGAATCAACAGCAAAGGCGGTTGTCCCGTTGAAATTTGTTCTAAGCAAGTGTCCAAAGAATGCGTTTGTTCGAGCTGTTGAACGCGTGCGACAACGCCTTGGTGTCCGTGCCCACCCGACAGTTTCGCCAATCGCAATGCATCAGCGTCAATGATGCGTACAGACAATTCTTTGCATCGATCCAAAAATTGACGCATGCGCGCGTCGCGTCGAGAAACATCAATATAAACTTCGATGACGCTGGCAGGCGCGGTTTTAAGTCGCACACCCACGGCATGAAATCCGAATAAAACTTTGGGTGCAGTAGCCATATCGTTGAATTAATTTTGAAGATGACGCAAAGGATGCGCATCATGGGGCCAAGGACTGACAAAAAAACCATCCACCATAGTTGAGGTCACTTCAGAGAGTTGCGTGGGATTCCATTGCGGCGTGTGATCTTTCTCAACTGCAAGTGCACGAATACCTTCGACAGTTTCTGAAGCTTTACCCCAACGTCCCAGATGCTCGGAATAAAAACAATGCCTCACCATATCACGTTCCATCTGAAGATTTTGCGCAAGATTGAGTGTTCGTCCTCTGCGAATTTGCTCGAGAACCACGCACAGCATCAAGGGTGAGCGTTGCTGAAGTTGTAGCAAACAGCGTTGCGCCCATTCGTCGGTATGCGACTCTAAAGCTTGAACCATGCTGTTGACATCGGACAATACAAAAATTGTTTCGATGCGCGGATCGTACCAAGCGCCGTGAGACGCATTGGATGGCAATGTGTGCGCAGCAAACTGTTGTTTGAGTTGGTGTAATGCTTTTGAAGAGTCTGCCCAGTTGATATCTGCAACCGCATTCCAAAAATCGGGCAATGATGTTGATTGAATCGCCCAATCGGCCAATCCAACGGATAAAGGTTCTGCACCTGTTAACAACTGTCCTGTTAAAGCAAGGTATTCGCCAATCGCACCAGGACATCGACTTAAAAAATATCCACCACCCACATCAGGAAATAAACCGATGAGTGTTTCGGGCATCGCCATCTTTGTGTTTTCAGTGATGATACGACAAAACGCGCCTTGCGTAATGCCCATGCCGCCGCCCATCACCAATCCATCCATCAATGCGATGTACGGTTTTGAATAATGATGAATAAGATGGTTGAGCGAGTATTCTTCGGTAAAAAAATCTTCTAGAGCAGGATTTCCGGACAATGCTGCTTGATGAAAAAAACGAATGTCCCCGCCTGCACTCAATATGCCAAAGGGCCCTGCTTTGCTTTGCGAGCGAATCGTCACTGCATGAATTGAGGAATCGTTTTGAAATTGAACGAGTGCAACGGTGAGGTCTCGAATCATCTGCAAAGATAAAGCATTAAGTGCTTGTGGACGATTGAGGGTGATGCGACCGATTTTTTTTTCTACCTCAACTAAAACGTGGCTCATCAACGTCTCCTCCAAGAAAGCCATTCATTAAAAAACAATGACAACAAAACAATCGATCCGCCCCATAAAACAGGCGTCTCGGGAGTTTCGTTGGCGCCTAACCAAGCCAAAGCGATTCCAAAAATAACTTCAAGCAATGCGAGCAATGACACTTCTGGTGCGGCCAACACGCGAGCGCACAAAACAGACAATGCACAGGGCACCGCCAATTGAAAGCAACCTAAAAAAGCCAACCAAATTAAATCGGTATGCGTAGCCTGCATGGGCCACGACATTGGAAGCGTGACAAAGCAAGAAACAACTGCGCCAATCAATATGGAAGGTAAGAAATCAAATGATTTTCCTTGTGCCTGTGCGTGTTGTGACAGGGTCCATTGAGTCGCACCTGCAATCGGTACTAAAAATGCAATAGCCATGCCCCACACATGTTTGCCACCCTGCAAATTAATTTGCGATTCGAACATGTAGGCAATGCCCAAACCCGCACAAGCAATCGCAAGCCATGTTTGCAAACTCAATCGATGGCCAATAAAAACACTCGCCACGATAGCGGTCATCAAGGGGCCAACTGCCAATGTGATTAATACATTAGCAACAGACGTGATGGAGAGTGCAATCATGAATGCCGTAAACATAAACGCCCAACATGCACCCGACAACCACAACAAGTGATTTCGCCACGGAATGATTTTATAAACTTGTTTGCCTTGAAGCAACGGCAACAAAACCAAGAGCGATATCACCGTAAACAAACTGCGCCAAAAAGTAATTTCAAAACTTTGCGTTTGCGACAATTGACGCGTCACAACACCCGCCATCGACCACATGGCGGCCGCAGCAACCATGCCTAAAACCGCTTGCGTTTGCGTCATGGGTTTTTTGAACATGACATCTAACTCCTGATTTAACTGCCTTCGCGACTCGCGCGTTTGCGATCATGCTCTTTGAGATGGCGCTTGCGCAAGCGAATACTTTTGGGTGTAATTTCAACCAACTCGTCGTCTTCAATAAATTCAACCGCGTATTCCAAAGTTAATTCAATGGGCGGTGTGATTTTGATAGCGTCTTCTTTTCCGCTGACGCGAAAGTTGGTGAGCTGTTTTTGTCTAACCGCATTAACAATCAAATCATTGTCTCTGCTGTGAATGCCAACAACCATGCCTTCGTACACAGGGTCACCCGGTTTGACAAACATACGGCCACGATCGTCTAACTTGCCCAATGCGTAGGTCACGATTTCGCCTTCATCCATGGAGATGAGTACGCCATTTTTGCGACTGCCAATGTCGCCACGAAATGCTTCGTAGCCATCAAAAATATTGCTTGCTAAACCTGTGCCGCGTGTGAGGTTGAGAAATTCGTTTTGAAAACCAATGAGACCGCGCGCTGGAATTCTGTACTCCAAACGTGTGCGACCACGACCGTCTGGCTCCATGTTGACGAGTTCTGCTTTGCGCTCGCCCAAGGCTTGCATCACGCCACCTTGATGACCTTCTTCGATATCAACGGTTAACATTTCGATCGGTTCATGTTTTTCGCCGTTGACTTCTTTGAATACGACGCGTGGTTTAGAGACGGCTAATTCGTATCCTTCTCGACGCATGTTCTCAAGCAAAATGGTGAGGTGAAGTTCACCGCGACCCGATACTTCGTAAATACCGTCTTCGTCGGTATCGCGCACACGCAATGCCACGTTGGCTTGCAATTCTTTTTCTAAACGATCCCACAATTGGCGACTTGTGACAAATTTGCCTTCGCGCCCAGCCAAGGGTGAATTGTTGACGCAAAAATTCATGGTGAGCGTGGGCTCATCAATTTTTAACATCGGCAATGGCGCAGGACTCATTGGATCGGTGATGGTGACACCAATGCCCACAGCTTCAACGCCGTGAATCAGAACGATGTCGCCTGGGCCAGCTTCTTGGGCCTGCACGCGCTCCAAACCTTCGAACTTCAGAATATGACTGATGCGCCCTTTGGTCGATTTGCCATCGGGTCCTTCCATCACCAACACGTCAGTATTGGGGCGCAATGTTCCTGCATTGACACGACCCACACCGATGCGTCCCACATAAGTGGAGTAATCTAGTGAGCTGATTTGTAATTGCAAAGGAGCAGTGGGGTCGCCTTGATGTGCAGGTACGTAATTTAAAACCGTATCAAACAACGGTGCCAAATCGGGGCCCCACTGCTCGCCAATTTCGCCCTCTTTGAGGGCCGCCCATCCATTGAGACCCGATGCATAAACAACAGGAAAATCCAATTGATCTTCTGTGGCACCTAATTTGTCAAACAACTCAAATGCAGCGTTTATGACGTAATCAGGGCGTGAGCCAGGACGATCAACTTTGTTTACGACCACAATCGGTTTTAATCCGAGTGCCAAAGCTTTTTTGGTGACGAATCGCGTTTGTGGCATTGGGCCTTCAACCGCATCTATGAGTAACAAAACACCATCGACCATGGACAATGCGCGTTCAACTTCTCCACCAAAGTCTGCGTGTCCCGGTGTATCAACGATGTTGATGTGTGTGCCTTTCCATTCAACTGCGCAGTTTTTGGCAAGAATAGTGATGCCGCGTTCTTTTTCAAGATCGTTGCTGTCCATGATGCGCTCTGCTACTTTTTCGTTAGCGCGAAAGGTGCCGCTTTGTCTAAGCAATTGATCGACCAAAGTGGTTTTGCCATGATCAACGTGGGCAATTATGGCGATGTTTCTGATTTGTCGTGTCATACAGTGGTCTCAAAAATGGAATGAATTTCCTGGGGGTTAAGAAGTCGCTCTGGAATTAACTCTCCAGCGCGAATATGGGCGGTTCCGAGAAATGCATGGGGCTCGGAACCATAAACAGCAACTTGGTCGTGATCTAGCCAAGAACCACGACGACGCACACCGCTCAAAAAACGACCTGCATCGTCGCTTGCGAGAGTGACAGTGTGGTGACCCGCCACCAAACTTTCAACAGGTTGAATGTGTTGTGCGCGTTCTTGATCGTCTTCGGACTCGAGTTGTTCGAGTTTGATGCATTGACCAATTTGAAATGAACCCGTTGCAATGCGTCGCAGTTGCGTCAAATGCGCACCACAACCCAATTCAATACCAATATCTTCGGCCAAGGCGCGGATGTATGTACCTTTGGAGCAATACACAATCATTTTTAAAAAACGTTGTCCATCTTTTGCATCTATCTCTTCCAGTTGAAGTTGATGAATGACGATGTGTCTGGCTGGTCTTTCAATCTCGATGCCTTCGCGTGCGTATTCGTACAAAGCTTTGCCATCTTTTTTGAGGGCACTGTACATTGGCGGAATTTGCTCGATCGGGCCTGTGAATTTTTGTTCAACGCGTTGAATGTCTTGTGGTGTGACATTCACTTCTTGCGTTGAAATGATTTCGCCTTCTGCATCTGCTGTGCTTGTCCGTATGCCTAGAAGCGCGATAGCCTCATACGTTTTATCAGCATCCAAATGCAATTGACTGAATTTAGTGGCCGCACCAAAGCACAAAAGTAAAACGCCTGTAGCTAATGGATCGAGCGTACCTGTGTGCCCTGCTTTTTCGGCGCGCAACAACCACTTGGCTTTTTGTAAAGCTTGATTGCTGGAAAGACCCAGCGGTTTGTCTAGCAAAAGCACCCCATGCACAGGGCGCCTTTGCACCCGAGTGCGAGGCGCGTTCATGGTTATGCCTCTTTAGTGCGTGAAGAGACGGCTTTTGCAATGAGTGCGTTCATATCGGCGGCGCGCTCAGGTGTGCGATCAATTAAAAAATGAAGTGTCGGCACTGTGTGTATATGCAATCTTTTAAATAGACAAGCTCTTAAAAAACCAGCCGCTTGGTTTAAACCTTCTGCGGTGACTTCTGGATCCGAGTTGAGAACACTGAAATAAATCTTAGCATGCGCATAATCGGGTGTGACTTCAACGCCTTGAATCGTCACCATTCCAATGCGCGGATCTTTGAGTTCGCGTGCAATCAATTCGGCCAAATCTCTTTGGATTTGATCTGCGACGCGAAACCCGCGGTTGGGGGTGGATGATTTTTTGGCAGCCATGAGGCGTTACAACGTACGCGCGATTTCCTTGATTTCAAAGAACTCCAACACATCGCCTTCAACAATGTCGTTGTACCCCTTGAGATTGAGACCGCATTCGAAACTTTCTTTGACTTCGCGCACGTCGTCTTTGAATCGTTTGAGACTGTCGAGCTCTCCCGTAAACACCACCACATTGTTGCGAAACAATCGCAACTTGGCAGAGCGTCGAACTACACCATTGGTAACCATACAGCCTGCAATCGCGCCGATTTTGCTGATACGAAAAACTTGACGAATCTCGGCCATACCAATCACTTCTTCTTTTTTGTCTGGCGTGAGCATGCCTGACATCGCAAGCTTTAGATCATCAACAGCGTCATAAATAATGTTGTAGTACCGCAGTTCAATACCATTGCCTTCGGCTAACTTGCGCGCGCCA
>Ga0209500_10000264_pt1 | contig 47206 bp, 34 predicted proteins | sample S_140212_EF_Meta_FD_187323 | JGI IMG/M metagenome (GOLD analysis project Ga0209500, IMG submission 187323) | Freshwater microbial communities from Lake Simoncouche, Canada to study carbon cycling - S_140212_EF_MetaG (SPAdes) (version 2) | ecosystem: Environmental > Aquatic > Freshwater > Lake ... | reverse complement strand
TCGAGCTCGACTTGCACCGAGGCATCGCTCTCTGACAGCACCCGACCGGCCATGAATTTTCCGGCTTCATCAAACAATACAAACATGGCGTGGATTGTCCCATGGCGCAAGCGAAGACCGCGCCCCGATAATCAGGCCATGGCCACCCCGTTCGGAAAAATCAGTTTACGCAACCGCTTGGCGCCCTGGTGGGTGGGCCTGGACGGGCCTTTGGCCTTTATCGTCTTCACCCTGGCCTGCGCCGGCTTGCTGGTGATGTATTCCAGCGGCTACGACCATGGCACCCGCTTTGCAGACCACGCCCGCAACATGCTGATTGCCGCAGTGGTGATGTTTGTAGCCGCACAAATTCCGCCCCAGCGCCTGATGAGCCTGGCCCCGCCCCTTTACCTGCTGGGCGTGGGCCTCTTGGTGGCAGTGGCGGTATTTGGCATCACCAAGAAGGGGGCCCGGCGCTGGCTCAATGTCGGCATCGTGATCCAGCCCAGCGAAGTGCTCAAAATCGCGGTGCCGCTGATGCTGGCCTGGTGGTTTCAAAAGCGTGAGGGGCAGTTGCGGCCGCTGGACTTTGGCGTGGCGGCGCTCCTTCTGGGTATCCCAGTGGCTCTAATCATCCGCCAGCCCGACTTGGGTACCGCCATGCTAGTGCTCGCTGCCGGCCTGGCGATCATGTTTTTTGCCGGTGTCAGCTGGAGGCTGATAGTGCCGCCGGCGGCGTTGGGCCTGGTGGCGGTGGTCTTGCTGGTGGGCTTTGAGCCCATGCTGTGCGCCGACGGCATGCGCTGGCCGGTGCTGCACGACTACCAGCAGCAGCGCATTTGCACCCTGCTTGACCCCTCGCGCGACCCGCTGGGCAAGGGCTTTCACATCATCCAGGGCATGATTGGCATTGGTTCGGGCGGGGTATTTGGCGTGGGATTCATGCACGGCACACAAACCCATCTCGAATTCATCCCTGAGCGCACCACCGACTTCATCTTTGCCGCATTCTCGGAAGAATTTGGCCTCATTGGCAACGTGCTCATGATCGCCGCCTTTATCGCCCTGATTTTGCGCGGCCTGGCCATTGCGCTGGACGCGCCCACCCTGTTTTCACGCCTGCTGGCGGGCAGCGTGGCCATGATTTTTTTCACCTACGCCTTTGTCAACATGGGCATGGTCAGCGGCATCCTTCCGGTAGTAGGCGTGCCCCTGCCCTTTATTAGCTACGGCGGCACCGCTATGGTGACACTGGGGTTTGCGCTGGGCATTCTGATGTCGATCAGCCACGCGCGGCGTCTGGTGCAAACCTGAGCGCTCCCGCTTGCGAACACTGATGCGGCGTGGGGCGGCGTGGGGCGCCGCAATGCCTGTCCGGCCTCGGGGCATTGGCTGCGCCCTAGAATGCCTCCATGATTTCTCGTGAACCCACTATTGAACGCCTGGCCACGGCCAAGGCCTTGTTACTTACCCCCTTTGGTCTGGACGAATCGCACCTGGCGCGCGCGCTGGCCGAAATCAAGCTGCACCGCGTCGACGAGGCCGACCTCTACTTCCAGTACACCCGCTCCGAGGGCTGGAGCTTGGAAGAAGGCATTGTCAAAACCGGCTCTTTCAGCATCGATCAGGGCGTGGGCGTGCGCGCGGTCAGCGGCGAGAAAACAGCTTTTGCCTATTCGGACGATATTTCCGAGGCCGCCTTGCTCGATGCCGCGCGCACCGTGCGCACCATCTCCAGCGCCGCGCAAACCCGCCGCGCCAGCGTGGGCAAGCCCAAGATCGCCCGCAGCCGCTCGCTCTACCCCGACCAAGACCCCATCTCCACCCTCGACAGCGCCACCAAGGTCGCGCTCTTGGGCAAGGTAGAACGCCTAGCGCGTGCCAAAGACCCACGCGTGGCCCAGGTGATGGCCGGTCTGGCCATGGAATACGACGTGGTGCTGATTGCCCGCGCCGACGGCACGCTGGCGGCCGATGTGCGCCCGCTGGTGCGCCTGTCGGTCACGGTGATTGCCGAACAAAAAGGGCGGCGCGAAATGGGCTCGTCGGGTGGTGGCGGTCGCTTTGGCCTGGCTTACTTTGACGACGCGCAGATCACCGAATACGTGGACCAGGCGGTACACGCGGCCCTCACCAACCTCGAGGCGCGTCCCGCACCTGCTGGCGAAATGACCGTTGTGCTGGGTTCGGGCTGGCCCGGTATCTTGCTACACGAGGCCATTGGCCACGGCTTAGAAGGCGACTTCAACCGCAAGGGATCAAGCGCCTTTAGCGGACGCGTTGGCCAGCGTGTGGCGGCCAAGGGCGTCACGGTGCTGGACGACGGCACGATTGCCGACCGCCGCGGCTCGCTCAATGTCGACGACGAAGGCAACACCAGCGGGCGCAATGTGTTGATCGAAGACGGCATTTTGAAGGGCTACATCCAGGACGCCATGAACGCGCGCCTGATGGGTGTGGCCCCCACCGGCAACGGTCGGCGCGAAAGCTACGCCCACATTCCGATGCCGCGCATGACCAACACCTATATGTTGGGCGGAGACAAAGACCCGCAAGAAATCGTAAAGAGCATCAAAAAAGGCCTGTACGCCACCAACTTTGGCGGCGGCCAAGTCGACATCACCTCGGGCAAGTTTGTGTTTTCGGCCAGCGAGGCCTATTGGGTGGAAAACGGCAAGATTTTGTATCCGGTCAAAGGTGCCACGATTGTGGGCAGCGGCCCAGAATGCTTGAAGCGCGTGAGCATGATAGGCAACGACATGCGCTTAGACAGCGGCGTGGGCACCTGCGGCAAGGAAGGCCAAAGCGTGCCGGTGGGCGTGGGCCAACCTACGCTGCGCATTGACGGCCTGACCGTGGGCGGCACCGCCTAACAGGCGTTCGCCTTGCGGCCATTTTTCGCGGGCGCCCGCGACACCATCCCCATGCTGCTGGGCGCAGCGCCTTTTGGCCTGATCTTTGGCACCCTGGCCATAGGTGCCGGTTTGCCGGTTTGGTTCACCTTGGGCCTGTCAGCACTGGTGTTTGCCGGCTCGTCGCAGTTTGTGGCGGTTAGCCTGCTGAGCAGTGGCGCGGTGGTGCCAGTCATCTGGCTCACCACCTTTGTTGTCAACCTGCGCCACGCGCTATACAGCGCCACCTTGCTGCCCTACGCCCGGACGCTGCCTGCCCGTTGGCGCTGGGCCCTGGCCTTCTGGCTCACCGATGAAACCTTTGCCGTTGTCGAAAACCAGCTGCGCCAGCGCAGCAGCCTGCACGACGGCGCGCGCTACTGGCTGGGCTCGTCCCTGGCCATGTATGTCAACTGGCAGGTCTGGACGCTTGCTGGCGTGCTTTTGGGCCAAAGCGTGCCTGGTCTAGCCAGCCTGGGTCTGGACTTTGCTATGGTCGCCACCTTTGCCGCCATCGTCGCCCTACAGTTGCGTGACCGGTCCGTGCTGTGCGCGGCGTTGGCCGCAGGCACGGTGGCTTTGCTCGCCCGCGACCTGCCTTACAAACTCGGTCTGATGCTGGCCGCGATTGCGGGTGTGACCACCGGAATGCTGGCTGAGGCCTGGTTGGGACGCACCGATGCACCTGCGCCAGGGGAAACACCGTAATGAACAGTACCTCGGCGCTGGTACTGGTGCTGGCGGGCATGGTGGTGGTGACGTATGGCATTCGCCTGAGCTTTCTGGTGTTTGGCCACCGCCTGACCTTTCCCGGCTGGCTGGAGCGTGCGCTGCGCTACGTACCCGCCGCCATACTGACCGCACTGGTCGTGCCCATGGCACTGGCGCCGCAGGGCGTGATTGATTTGTCTTTGCACAACGCCTATTTGCCCGGCACCGTGGCCGCAGGTGCGCTCGCGTTAATGAGCCGCCAGACGCTGGCTGCCATCGTGGGCGGCTTTCTGGTCTACGGCCTTTGGCGCTGGCTTCTGGTCTGAGCCGGGGGGCGAAAATGACGTGTGCTACATTCTCCCCATGCATTTCGCCGCTTTTTTCTTTAGCTATTTTTGGTTCTCCAACGCCTGCGGCGGTAGAGAGTTCTGAACGTACCTGAAAAAAACGTCCTGATACTTCCCAAACCGCCGGCACCCCCGGCGGTTTTTTTATGCCTTTTTTGACTTTGACTGACTGCTTTAGGAGCTCCGACATGACTGCAAGCGCTGACCGTACCAGCACCACCGATGACGAACGCATCAAGGACATCACCGTGCTACCCCCACCCGAACACCTGATCCGCTTCTTCCCTATCAGCGGAACCGCTGTGGAAACTCTGGTGGCGGCGACGCGCAAACGCATCCAAAGCATCATGGCGGGCAAGGACGACCGCCTGCTGGTCATTATTGGCCCCTGCTCCATCCATGACCCGGCAGCCGCCCTGGATTACGCCCGCCGCCTGCAAGACATGCGCACCCACTACGCCGATACGCTGGAAGTCGTAATGCGCGTCTATTTCGAAAAGCCGCGCACCACCGTGGGCTGGAAAGGTCTGATCAACGACCCCTACCTGGACGAGAGCTTTCGCATTGATGAGGGCCTGCGCATTGCGCGCCAATTGCTGATCGACATTAACCGCCTGGGCCTGCCTGCGGGCAGCGAGTTCCTCGACGTGATCTCGCCCCAGTACCTGGGCGACCTGATTGCCTGGGGCGCCATTGGCGCGCGCACCACTGAGAGTCAGGTGCACCGCGAACTGGCCTCGGGTATTTCGGCGCCCATCGGCTTTAAGAACGGCACCGACGGCAACATCAAAATCGCCACCGACGCCATCCAGGCCGCCGCTGGGGCGCACCACTTCTTGTCAGTGCACAAAAACGGCCAGGTCGCCATTGTGCAGACTCAGGGCAACCCGGACTGCCACGTGATTTTGCGCGGCGGCAAAGCGCCCAACTACGATGCCCGCAGCGTGGAAGCCGCCTGCGCTGATCTGGTCAAAGCAAAATTGCCCGCCACGTTGATGGTGGACTGCAGCCACGCCAACAGCAGCAAGCAACACGAGAAGCAGCTTGAGGTGGCGCGCGACATTGCCACCCAGGTGTCCGGCGGATCGACCCGGGTGTTTGGTGTGATGGTTGAGAGCCACCTGCAAGCCGGGGCACAGAAGTTCACCCCCGGCAAAGATGCCCCGGCGGCCTTGGCCTATGGCCAGAGCATTACCGACGCCTGCCTGGGTTGGGACGACTCGGTGGAGAGCCTGGAAGTGCTCTCGCAAGCGGTAAAAGCGCGCCGGGTGCGCCGCAACGCAGCGACCTGACAAGTAAACCGCCGGTGGGCTGACGCTGCCGCCATCGCGGTGGTGGAGGCCCATTTTTTGCGCTGCGCCCGGCTCCGGGAGAGTCTGGGGTGGGATTTAGCCCGCTCGCAGCAGCGCCGCAATTTTGTCGTGCACTCCGCCAAAGCCGCCGTTGCTCATGCACAAAACATGGTCGCCTGCGCGCGCGTGCGCGGCGACTTGCTGCGCCAATGCATCGATATTGGGCACCACTTGTGCCCGCGCGCCCATGGGGGCCAGCGCTTCTCCCGCGTCCCAGCCCAGACCGCCGCCGTGGCAAAAGGCCAGATCGACTTCTTCCAGGCTCCAGGGCAGCTGCGCCTTCATGGTGCCGAGCTTCATGGTGTTAGAGCGCGGTTCAAACACTGCCAAGATGCGCGCGCCGCCGACGGTGCGGCGCAGCCCGTTGACGGTGGTGCGAATGGCAGTGGGATGGTGGGCGAAATCGTCGTAAATCGTCACAGGCAAAGCATCTGGCGCGCCCAAAAGCGTGATGCGCTCGCGCACTTCCATGCGGCGCTTGACGTTCTCAAAGCTGGCCAGCGCCAGGGCGGCGTCGGCGGGGGACACGCCCACATGTTCGGCCGCGGCGATGGCCGCCAGAGCGTTGAGCTGGTTGTGCACCCCGCCCAAGCCCCAGCGCACCTGCGCCACCGTTTGACCCGCCTGCAACACGGCAAAGTCATGGGGTTCACCCACCGCGCTGAAATCACCCACCGCAGTGCCAAAACTGCGCACCTCGCTCCAACAGCCCATGTGCAACACGCGCGCCAGGCTGTCTTCCAATCCATTGACCACGACCCGGCCACTGGCGGGCACGGTGCGCACCAGGTGGTGAAACTGCCGCTCAATGGCCGCCAGGTTGTCAAAAATGTCGGCATGGTCAAACTCCAGGTTATTGAGCACAGCCGTGCGCGGGCGGTAATGGACAAACTTGCTGCGCTTATCAAAAAACGCGGTGTCGTATTCGTCGGCCTCGATCACGAATACCGGGCCAAAAGCCTGCTTTGTTGCTGGGCCAGAACCACGCGCAGCGGGGAGCATGGGGGCGCCAGAATTTGCCGCCGGGCCGCCCCAAGGCACATTAGCCCCCTCGGGGGGCAGCGAACCACGCGCAGCGGGGAGCGTGGGGGCGCCTAATCTCGCCGATACGCCAAAGTTCAAAGGCACTCCACCGACCAAAAAGCCCGGCTCCAGGCCCGCACACTCCAAAATCCAGGTCAGCATGGCTGTGGTGGTGGTTTTGCCGTGCGTGCCGGCCACGGCCAGTACGTGGCGGCCTTGGAGCACGTGCTCAGAGAGCCACTGCGGGCCGCTGGTATAGGGCAAGCCGGCGTCCAAAATAGCTTCAATCAGCGGAAACTTCGGGACACCGCCTTCGGTTCGGCTGCGGCTGACCGTGTTGCCCACCACAAACATGTCCGGTTTGAGCGCCAACTGCTCCTCGCCAAAGCCTTCAATCAAATCAATGCCTAAGGCGTGCAATTGGTCACTCATGGGCGGGTAGACCCCGGCGTCGCAGCCAGTGACCCGGTGGCCCGCCTCGCGCGCCAGGGCCGCCAAACCGCCCATAAAGGTGCCACAAATGCCCAGGATATGAATATGCATGGCACGAGTTTAGCGGCCACATTGCGCACGGAGTCTGGGGAGGCGGGGCAAAATAGCGCCATGGACAGTTACAAGGAAGAGATCACGGCCATCGCCGCACGCCTGGTGGTGGAAGAAGGCCTGGACTACGGCGCCGCCAAGCGCCGCGCGGCCAAGCAGCTCGGCGCCGCTGGGCGCGGCGGCTTGCCCGACAACGCAGCGCTGGAGGCGGCGGTGGAGGAGTACATCGCGATTTATTGCGCCGACACCCAAAGCGCCGAGTTGTGCGCTCTGCGCGAACTGGCCTTGCACTGGATGGGGCGCCTGGCGCGCTTTCGGCCTCATCTGGGTGGCGCAGTCTGGCGCGGTACGGCAACGCGCCATTCAGACATTTATCTGCAACTGTTTTGCGAAGACTCCAAGGCCGCCGAAATTGCCCTCATTGACATGGGCGTGCGCTTTGAGGCGCGCTCGGTACCCGGATTTCAGGGCGCGCTGGTGGATGCGCTAAGCGTGCATGTGCGCTCTGAAGCACTGCAGATAAACATCGGCCTGCATCTGATGGTCTACGACCAAGATGACATTCGCGGCGCGCTGCAGCCCGACGCCCGGGGTCGCAGCCCGCGCGGTGACACCGATGCGCTACGCCGTCTGATGGAAAATACGCTGATATGAACCCAAAGCCAGACCATCCCGCCTCCCCGCACCAAACTGACATGCAAGCCGCCCGCATTCGCTTGCCGCGACGCGCGCTCCTGGGTGTGGCCGCCGCCGCCGCCTTGGGTGCGGGCGCGACCATTGCCTGGATCCAGCGGCGCAAGGCCTCGGAGTCGGCTGTAACGAGCGCTGTTCCTGACTTCTGGGCTCTGGAATGGACCACGCCTGACGGCGCGTTGCTGCCCATGCAATCGTTTCAGGGGCGCCCACTATTGGTCAACTTCTGGGCCACCTGGTGCCCGCCCTGCGTGGAAGAACTTCCATTAATTAATGCCTTTTACCAAGAAAATAAAGGCAACGGTTGGCAAGTGCTGGGTTTGGCCGTAGACAAGCCTGTTCTCGTCAAGGCTTTTCTGACCAGAACGCCCCTGGCCTTTTCGGTAGGCATGGCGGGCTTGGGCGGCACTGACCTGAGCCGCAAGCTGGGCAATCTGGCCGGCGGACTGCCCTTTACCGTCGCGCTCGACAGCGCAGGGGGCATTATTCAGCGCAAGATGGGCCAGGTGACCGCTGACGATCTGCGGGCATTGCATGGTCTAAAATAGCGGCGACTTCGGCGCTGCATGCGCCGCGTATGATGCGCATTCTGCTTGCTAATTAGCAGAACTTATACGCAAATAAATTCCGATAACACATTTTAAGCTATTCTTGGGCTTATTTACAGCATTGCGACCAACCGCTTAGGGAGACCCCATGGATTTACGAAAACTCAAAACCCTTATTGACCTGGTATCGGACTCCAACGTGTCCGAGCTCGAAATTACCGAAGCCGAAGGCAAGGTTCGCATCGTCAAAGGCTCTAACGTGGTGATGCAAGGCTATGCGCCAGCGCAAATGCAGATGGCCCCCATGGCCCCCGCTGCTGCGTTTGTCGCGCCGCCAGCGCCTGCAGAAGCTGCAGTGCCCGAAGTCCCGGCCCTGCACGCAGTCAAATCCCCCATGGTGGGCACGTTTTATCGCTCGGCCTCTCCTGGGGCCAAGTCATTTGTAGAAGTGGGCGACACCGTGAAGGTCGGCGACACCATTTGCATCATCGAGGCCATGAAGATACTCAATGAAATTGAAGCTGAAAAGGCGGGCAAGGTCGTCGAGGTCCTGTGCGAAAACGGCCAGGCGGTGGAATACGGGCAATCTTTGCTGACCATCGAATAGGCCGGCGCACCCATGTTCAAAAAAATCCTGATCGCCAACCGCGGCGAGATCGCCCTCAGAATCCAGCGCGCCTGCCGCGAACTGGGTGTCAAAGCGGTCATGGTGTATTCCGAGGCCGATCGCGACGCCAAGTACGTGCGCTTGGCCGAAGAAGCCGTGTGCATTGGGCCGGCCGCTTCGAACCTCAGCTACCTCAACATGCCGGCGATTATTTCTGCCGCTGAAGTGACAGACGCCGAAGCCATTCACCCGGGCTACGGTTTCTTGAGCGAAAACGCCGACTTTGCCGAACGCGTCGAGAAAAGCGGCTTCCAATTCATCGGCCCCACCCCTGAGTCGATTCGGCTCATGGGCGACAAGGTCTCTGCCAAGCAGGCCATGATCCGCGCCGGCGTCCCTTGCGTGCCGGGTTCGGAGGGCGAATTACCCGACGATCCGGCGCAAATCCGGCGCATCGCCAAGACGGTGGGCTACCCCGTCATCATCAAGGCCGCAGGCGGTGGCGGCGGTCGCGGCATGCGCGTGGTGCATACCGAAGCCGCTCTGATCAACGCCGTGGCCATGACCAAGGCCGAAGCCGGCGCTGCCTTTGGCAACCCGGCGGTCTACATGGAGAAATTCCTCCAAAACCCGCGCCACATCGAAATCCAGATCCTGGCCGACACCTTCAAGAACGCGGTCTACCTGGGCGAGCGCGATTGTTCCATGCAGCGCCGCCACCAAAAAATACTGGAAGAAGCACCGGCGCCCGGAATCAACCGCAAGCTGATCGAACGCATCGGCGAGCGCTGCGTCACCGCCTGCAAGAAGATGGGCTACCGGGGTGCAGGCACGTTTGAGTTTCTGTACGAGGCCGGCGAGTTCTATTTCATCGAGATGAACACCCGCGTCCAGGTGGAGCACCCCGTCACGGAAATGGTCACCGGCATTGACATCGTCAAGACCCAAATCATGGTTGCCGCTGGCGAAAAACTGCCATTTACCCAGCGACAAATCACCATCAGTGGCCACGCCATCGAATGTCGGATCAACGCGGAGGACCCGTACAAATTCACGCCTTCGCCGGGTCGGATAACCACCTGGCACGCGCCCGGCGGCCCCGGCGTGCGGGTGGATTCACATATTTATACAAACTACTTTGTGCCGCCGAACTACGACTCCATGATCGGCAAGCTCATCGTGCACGGCGACACGCGCGAGCAGGCCCTGGCGCGCATGCGCACGGCCCTGCTGGAAACCGCCGTCGAAGGCATCAACACCAATATTCCCTTGCACCGAGAACTGATGGTGGACGCCAAGTTCATGGCCGGGGGCACCAATATCCATTACCTGGAGCATTGGCTTGAACAGCACAAACGCTGACGCACGCCATGTTTGAACTGCGCCTGATGTGCCCGCAGAGCCGGGTCGAAGCCGTAAGCGAGGCACTCGATGCCCTGGACGCCCTGAGCGTGAGCGTGGAAGACGCCGACGCCCAGACAGACGCTGAAGTCGCCCTCTTTGGCGAACCTGGCATGCCCGCCCCCAAAGACGGCTGGCAGCGCTCGCGCCTGACCGCTTTGTTTCCCGAGCAAGAAGCAGCCACTCAAGCCGGCGCACTGCTGCAAGCACAAGACTTTTTTGACGGCTGCCGGGTGCTGGGCACCATCGCCGTGCCCGACCAGGACTGGGTGCGCCTGACGCAGTCGCAATTCGCCCCGGTGGACATCACGCCCACTTTCTGGATCGTCCCCACCTGGCACGCGCTGCCCGCGGCCGCGCGCGAGGTGATTCGCCTGGACCCCGGACTGGCCTTTGGTACCGGCACCCATCCCACCACCCGCATGTGCCTGCGCTGGATTGCAAGTCACCCCATGCCCACACAGGTACTGGACTACGGTTGCGGCTCTGGCATTTTGGCCATTGCTGCTGCCAAGTTTGGTGCCACCGAAGTCATGGCTGTGGACATTGATCCGGCGGCGGTTGAGTCCACTGAACTTAACGCCAGCGCCAACGCTGTCACACTCAGTGCAGGCCTGCCCGACCAGGCACAAGGCCATTACGGCGTAGTTCTGGCCAATATTCTGGCGTCACCGCTCAAGGTGCTCGCGCCCTTGCTATGCGCGCATGTCGTGTCGGGCGGTCGCTTGGTGCTGGCGGGCATCCTTGAGCGCCAGGCCGATGAACTCAAACAAGCCTACGCACCCTATTGCCAGCTCGAAGTGTCCGACGCCCAAGAGGGTTGGATCCTGATGACAGCGGCACTTTAAGTCCGCTGCTGCGCGTTCCATCCTGCCTCTAGGAAGCCGCAATGAACCTGACCACCCACTGCCCCCGCTGCGCCACGGCCTTTCTGGTTACGCCAGCCCAGCTGGGCGAGGCCCAAGGCTGGGTGCGCTGCGGCATGTGCCAGGAAGTCTTTATCGCCCAGGCCCACACGGCAGCGCCGCCCCAGACTCTGCCGCTTGAAACACCGCTCCCGCACCAGCAAGAGGCTGAGCATGCCGACGAGCCCCGCCTGGATGACAACAGCACGCCCGCACCGACTGCCGTGTCAACGTCAACGCCAACAACAAGCCTGCCCAGCCGACCGGAGCCAGGGAAGACTCCACCGGATCTCCGTGGCCCGTCAAGCTCTGCGCCCGGCATGCGGGCAGGAACAGGGCGCTTGCTACTGGCCGCATTGGTGGTCTTGCTAGCCCTTCAAATCGGGCTGCAGGCGCGTCACTCCCTCGTCGACACTTTTCCCCATGCCATGTCCAAGCTGCAGTCGCTGTGCCCCCCCGGACACTGCGGTTTGCGCCAGATCAGCGCCGTGGCCATCGAAGACTCCAGCTTCACCACCACCGGCCCCAACCTGTTTCACCTCAGCGCCACGGTCGCCAACCGCTCCGACCTGGTGCTGGAGGCGCCGGTTCTGGCACTCACCCTGACGGACTCGGCCGACCAGGTGCTCGCGCGCAAGGTCTATTCGCCGCAAGATTGGGGTGCTGCAGGTGCCACCTTGTCCGGTGCGACGCAGACCCCTGCAGCCTTGTGGATCCAGTGGGATGACCCTGCCAACACGCAACGTGTGGTGGGCTACCGGCTGCAGGCTTTTTACCCCTGATAGGGATTCGCATGCGCCAGTAAAAAAGCCCAGCATCTTTGACAGACGCCGGGCTTTTGAGACAAGCGCTTAAGCGATTAAGGTTTTGTCGCGCTTGGAAAAGGCCATGCAGCCTTGGGGTTAAGCGTCGTCTGCGCAGGCGCAGGTGCTGGCTTTTTCGCAGCGGCTTTCTTCGCAGGTGCTGCAGCCTTCTTGGCAGGTACCGCCTTTTTAGCAGGAGCTGCCGCTTTGGCGGGTGCAGCTTTTTTCGCTGGAGCCTTTGCAGCGGGTGCTGCCTTCTTGGCCGCTACCTTCTTTGCGGGCGCCGCCTTCTTGGCTGGAGCCGCTTTTTTAGCGGGCGCCGTTTTCTTGGCTACCGCTTTTTTCGCGGGCGCTGCTTTAGCGGGGGCCGCCTTCTTAGCTGCTACTTTTTTCGCCGGTGCTGCTTTTGCGGGTGCTGCTTTTTTAGCGGCGACTTTCTTAGCCGGGGCTTTCACAGCAGCCTTGGCAGGTGCTGCTTTGGCAGGAGCTGCTTTTTTAGCAACGACTTTTTTAGCCGGTGCTGGGGCAGCCTTCTTGGCTACAGCCTTCTTGGAGGGAGCTGCGGCAGGTGCCGCTTTCTTTGCGACCACTTTGGTTGCGGGAGCAGCCTTTTTTGCGGCCGGTTTTTTTGCAGTTGCCATAATTTTCTCCTTGATCAGGTTACAAAGAGCACTTCTTGCCTATCAACAGCAAGAAGAGATTCATGTCGTTGGGCAGGGTCCCAGCAACATGAACTCGGGACCACAGCCGCCCCACACCGGGGCAGTGGGGGCTGTGAAATATGCAAAGCCAGGATCAAAACCTTAGTCCCAAGACAAAGCTCCGCCGGACTGGTATTCAATAACGCGGGTTTCAAAGAAATTGCGTTCTTTCTTTAAGTCGATCATCTCGCTCATCCAAGGGAATGGATTTTCCTCATGGGGGAACAAGGGCTCCAGGCCAATCTGGGTGGCACGGCGGTTGGCGATGTAGCGCAGATAGCCCTTGAACATAGACGCATTCATGCCCAGCACGCCACGCGGCATGGTGTCTTCGGCGTAGCGGTATTCAAGTTCGACCGCTTGCTCAAACAATGTTTTGATTTCGGCCTTGAACTCGGGCGTCCAGAGCTGGGGGTTTTCGGCCTTGAGCTGGTTGATCAAATCAATGCCGAAATTACAGTGCATGGACTCATCGCGCAGGATGTACTGGTACTGCTCAGCGGCACCTGTCATCTTGTTTTGCCGTCCCAGCGCCAAAATTTGGGTAAATCCGACGTAGAAGAAAAGGCCTTCCATCAGGCAGGCGAACACGATCAGAGACTTGAGCAGGGTCTGGTCGGTCTCGGGCGTGCCGGTGTGGAAATGCGGATCCATGATCGCTTCGATGAAAGGAATCAGGAACTGGTCCTTGTCGCGGATGGATTTGACTTCGTTGTAGGCGCTGAAAATTTCCCCCTCGTCGAGCCCCAGCGACTCCACGATGTACTGGTACGCGTGGGTGTGAATCGCCTCCTCAAAGGCCTGGCGCAGCAAAAACTGGCGGCATTCGGGTGCAGTGATGTGGCGGTAGGTGCCCAAGACGATGTTGTTGGCAGCCAGCGAGTCGGCGGTTGTAAAGAAGCCCAGATTGCGCTTGATGATGCGGCGCTCGTCCTCGGTCAGTCCGTTGGGGTCTTTCCACAACGCGATGTCACGCGTCATGTTCACCTCTTGCGGCATCCAGTGGTTAGCGCAGGTGGCCAGGTATTTTTCCCAAGCCCATTTGTACTTAAAGGGCACCAACTGGTTAACGTCGGTCTTGCCGTTGATGATGCGCTTGTCAGACGCTTTGACGCGACGGCTCGAGGCTTCAGCAAATGCAACGGCAGCAGTGGCCGTCGTCGGCTCGAAGCTCGAGGTAGATGTCACTTTAGGGCTCGCAGGCGGAGCAAAAAAAGCGTCGGCGGGGTCGCGCGCAAAAACATTTTGCGCTGCAGGTTTGATGTCTTCTTCCCAGGTCAGCATAGAGTTTTCCAGTTATCAGATTATGCGATCAGGCGCACTAAATTCATAGCATTTGTGCGTTGTATTGCAGATTAAATTGACGCAGCGCCTGCTGCGCCGCAAGGTTTATTGGCAGGACTCACAAGTCGGGTCATCGACACCACAAAATTTGATATCGGTGGCCGCGTTGGTGCTCAGTGTCATTTGCTGTTGTGCAGCCGCTGCGGCCGCTTCCAACAGGGAGGCTGACCGCACGCCAGAGGCCGTGCCCGACTCCGAAGACACCGAGTTCATGCGCCCCGAACTCACCGTGGATTTCTCGGCGTGCGTGGCCGACATGGTGCGCAGGTAGTAGGTGGTTTTCAGGCCACGAACCCAGGCCAGCTTGTAAGTGTCATCGAGCTTTTTGCCCGAAGCGCCAGCCATGTAGATGTTGAGCGACTGCGCCTGGTCAATCCACTTCTGGCGGCGCGCGGCGGCCTCGACCAGCCAGCGGGTTTCCACCTCAAAGGCGGTGGCGTAGAGCTGCTTGATCTCGTGCGGCACGCGATCCATGGGGCTGAGCGAGCCGTCGAAATGTTTCAAGTCCATCACCATCACGTCGTCCCACAAGCCGATGCGTTTGAGGTCGCGCACCAAATAGCTGTTGATCACCGTGAACTCGCCTGACAAATTGGACTTAACCGAAAGATTGCCAAAGCAGGGCTCGATAGACGCGTCCACGCCAATGATGTTGGAGATGGTGGCCGTCGGAGCAATCGCCACGCAGTTGGAATTGCGCATACCGTCCTTGGCGATCTTACGGCGCAGCGCGTCCCAGTCCATGGTGCTGGAGCGGTCTACTTCCACATAACCGCCGCGCGCCTTGGCCAGCATGTCCAGGGTGTCAAAAGGCAGGATGCCTTGGTCCCACAAAGAGCCCTTGAAGCTGGAATAGCTGCCGCGCTCGCGCGCCAGTTCGGTCGAGGCCCAGTAGGCGTAGTAGCTCACGGCTTCCATGGACGTGTCGGCAAAGCCGACGGCCGCCTCGCTGGCGTAGGGAATGCGCAGCTCGTACAGGCTGTCTTGGAAGGCCATGATCCCTAAGCCCACTGGGCGGTGGCGCATATTGGAGTCGCGGGCCTTTTTGACGGCGTAGTAGTTGATGTCGATGACGTTGTCGAGCATGCGCATCGCGGTGGTGATGGTGCGCTTGAGCTTGTCGTGGTCGAGCTTTCCGTCTTTCAAATGCTGCAGCAAGTTAACCGAGCCCAGATTGCACACAGCCGTTTCGGTGTCCGAGGTGTTGAGCGTGATCTCGGTGCACAGGTTGCTGGAATGGACCACACCGGCGTGCTGCTGGGGCGAGCGCACATTGCAGGCGTCCTTGAAAGTAATCCAAGGGTGGCCGGTCTCAAACAGCATGGTTAGCATCTTGCGCCACAGATCGGCGGCTTCCACCACGCGCGAGGGCTTGATGAGGCCCTGGGCGGCTTGCAGTTCGTAACCCACATAGGCTTTCTCAAAGTCGGCGCCGAATTTATCGTGCAGGTCGGGCACGTTGGATGGCGAGAACAGCGTCCACTGGCCTTTTTCCATCACGCGGCGCATGAACAGATCGGGCACCCAGTTGGCGGTGTTCATGTCGTGGGTGCGGCGGCGGTCGTCGCCGGTGTTCTTGCGCAACTCTAGGAATTCTTCAATGTCCAGATGCCAAGTTTCCAGATAGGTGCAGACCGCGCCCTTGCGTTTACCGCCCTGGTTGACCGCCACCGCGGTGTCGTTGACGACTTTGAGGAACGGCACCACGCCTTGGGACTCGCCGTTGGTGCCCTTGATGCGCGAACCCAGGGCGCGCACCCGGGTCCAATCGTTGCCCAGGCCGCCGGCAAACTTGGACAACAAGGCGTTTTCCTTGATGGACTCGTAAATGCCATCCAGGTCGTCGGGCACGGTAGTCAGGTAGCACGAGGACAGTTGCGAGCGCAGGCCGCCGCTGTTAAAGAGTGTGGGCGTGCTAGACATGAAGTCAAAAGACGAGAGCACTTCGTAGAACTCGATGGCGCGGGCCTCGCGGTCGGTCTCGTTGAGCGACAAGCCCATGGCCACGCGCATGAAAAAGGCCTGGGGCAGTTCGATCCGGTTTTTTTGGTGGTGCAAAAAGTACCGGTCGTACAGGGTTTGGAGGCCCAGGTAATCAAACTGCAGGTCGCGCTCGGCCTTGAGGGCCGCACCCAGGCGCGCCAGGTCGAACTGCATCATTTTTTCGTCCAGCAACTCGTAACCCACGGCCTTTTTGATGTAGTCAGGGAAATAGTCGACGTAAGCCTGCTGCATGTCGGCGGTGGCCACGTCACGGCCCAGCACTTCGCGCGAAATGGTGTGAAACAGCAAACGTGCCGTGGCGTAGGTGTAATCGGGGTCTTTCTCGATCAGGGTGCGGGCGGCCAAAATGGCCGCTTTGAACACCTCTTCCATCGGCACACCGTCGTACAGGTTGCGCATGGTCTCGGCGATGATGGGCTCGGCCTTGACGTCTGCGCCAAGCCCAAAGCAGGCGGTCTCGATGCGCTGCGTCATGGCGCGCAGGTCCAGCGCCACGCGCTGACCGCGGTCAATCACATGCAGGGGGGGCGTTACCGGGGCAGCGTTGGCCAGTTGCTTTGCGCGCTCCTGGGTGCGGCGTTCGCGGTACAGCACATAGGCGCGGGCCACTTCGTGGTTGCCCACGCGCATCAAGCCAAGTTCCACCTGGTCTTGCACGTCCTCTATATGGAAGGTGCCTCCGCCAGGACGCGAGCGCACCAAAGCGCGAATGACCTGTTGGGTCAAGGCGTCAACGTTTTCGCGCACGCTGGCCGATGCCGCGCCCTGGGTGCCATGGACGGCGAGCGAGGCTTTCATTATGGCCACGGCGATCTTGTTGGGCTCGAATGCGACCACTGCGCCGTTGCGGCGGATGATCTGGTAGTGGGCCAAGGCGCTGAGGCTGGTTGCGTCAGTGGACTGCGAGCCCAATACCGCAGCGATTGGCGATGCGGGAGACAAGGACGTAAGGGTTTGCATGGATTCCTTTTGCTATCGGTATTTTTATCAAAGAACTGGCATCTCAAGCGGCTTCGGGTGCAGAGCAAGCGCCGGGCCGGAAAGCGTAAAAGCACTATATCTAGTGTGTGGCGCCAGCGCAAGCCACTACCCGTAGTGTAGCGAGTCCAAATTTCACCCTCCGGCATGCGCGGTGCGGTAGATCAAAAAATGGGGCTCGTTTTGGCCTATTTTTCAAAAACAGCAAGGTCGCCGCAAGCCTCGCCAATACAAATCGGGCCATCAAATCCTCAGGACTGGCTGGTCTTGGCGGCCAGTTTGCGGCTGCACACCGCGAGTTTGCTTGTTTTGTCAGCCAACCGACAGAGTTTTCAGCCAATTTTTTGGATCAAAACGTCCACAAAAATAAAATCAAAATTTTTGTTTGAGTGGCGCGCGAATTCCCAATTCGTTCAAGCAAGAGGCCAATGCATCCCACTGGAACCCTGGTCCTGGGTCTAATTTGCGCCCCGGTGCGATGTCCTCATGGCCAGCCACATCGGCCAAGGGGTATTGCTGGGTTAGCGCTCGCAGCAGCGCGATCAGCGCCAAGTATTGGGCAGCTTCAAAGGTGTCGCCTTCCAATCCCTCCAGCTCGACGCCGATCGAGTCGTCATTGCAGTTGTCACGTCCCCGGTAGGAGGATGTGCCAGCGTGCCAGGCGCGGTCGTCGCAACTGACAAACTGCCACAGGCTACCGTCGCGGCGTATGAAAAAGTGCGCAGAAACCTGCAATCCGCGGATCGTTTGGAAGTAAGGGTGGGCGTCCCAATCGAGCTGGTTGCGAAACAGCTGTCCGACTTCGGGGCCACCATAGATGCCAGGTGGCAGGCTGATGGAGTGCACCACCAGCAAGTCAACGTGCGCCGATGCCGGGCGCGGACCAACGTTGGGCGAGGGTTGCGCCTGGGCCAGGGCATACCAGCCATTGCACCACAAGGGGGTTGATGGGCTGGCGCCGCGGACCAAAGCGGATGGGGTGGGCGCTGAAGGCTTCAAACTTCGTGGCGCTGGCGGTGCTCGGCGCTGCAATAGCTACCCTGGCGACCTTGCACGGCCTGGGCGGCTGCCACATGCGTGCCGCAGTGCAGGCAGGCCACCATCTCAATGGGCTGCTTGGCACTGCCGCGGGGCGGGGGTTGTTTGCGGGCTTCGCGGTCGCGGTAGCTGCGCAACTGCCAAATGATCAGCAGGGCCACCAACAGCAGCAAGAGGTATTTCATGCAGAGCGGCCCAAGACCACTTCCATTACAAAGCGCGAGCCCACGTAGGCAAGAAACAAAAAGGCGGAGCCTGTGTAGAGCACCAGCACCGCACGCTTGCCGCGCCAGCCGAAATGCGAACGGCCCACCAGCAGCACGGCAAAAGTCAGCCATGACAGCAAGGAAAATACAGTTTTATGGTCCCAGTGCCAGGCCTTGGCGTGGCCATAGACCACGTCGCCAAAGCCATAACCCACCAGCAAAGTGGCCGTCAGCAGCACAAAACCAGCGGCGACGAAGCGGTAAGTCAGACGCTCCAGGGTGAGCAGCGGCAGGCCACTTTGTGTGTCCACGCCCAGGCGCATGCCAGCTTCGGCCCGCGTCATGAACCAGGCGTGCACCACTGCCACGCCAAACAAGCCGTAGCAGGAAACGCCCATGGCCAGGTGCAAAGGCATCCAGACCGAGGCGGTAGCGGGCAAGGCCGTGCCAGGAAACGCCAGCGCCAGCAGCACCGACAAGGCGCCCACGGCGCTCAGCGCCCAGCGGGCGGGCAACTGCGGGTACAGTTGTCGCTCGACCGCGTAGCTGGTGGCGATCAGCCAGGCGGTGACGGACAAGGCCGGCGCAAAACCGAAGCGCGCCGGCGTAGCCATAAAGCCCAAGCCCAGCAACGCACCGTGGGACAGCCAGGCCAGCGCGACCCAAAACCGGGTGACCCAGGCACTGTGGCCCGCCACCCGAAGGGCTGGCCAGACATAGGCAAACGCGGCCACTGCGGTCAGGCCAAGGCTCAAGTGGGACGCGCTGTCTAAAATCATCGTAATAGTTTAGCCTTTTGCGTACCGCTATTTGCAAGCAAAGGAGCCAGCTCCTGGCGCCAAGCCCCCTGTTCACCCCTATTTCCCGCATTGGATTCCTATGGCCTCCGCCCTGACCGACAAACTCTCGCGCCTAGTGAAAACCCTGCGCGGCCAATCGCGCATTACTGAGGACAACGTGGCCGAGATGCTGCGCGAAGTGCGCATGGCGCTCTTGGAGGCTGATGTGGCGCTGCCAGTGGTGCGCGACTTTATTGCCCGCGTCAAGGAAAAAGCGCTAGGCCAGGAGGTGCTGGGTTCGCTGCAGCCGGGCCAAGTGCTGGTGAGCATCGTCAACCAGGAACTTGCTGCCACCATGGGCGAAGGAATCAGCGACATCAACCTCGCAGCGCAGCCCCCAGCGGTCATTTTGATGGCCGGCCTGCAGGGCGCCGGTAAAACCACCACCACGGCCAAGCTAGCCAAGCACTTGATTGAGAAGCGCAAGAAAAAGGTGTTGACCGTCTCGGGCGACGTCTACCGACCAGCCGCCATTGAGCAGCTCAAGACGGTGACCGCCCAGGCCGGGGCCGAGTGGTTCCCGAGCTCACCAGACCAAAAACCGGTGGACATTGGATTGGCCGCGCTTGACTACGCGAAAAAACACTTTTTTGACGTGCTCCTGGTCGATACCGCCGGCCGCCTGGCGATTGACGCGGCACTGATGGCCGAAATTACCGCCCTCCACGCCGCGCTCAAGCCAGTGGAGACGCTGTTTGTGGTGGATGCGATGCAGGGCCAGGACGCCATCAACACGGCGCGCGCCTTCAAAGAAGCGCTGCCGCTGACCGGCATCATCCTGACTAAGACCGACGGCGACTCGCGGGGCGGCGCGGCGCTTTCGGTGCGCCAGGTCACCGGCGCCCCCATCAAGTTCGCGGGCACCAGCGAAAAGCTTGATGGTCTGGAGGTGTTCGACGCACAGCGCCACGCCGGACGCATATTGGGCATGGGCGACATCGTGGCGCTGGTCGAACAGGTCACCGCGGGCGTCAACGTGGAGGCGGCGCAAAAACTCGCCGCCAAGGTGAAAAGCGGCGCGGCTTTTGATTTGAACGACTTTTTGGGCCAGATCCAGCAAATGCGGCAAATGGGCGGTCTGTCAAGCCTGATGGACAAGCTGCCCGCAGCACTGGCGGCCAAGGCCGGACAGGTAGACATGGTCAAGGCCGAAAAAGACATCAAGCGCAAAGAAGGCATCATCCACAGCATGACACCCCTGGAGCGGCGCAAACCCGACCTGATCAAGGCCACCCGCAAGCGCCGCATTGCCGCCGGTGCCGGTGTTCAGGTGCAAGAGGTCAACCGCATGCTCAAGGAATTTGAGCAGATGCAGGACATGATGAAAAAAATGAGCGGCGGGGGCATGATGAAAATGATGAAACGCATGGGCGGCATGAAGGGCATGCCCAAAATGCCGTTTTGATGCGGATCTAAGTCCGCCTCAGGTTCTCGAATACGCCCCGCCCGGAGGCTGCTGTAACTCCGCTTTAGGCCGCGGGGCTGCGGTAAAAGGCCTCGACCCGGCCCTTGATCTTGATGAGCAGCGGGCGCCCGTAGCGGTCTTTGGCCTTGCCGGCCGGCACTTTGACCCAGCCTTCGCTGATGCAATATTCTTCTACGTCAAAGCGCTCCTTGTCATTGAGGCGGATGCCAATGTCGTGCTCGAAGACGGCAGCCACATGGTGCGGGCTGCGCGGGTCTACGGACAAATGGTCGGGCAAGGCGGGTGCTGCAGAAACGTCGGTCATGAAATAGTGCTTGGTTTTACTAGGACAGGATTGTGAACCATGTTGCGGCCCGACCGCCTTACTTCCAGCGCAAGGCCAGGAAAGCGCTCAGGGCAGCGCCCACCAGCCAAAGGAGCAGCGTGTTGTCCACCGCCGCCGGATACACCATAAGCGCTACGCCACCCCAGGTGAGCGGCGCACGCCCCAAGGTACGACCGCGCCGCCAGGCGGCATAACCCAGCAAGCCAAACAACACCGAGCCGAGCAAATACGCCGGGCTTGGCAAGCTCAGGCCCATGGATTGCAAAGTGGCAAGGCTGTCCATGGCGCCTAGTCCTCCTGGCGGGTGAGTTCAAGCTTTTGCACGTCCAGTCCTTTGCGCGCCAGGCGCGCCAACAGATCCGCGTAGACGGCCGGCTCCACGCGCGGTGTGCGCGACAAAATCCACAGGTACTGGCGTGCGGGCTCGCTCACAGCCACCCATTGGTAGTTGTCGTCGAGCTCAATCACCCAGTAGTCGCCCCAGACCGCCGGTATCAGCGACAACCAGGCCGGGGCAAAGCGCACCTTGAGCTTGGGCGAGTTGGCAGCGCCGATCTGGCGCGCCGCGCCAACGGCATCGTCGAATTCGCCCGAGGCCAATCTGCAGCTGTTGGCCACCTGCACATTGCCGTCCGCCTGCAAGCTGTATTGGGCCCGGGTGCTGCCCGCGCATTTGCGCTGAAACCAGTTGGGCAGCTTGGCGATCTCGTACCAGGTGCCCATGTAGCGCGGCACATCCAGCGTGGGCACGGTGGTCAGGGGCTCTCCGGCCTGGGCCAGACCAGCGGCGCAGGCCAAGGCCAGAACAAGAAACAGGTTTTTCAAGCGCATCGCCATCTCCTTAATCCGAAGCGGTGAGCACTTCGCCGCGCAGCGAGTAGGTACGCGTCTGCGTAATCTTGACATCCACCAGCTGCCCCACCAGCCGGGGCTGTCCAGCAAAGTTCACCACCCGGTTGCACTCGGTGCGGCCCATCAGTTCGGAGGCGTCGCGCTTAGAGGCGCCCTCAACCAATATGCGCTGCACCGTGCCCAGGCGGCTTTCGCTAATGCGGGTGATGTTGGCGTTGATGGCAGCCTGCAAGTGCTGCAGGCGGCGCAGCTTGACCTCGTGCGGCGTGTCGTCGTGCAAATTGGCTGCGGGCGTGCCGGGGCGGGGGCTGAAGATGAAGCTAAAACTGTTGTCAAAGCCAATGTCGTCGATCAGCTTCATCATCTTGCCAAAGTCTTCTTCGGTTTCGCCGGGAAAGCCGACGATGAAGTCGCTGCTCATGGCCATGTCGGGGCGGATGGCGCGCAGCTTGCGCACCGTGCTCTTGTATTCCATGGCGGTGTAGCCGCGCTTCATGGCCATCAGAATGCGGTCGCTTCCGTGCTGCACCGGCAAGTGCAGGTGGCTGACCAACTTGGGCAGCTTGTCGTAGGCGGCAATCAGGCTGGGCGTGAATTCATTGGGATGGCTGGTGGTGTAGCGCAGGCGCTCAATACCGGGAATGTCGCTCACATATTCGAGCAGCGTGGCAAAGTCCGCCACCTCGCCGCCCGAGCCGGCGCCCACCATGGGCGCGCGGTAGGCATTGACGTTTTGGCCCAAGAGCGTGATTTCTTTCACGCCCTGGTCGGCCAGACCGGCTACTTCCACCAGCACGTCTTCAAACGGGCGGCTCACTTCCTCGCCGCGCGTATAGGGCACCACGCAGTAGCTGCAGTATTTGGAGCAGCCTTCCATGATGCTGACAAAGGCTGAGGCGCCGTCCACCTTGGCCGGGGGCAGGTGGTCAAACTTCTCGATCTCGGGAAAGCTGATGTCCACCTGCGCGCGGCCTTGCAGGCGGCGCTGGTTTAGCAACTCAGGCAGGCGGTGCAGGGTTTGCGGGCCAAATACGACGTCCACATAAGGCGCACGCGCAATGATGGCCGCGCCCTCCTGGCTGGCAACACAGCCACCGACACCAATTTGCACGCCTTTTTTAGCCAGGTGTTTAACGCGTCCCAGATCAGAAAACACCTTCTCTTGCGCCTTTTCGCGCACCGAACAGGTATTGAACAAAATCAGATCCGCCTCTTCGACGACCTCGGTTTTCTCGTAGCCCTGGGCGGCGTGCAGTACGTCGGCCATCTTGTCCGAGTCGTACTCGTTCATCTGGCAGCCGAAGGTTTTGATAAATACTTTTTTCGACATGGCAAATTCTCACAAAGAGGAGCAAAGCGCCAAGGCGCAATGCGGGTGCGCGCTCTGGCGCAAAAAAAGGGGGAGTCAGCTTGCGCGGGGCGCGCGGCCGACCAGCGTCAGGGACCGGTGGGCAGCTTCAGAGCCGCTTCGGCTGCGGTCAGTATCCACACTTCGTGCACCTGGCCCAGGGACTCGCGCACCAAGTTGACCACGACTTTCTGGCCCATGAGCGTGCCCGACATCCGCAGCATGTTGTCGGTGCCATGAATCCGGGCGCCGGGCGAAAGTCGGTCGGCCTTGTCGTTGAGCAGCATCTCGGGCGGCTGCGTGATTTGCATGACGCCGCGTTCGGCCTGGGGCGGGAAGGGGCGCACGGTGGTTTGTGCGGATGCCGCCACAGAAATGCCGCACAGCGCGAGTGCAAGCCAAGTCGCCAGGGTGGGGCGACGGATGAGCCGGGCGCAAGAGGCCTGGCGGGTGCAGCGGTTCATGGTGTGTATCCAGAGGCTGGGTTGAAAAACAGGCCAAATCCTACCATGCAGGCCCCGAAAAAAGCCCCTAGGCGCAGGGTGGTGCGCCGCCTAAAACGCGCCATCGCGGTGCTGCGGGACGATGCGGGTTTGCTTCCACCAAGCTGAAAAACTGCGGCACAGCCGGTCCACCGGTTCAAACAGCAGCGGCTGGGGGTGGATGTGGTGTGGCAGCGCCAGCACCTGCGCTGCGACGCTGCCCAGATGCAAGTCTGCCACCATGTGCACGCAACGGGCGAGCGCCAATGCGGTGCCAAGGGCCTCGCCATCGGCAAACCAGCGCTCGGACGCCAGCTGTGCCATGCGCTGCCCGACAAAGTTCCAGCGCAACGCGCTCCAAGGATGGGCTTGGTGCAACTCCGCCACGGCGACGGCAATGCAAACCGCGTCTTGTGGCACTTCTGCCGGGCGCTGGCCCAAGGACCATGCGTGCACCAGCCAGACGTCTTTGCCCGCCACCGCGCTGGCGTCAGGCGCCGCAAAACCCAGGGCGGCGGGTGGCGCGGTCAGTGCTGCAGGTTCGTCAATGGCGGCCAAGGGGTTGGGGCCAGACGGCGCGCGCGGCAGCAGGCTTTTGGGACTGCGCGCTACTTCATCCAGCGCCTCGTAGCTGGTGTCGATGGCCGTGCCGGGGCTGTGCCACGGCGCGGGCGCGTAACGGGCCACGTTGTCGGCATTGAACAGGTAGGGCTTGGTGCTGCCGGTGCCTGCGACCCATTGCCAGCTCAGGTGGTTGCTGGCCAGGTCGCCGTCTAGCAGGTGCGCAATCATCCAGCGCGCACCCACGTGCCAATGCACTTTGCGGATGTGCACCAGGTAGCTGGCCAGCCACATGCGGGCGTGGTTGTGGAGGTAGCCCGTGGCGTACAGGGTGCGCACCGCCTCGTCAATGGCGGGAATGCCGGTGGCAGCCTGGCGCACATCCTCAGGCACCTCTGCGGCGTAGGTTGACGCGCCGAGCAGGCCCGGATGCAAGTCACGGTGGATGCGCTCGCCCAGATGCGCCCAGACATGGTGGTGGTATTCGCGCCAGCCAAACTCAAACACCAGCTTGCCTTGCGGCTCGAGAGGCGTACGCGCGTGGATGACCCGGTAGGCCTCGGGCAGCGTGAGCAGGCCGTGCGTGAGGTAGGGCGACAAGCGCGTAACGGCGCCGTCGATGTGGTTGCGGCTGCGCGCGTAGGCAGCGGGGTCCACCGCGTCCAAGCGTGCCTGCGCCGCCTCCAGGGTTGGCGAAAACATGGCACTCATCGCGAACCCGCCGCCTTTGGCGCCATAAAGACCGTGGTGGCACGGTGGTGGGCGGCCTTGTCCACGATGGCGCTGCGCTGGTCGGGAGAGAGCCGCGCCAGGTTCTTGAGTTGCATGCCCATGCGCGGGTTGGCCGTGAGCACCGTCTCGTGGCGCAGCAAAAAGTCCCAGTACAAGGTGGTGAAAGGGCAAGCCCCCTGGCCCACCGACAGCGCCGGGTCAAAGCGACAGCCCTTGCAGTGGTTGCTCATGCGCTGGATGTATTTGCCACTGGCCGCATAGGGCTTGCTGGCCATAACGCCGCCATCGGCAAACTGGCTCATCCCTAAGGTGTTGGGCAACTCTACCCATTCCACGGCGTCCACGTATACCGCCAAGTACCACTGGTGCACCGCCTGCGGTCGCACACCGAACAGCAACGCGTACAAGCCGGTAACCATCAGCCGCTGGATGTGATGCGCATAGCCGTGGCGCAGGGTTTGGCCAATGGCGTCGCGCAGGCAGGCCATCTCGGTGTCGCCAGTCCAGTAAAAGGCGGGCAGCTCAGCGGCGGCGCCAAGCGAATTGCGTTCTACGTAGTCCGGCATGTGCGTCCAATAAATGCCGCGCACGTATTCGCGCCAGCCCAGTATCTGGCGGATGAAGCCTTCTACTGCGGGCAATGGCGCGGCACCAGCGCGGTAGGCGGCTTCCGCCGCAGCCACCACTTCGCGCGCGCCCAAGAGCTTGAGGTTCATGGCGCAGGCCAGGTGAGAGTGGTAGAGCCAGACATCGCCTTCCCACATGGCGTCTTGGTGTTCTCCAAAGTACGGCAAGCGCTCCTGAATAAAGGCGTCCAGCGCCAGCAGCGCCTGTGCCCGCGTGACCGGCCAGCCAAATTCGGCCACGCTGCCGGGGTGGCTGGCAAAGCGTGTGTTGACCAGGGCGATCACCGCTTGCGTGGTGGCGTCGGGCGCAAAGCGGGTGGGCGGCGGCACTGCGCCGGGGCCTTTGGCGCCGAAGGACGCGCGGTTGTCGGCGTCAAAGTTCCATTGCCCGCCTGCGGGGGCCTTGCCGTCCATCAGGATGCCGGTTTTTTGGCGCAGTTCGCGGTACCAGTATTCCAGGCGCAACTGCTTGCGGCCTTTGGCGTGGGCGGCAAAGTCGCGCACGGTGCTGAAAAAATGCAGGTCATCGCGCACATCCATAGGCACTTTGGCCGCAAGCGCTGCGCCGCGCAAGTCTTGCAGCACGCGCCAGTCGCCCGGCGCCGTCATCACCAGGGTTTGGGGCTGGAAGGTGGCAATCGCCTTAGCCAATTCGCCCTCCAGGGTGCCGCTGTTGCCCGGCGCGTCCAGGGCCACGTAGTGCACCGGCCAGCCTTTGGCGCGGAGCTCCTGGGCAAAGTGGCGCATGGCGCTCAAGAAAACCGTGGTGCGCTGCTTGGCAGACCACACGTGTTCCGACTCCTGCGCCACCTCGGCCATCCAGATGCAGTCTTGCGCCGCATCGAAGCCGTCCAAGGCGGTGGCGCTGATGTCAAGCTGGTCGCCCAGCACGAGCACGAGGTGGCGGATGGGTGGTCCAGGGCCTGGATCGTTTGCGGCGGCGTTTTCGTTGGAGCTTGAGCTTGAGTTTGAGGTGGTGTTGTTCATGGTGATTTATGTTGCGCCGTTCTTAGGCGATGCCGTGTTCTTCTTGGCGCGGCAGGCGTCGGAGCAGTAAAGCACCGAATCCCAGTTTTTTGCCCAGGCTTTGCGCCAGCTCATGGGCCGTCCGCACACCAGGCAGGGTTTGGAGGGCAGGCTGCTTTTGTTGCCCTTGAAGTCGTTTTTCATGGAGTGTTGCTGTCTGGCGCACTGGCCGCGTCCGCAAAGTCGGCGAACAAATCGGCTTGCTGCGCGTCAGCGCCGCTAGCGGCAGCAGTTTTGCCGCTAGCAGAAGCACGTCGCCGCACGCCCGTTTGCGCCATGCCGCTTTTGCGCGAGCCGTGGCGGGACTGCACCGCGTCGGCCTCGGCGCGCGCCTGCGGGGTTTTGCGCAGTCCGTACAAGCGGTCTTTGGCGGCTTTGACCGCCGTTTTGTCGTCCACGATGGGCGCGGGGTAGTCGCGCCCAATCACGCAGCCCGCCATGCGCTCCAGCGTGTCGTTCATCTTCCAGGGTTCGGCCAGGTAGGGCAGTGGCACGCGGGCCAGCTCGGGCACCCAGTGGCGAATAAAGGCGCCGTCCGGGTCTTGGTCTTGCGCCTGCTTGGTGGGCGAATACATGCGCAGTGTGTTGATGCCGGTGGTGCCGCTTTGCATCTGCATCTGGCTCCAGTGGATGCCGGCCTCAAAGTCCAAAAACTGGCGCGCCAGAAAAATGCCGGTGGGGCGCCAGTGCAACCACAGATGGTAGGACGCAAAGCTCACCAGCATGGCCCGCATGCGGAAGTTGAGCCAGCCGGTGGCGGTGAGCGAGCGCATGCAGGCGTCCACCATCGGGTAGCCGGTTTGGCCCGCGCACCAGGCCTCAAAGCGGGTGGCGTCGAAGTCGTTTTCGCGCAGGCCGTCGCAGACGCGCGCAAAGTTGTCAAATTCAATCGACGGCTGGTCTTCGAGCTTTTGCATGAAATGGCAATGCCAGCGCAGGCGCCCGCTGAAGCTGCGCAAGGCTTTGGCCAAGGCGCGGTCGGCCGTGTGGGCGATGGCGTGTTCGGTGGCCTGGTGCACCGCGCGCATGGAAATGGTGCCAAAGGCCAGGTGCGGACTCAGGCGGCTGCATGCATCGGGTGCGGTCAAGGGGCTGGACATGGCGCGCCGGTAGTCGCGCCCGCGCCCGTCCAGAAAATCTTCCAGCTCTGTCCATGCATGGACTTCAGAACCCGCCTGCACGGCTTTGCTATCCGGCTGTAGGTCCAGTGTTTGCAGGCTAGGCATATCCTCCAGCACCACACCTGCCGCACCGGCAAAACCGCCTTGTGCGGCAATGCGGGGCGCGTCCATGCGCGCCTGCCAGCGCTTCGCCCAGCCAAAACGCGAGCGCAGGCGCCGCACCACACCGGTCTGCGTCCACTCCTGCCAGCGCACACCGTTTGCGGCGCACCAGGCAGACACGGCCTGGTCGCGCTGGTATGTCCACATCGGACCGGTTTCTTCGTGGCTTAGCACATGGGTGAATGGCGTTTGGGCCTGCAATGCACGCAAGACATCTATGCAGGAGCCCACACGCACCAGCAAGGGCAGGCCCCGCGCGGCGAGCGACTGGCGCAAGGGCGCCAAGCTACTTAGCGCAAATTGCAGGTGGATGGGGCTGAATTCAGGGCTTTGGAGCCACTCGGGCTCAATGATGTACAGCCCCAGCGCCGACTCAAAGCGCTGCGCTGCCGCCAAAGGCGCGTGGTCGTCCTGGCGCAAATCCCGCTTGAACCAGACCAGCGCGCGTGAAGCGGCTGGGGGCGGGTGGAGGTGCGACATCGTTTGGACTCTAGCAAAAGGCGGGGCCTTGGGCCGCTGCAGGGTCTTGCGGCAGCGCTGCAGGAAAAAGCAAAAAGCCCGGCAGTACGAACTGTCGGGCTTTTTGTTAGTCGGAGCGAAATTTGGTGGTGATAGGTGGATTTGAACCACCGACATCAGCATTATGAATGCTGCGCTCTAACCAACTGAGCTATATCACCGAAGGCGCAAATTATAGCCAGAAACCCTGCTGCGTCCAGGGCGGCGTTTACTGGTGGGTGAACACAGCCGGGCGCTTGGCCAAGAAGGCGTCCATGCCTTCTTTTTGGTCAGCGGTGGCAAACAAGGCGTGAAACAAGCGGCGCTCAAACATCACGCCGTCTGACAGGCCGCTTTCAAAGGCGCGGTTCACACTTTCTTTGGCGGCCATGGTGGCGAGTTGCGAGAAACTGGCCACCATCAAGGCGGCAGCCAGCACTTCGTCCATCAGGGTGGCCAGCGGTACCACGCGGCTGACCAGTCCGGCGCGTTCGGCCTCGGCGGCGTCCATCATGCGCCCGGTCAGGGCCATGTCCATGGCCTTGGCTTTGCCCACGGCGCGCGGCAGGCGCTGGGTGCCACCGGCGCCGGGAATCACGCCGAGTTTGATCTCGGGCTGGCCAAAGCGCGCGTTGTCGGCGGCGATGATGAAGTCGCACATCATGGCCAGCTCGCAGCCGCCACCCAGGGCAAAGCCGCTCACGGCGGCGATTACCGGTTTGCGGATACTGCGGATGGTTTCCCAATTGCGCGAGATGTAGTTGGAGCCATATACGTCGGCAAAGCTGTACTTGGCCATGGCGGCAATGTCAGCGCCCGCAGCAAAAGCCTTTTCGCTGCCGGTAATGACCATGCAGCCAATGGCCGGATCGGCGTCAAAACCCTGCAGCGCAGCGCCAAGCTCATCCATCAACTGATCGTTAAGCGCATTGAGCTGCTTGGGGCGATTGAGGGTGATGATGGCAACTTTGTCGCCTTCGGTACGGGTGGTGATGCATTCGTAAGTCATGATGGAGTACCGATAAGGTGCGCTAAAGTGGTCAAAGAGCCACTATAACCAGCGCTCCCCACCCCTTGTTTACAAGCACAACCACTTCGCAGGAACCCCCATGACCGACAGCACCGTTTTGTTTGAAGCGCGCGCCAACGTGGCGCTGATCACGCTCAACCGTCCCGCCGCGCTCAACAGCTTTACCCGCGCCATGCACCACGACCTGTGGGTTGCACTGGACCGGGCCGAGGCCGACCCAGCGATTCGCGCCTGCGTCATCACCGGCGCGGGCCGGGGCTTTTGCGCCGGGGCCGATCTGGCGGACTTTGACTTCACACCCGGCCCCGACATGGTGCAGCGCGCCGACCCCGGCCCGGTGATTGACCAGGCCTTTAACCCCACTACCCGGCGCCTGCAGTCGCTACGCATGCCCTGCATTGCAGCCGTCAACGGCGTGGCAGCCGGCGCGGGCGCCAGCCTGGCCATGGCCTGCGACATTGCCATTGCCGCGCCCACAGCCAGCTTTATCCAGGCGTTTAGCAAGATCGGCTTGGTGCCCGACGCGGGCGGAAGCTGGCTGCTGGTGGAACGCCTGGGCCTGGCACGCGCCCTGGCACTGGCCATGACCGGCGACAAACTGCCCGCGCCCCAGGCCAAAGAGTGGGGCATGATTTGGGACGTGGCCGAAGACCCCTTGGCCGCCGCCCTGGCCCTGGCCGAGCGCCTGGCCACCATGCCAACCACCGCCCTGGTGGCCACCCGCGCCCTGCTGCAAGGCGCCAGCACCCGATCCTTAAGCGCGCACCTGGACGTGGAGCGCGACACCCAATCTGCCATGGGTGCAACGTACGACTATATTGAGGGCGTGACGGCGTTCTTAGAAAAGCGGGCGGCGCGGTTTACGGGGAAGTAGTGCTCGGGGCCGGGGAAGGCGATCCGCACTATCTTGCCCGCATTCAGAAGGTGCTTAGCTCGCCACCGCTGGCCAAGTCATCGTTGTCAACTGTCCGTTGGCACCTAGCGAAAACTGGTGCAGGGGCTGTCCTTTGAATACGGTCTGGCGCAGCTCTGTGATGATGTCGCTGCCGCCGCCAAAGGGCGTGCAAAGGTCAATAAGCCAGTTTTGGCTGCCCGATTGCCAGTCGCCGCTGGTCAAGTGGTGGGGCGATTGCTGGTAGCGTTTCGCAGCAGCCTCAGACAACCGCGCCCAAGACACGTAGGCAATGGGCGCCTCGTCCCGCACATAAAGCTTGGCTTGGTCCAGCACCAAGGGCGGCATCACGCGCCATTCCAGCTCGCTCAGCAAGGTGTGGCGCGTGGTGCTTTGCTGCATCATGAGCCAGGCCACGGCCCCCAAAAGAGGGATTTTGGCCATTACTTTGTGGGCCTGCGCTTTGGCGTAGCCTGCCAGCTCTTCGCGTTGTTGTTCGGTCAGGGGTGAGTTCATGGGTGTATTCCGTGGCGTTGGTGAAAGGGGTTTGGGTCGAATGTGCGCTCAGGGCTGCGCCGCATCGGCGGGCGTAATCGCGGTTTGCAGGTTTTGCAGGTCTGACTCCTGCAACTGGCCTGCAGCAGCCAGGAGTTTGAGCTGTTGCATGGCCGCATCAAACTGGGCTCTATTCAAGTCCCTCTCGGCTTGGTACAACTGCTGTTCAGCGCTGAGCACATCGGGGCTGATGCGGGTACCAATTCTGTAGCCGATTTTGTTCGACTCCACGGCATTTTTGCTCGCTTGCACTGCGGCTTGCAAGGCCTCAACTTGGGCTAGGCCGTTGACCACGCCAGCGTAGGCCTGACGCACTTGGCTTGCAGCGCTGCGCTGCGCGGCAGCCAGCTCTTGGCGCGCTTTTTCTTCCAAGGCCACAGCCTCACGCACCAAGGACTGGGTGCCGCCCCCGGCGTACAAAGGCACGGTCAGCTGGAGTCCCACTTGCTGTGAATTCACGCGGTTGGCCACTAGTGAGGGCGAAACCATGGTGCCGGAGCTATAGCTCACGGCCTGGTTGGCTGTTAAATCAAGTGTGGGCGCGTGCAGTGCCGTATTTTTTTGCACCTGGTGCTGCGCTTCCAACAGCGCCGCTTGCTGCGCCCGCACCATGGCGTTGTCGCTTGCGGCCAAGCGCAACCACTCGGCAAGCGGGCCTAGCGCGCGAGCGGCGGACAGGTCGGTAATGCGCACTGGCGCCAAGCGCAGGCTTTCACCGATGATGCGTTCAAGCTCAGACTCTTTGACGGCCAAATCGTTCATGGCAGTCACCCGCTGCGCCGTGCCCAACGCTTGCTTCGCCTGGGCCTCATGCACATCGGTCACCGTGCCGCTGCCGACCTTGAATCCGCGCTGCGCAACCGCAAGCTGCTCGTTCACGGCATCCAACTGGGCCTGCGCCACCACCAGGCTTTGCATTGCTACTTCCACGTCGAAATAAGCCTGTACGGTGCGCAAAGCCAGCTCGTTCTGGGCTACTGCAAACTGCGCCTGCGCGGCTGCGACTTGCGCATCGGCATGATCGCGCGCGATCCAGTTTCCCCAGCGAAGCAGCGGCTGGGTCAGCTGCAGCGTCCAGCCCCAAGATTGCACCGTGCGGTCAATAAAGGGCGCGCTGTCAAACGCGGTTTGGCCGGTTTGCTGGTTTTGGTTGGCTGTCAGATTGACCGTGGGCAGGACACCAGCGCGCGCTTGGCGGGGCTTTTCTTGCGCAGCCGCGAGCGCTGCTTGCGCTGCGCGAAACTGGCTGTCTTGCATACGTGCTTTTTCATAAAGGGACACCAGGGTTTGCGCACCAACAGCCATGCTGATTGTTGCACCGGCGCCCGCAAGGGCCAGCACTTTCAGGATGGGAAAAAAGGTGCCACTCGCTTTATCTTTCACGTAAGGCCTCCTGTTGGTAACGCAGCATGGGCGCGAGCAGGTACTCAATCATCCGGCGCTCGTCGGTGCGGATGTCGGCGGTCACATTCATGCCGGCCGTGACTTCGCCGTAACGGCCATTGACGGCACTGGGCGTGCGGGTTTGGTTAAGCCGGATGCGCACCGGGTAGACCAAACCGAGTTTCTGGTCTTGCACCGCGTCGGTTCCCACCCACAGCACCTCGCCGTCCAAGAAGCCGTAGCGGGTGAAGTCGTAGGTTTCTATCTTGTTGATCACACGCTGACCGACCTGCAGGTGGCCAATGTCGCGGTTCATCACCTGCGCCTCAATCTCTAGGATGCTTTGCTCGGGCACCAAGGTGAGCAGGGGTTGCGCCGCCGTCACCACGCCGCCGACGGTGGTAACCGCCAGCTGCTGCACCACACCGTCGATCGGCGCGCGCAGTGTCTGCTGCGTCCAGCGCTGATTGGCCTTGACCAGTTCTTGTTCCGCTGCGGTTTGGCGCTTCACTGCGTCCGCCCTTTCGCTGCTGGTGCGGGCTTTGAATTCGGCCACCGCTTGCAACCGCTGTTGGACGGTGGTTTGGTATCCCGCTTGCGACTCTTTAAGCCGATTGGTCTGCACCGCGATCTCCTTCTCGGCTGCCATCAGTTCAAGCTGTGTCTCCAGCACGCTACTTTGCGAAAGGTGGCCGGTTTTGGCCATGTCTTCGCGCATTTGGTGTTTTTGCCGCACCAGGGGCAGGCTAGCGCGTAGCTGCGCCAAGTTGCTTTGGATGGCGTCAGCGTCAGCGCGCCGTTTGCCAAGGTCGGAGTCTAAGCCCGCCAGTTTGGCCCCTTGCTCGCTCAGGCGCGCTTGCAGCGTAGCCGTTTGGTTCGTAACGACGGCAGCGGGCATATTGGCCGGTGCGCCTATGCTATTTGCGCCGTTGAGCTGGGCATTGCTGCGCAAAACCTCGGCCTGGGCCTCCCAGCTGTCGCGCTGCAAGCGCTCACGGTCGGCACCTGTGCTGGTCGGGTCCAGCTCAACCAGCACATCCCCGGCTTTCACTTTTTGTCCGTCGCGCACCAGCACGGCACGAACAATGCCAGGCTCTAGTGGCTGCACCACCTTGCTCTTGCCCGAGGGAATCACCTTGCCTTGCACGGACACCACGATGTCCATCTTGGCCACATAGGCAAAGCCTAGCGCCAGCGCCACCATGGCGCAGATGGCCAAAGAGACCATGCGCACCACAGCGCCTGGCGGCATGAGTTGCACCGCCATAGCGGGCGAACTAAATGGGTTGACCGCAGCAGCTCGGGCGGCGCTAGCGCCCACGTTTTGATTAGTAGGCTGGTTCATGCTGCCACCTCTACCTTCTGGCGCGAGGGCACGGGAATTTCCAGTACCTGGTGCGCCTGGTAAAGCGAGGCGTAGCGGCCCTGGTGAGCCAGCAGGCTGGCGTGGTTACCCGTCTCCACCAAGCGCCCGCCACTGAGCACCAGGATACGGTCCGCTAGCCGCAAGGTGGACAAGCGGTGCGCCACGATGATGACGGTGCGCCCCTGGGCAATGCGGGCCATGTTGTCGTGCACCAAGCGCTCACTTTCGTAGTCCAGCGACGCGGTGGCTTCGTCGAGCAGCAACACACGCGGGTCGGTGGCAAGAGCGCGGGCAATGGCCAGACGGGCGCGCTGGCCCCCGCTCAGGCGCCCGCCCCGCTCGCCGATCACCGTGTCATAGCCCTCGGGCAGTTGCAAGATAAATTCATGCGCACCGGCGAGTTGCGCCGCGTGGGTGACTGCCTCCATGTCCAGGCCACCGTCGGCCAGGGCGATGTTGTCGCGCACGCTGCGGTTAAACAGCAGCGTGTCTTGGCCCACCACGCCCATTTGGCGGCGCAGCCAACCGGTGTCGGCCAAATTCAAGTCCATTCCGTCGATCAAGATGCGCCCGGTCTCGGGCGTGTAAAGGCGCTGTATGAGGCGCATGAGCGTGGTTTTGCCCGCACCTGACACGCCCACCACGCCAATGACCTCGCCGGGCGCAATGTCAAAGCTCAGATCGGCGAGCACCTGCGGCAGCTTGGGGTGGTAGCGAAAGCCCACGTGGTCAAAGGTGATGCGGCCCTGCACTGCGGGCGGCGTGGAGCGGTGGTGCTGAAACGCAGGCTCGGGCGGCGCGTCCATGATGTCGCCTAGGCGTTGGATGCTCACCTTCATTTGCGTAAAGTCTTGCCACAGCGAGGACAGCTTAAGAATAGGCGCGTTCACCCGGCCACTGAGCATATTGAAGGCAATCAAGCCGCCCACGGTGAGGTTGCCGTCGATCACCGCGCGCGCGCCCAACCACAGCAGCAGCACGGTGAGCACCTTGCTGGCCAGGCTGATGAACTGGTTGGTGGCGTTGGCCAGGTGCCCGCCGTCAAAGGAGGCCATCACATAGCTGGCCAAGCGCTTTTCCCACTCGCGCTGCCACTGCGGCTCTACCGCATGGCTTTTGAGGGTTTCCATGGAAGTGACTGTTTCCACCAAATAGGCCTGGTTGTCCGCACCCAGGGCAAACTTGTCTTCTAACTTTTGTCGCAGCATCGGCGTAATGAGTGCTGACGCACCAAAAAACACCGGCAAGGCCGCCAGTACCACCAAGGTGAGCGTCACGCTGTAATAAAACATGACCGCCAGGTAGACCCCAACGAATAGCAAGTCCAACCAACTCGTAAGTGCTTGGCCGGTGAGGAAATTGCGGGCGTTTTCCAGCTCGCGCACACGGGCCACCGTGTCGCCGCTGCGCCGACTCTCAAAGTACGACAGCGGCAAGTGCAGGAGGTGGCGGAACAACTTGGCACCCAGCTCCACATCCACCCGGTTGGTGGTGTGGCTGAGCAAATAGTGGCGCATGGCGCTCAGCACCACTTCAAAAATGCCGACTCCTAATAGTGCGATGACCATCACGTCCAGGGTGGACAGGGTGCGGTTGCTCAACACCTTGTCAATCACCACCTGAAAAATCAAGGGCGTAATCAGCGCAATGATTTGCACAAACAAGGTTGCCAACAGCACCTCGCCCATCAGCGCCTTGTACTTTTTGAGGGTTTGCCAAAACCAGCCTATGCCAAAGCTCTTCTGTGGCGCGTCGGCAGCGCCCGCACGGCGCTTTGCCAGGTCTGTGCCGGGGCTGGCCTCTATCCACTCGCCGGTAAACCACTGGTCAAACTCTTGCAGGCTGAGCTGTTGCGGTGCTGCCTGCCCCGACTTTTGCACTACTACGGTGGCGTCTTGGCCGCGCTCGCGCTGCCGGCGCTCCAGGCGGCCCACCAGCATGAGATGGCCGTCGCGCGTGGGCATGAGCGCGGGCAACGCGGCCGGCTCAATCGACTGGCGCGTGCCGCGTTTGAGTTTGGCGTCAAAGCCTAGCGCTTGCAGCGCTTGCAAGGTCTGACCCACGCCAAAACGCTCGGCCTGCCCCGCTTTGTCAAAGCTGGCGAACTGGTGTTTGAGCTGCTCTAGCTCCAGGTGCAGGTGGTGCAGCCTGCCGTAGAGCTGCAGTAATGTGAGTTCATCTTTCAAAGTATTACTCCCTAAATTTATATTCTTGAATCAAGCCACATCGAATAATTACCGCCTGTGAAACGCATACCAATTCGCTGCAAAAATCGCCCAGTTCGCTCTACCAAAATGCCCCCTGCAATGCCAATGTACAACTCACTTGCATTTCGACTTTTTGCCCATGCTCTTAAAGCCAATATCAATTTCAAAGCTGCAAAACCACCCCTTTGAGCCGGATCAACGAAGAAAAAAACTGATGTTGCAACTGTTTTATTACAAAAAAAGTAAGCTTCAATAGAACCGACCAAATATCCAACTAACTTTCCTGAACTATTAAACACACCACACATGAAATGGTCTGGCCGCGACAAGCTGATCATTTGCGCCAAAACACTTCGAACTTTTAACTCGTCAAACGGTAAACTTGCAAACCTACTTTCCTTTACATTAAGTCGGGCTAGAACAACAAGTGCATCGATATCTTCCATCGCAAAAGGACGTACTTTCATAAGGCAAGCTCCTTGAATTCTGAATCCGCAAGTTCATGAGTTAGAAATTCGTTTGATACGAAACTTAAAGAATACTCATCAGGAGGACAAGTCGTGTATAACATTTGATTAAAAAGAAATGCTTGCCGAATAACTACTGCGAGTTGTGCGCTTTCGGCGGAATATTCAAGTGTCACCTCAGGTGCCAGCTGAGTGGTCTGGGTAAAGCCAGATTTTAGGTCAGGTAGTATTTGTTCACAATCAACCTCTAGTGCAACATCGCCAACCGCGTGGGTTGTACCATCCACTTTCGTGAAAAAGGATTTCCCAAGTAAAGTCACGCCATCTGCAGGAATCGACATCTGTTGATCACTAGACAGACTTATGCTGACTATCCCTAAATCTGTGAGCCCTCGAAATTCACCTGTTTCGCAAGCACCATTTGAATTAGAATCGACCCATGCGCCAAATTGCTGCCACCTGGTATCCAAGCGATCCAATAAACCGTTTCCATTGTCATCAAAAGCTTGCAACCCTTCCAAATCCGTCCGGGCCCCGATCTTATAGCTCGTAAAAGAAATTTCATTCCATTTATCGATAGTATTGTCTCCCGCTGAATCAAAAGCCAATAACCCGTCACCCGCACCCACCCAGGCCATTCGCTCGCGCCAACCGTCTTCATTTACATCGAAGTAGGCTTTTGAATCATCAAGTCCAATGAACTGCAAACCGTTTCCATCTAAATCTAGCGTAACCGGCTTCTTTCCGCCCCCACCACCGCCGGGGCTTGAACCAGTATGAGTTGTATTTATGGTAGTACTAACTGACGCGCCTTCTGCATCAGCGACTGAGATATTAAATCCATCATTCCCTGAATACGTATCCCCGCGCGTACTATAGTATTGCCAAGCCCCCTTTTCGGCAACCCAATATGACCCTGCTTGCGTATGATCAATTTCAGGTGGCGCATTTAAATCGGTGTATTGATTGACCCAAGCGTGACCATGCTGCGGCGTAGTCGAAACGCTAAATGTCAGTTTATCGCTGCCACCATCCGGATCGTAGGCTACAACGCGACCATTGCTACGGTATACATCATCAAGTTCACCTTCCTCATTAGTCGCATCGTATCTATTGAAGTCAATCGGTCGCATGCTCCCGTTGAGGTAGTATGTGGGTGAATAAGGTGCAAGTACGCCATTAATATTTTTGTACAGCGCCTCCCCAGATTTAATTATATTGGCAGCTTGGATCTCACTCGATATAAGTCTATACCCATCAAAAAAAGCTCCTTCAGAATAGTCATAATATTCATATCTTTGATAGCCATAAATGGGCCTCCCACACCATACATCCTCTATGATCGGAGCATCATTCACTGGTGTAATATTTAAGTATGCTGTGGCCCATGTGTTACCACCATCTTTGTCTTTTATTTGGTATGAAAAGCTAGCCTGACCATTGAAATTTAAGTCCGGCTTAAACACCACATTATTATTTGCATCAAAACTAACTGTCCCATGGGTTGCTGAGCGCAAACTCGCTACCCAAATCTCACTTTTCTCATTGTCATTATCGTAATCATTTGCTAATAGTTGCAGCTGAGTAATATTAAATGAGACATCCTCTGTCGCTGAAAAACTGTCATCAATTGCAGTTGGATTCACATTAACATGCGAAAAATCAATTTGGGTTTTTGCAGTGCTTCTGCCACCGTCGGCGTCTTGCACTATGTAATCGAAGCTGCCACGCCCGCTATAACCGAAGTCCGGAACAAAAACGACGGAGCCATTATTCATGCTTACTGACCCATGCTGGGCGTTTCCGACGTCTACAATAGTCAGGCTTAGGGGTGATTCCACATCGGTATCGTTTGCCAACAAGGCAACCGTACTTATACCGTAGGTGATATTGCGTTTGCCAAAAAATAATTCATCGTTTACCACGGGCGTATCATTTACTGCCGCGAAGTAGATGCTTGTCCTCGCTGTAGCCATCCCCCCCGCGCCATCGGACACGGTATACACAAAGCTTGCGCTTCCAACGAAATCGGCTTCGGGCACAAAGACGATGTTGCCCCTGCTGTTGATGGACACGCTGCCGTGCGTGGCGCTGCCCGCGGCGCTGATGCTTAAAACCTGGCCATCGGTGGCGGTGTCTGGGTCGCTGTCATTGGCCAGCAGGCTGGCGGGCTGGATCTCCAGCGTGGTGTCTTCGTTGGTGCTGATGGTCTCGCCCAGCGCCACAGGGGCGTCGTTGACCGGGCGCACGGTGAAGCTGGCGTAGGCCTGGGCAATGGCTCCGCTGCTGTCGCGCACCTGGTAGGCAAAGCTGACCGGGCCGTGGTAGTTCGCGTCGGGCGTGAACAGCAATTCGGTGGCCGTCAGCGTCACCGAGCCGTGGCTGGACTCGCCCACGGAAACCACGGTGAGTGCGTCGTTGGTACCGCCTAGGGCGGCGTTGCCGGTGTCGGCGTCGCTGTCGTTGGCCAGCAGGGTGGCAAAGCTGATCTGCAGCGCGGTGTCTTCGTCGATGGCGGCAAGGTTGTCGTCACGCGCCACGGGCACATCGTTCACCTGCGCCAGGTTCACCACCACGGCGGCCGTGGCGGTGCCGCCATTGCCGTCGCTCACGGTGTACTGGAAGCTGGCGGCGCCAAAGTAATTGGCCTCGGGCGTGAAACTGATGCGCTGGCTGCCGTCGGCCTGCGTTGCAAAGGCCACGCTGCAGTGGCTGGTGCTGCCCAGAGCGCTGATGCTTAAGCTTTGGCCATCGGTGGCTACGTCTACGTCGCTTTCGTTGGCAAGCAAGGTTGTGGGGTCGAATAAGAGAACGACGTCTTCGTCACTGCCCACCGTTTCTCCCCGCGCCACCGGCAGGTCGTTCAAAGGCGCAATGCTCAGGCGCACGGTGGCCACTGTTTCGGTAGTGCCGTCGCTCACCCAGTAGCCAAAGCTGGCGGCGCCGTGGTAGTTGGCGTCGGGGGTGAAATAGATGTTGCCTTGGGCGTCCAGGGTCACCGTGCCGTGGGCGGCTTCGCCCACGCGGCTGATGATCAAAGTCTGGCCGTCGGTAGCGGTGTCTACGTCGCTGTCATTGGCGAGCAGGTCGCTGGAGGTAAACACCAGGCGCTGGTCCTCGTCGCCCTGGGCGGATTCACCCACTGCCACCGGCGCATCGTTGAACGCTGAGTAATTGATGATGGCGGTTGCCGTGGCAGTGCCGCCGTTGCCGTCGCTGACGGTGTACTGGAAGCTGGCCGCGCCGTGGAAGTTGGCGTCTGGGGTGAAAGCCACTTGCTGGCTGCCATCGGGCTGGGTGATGAGGCGAACCGTGCCGTGGCTGGAGTTGCTGACGGCGCTAATGGTCAAGGTTTGGCCGTCGGTCGCGGTGTCTGCGTCGCTGTCGTTGGCGAGCAGCGTGCTGGCGTTTATCAGAAGCGGCGTGTCTTCCAGTGCGTCGGTAAATTCGTCCTGCGCAGCGGGGGCGTCATTGACCGCCAAAACGGTGATGTTTACCGTCGCAACGGTGTTGCCACCATTGCCGTCGCTCACGGTGTAGCTAAAGCTGGCCGGGCCGTGGTAGTTGGCGTTGGGCACAAAGCGTACGTTCCCGTCGGTGTCTATCCAGGCGGTGCCGTTTGTCGCACCGCTCACTTTGCTGATGCTTAGGCTTTGACCGTCGGTGGCCGTATCTACGTCGCCGTCGTTGGCTAACAGGGATGCAGCGGTGAACACCAGGCCTACGTCTTCGTCCGTGGTGGCGGATTCGCCAATTGCTACCGGTGCATCGTTCACGGCGGCCACATTCACGATAGCAGTCGCAGTGGTCGTGCCGCCGTTGCCGTCGCTTACCGTGTATCGGAAGCTGGCCGCACCGTGGAAGTTAGCGTCTGGCGTGAAGGCCACTTGCTGGCTGCCGTCTTGCAAAGAGACCAAGCGCACGGTGCCGTGACTGGCGTTGCTGACGGCGCTGATGCTTAAGGTTTGGCCGTCGGTGTCGGTGTCTACGTCGCTGTCGTTGGCAAGCAGCGTGGCAGTGTCGATATAGAGCGCCATGTCTTCGAGGGCGCTGGCGGAATCACCCACCGTGAGCGGTGCATCGTTGACTGCGGCCACGGTGATGTTCACCGTGGCCGTCGCGGTGCCGCCGATGCCGTCGCTCACCGTGTAGCTAAAGCTGGCCGGGCCGTGGTAGTTGGCGTTGGGCAAAAAGCGCACATTCCCGTCGGTGTCTATCCAGGCGATACCGTTTGTCGCACCGCTCACTTTGCTAACGCTTAGGCTTTGACCGTCGGTGGCCGTATCTACGTCGCTGTCGTTGGCCAGCAGGGACGCGGCGGCGAATACCAGGCCCACGTCTTCGTTGGTGGTGGCGGATTCGCCAACTGCCACCGGCACGTCGTTTACGGCTGCCACGTTCACGATGGCGGTGGCCGTCGCCGTGCCGCCGTTCCCGTCGCTTACGGTGTACTTGAAGCTGGCAGTGCCGTGGAAGTTGGCGTCCGGGGTGAACGTCACTTGTTGGCTTCCATCGGGCTGGGTGATGAGGCGCACCGTGCCGTGGCTGGCGTTGCTGACAGCGCTGATGCTTAAGGTTTGGCCGTCGGTGGCGGTGTCTACATCGCTGTCGTTGGCAAGCAGCGTGGCGGCGTCGATATAGAGCGCTGTATCTTCTAGGGTGCTGGACGACTCACCCACTGCGACCGGTGCATCGTTGACTGCGGCCACGGTGATATTCACAGTGGCCGTCGCGGTGCCGCCATTGCCGTCGCTCACGGTGTAGCTAAAGCTGGCGGGGCCGTGGTAGTTGGCGTCGGGCAGGAAGCGCACGTTCCCGTCGGTATCTATCCAGGCGGTACCGTTCATGGCGGCGCTGACGGCGCTGATGCTTAACGTCTGGCTGTCTGTGGCGATGTCTACGTCGCTGTCATTGGCCAGCAACTGGGCGGCAGTGAATACCAGGCCCAGGTCTTCATTGGTGGTGTCGGATTCGCCGACGGCTACCGGTGCGTCGTTCACCGCAGCCACATTCACGGTAGCAGTCGCCGTGGCCGTGCCGCCGTTGCCATCGCTTACTGTGTACTGAAAACTGGCCGCGCCGTGAAAGTTGGTGTCTGGGGTGAACTCAACTTGTTGGCTGCCATCAGAGTAGGTGACGAGGCGCACCGTGCCGTGGCTGGGGTTGCTTACTGAGCTAATGATTAAGGTTTGTCCGTCGGTGGCGCTGTCTACGTCTCTGTCGTTGGCAAGCAACGTGGTGGCGGCTATGGTGAGGATGGTGTCCTCTAGGGTGCTAGCGGATTCACTCAACGCGACTGGCGCGTCGTTGACTGCGGCCACGTTCACGATGGCAGTTGCAGTGGCCGTGCCGCCGCTGCCGTCGCTCACCGTGTACTGAAAACTGGCTGCGCCGTGGAAGTTGGCGTCCGGGCTAAATGCCACTTGTTGGCTGCCATCTTGCAAAGTGACCAGTCGCACCGTGCCGTGACTGGCGTTGCTGACGGCGCTGATGCTTAAGGTTTGGCCGTCGTTGGCGGTGTCTGCGTCGCTGTCGTTAGCAAGCAATGTGGCAGCGTCGATATAAAGCGCGGTGTCTTCCAGGACGCTTGCGGATTCGCCCAGCGCGACTGGTGCATCGTTGACTGCGGCCACGGTGATGTTGACTGTGGCGCTAGCAGTGCCGCCATTGCCGTCGCTCACGGTATAGCTAAAGCTGGCGGGGCCGTGGTAATTGGTGTCGGGCAGGAAGCGAATGTTTCCTTCGGTGTCTAGCCACGCGGTGCCGTTCGTGGCGGCGCTGACGGCGCTGATGCTCAAAGTCTGGCCGTCTGTGGCAGCGTCTACGTCGCTGTCGTTCGCTAGCAGGGATGCTGCGGTGAAGACAAGGCCTACGTCTTCGTCCGTGGTGGCGGACTCGCCCACCACCACTGGAACGTCGTTCACCGCAGCCACGTTCACGATGGCAGTTGCAGTGGCCGTGCCACCGTTGCCGTCGCTCACCGTGTACTGAAAACTGGCTGCGCCGTGGAAGTTGGCGTCTGGACTAAATGCCACTTGTTGGCTGCCATCTTGCAAAGTGACCAGTCGCACCGTGCCGTGGCTTGCGTTGCTGACGGCGCTGATGCTTAAGGTTTGGCCGTCAGTGGCTATATCAACGTCGCTGTCGTTGGCCAACAGGGATGCAACTGTGAAGACCAGGTCCACATCTTCGTCAGTGGTGGCAGATTCCCCCAACGCTACCGGGGCGTCATTAACGGCGGCCAATTGCAGTTGCACCGTACCGGTGGTGTAGCCACCTGCCCCGTCGCTGACAAGGTAGTCAAAGCTGGCGGTGCCATGGAAATTGGCGCCGGGAGTGAAGGTAATTTTCCCGTTCGCGTCCATGGTGACCACGCCGTTCTGGGCGTTGTCCACCTGCGCCACCGCCAGCGTTTGGCCGTCGGTAGCGGAGTCTGCGTCGCTGTCGTTGCCCAGCAGGGCGGCAGCGCTGGTTTCATACACGGTGTCTTCGCTTGCAACAGCGCGCTCGCCAAGCACGACGGGCGCGTCGTTGACGGCTGCCACTTCCACGGTGACTGTGGCGGTGCTGGTGGCGCCAAAGCTGTCGCTCACCACATAGTCAAAGCTAGCCACGCCGTGGAAATTGGCGTCGGGCACAAACTCGATCTGTCCGTTGGCCGTGAGCCGCACCGTGGCATGCACCGCGTTGGCCACGCTGGCCACACGCAAGCTATCTCCATCGGTGGCGACATCGTTGTCTGTGTCATTGGCGAGCAAGGTGGATGCGTCCAGCAGCAAGGCCTGGTCTTCCACCGCCTGCGCTTGGTCTGCGTAGGCGACGGGCGGGTCGTTGACCGCGTTGATGCCTGCCACCACTTGGGCCACGCTGGTGGCGCCGCTAAGGTCCACCGCCTCGTAGCTAAAGCGCACGGTGCCGTGGTAGTCGGCGTCGGGGCGCAGGGTGATGGTATCGTCCGCGTTGAGCACCACAGTGCAATGCTGGGCGTCAAAAACACGGGTGATGCGCAGCACGTCGCCATTGGTGGCAATGTCATTGTCTTGGTCGTTGGTCAGCAGTTGCGCAGTGCTGATTTGCAGCGTGGCGTCTTCTTGCAGCGCCAACAGGTCGCCCACTGCCACCGGTGCATCGTTCACCGCAGCCACATTGACGATAGCGGTGGCAGTAGCCGTGCCACCGTTGCCATCGCTTACCGTGTATTGGAAGCTGGCTGCACCGTGGAAGTTGGCGTCTGGGGTGAACGCCACCTGTTGGCTGCCGTCTTGCAATGTGACCAAGCGCACCGTGCCATGGCTGGCGTTGCTGACGGCGCTAATGCTTGAGGTTTGTCCGTCGGTGGCGGTGTCTACGTCGCTGTCGTTAGCAAGCAGCGTGATGACGTCGATATACAGCGTGGTGTCTTCTGAGGTGCTGGATGATTCACCTACTGCGACTGGTGCGTCGTTGACTGCGGCTACGGTGATGTTCACAGTGGCCGTCGCGGTGCCGCCATTGCCGTCGCTCACGGTGTAGCTGAAACTGGCCGGGCCATGGTAGTTGGTGTCGGGCACAAAGCGGATGTTGCCTTCAGTGTCCAGCCACGCGGTGCCTTTTGTCGCGCCACTCACCTTGCTGATGCTTAGGGTTTGGCCGTCGGTCGCAGTATCTACGTCGCTGTCGTTGGCCAGCAGGGAGGATGCTGTGAACACCATGCCCACGTCCTCATTAGTGGTGGCGGTCTCGCCAATTGCCACCGGTGCATCGTTCACCGCAGCCACATTGACGATGGCGGTGGCAGTGGCTGTGCCGCCATTGCCGTCGCTTACTGTGTATTGGAAGCTCGCCGCACCGTGGAAGTTGGCGTCCGGGGTGAACGCTACCTGTTGGCTGCCGTCTTGCAATGTGACCAAGCGCACGGTGCCGTGGCTGGGGCTGCTGACGGCGCCAATGCTTAAGGTTTGGCCGTCGGTGGCGGTGTCTACGTCGCTGTCGTTGAGTCGCAGCTTGGTGGCGTCGATATACAGTGCAGTGTCTTCTAGGGTGCTGGACGATTCACCCACCGCGACTGGTGCGTCGTTGACTGCGGCCACGGTGATGTTCACCGTGGCAGAAGCAGTGCCGCCATTACCGTCGCTTACGGTGTAGCTGAAGTTTGCCGGGCCGTGGTAATTGGCGTCGGGCACAAAGCGGATGTTGCCGTCGGTGTCTAGCCAGGCGGTGCCGTTTGTCGCGCCACTCACTTTGCTGATGCTTAGGGTTTGGCCGTCTGTGGCGATGTCTACGTCGCTGTCGTTGGCCAGCAGGGATGCGGCTGTGAACACCAGGCCTACGTCCTCATTAGTGGTGGCGGTCTCGCCAATCGCCACCGGCGCGTCATTGACCGCTGCCACATTGACGATAGCGGTGGCAGTGGCTGTGCCGCCATTGCCGTCGCTTACTGTGTACTGAAAACTGGCCGCGCCGTGAAAGTTGGCGTCCGGGGTGAACGCTACCTGTTGGCTGCCGTCTTGCAATGTGACCAAGCGCACCGTGCCGTGGCTGGGGCTGCTGACGGCGTCAATGCTTAAGGTTTGGCCGTCGGTGGCGGTGTCTACGTCGCTGTCGTTAACAAGTAGCGTGGCGGCGGCTATGGTGAGGGTGGTGTCTTCTGAGGTGCTACCTGATTCGTCCACCACGACCGGCGCATCGTTGACTGCGGCGAGTGTGATGTTGACTTTGGCCGTCGCAGTGCCGCCATTGCCGTCGCTTACGGTGTAGCTAAAACTGGCGGGGCCGTGGTAGTTGGCGTCGGGCACGAAGCGGATGTTTCCGTCGGTGTCTAGCCAGGCCGTTCCATGGGCGGCGGTGGAGACGGCGCTAATGCTCAAAGTCTGGCCGTCGGTGGCGCTGTCCGCGTCACTATCGTTGGCCAGCAGAGAGGCAGCGGTGAACACCAGGCCCATGTCTTCGTCAGTAGCGGTCGATTCGCCAACTGCCACGGGCGCGTCGTTGAGGGCGGCGATTTGGATGCGGGCTGAGGTGCTGCTGCTCAAACCGTATTGGTCGGTAACGGTGTAGCTAAAGCTGGCGGTGCCATGAAAATTTGCGTCGGGCGTGAAAAGCACTTCGCCACCCACCAGCTGTGCGCGGCCAGACACGGCGTTGGCCACACTGGTGATGGTGAGCATCGGGATATCGGGGTTGGAGACGGCATTGGTCGACTGCGCGCTGGCCAAGAGCACGGTAGAACCCAAACGCAAAGGCTGGTCTTCAGTGCTGGCAAGCGTTTGCTCGGCCAGCACAGGGGGTAACAAAACCAGCGGACCGCTGGAAGAGTGAATGGTGGTGGTGGCCGCGGCATCTGTGGGTTGGCTAGCCAAGGCCGACGTCGCTGATGCGCCGTAGGTGCTTGCGCTGACAACCGTGGCCTCCACAAACGTGGGCACACTGGAAACGGGGACAGGCCTTGTGGGCGATGGCACTGCGGGGCTTGTAAGCGGTGTTTGTGAAAGGGGCGTAAGCACGGGGTCTGCCGGGGCCGCGCTCAGCAGGGTGGCTTGCACAAACGTGGGCTTTGCAGGCGTAGGAGGTGCCGGGTTGTCCAGCGATGCAAAGGATGCATTCGTGCTCACGGCGGGCGGGCGCGAACCCCAATCAAGCGCGGGGCTGTCCGCCCGCACCGTGGGGCGTTGCGCCGCCGCCGAAGCCTCTGCCGCACCTGCGGTGGCACCCAAGCCGACAAGCGCCAACAAACCCAGACCCGGACCAAAAACAGGGTCTTGCGCGCTTTGCACCATGGCGTCGGTGACGGTGCGAATCCCGCTTTGGCCAGATTGCTGCGCCGATGGCACAAAGGCCAGTCGCTGACTAGTGGAATTGCTTGGGAAGGCAACACCACCGGAGGAAGCCACCGTGTCAGCACCAGCACTCTTTATTCGCGCATCGCCAAAGAGTATCGCTGTGCTCGATTGCGACCTAGTGTTGTCCACCGTGCGGTGGGTAGTAGTTGCAATTTTTCCTACATCAACCGCGATAACCTCACCCTGTGATCCATCAGAGTCTTGCTCTCCTCCGAATACATGTTGAGCCAACCCATCAAATGCTCTGGAATTGGTCGCATGGAGCACACTCACGCCTGATCCGTCCTGCTGTTCTGTAACCTCTATGACTCCGCCTTCGGTCATCCACCCAGCGATACCCAAGACGTCTCCAATCAGTGTTTGAACCGTCAGTTGGCGTTGGGTACCGTCAGCTCGTTCGATGATGGGCGGATTGGAATTGAAGTCAATGGCGGTGATCGCTGCCTGCGCCAGGCTTTGCAACTCTTGACTATCACCCGCACCATCTGAGTTGACGTCCATCCAAAGTTTCAGCGCAGCAAACACTGGGTCTTGTGCTGTCAGCCTCCCGTCACCATTGGCGTCGAGCCAAGCCAAACTTGTGCGCGTGTTGGGTGTCTGGTCCGATTGCTGCAAACTCAAAAACTCTTCGGCGCTTGTTTGTCCATCGCCATTCAAGTCCACCACCAACACGCTTTGCTGACTCGTAATCCACTGAGTTTGTTCTAGATAGCCATCGCCGTCGAAATCTATCAGGGCAGGCTCGAGCGCAGACTCTATCGGCAGCGCATCAGATAAATCTAAACTGAGCACAGTCAAGCTCTGGTGCAAGCCATCGGCCAGCGCATCCAGCATGCTTTGTTGCTGTGATGGCAACTCTATTTGACCGCTTGCCTGATAGTGTGCCAATGTGGTTTGCACCTGCCATAAGGGGGCAATGGCACCTTCTGCATGTCGCAAATAGTCAGTCACCAGCGTCTCGCCGCTGCCGTCACCCCGATTGCCTGCGCCATCGTAGTAGCGGCATTGGGATTCACCCGATTCATCCATCCACTGTAAGTACATGAAGCCGCTTGCCCCATTTGCCAAATTGAAGCCATCGGGGTCGTACTTGAAACCCAGGCTAGGCAGCATGTTGGGAATCAACCCATACTTTGGATTGCCCAAAAGGTCCGTGTTCTGACTTAAGTATTCTTGCAATCGACTTGCCAAATCACCCGCCCACGTGCTGGCTGTAGCACCTCCACCGGCCGCATTTTGGTCAGTAATAACTTCAATTTGACCTGCAGCATCCCATTGCACATGGGCTAAGCCTTCACGCATTGGAATATCTGGTCGGCCACCGCCGAACAGGCCGTCCAGCATGCCGCCCACTATGCCGCCGATGGCGGCACCAATAGTGCCGCCAAGGTATATGCCCACCAAGGTGCCTATGCT
>Ga0209500_10000263_pt1 | contig 47417 bp, 57 predicted proteins | sample S_140212_EF_Meta_FD_187323 | JGI IMG/M metagenome (GOLD analysis project Ga0209500, IMG submission 187323) | Freshwater microbial communities from Lake Simoncouche, Canada to study carbon cycling - S_140212_EF_MetaG (SPAdes) (version 2) | ecosystem: Environmental > Aquatic > Freshwater > Lake ... | reverse complement strand
ATGTGGATACAACAACAGTTCAACTTACACCAAATGGAGAATATACTCCACATTGGGTTGAAAAAATAGAAAACAATCAAATTTACATCAAATCTGAATCAGAAAAAATTAATTGTTTTTTCCTTGTACATGGTGAAAGACGAGACGTTCCAAAGATTCTTGTAGTTTACAAATCACTTTAATCTCTATTATCAATATAAATAATTACTTGAAAGTAGTAATTAATAAAGTTTTCATTCCATAATTCCCATTTAATATCGATACCATCAACAGAGAATACCTTTACGTTTGGGAATAATCTTAAATAAGTGTCTCTAAAAACTTTGAATTTTTGTTTTTTTTCTGGTGTTTCTAAATGCCACTCACCAACAATTTTTTTTACGTTTTCTTTAATCCAAAAAATATTTTTATTATTGAATATAGAGTATTCTCCACCTTCACAATCAGTTTTTATAAAATCTATTTTTGAAATATTAAATTCTTCTTTAATTTTATCAAACGTTGTTGATTGAGCAACCTTTAGCCCATCCTCAAGTCCAAATAGGTTGAATTCAGATTCACCTTCTTCATCGGATATTCCTTTATTTATAACAGTCACTGGCCCATTTTTAGTATTATTTAATAAAGTATCAAGTTCCTCTGAACTTGGTTCAATACAATAAACATGACTTGGATTATTTTTTAGTATTGAATATGTAAAAGGACCTACACTTGAACCAATATCCATTACAACATCCCCTTCTTCAACCTCAAAGAATCTTTCATAGATTTTATCTTCGAATACCTCTTTTAATATTGTGTCTTTGTGCCACTGAGAGTATGATTTTGTTATATCCCCACTGGTTAAAGTTTTATTTGTTGGTTTATTCATCCAACCCCAATCAAAATTATCTAAGTTCATTTTTTTTATTTTACTAAATTTATTTTATAATTCTAAACTATTAAACACTTGTAACGGTGTAATAGATTTTTGACAAATATGTTGTCTTTCAGTTCCTTTATAAACTGGACACCAATCCCAATCACCAGGGTCAAATGTTAACACAGGGTCATTCCAACATTTAATACAAAGGTTGTTTGAAACTCTTGTCATATTATATGAAAACTCATGATTATTCTCACTGAATCCTGCAATCATAATTGTCTTTTTGCCTAATGCCCAATTCATCCAAGATAATCCTGAGCTTAATCCTACGAAGAAATCCGCATGAAATAAAACATTCATAACTTCTGACCAATCTTTGGTGTGGTTATGTATAACACCATCAATATTATATTTTTTTAATGATAAAATTACAACTTCATATCCTAATTCTTTTAACATTTTTGAAAGGATAACCCAATTATCAAAAACCCATTCTTTACAGCCAGCAGTTGATTGAGGACCAAAAACAACATATTTCTTTTTTATCGGTCTTGGTTTAGGTGTAAAATTTAAACTATAATTTATCTCTTTATAGTCTAAACCTAAAATATCTGTTGCGGTTTGTTGTAAAGGAATTAGATTAATTTGAGTCGGGTAATTATCAAACTTCCTCCAAGTTTGATTATCATCTTTAAACCAACCTAATCTATAGATTACATCGCAATTAACTGACTCACCAGGTTTTATAAATGAAATGTCTTTATAATCATTGGAACCTTCAAACCATTCATTGTGGAATGTACTTAAAACAACCTTACATTTTTTTTCATTCATTAATTCAATTGCATATGGTGCCCATGCTAATGTATCACCAATGGCTTTTGTCTCAAAAGAAATTAAAACGGTTTTATTTTCCAAATTAAATCTATCAACAATTTCGCCATTAATTTTTATAACCCAAGGAATATAGTATTTTTTGGAACTGGCAACCCACATATTATTGGTAATGGTTTGAGAATGAATTACCTTATCATTATCACCATTGATGAACTCAACAAGGTATTCTTTTTTCTCATCACCTAAAACTTCAACTCTTGGACCATCTAAGTAACTGATAATAGTTCTATTTTCTTTTTTTGGTTTATCTAACCAAGGTTTTCTTTCTAAGAAATCATTGATTGTTTCTAATCCTATTTCAGCAACACGTTCCCAATTAAATTCTTCTCTAATCTGTTCTGACTCTACTAATGCAAATGTTTTATATCTTTCATAATCACCATAAACCGCAATCATCTTTTCACCTAAGTCATTAAAATCGGGTTCATAATAATTTCCAACATTATCATTAAAATGATTATATGTACTGGCACTTACTGCTAATTCGTGTGATATCTTAACAGGAATACCTCTACCTTCTGCGAATTCTAATTGACCTGAACAATCTGAGTAAATTGATGGAGTACCACAAGCCATTGCTTCAATAAGAGGTAAGTTCCAACCTTCAGCTCTTGCACAAGACACGAACACACTACAAGACTTTAATAATCTAATGTATTCTTCTCTTGGTGGGAAATGAAGAATTTTAATTCTATCATCTTCTAAACCATAATGTTTTAATCGTTCTTCAGTTGATTTAAAACCATCATTTGAGAATGGGTTATCAACAGAAACAATTAATTCAACAGGTTCGTTTTTATCAAACGTCTTTACGAAGGTTTCAATGACCTCTTTAATTGATTTTCTATAGTCCCACCTTCCTGCTAAAAAGAATGTGAACTTATCTTTTGTTAATGGATGTGTAGATTCCTTATCAGGGAAGAAAGTATTCACATCAACACCTTCAGGTACCACCTTAATTTTATTTGGGTCATAACCTTGTGCGATGGTGCAGTCTCTTTGCCATTTTGATGGAACCCACATCTCATCAAACTCTTTTAATTTATTAAAATATTGTTGTGGTTGTAAGGTTGATTCCCACACATTATACGCAATTTTTGGTCCGTCATAGTTATCATAAAAAATGTGATGATTTGTTTCACACAATACAATATTAACATCAGGTTCAAATTCTTTAGATTTGTCAGAATAAATAGAATAATTACTTCTTGTTTTATCAGTATTCCATAAAACTTGTTTGTATAATAATTTTTTATCTGTTTTATTAAAATAGTGTTCGTTGTCGTGAGGGGTTTCATTATAACCTTTCCAAGATTTACCTACGGTAAAGTTTCTCACTTTAATATCCGAGTGTTTATCTAAATGTCTAAAAAAATCTCTTGTATGTTGATTATATCCTGTGTCACCAACGTAAGAACCGTGGGCGTAAATTTTAGGTCTATTCATTTGTTAATTTATTTATTGAAAATATAAATGATATGCATTATATTTCAATTGAAAATTAAAATTTATGGCGCAAGAAGAAAAAACAAAAAAAATTGCATTAATAAGCAGTTATTGTGATACCGAAGAAAAATTAAAAATTCTTGAAAGAAATATAGATAACGTAAAAAATTTTGGAATAGATGTAATGGTGGTCAGTCCAATTATTTTGCCCGAAAGCGTTCAACAAAAATGTGATTATTTTTTCTTAATGAAAGATAATCCAGTTCTTGATTGGCCACAGAAAGCAATATATTTTTGGAGAATTTTTAAATTAGGTGACAAATCGATAAAAACAACAAAAACAGTACCCGATTATGGGTGGGCTGGTTTATATCAAGTTAAAAAATTAAGTGAGATTGCGTTAAATTTAGACTATGATTATTTCTATCATATGATTTATGATTTGAAATTTGATGATACCGTAATTGAAGGATTAATGAGTAATCGAGAATGTGATGTTTATTCGTCAAAAAGAGGAGAGACAATATGGGATGTAGGGTTACATTTTATGATTTTTAATAAAGAAAATTTACAAAAGTTTATATCATATATTACTCTTCAAAATTATTTAGATTCTGAGGGAGGAGATGCTTTTGTTTGGTTACATAAACTTATAAATATTTTTCCGTATAATATTATAAAAACTCCAGTTGAAGATGAAATATATTATTATGAAGGGGAAGATTTTTTTAATTATTCACCTATTAAAGATTTAAAATTTTTTGTGGATAAAAATGATGAAGAACCTACAACTGTGAAATTATTATTTTATGATATAAATGAACTAAAAAATATTTTATTAACCATAGGAGAAAATAAATATCGATATGATATAATTGGTAATTCTTTGTTTGATTTAGGATTTCATAAATATGATACTCCTTGTGTATTAATAGAATACAATGGTATTAATTATGATATAACAAAAATTATAAAAAAAATAAAACATAATACTTTAAAAGAAATTGAACAATGATTGAAAATATTCATTTATGGCGTGCGGATAAAGGAACATACTTTGACAGAAATGTTAATATAATTTCTTGGAGCGACGAATATCATATACACGTTGGAAAGTATTGTTCAATTGGAAGAGACTGTAATTTTTTTTTACATGCCAACCATAGACCAGATTGGATAACAACAAGCTCTCAATTGTTAGGTCCAGTCACACCTGAAATTGCAAGTTTACATATGGAGATGGGTCATCCATCTTGTAAGGGTGATATTATAGTTGGAAATGATGTATGGATTGGAGCCAAGTCAACAATAATGTCTGGTGTTAAAATTGGACATGGGGCAATTGTTGCTGCAGGAGCGTTAGTAACCAAAGATGTAGAACCTTTTTCAGTTGTTGGTGGTAATCCCGCAAAACATTTGAAATACAGATTTGAAGAACAACAAATTAAAGACCTATTAGATATTGCTTGGTGGGATTGGGAAGAAAGTAAGGTTAAAGAAGAGGCAATGATATTATGGAGTCAAGACATAAATTATTTTATAGAAAAACATAAGAAATGATAACAGTAACATATAATTCAGATGGTATAAAAGTTAGTGTTGGACACATTAGCAAATACAACAAAAATTTACCATTAAAGTTAAACATTAAAAAACACGTTAGCGGTGAAATACAATGGTCATCAAACCTAAACGATAATTGGTTTGCAACATATCCTAATACGGAAATGTTTGATGTTGAAATCCTTGACTCAAGAGGAGTAATTGTATACATCAAAAAATGGGACATTATGGAGCACGGAAACCATTTCTATAAGTCTTTATGGGTCTATAATAAATCATTATTATCTAATGGAAAATTCCCAACAGGGTTAGTTATCGGAACACATGATGGTGAGTTTGGAGAGTGGGTACCAATAGTTCAAAATAGAGAATGTAAGGCTGTTTTAGTTGAAGCTTCGGATAAACAATTTAATAAGTTAAAACAAAATTATACTAAAAACTCACTCGTTAAACCTATTCAAAACTTAATAACACCAAATGGTGGGGAAGTTGAATTTTTTGAAGGTGGAGCGGGTTATACAAATACCGTAGTTGAAAGTGTTATCAAACATTGGGAAAAAGAAGAAATCCATTCAACTAAAAAAAGTTCTATTAGTATTACTGATTTGATATTATCAGAATGTAATGGAAAAATTGATTGGTTACATCTTGATGTTGAAGGACTGGACGCCAAATTAATAATGGGAATAGATGAAACCAAAGTTTCATTACCCAACTTCATTATTTTTGAAGATTATAATTTATCTCAAGATAAAAAAGATGAGATTTATAATTGGTTAAATAATAAAGGGTTTGAGCTCAAATCAGAAGGTGGAATTTGTGAAGCGATTAGAAATTAAACTATATTTTCTTTTTTTGTTCTTGATTTGAACTGTATAATTTAAGGAGTTTTAAAGAATCCTTATAATGTTTTTCTAACCTATCGAGCTCCTCCACAGGAACACAACTCTCACAGGCATTGTTGTATTGCTCTTCAGCTTCTTTAATAATTTTCTCTATCGTTTTGAGAAGTTTCATATCTCATAAATATACATTATTGGTGTCTTTATTTGTTTTTTTATAAAACTATCTTTTAAAATGTATAAAAAGCCAGAATCTGGTTATTTATTATAGACATGAGCGAACCATACGACATTTATTTATTTGAGGATTGTAACGACTCCACAAACTTATTCAGATTTGAAAATATTCCAGGTACATTAACTGAAGGGTATGTATATAGTATTGTGGGAGGCACTGGATTTACAGGATTTGCTAAAGTAGTCACATATGCCGAACAAGGACCAATCTATTCAACTAATGGAGTAGTTTTTATGGGAGGAGAAACACAATGTCCAACGCCTACTCCAACACCGACTCCTGATGCTAGCCCAAATCCAACTCCAACGCCTACTCCAACGCCTACTGAGGAATTAATACCTATGTTATATAGTGCGCCATCAGGATGTGGTTATTCTGTGTTTTGTTTCTATACTCATTTACCATCGTTATCAGGTTATAGTGGAAATTATACTTCAGGTTCAACATATAATGATGCTCCAGTTTATTCTGGTGACGGAACAACTACAGGTGTAATTTATTATAACAGTGGAGTAACGGAAAGTTATTGGTGTTTATCTAATACTATTGGAGGAACTTGTCTTTTACAAGGAGCGACACCATGTTACTCAGATTGTCCTGATATTGCAGCAAATGATTTTTATAGTGGTGTTTGCCCTACACCAACTCCAACTCAAGTTAATTGTTCAACATTTGACTTTAATGCCTATTTTGATTGTGATTGGGAACCACTTCCAACACCAACACCAAGTGTTGCGTGTGACGATGTTAACTTTACAGTAGACACTATTGGAGTTACTCCAACGCCAACACCTACTGGTGATATTTGTAATGGAGTTTCAATTTCATTCAGTATGAGTGGATATACACCAGCAGTTACGCCTACAATAACATTGACACCTTCAGTTACATTAACAAATACTGTTCCTGTTGGAGGTCAAGTAACATTCCCAATGATAGACGAAACATTTAGTTGTGTATCTGTTAAGGTATTAACTGATTGTCAATCGGGTGATGAATTTTATGTCACAGATGGTCTTTCATTCAGCGGAGTTCCTGTTGTAATTGGAATGACTATTTTAGTTGAACTTAACGGAGGATACCATTGTGTTAGTTACACTAGAGATGATTCAAACTTCTCATCAAATACTGTAGTCGGAGATATCGTACAACTTTATTCTGTTTGTGAATACTGTAGTATTATTCCAACACCAACACCAACTGTTACAACAACACCTACGGTAACACCATCAAGTTCGCAAACACCGACACCAAGTATTACAGCATCACCAAGTGTTACTCCGTCACCAACGGCAACTGTAGGAACAACACCACCACCAACGCCTAACCAAACAAATAGTCCAACACCAACTAATACAACAACGCCAACTCTCACACCAACACCTTCAACAACACCTAATTATGTTTATGTGTATGAAAGTTGTTCACCTATCTACCCTAATCTATTAGTGACACAAATGATTCAAACACAAAGAGTTACATTTGTATCTCAAACTGGCGTAATCTTTAAAGACTCACTTAATACTTGTTGGAACTACATTGGTAGATTTGACTCAACATATATTGCACCACCAACAGTTTTACCTGTAACGTATTCAGGAAACTATTTTGATGGTTCACCTTCAATAACTTATACCACTTGTGTATCTTGTGAGGAAACACCAGCTAGCGTTGGATTATGTCCACAATATCAATATTGGAGTGGAACAAGATGTGATAATGGACAAACAATAATTGTTAAGAGTTGTTATTCTGCTCCTACTCAAATTACGATTAATACTTTTGAATTTGGATTTGCAGGAACAACAAATAGTACTTTAGATTACAACGTTAATCTTGGTGATATTGCGGTAGGTAATGACGGAACTGATGATTTTTGTGTTACCATTAATAGTGAATTAGGTGTACAAAATACAAATTATATTGTATCAAAACCTTTTGGAACTACTGTTACATCATGTTCTTCTTGTCCAACATATAGAAAATATACCGCAAGAGCTTGTGATGATAGTGAACAAAACGTAACAATATATACACCATCAAGTGTACCAATTTTCAATTTTGCGGCAAATGGAGGAAACATTGTTAGTGTTACAACAACTAATACTTGTTATACTATTTTAAATTATGATGGTGTTGTGGCGGATTATTATATAACAACAAACACTGCAAAATTTGTAATTCAAGGATTTGCTGATTGTCAATTATGTTTTGAAGCATCGGCAAGTAATACATTCGGAGGCGGCGGCGGTGGTGGCGGTAGTAATTACTTCTTTTAATCCATTATGAATGTTTTTAAAAAAATAGCGGCAGAACAAGACTACTTTTACTATCAGGTTGGTAAGGTATCCACAGAAAAAATTTGGACTAAACCGAGTTACCAAAAGATTAAAGATTTTTTAATGACGATAAAAAACGAAACCAATATTTTATCTGAATTTAATCTTCATTTAATTGGAGGTGTTTTACATAGTTTTGATAACACATGGGACGTAGATTTCTGCATGATTGGAGAAGTTAAGGACCCACAAGTTTTGGAATCCCATATGAACGTAATGTATGATATTGCTCTTAACCACTTCAACTTATTAATTGATATTCAATGGCTTAAAGAACCAGCTCCAACGGTAAGTTATGAACAATTAACTTCTGGTGAATATGTTTCAAAGGGTGTAGAATTTAAAAAGATTGGATATATTAAAAAACAAATAAAAGATGATGTTTCTGAAAGTGATTTTAGAGATAGGTTTACTAATGTTACAGAATATCTAATTGAGGGAATTTATGGAGGATATCCTGGAAGAAACCAAAAACTAATAGACCGAATCTTACAAAATCCCAATAGAATATTAAAGACATCATTTGATGTTGAAACTTTCTTAAACACAGATGAGGAGTATTTCCTCACTAATACAAATAGATTTTAAAGTATTTATTAACATGGCGATACAAGTAACAATTAATGGTATAACAGGTCAGTCTCCTTATGATGTTTATATATGTCAGTCAAACGGGACAGGATGTTTTTACATTTCAACAACATCTGCGATACCATATGTGTTTGATATACCTGCGCCATATAATAATTCAGTTGCTTATATGTTAAAAGTTATTGACTCTAATAACTGTATCATATCAGGAACAACAATCGTACAATAATGGGGCAACAAGTAACAATAACATCTGTAACAGCAAATACACCCGTAGAAATATACTATTGTGATTCTATGAGCGCGTCTTGTGTATATGTAGGCACAGTTTCAACATTCCCATTTATTTTTGATGTTCCAGACCCTTACGACTTAACTGATTATATTATTCAAATAATAGACGTTAATGGATGTATTGATACCGATACAATTCTTATTACACCAACGCCAACATCCAGTGTTACACCAACTGTTACTCAAACACCAACCAATACTCCAACTAATACACAAACACCTACACGTACACCAACCATGACAATGACACCAACTACAACAATTACAACAACACCAACACAAACTCAAACACCTACTGCAACTCCTGTTGTCTCAGTTCATGCAATTGGACAAAATTCTTATACATCTTCGGCAACTACTTGTGGCGACGTAATGAGTGTTAACAATCTATATTGTTACATTAATCAAGCCAATACAATCCCTGTTATTGGAGTTAAAGTTTATTCTAATTTGTATAACGGAGTTTTATATTCAATATACAATGGAATGAATAAATGGATTTTGATGGCGTGGGGAGGATTCTTCTATTCGGTTCAAATAGACACATCAGGAACGATTATTAATTATGCTCTTTGTACAAATTTAATTACGCCAACACCAACATTAACGACATCACCAACACCAACACCAACAACAACATAATGAATAAACCTATACAAAAAATACTTAAAACCTATAATTATAGGTAATATAAACTAACCAACCAAAACCAATGGCGTTATCAACAATCTGCGGAAATTGTTACTCTTATACCTACCAAGCAATGGATGGTGGTACTATTTATTGGACAAACTTTAACGGGTTTTCTGATTCTGCATATGTTAATGGTGGTGGTAGTTATTACATTGCTTGTGCCATTGAAGGTACATTAATAGGTTCAGGAACGTTTATTCAAGAAGAGTTTTGTGGTAATATACCATGTCCTCAAGTAACATCCACGCCTGCGCCAACTACCACACCAACATCAAGTAATCCAATTACGCCGACACCAACAACAACATTAACCACAACTCCAACACAAACAAGAACGCCAAATCCAACTCCATCAACAACACCTATTAGTTGTGGAGAAGCAGTTACAACGGGAAGTTATTATTATACCGATTGTTGTAATAATTTTGTTCAAGGTACTACATCAGGTCTATTGGTGACAATGGATTATAGCCAGCCATCAAATGGTGTTACAAAATTATATAATGTTGCAACAGTTAGCTGTCCATCACCTACTCCAACACAAACTCCAACATATACGCCAACAAATACAACAACACCTACAATAACACCGACAAACACAACAACACCAACACTTACCAGTACTCCAACACAAACACCAACAAATAGCCAAGTTCTTAAATTAAAGAATGACTGTGATGTATTCACATTGTTTGAAATGGGTATTCAATGTAAACCAATTTTACAACCAAAAACATCAACATCTTTGGATGGTATTTTGTCTTTAACTGTAACGGGTGGTACAAGCCCTTATTCGTTTTATTGGAAAGGTGGGCAAAGAAACCAAACTTTAGTTGGAGTACCTCAGGGTACTTATGAAGTTGTTGTGGTTGACTATTATGGTGATTATACTGCAACCACAGTATGTAACTTATTAGCTCCAACTGCAAATCCAACTCCAAGTCCAACTGCGACACCAACAGTAACACCTTCAGGTATTTGTCCTAAATTATGTTTCATTGCTATCTCTCAAACAAGTGCAATTGGACCTTATCAATTTGTTGGTAGTGGTAATAAGAATGGTAAGACAACTTGGACATACAATGGACAACTTAACATCGTATGGTCTATATCAAGAAATCGTTGGGAGATTCTTGAATCAGATATGGTTACACCATACAGCCCTGCAGGAGGCGGAGTATTCGCTAGTACAACAACATCTTACTACCCTGATAATGGATGGGCGATTGTCGGAGGTACAATAGGATATTCAGTAACAATGAATCAAGGTAACTGTCCTGCAACAATACCGTTACAAGCAACATTAACAACTCAAAATAGTAGTTGTAACTCAACGGCTAACTGTAATGGAGCTATTACTGTTTCTGCTAGTTATGGAACAGGACCTTACATCTATTCTATTAATAATGGAAATACATACCAAAGTAGTAACAGCTTTAACGGATTATGTTCAAACACATATACAGTAATAACTCAAGATGCTTTGGGTAGTAAACTTACACAAACAGCAACTGTTGGATATGACGCGTCACCAATTACATATCAGTTAACAATAAGTGCAAATACAGACAATATAGTAAGTAATGTAACACCTAATTATAATTCAAGACAAACCCAAGTACAAGTGGTGACAACACCTCAATTACCTATTGGAGTTACTTTAGAATTTGGATTAGTGTTATCATCAACAAAAACTTATAATGGGCCAGGTACAGGAACAATTACAGATACATTTACAGTAACTCAAGGAGGAATTACAAAAACACCAACTACAACACAATCAACAACTCAAACAAATACAAGACCTAACTGTAGTCCTTCAGAACAAACTGTTGTTACTGAGGCTGACACTTATACGTTAGAAGTTAGTAATTCATCACCAGTAATAATCATTGATAATTCAACTCTATCAATAACAAACGGAAGCAACGTAGATAACTGTTTAACTAACTTAACTCAAGAAATATTTGCACAATTAATTGTTCCGCAAATTAAAGGATGTAGTTGTTGTCTTGTTGTTGCTGACGCACAATTTTTATCAATTAATAGTAATAGTATAGATTACACTCCAGGTGTCGAACCAATTGTTACTACTGTAAGTGCAATAAGTAATTTTTACTGTGTTAGTAGTAGTTTTGGTACAGTAAATTTTGGTGGTTTTAATGGAGGTTCAGGTCAATACATGATGACAAGCAATTATTACTCAACTTGTGGTGATGCATTATCCGCAGAGGATTTTGTAACTGTTAATACCTCTAGAACATACTTCTCAGTACCTAATGGAACTTGGTATTTTGGATTAATGGACGCAAACAATCCATCAAATGTTACATGTTTGGCGGTATATATTGATTGTAATACAGGAGGCGGTGGCGGAGGAGGCGGTGGCGGTAGTCTTATCCCAACTTAACATAAAAAAATAGAACGAATATTTATAAAGGATGTCATATATTATTAAAAATACAGCAGGATTAATTAACACGAGGTTAACAGACGTTGGAAGAAGAAATATCTCCCAAGGAAACTTCAACATATCTTATTTTCAAATTGGAGATAGTGAGGTTAGTTATAGTGCTGTAACAAATTACAATCAAACAAATAATAATATTTTGATGCCAGCATTCAATGCTCAGAATGATACTGGTTCACCTCAATCAAACAAACAAAATATTAAGTACCCTTATTATGTTGAGGGAAGTGCGGGTAACACATATGGTATTCCATTTATGGATAACCAAATTCAATCAGTATATAATTCGGCAGGGCCAAAAGGGTTTTTTACGACAGGTAATACGTTAATTGAAACAAGTTCGGGTTATACTATTACACCAAATTATTGGATTGACATGTCTACAATGACAGGACAAACTCAAATTGAAATTGATTTTGATATTAATGTTTGTAATCAATCGACAACAGGGACACCTAATATTGGAGACTTTGTAACTATGGTATTTGATGGTAATGGAGGTTGTGGTGATTTTGGTATGAATCAAATTTTAACTTATAAGATTCAAAACATGGACCCTACAACTGGTACCACAGGTACTACTTTTACAATTACATTAGATAGAAACTTACCAGCATATGTAGGATTAAATCCTAGTACATACTATAGTCGACTTTATGTTTATCCATCAGGTATGACTCAATTATATGACTTTATAACACCAGCACCATTTTGGCAGACCGACACTCTTAACTTTGAATCACCTTGTGATGTTACAAATCGAGAGAATACTTTAATTTGGAATATGAATATTCCTTGGAGTGAAAACCCTGCAGGTCTTTATCCAAGTACGTACGAAAGTTATGCAAACTATGGTTCTGTTTCTTACATTGGAACTAAAGAATATTTAGGTTATCAAGAGCCAAGTGGACAAACAGATACAAGTAAAGTTTATTTTTATAATTCATTCGATGAGCAAATAATTGTTACACCAAAAGAACAAAAGGCAATTGCAATTATACACTACACCAATCAAGACATTGATAATGTTTATGGTGAAAAATTTGCAACACAACCTTATGACCCACAGAATCCAACTGATGATATCGGATTGGCAAGACACTTTAAGTTAACTATGCCAACATTAATGTGGCATAAATCTACAGGAACAACTATCGGACAAACGTTTTGGATAGACCCTCCAGGTTATGATTTATGTACACCATATTATATCAAATCAACTAAGAACCTTGATATGAATGACCCAGGTATCAGATACTATCATCTATGGGATACAAACCCTGATAGTAATGGTAACTTGAATAGAATTGGTAAAGTATTCCCTGACCAAGAAATTATTGTTGTTGATGATGAGGAAGTGATTGCAGCAATGTCTTACAAGTCAAATAGAAACTGGACATTACCAGCACCTAAACTTTCATTATTAACTCCTAACGCATGTTCATCTGATAGCGTGGTACAATCTGGTGTAATGACAAGTCCAACTCAAAGAATGTGGGTGACATATAGATTTGATACAAATACAGGGGCAACAAGTTCACTTCATTGTAACTACTATACTTCCATCCAACCTATAAATGCTGTTACGGCTAACACACAAAACGTTGCTGTTAGATTTGGAAATGAATTTACATACATGTCTCAACAACAATTCTCAGGATATTCAGCAACTTCTATGAAGTTATTATGTCAAATAGTTACAGGTGATACAAGACCATCATCAACAGCTTGGAGAGAAATTGATGTTACAACGGCAATGACCTTATCAAATGGATATATTACTATGGATGGTATTACAGGAACAACGTTTCAAATTACCACTGATAATTATTATCCAACAACAGGGGCTACCTATTATAACTTAGGCCCGATTTTAGACTTACCTGAAAACGGACAGACCAAACAATTGAATTTTGGTGATGAGTTCTACTTTTATGGGAACTTGGAAACTGATATTACTGCAACAATTTATGAGATGAAATATCTTGTCAATCTTGGGCGTAATCAATTCACCAACACGTCAAATCCAACTTGGAGTAAGGGTACAAAATCATATGTTACTGAAATTGGGCTTTACGATTCTAATAAAGACCTTATTGTTATATCTAAGTTACAGTCTCCTGAATTACGTCAAGGTATTCAGCAGTACGTAGTTAAATTAGATTTCTAATTATGGGAAAAAACATTCAGACGGACTCTCCAAAAGTATTAGGATTGGACGTATCCACCAAAACAATCGGTTGGGCTTTATTCGACATTGAATCAAATAATTTATTGGAGTTAACTCATATATCGCCTGTTCCAAACCCAAAGGTTGAGAATAAGATTGAAGAATTAATTTTAAAGAGTAATATCTTTAGAGAGAAACTTAGAGACTATGTTGGTATGGGAATTACCAGTGTCGTTATCGAAGAGCCACTTCTAAACTCAAATAACGTATATACGGTTGGAACCTTAATGAGGTTTAACACTTTAGTATGTAAAGAAGTTTATGAAATATTAGGAGTTGTACCTGAATTCATTTCAACATATAACTCAAGAAAATTTGCCTTCCCACACCTAGTTCAATCAAATGACAAAGGAAAACACGTTTTATTTGGAGGTCTACCAAAAGACATAGATAAAAAAGTTATTATATGGGAATTGGTTGCAAAAAAAGAACCACAAATTATTTGGCAATACACCAAAAACAACACACTCAAGAAAGAAAACTTTGACCAATCTGATGCGTATTGCGCAGCACTTGGTTATATGAAGATGAAAGAAATTTGGTAAATCCAAACCTTTTCACTATCTTTGTGGTATGCCACGATATACCATAGACGACACCGAATCCAAAGCTATTAAGAAATCACTTCTTAAATGGGGAGAAATTCCTGTTAGAAATCAAGGTCTTATAGGTACTATCATAATTAAAAATTATCGTAAGTATCAATATAGGAGTGAGGTTGATATTGAATTCAAGGGAGAAATTTTTGTTAGACTATATAACGAAAATAGAAAGTGGTATAGTTCCGACATCATTACTAATGGAAGAGTTAGTGTTTCCAAAGTCAAATTAAATCGATACATCAGAAAAAACTCTTTGAAAGATATTCAAATGAGAATGAGATATTTTGGTGTTAATATAGATGAGTATCAGAATGTCAACAAAATAAAATGGTCTTAATATGATAATAATTGCCTATATATGGATTTTTTTCCTTATGTTCACCTCAGTATTTTTTGTTATGATGATAACGGTTGAAAAAAATATTGATGAAAATTCACGATTTGGTAAATGGTGGAGAAACAACATAATTGGGATAGAACCAAAAGATGACATTACCGAATAATTTACTATCTTTATAATATGTCAGATGAGATAGAAGTATTAGTAGAGTTACTTACAGATGTGTTAGGGAAACCTAAACAACACTACGAGTCCAAAGGTCAAATATCATTTGATTGTCCTGTCTGTGCTGAAGAAAAAGGATTAGACCATGGTGATGGTAAAGGTAACCTTGAGATTAACTACGGTAAACACGTTTATAAGTGTTGGTCTTGTGGTGAAACATACGGAACTCAAGGACCTCTTGGTAAACTATTTGACAAACACGGAACCAAAGCCCAAAAGAAACTATACAACTTAATCAAACCTGAGGAGTTAAAGAAAGAAGACCTTAAACGACCAACATTAAGACTTCCTGAAGGTTATACAACCTTTAAAGATTCAAATGCAAGGTTTATTCCGCACATTGAAGCTATGAGGTATCTTACCTCAAGAGGTATTACCGAAGAAATTATTGAGAAGTATAAGATAGGGTATACCGTATCAGGAGACTTCGCATATAGAATTATTGTCCCATCCTTCAACACTGAAGGTACTTTGAACTATTTTGTTGCAAGGGCGTGGATATCAAACAAAATGAAATACAAGAACCCGACGGTTCCTAAAGATGAGATTATATTCAACGAGGGATTAATTGATTGGGAGAAAGATGTCTATTTGGTTGAAGGAGCGTTTGACGGATTCTTTTTAGAAAACTCTATTGTAATGTTAGGGAAGAAGATGAGTAAGTTATTGTTTGAAAACTTATACAACAGAGCCAATGGGAATGTAATCATCTGTACTGACGGTGATGCATGGAAAGATGGACTAAAACTATACCACGAGTTAAACGGTGGTAGATTATATAACAAAATAAAAATTGTTAAATTACCTGGTGATAAAGACATCTGTGATTTACGAGGACAAATAGATGAGTATTACTATGAAATTAAATAAAGTAGCTGAAGAAATCAGAGAGTTAATTGCTCAAAGACAACAAGAACTTGGACTAACCTTTAAAGAGGAAGACCACATATACACAATGAATGGAAAGAAGGATTACCCTTCAGTTTCCAAAGTATTAAAGAAGTTCTATACGGAGTTTCCAACTGAGGAGGCGGCTTATAATAAGGCAGGTGGAGACCCACAGAGACAACAAGAGTTGATTGAAGAGTGGGCAGCGGCTGGAGATTATTCAACTAATATGGGAAGTCGTGTTCACTTTGTATTAGAGAGTGAACTCATCAAAAGAAATGGGAATTATAAAGAGGTTAGACAACCTGACTTCAACTGTGATTTAACACAGATTATGAAGGGTGATAATATGATTGTTGCGGGTAACAAGTATCTTAAGTTAATGGAGGAAAGAGGAGCGGTTCTATTAGATACGGAGATGGTTCTTGGTGACCCTGAATTGGGATACACAGGACAACCCGATAAGATTTGGTTAATGATGAACAGACTTAATACTGAGTTTGGATTGGTCATCACTGATTGGAAAACTAACAAACCAAAGAACTTTCTCGTAACAAATTATACTAAGAAAATGTTACAACCATTCACCAAATATGATGATACGGCACTTGGTCACTACTATCTTCAATTACCATTATATGGTAAGTTATTAAAGAAGATGTTAAAAGGTACCAAATACGAAGACATCAAATTATTTGGATGTGTTATTTCACATCTTAAAGATGACACTCAATATGATGAATATAAAGTACCTCAAGATATTATTGATATCATAATGGACATGGATATGAAAAAATATTTGTAAAAACGAATATTATTTGTTATCTTTGTTTAGAATTATAAAGAAAAATTAAACACAATATGCAATTAGAAAAACCAAAAATTAATTTAAGAGATTGTCCTACCATCAAATGTGAAAGTTGTGAGGGAATCTACTTCAAAGAAGTTATTTATCTTAAACGTGTTTCTGCTCTTATGACTGGTTCATCTGAAGACACTACAGTACCGTTCCCGATTTACAAATGTGAATCTTGTGGGCACATAAACAAAGGGTTTAATCCTTTTGAAGAAAATGAAAAAACATTAATTAATGATTAATAGACTTGTTCATTTCTCTGATTTACACGTAAGACTATTCAAGGACCATGATTTATATCGTGGAATCCTTGAATCTGCGTTAAAAGAATGGGAAACACTTCAGCCAGATAGAATTGTCTTTACAGGAGACTTGGTTCATTCAAAGAACCAAATGACACCTGAACTTATAGAATTCGTTGCGTGGATTCTAACGGAATGCTCCAAGATTACTAAAACAATAGTAATCATTGGTAATCACGACTTCCTTGAAAACAACAACACCAGACTTGATGCCCTTACTCCAATCATTGATTCGCTTAACAATGAGAACATTGTCTATTTGAAGAATAGAGGGGTATACGAGGACGATAATGTTAATTGGTGTGTATATTCATTAATGGAACATAACATCCCACCAGACATCAACAAATCAAAGAATAAGAACATTGGTTTATTTCACGGACCTATCCAAGGACTTTATACCGATATCGGTTATAAATTCGAGGATGGATTTGATGTGAGTAAGTTTAAAGGTTGTGACCTTGTATTGTGTGGAGATATTCACAAGAGACAAGTGTTTGACATCCCTGGTGGAAAGAAAGCATATATGATTGGTTCAACTATCCAACAAAACTTTGGTGAGAAAGTAACCAAACATGGTTATGGTGTTTATGATATTGCCAAGGACGAGTACGACTTTATTGACCTACCAAACCCTAAACCATTCTTATCATTTTATATTAACTCGATTGATAATTTAGTTGAAGGAACTGAAAAGCTAGTTAATTATTAGTATGGAATTAAAGATTAACTTTTCAAATACGGAACATAAAGATTTGTTGTCTTACTGCAACCTTAATGACTTGCTCATTAGTGAAGTTGTCAAGAAATCCTTTACAACTGGTTTTAATATTGAGAGGTATGGTCTTTTAAATAGCGGAGGAGAGACTATAGAGAAGGAAGTAATCAAAGAAGTCATCAAGTATGTTGAAGTCCCTGTAGTCGAAGAAAAAGAGGTTGTAAGGATTGAATATGTTGAAGTTGAAAAACCTATTGAAGTAATTAAAGAAGTTATAGTTGAAAAGATTGTTGAGGTCATTAAAGAGATACCTATCGACAAGGTAGTTATTAAAGAGGTGATTAAGGAGATTCCTGTTGAGACAGTTGTCACAAAAATAGAATACATTAGTGACAATACTCAGACAAATGAACTGTTGTTAAAAATACAACAGTTGGAAGACAGACTACCTGAAACTGTTGAAGTAATCAAGGAAGTTGAGGTCGAGAAAATCGTGGAGGTAATAAAAGAAGTTGTCGTAGAAAAAGAGACAACTGACAATAGTTGGAAACTAAAACTTGAAGCACTTCAGAACACAGTTCAGAAGTTAAAGCAAGACAACATAGATAAGGATAAAAAAATTAGAGAATACGAAAAAACAATTGAAGACATTCAAAAGTTTAATAATGATAAGAAAGCTTTATTTTTAAAAGGGTCCAACTTGGACGACAAATTATATAGATAAATTAAAACACAAAATATGATAACACAACTATTACTATGGATGGTCATGGCCTACGGGATGACTAACATAATTGTTTACGGAAGTATCTTCAACGGACCAAGAAACTTCATTAACAAAGCGTCAAACACACCGAAATATCCTTTACGTGGATTCTTTATCTTTGTAAGTGATATGATTAAATGTATGATGTGCGCATCAACATGGATTGGATTCTTCTTTGGAATTTTCTTATATTCACCTGTACACCAAATACTTGGAGTTACTCCATGGGCATCATGGTTCTTTGATGGTATGTTAGCGTCAGGTTCAGTATGGGCGATTAACGCAATCATCGAGTGGTACGAATTGAATAGACCTAAACAAGACTAAATAAAAATAAGATGGGAAAGAAAGATAAAGAACACCGCAAAAAAGTTGAGGCAAGAAATCAAAAAATCAATGCGCAAAAAAATGCAATGCAAAAAATATTTGATGAATCTATGAAGAAACAACTTGAAGACTTGAAGAAACAATATGACTCAGCTAAAACAGGTGGACAACAACCAACAGCATAAACATGAAATGGGATTTATTCAATCCACCACCAACGTTTAATTACAAACATATGGCGACAAAGCTAGATACAACTACTTTGGATAATCCGTACATCCAAGTCATTTGGGAGGATACACCAGAGAATTTTACTCAAGAGAGGATTAAGTCGGTAAAACAGTACTTCATGAAGAAGTATGCCTCTTCTAACATCAACGTAATCACAAAGGTGAAGACGACTGATGATACACAACAAACCGTTGATGTTTCTGTGAACATCATGGACAAAAACTACCAAATAGAGTTAATCAAGTCATTACTTGAAGCTAAGGGACAAGACCAATACTTGGACCAAGTTATGAATATTGACCTTGCGGTAGAAAACAGAATGGCGGCCAACGAAGTTGAGGTTACTCCATTCAAAAGATGGTACATCAAAAAGATAGAGTTTAGTAACTTCTTATCTTATGGTGAGAACCAAGTAATCGACTTTGAGAAGTGTAATGGTATTACCGTGGTTGAATCAGACCCACCTAACTTTGGTGGTAAGACTGTATTGACTGTGGACTTACTATTATTCTTGTTCTTTAACACCACTACGAAGACCCAGAAAGCAGAAGAAATCTTTAATAGATTTACAGACATTAACAAGGTTAGTGTTAAGGGTGACATCGTGATTGACGGAGAGGAATATGTTATTGCTCGTCAGATTGAACGAAAGAAATCCAAAGCTGGTGAATGGAATGTTAAGACAGAGCTCGAGTTCTTTAAAAAACTTGCTGATGGACAACTTCAAAACTTCACAGGTGAACAACGTAGAGAGACTGAGGACTTCATGAAAAAATCTATCGGAACGATGGATGACTTCTTGATGACAATCGTTACAACTGCGTCGAACCTTGAGGATTTATTGGAGGCGAAACCAACAGCTCGTGGTCAGGTACTAAGCCGTTTCTTAGGTCTTGAATTCTTGAAGAAGAAGGAAGAGACAGGTAAGGAAATTTACTCTGAGTTCTCAAAGGGTATGATGTCTAATGTGTATAACACGGAGTCTTTGAAACAGGACAACGAGACATCATCCGAAGAGATTACTCGAATGAAGAATGAGATTAAAGACATGACCAAGAAAATTGGTGACGTTGATAATCGACTTCAAAAAGGACAAGAGTATAAGGACAATCTACTCGGGTCTAAATTCACAGACTTGGACAAAGAGTTGATTGTTCTTAATCCTATCAAATTACAATCTGAGATTTCAGACCTTGAAGGTTCAAGTGAAAGAATCAAAGGACAAATCAACGAAATCAAAATTGTTGAACCTAAAGAGTTCTATCACGAAGACAAACATGATAAGATTAAAGATGAACTAAGAAAAACGGGAGATGACCTACTCATTGCCAACAAGGAGGTTATGGACATTAAAACCCTAATTGAAAAGTATGGTGATGGGATTCAATGTGAGCATTGCGGAATCAAATTGATGGAAGCGGCACTCACAAAGAAAAAAATTGATGAGTTAAAGGATTGGGAAAAGAAAGTTAAGACTCTTGAAAAAGAGTATGAAAAACTTGACAAGAAAGAAAAATCCTACACTCAACTTAAGAAAGACTTTGACGAATACGAGAGAAACAAACTTATCAAGGAGAAACACGAGATATCGTTGGAAACCAATGAGTTGAAGTTAACTAATGTCAAAGACAAACTTAAGAGATACGAGGAGGTTCAAGATAAGATTAAGAAGAACAATGAGATTGATGCCCAACTGGTGAAAGCTGGTTTACGTATTGACGAATTGATTGGAGAGAAGAGGGGGTATGAGAAGATTCAAAATACCAATGGAACTCAAATCGAAAACCTTGAAGCTCGTATCGAAAAGAATAATGGATTCATTCTTAGAATTGCCGAGGAGTTTGAACGTGAGAAGATTTATAAAATCTACGTTGACATCTATGGTAAGAACGGAATTTCTAAGATAATTTTGAAGACCATGATGCCATTGATTAACTCTGAACTTCAGAGATTACTTCAGGACTCATGTTACTTTAACTTGGAGATTCGTATCAATGATAAGAACGAGGTTGAATTCATCATGGTTGACAACTCAACAGGTATTGAGAAACTAATGGTTTCAGGTTCAGGTTATGAAAGAACTATCGCAGCGATGGCCTTGAGAGCCGTTCTATCTAAGGTATGTTCCTTACCAAAACCGAATATCATGGTATTCGATGAGGTGTTCGGGAAGATATCTAACGATAACCTTGAAATGGTTGGGGAGTTCTTTACCAAGATGAAAGAATACTTCGAAAAGATATTCGTTATTACTCATAACCCGTTGGTCAATAATTGGTCAAACAACGTGGTTAAGATTACAAAAACCGATAACATTTCAAAAGTCTCACAATAAGTGGGACTTTTTTTTGTGGTTTAATATAAATTGTATATCTTTGTGGTTCACAATTAAAAAATAAACACATAAACAATGTCAAACTTAACATCATCAATCGTAAGAGGATTTGGATTCACACTTGGTAGAAAAGCGGCAACTTCATTAATTGACGGAATCTCAAGTAGTCAGAAAAGTACTTTACCTGAACCTAAACAAATTGTTCCTGAACAAGTAAAACTTAGCGGGGTTCAAAAAATACTTGCATTTATTTTATGGTTACTAATTGGTATTGCTGTGGGTCAAGTGGGCAAATATTTCCATTTAGAAACTGAGTTTAATTTCTTTTTAGTTTTTTGGGTATTAATTGGTTGGATAATTCCTGTGAATATCTTTTCAAAGATTAATGAAAAGAAATATCTTCCTATTATTCAAGCACAAGAAAATGAAATTAGAGAAAAACTTTATGCGGAAATTGATGTTTTAATTGAAAAACTTGCTGGCGGTCCATACCCTGGATGGGCGGCACCAAAGAGTCCGAATGACAGATATGATGGGGATTGGGCAGAAGTAAAATACAAATACCCAACATCACATTTGACAGTAATCAAGGATACTTTTACTAGAATGGTTAATTATATTGATAAAAATGTTGCAGAATATGGTGTTGAAAAGTTTAAAGAAATTACTAGTGGAACAGAACCTACAATAGGTATGACAGAAAAAGAATTTGGAGTGTGGAGAACAGAGTACGATACTCTTTTATGTCCATTTAAAGACATCTTGAGACATCCTTCATATCCAACCAATGTAGAAGAATCTGTTTCTGAGGATATGGTTTATAAGACTTTAGTTTATGGTACCAAAAGAACTGGTGATTATTACAAATTTAAAAACGGAATTCTACAGTCCTACACACAAAGAGATTAATATTCTAACCCTCACCCTCAACGGTGGGGGTTTTTAATTACAAAGATATTTATTGTGAGATGAAAGATTTGATAAGACATATATTGCGTGAACATACAAGGGAGATTGGAGAGGCGGGGAAAGCCAAATGGACTAAAGAAGTGGTAATGAATTTGGCAAAAGATTATACCCAAATGAATCAATTTAAAAAAGAACATACATCAGCATATGCCGCGGCTCAAAGAAATGGATGGATAGAAGACATTAGAAAAATAATGACGCCAGCATACACAAATTGGACTAAAGAACTAGTTCATCAAGAGGCGTTAAAATACCCAACCAGAAGACAGTTTCAAACACATTCAAGAAAGGCTTATCAATCGGCAATAAATAATGGTTGGATTGATGACGTTACTTCTCATATGAAGAATATGCAAAATCTTTGGAACCCTGATGACATTTGGAAAGAGGCGTTAAAATATAATCATGTTAGGGATTTTATTGATGGTTCGTATAATGCGTATCAAGCGGCGATGAGAAGACCTAACTATGAAGAAATCATTTCGCATATGACTCCATTGGGTAATAGATTAAAAAGATTAATTTACGCGTATGAGTTTCCTGACAACACTGTTTATGTAGGACTCACATTTGACCTAAATGAAAGAGACAGACAACATAGAAAAAAAGAAAATTCTCAAGTTTATAAACACATTAAAGAGACAGGATTAGAACCTGATTTTAAACAAATTACAGATGACTTTGTTTCAGCGTTAGATGCCAAAATTATGGAACAACAAACCATTGAAAAATATGCAAATGAGGGATGGAGAATATTAAATGTTGCCAAGGCGGGTGGATTAGGGTCTTCAGTTTTAGACGATTGGACCAAAGAAATGGTTGTAGAGGTGGCAAAAAAATATAATACAAAGACAGAATTTTGTACCAAAGAAAGAAGAGCCTGTGTGTTAGCTAAAAGGAATGGTTGGTATGAAGAGGCAACCAATCATATGGAAACTTTTTCAGAAAATTGGGATTTTGAAAAAATTCACAATGAGGCTTTAAAATATAAAAATAGAAATCAGTTTAAAAAAAATTCTCCTAAAGCGTATAGAGCTGCGTTATTAAGAAATATCATGGACGATGTAACATCTCATATGGGTCAACCTAAAATCTTTGGTCCTCATAATATTATCTGGAGTAATAAATCTAATGCGGAAGAGGAAATCACAAAATACAAAACTGTTTATGATTTAAGAACACAAAATCCAGGATTATATCAGGCAATTCATAAAAATGGTTGGCAAGATTTACTTCTAAATTTAGAATCTAAAATTATAAATTGGACTCCCGATAAAATTTTTGATGAGGCTAGAAAATATAACAGAGTCATAGAGTTCAGAGATGGGTCACCAAAAGCCTACGGGGCGGCTAAAAGATTAAATTTGATTCCTGATATTAGAAACATATATGGACAAAAAGAAAGACTATCACCAAAAAAATAATATATTAAACCCCACCCATAAAGTGGGGTTTTATTTTGTAGTTATAAATAATTTACATACCTTTGTCGTATGCAAACATTCTTACCATACTCTGACATTACAGAATCATTAAGGGTTCTTGACAACAAACGTTTAGGTAAACAACGTGTTGAGACCTTTCAAATTATAAATGCAATCACTGGCAGACCAAAGTTGGATGGTACCCCCTACAAAGGGTGGTTAAACCATCCATGTTCTGTTATGTGGAGACAACACGTACCCTTACTCAAGATGTACTTGAATGCAAGTATTGACGAGTGGGTACGTCGTGGGTTTAAGAACACCATGACTAAGGAAGTGATTGATGAATCTGTAACCTACCCTGATTGGTGGGGTAATCAAAAGTTTCATGACTCACACAAGTCTAACCTATTGAAGAAAGACTTTGATTTTTATTCTCAATATAGGTGGACTGCGGAACCAACCAACCCATATGTTTGGTTAGATAAAGACGGTAAGTGGTATGAACAACATTCGGGAGAGAAAGGAAAAATATATTTTAATTAATATTTGGTAGTAAACATTAATTTTAATACCTTAGCAATTCATCATTAAAAATAAATAAAAATGTCAAGCTCTAATAGATTATCCGAAACACTTCAAGGTAATATCAAAAATAGTGAATCACAACTGCAAGACGTTAAAATGAAAGATGTTATTGTTGCGGTAATGGTTATTTTACAACAAAAATATCCTAATCTAAAATTTGGTTTTGAAAAAAAGAAGATGTTGAGGACAATCGAAAAAATGGTTAATGGTGAAAATTATACCACTTCAGATAAATCTTTTATTACACCTGATGGAGGGTTTTTATGGGTTAAAATCAGTGGTGTTAAATATTATATTCTTGTTTCTGAACAAAAAAGACAAGGAACAAATGATAAAAGAATTCAAGAAGGAAAATTACCTCAAGCGTGTGGCAATGCGGTTGAAAGATTTCCAAAAAATAAAAAACTTTTTGACATTATTTTTATGAATGAAGAAATAAATCCAACAGTTGCGTTTTTTCAAGGTTGCGACTTTTGTGATAAAGAAACTACTATAGGTGATAGAGTAAGAAGTTTTATGGACTTCCAACCTCAAAATCAAATTAATTTGAAATGGAAAAAATTAAATGATAAGTTATGTACAGGAGGTTCATATTTTATGAGAGGTCATTCTATGAATGAAAAACCAGGCACAAGTGATTGGACTTATGATGAAATGTTGACTATATTAGTAGATGTGGCAACACAATCAATTGAACACTATTTATCAAAGTATGGAAAATGAAAAATATCTTAAAGAACAACTAATAACTTATATTGGTAATAAAAGGTCTCTACTGTCTTTTATAAATGAATCAGTAATTGACATTAAACAAAAATTAGGTAAAGATAAAATAGTGACTTTTGATGGATTTGCTGGTTCAGGAGTAGTATCCAGATTTCTTAAACAACATTCATCTAAAGTGTATGCGAATGACCTTGAAAAGTATTCCTATGCAATCACAAAATCATTTCTTACAAATGTATCTGATGTTGATTTTGAATATGTTAATAGTTTTATCGAACATTTAAATACAATCAAAACTAAAAGTAATGGTGTTGGTATCATTGAAAAATTATACGCACCTAAGGATACTAAAAACATATTACATGGAGAAAGATGTTTCTATAGTAATGAAAATGCGAAAATCATTGATAGAGTAAGACAAGAGATTGAATCTGAAGTTACTGATGAAAAATATAAAAACATTTTTTTATCAATACTATTACATAAAGCATCGGTACATACTAATACATCGGGTGTTTTTAAGGGATTTTATAAATCATCAATGACAGACATTGGAAAATTTGGTGGTGATGGTGAAAATGCTTTAGTTAGAATCTTAGGTGAAATAACAATGGAACCTATTGTATTAAGTAATTACGAATGTGAGTATGAAGTTTTTAATGGGGATACAAATGAAGTTGTTAAAAAAATGGAAGAAGTGGACCTGGTATATTACGACCCTCCATATAATCAACATCCGTATGGTTCAAACTATCACATATTGAATACGATATATGAGTATGTTGAACCTGAAAAAATATCTAAAGTATCTGGTATCAGAGAAGATTGGAATAAGTCGGCATACAATAAAAAAATTCAAGCGGAAACAGCTATGGATTCTTTAATTAAAGAAACCAAATCAAAATATATTATGGTTTCATATAATAATGAGGGAATAATATCATCTGAAAAAATGATGGAAATACTTAAAAAATATGGTGAAGTAGAACTTAAAAGAAAAGAATATAATACGTTCAAAGGAAGTAGAAACTTAAAAGATAGGAAAAACAAAGTCGAAGAACAGATTTATATTTTAAAGAAAAATTAATAAATTAACCCCACCCAAAAAGTGGGGTTTTATTTTGTTATTAACTTAATAATTTGTACATTTGTCGAAACTATTATAATTTATATGGAAAACTACTTATTAACAGTACTCGGAACGTTTGATGAATCTATACGTAAAGAAATTGCTTTGTCTGTAACGCCAATCGTCGATTCACCAAATTTAAAGTTTCAATATGCCACTGGTGTATTAATTTTTCACTTCACCTCTGAGGTAAACAAAGAAGATATCTTTGAATATATTAAAGGAGTTCTTTATGGGATATCAGATTCTTTCTTTTTAAATGCCGTAACTGACAATGTGTCTGTATGTCTTAACAATGATATCTATGGTCATTTATTTGACTTGGATAGTCCTGGTGATGACGTGAACATGAAATTTGACATGAATCGTATTAAGAATAACTTGGATTTTATGGAGTCAGAAGATGATGATAATTTTGTGGCATTACTTTTGGACGAATATAAAGAAAGAAATTTATTTAGAAAACCTTCTCTTGACCAACTCTTGGATAAAGTTTTGTCTAATGGTGTGGATTCATTGAGCCGATATGAAAAAGACATACTAGAAAAATACAGCAAATAATATATGAAAGAAAAATCATCCATCCCTATCAATCAAGAAGAGATTAGTAGTTACTTAAAGGACATTCGTAAAATTAAAGTAATTACTCCTGAAAGAGAACGAGAGTTAGCTGAAAGAATGCTATCTGGTTTTATAACAGAAGAAGAAACAAAAGAAATTCAAAAAGAACTTTTGGAAGGTAATTTACGTTTTGTGATTACCGTAAGTAAGCAATATCAAAACCAAGGGTTGGACCTACCTGATTTAATTGCGGAAGGTAACCTTGGATTGATGAAAGCAATCGAGCACTTCGATTGGTCTAAACAATTAAGATTTATCTCTTATGCCGTTTGGTGGGTTCGCCAATCTATCTTACAATCATTGAATGAGAATGCAAGAACCATCCGTCTACCAGTAAACGTGGTTCAAGAATTGCATAAGGCAAAGAAAGAATTGGATAAGGCTGGAGTTGAATTGCCTGAAAAATTCATAAACTTACCTTATACGGTAAACTTGGATAGTCCATTGAACGAGGAGGGAGATACGTTATTGGATGTATTGAATAATCCTAACGCTGATTTGGCAGATGCCAATCTATCTACGGAACAGACATTAAAAGAGAAGTTATTATCAATGTTGGACGTTTTGGACGAGAGAGAAAAAATAATTATTCAAGATTATTTTGGGTTGTCTGGTTCAACAAGAACCTTGGAAGATATAGGCAATGACTTCGATTTAACCAAAGAAAGGGTTCGACAGATTAAGGAAAAAGCTCTTCGAAAATTAAGAAATGAAACAGCTATTCTTTTCGAATATCTATAAATTGATATAAAGGGTGTATTTATTTAGTACACCTTTTATATTTTAAGGGGTATATTAAAAACAAAAATTATGAAAAAATTTATTGAAAATAACTTTGTGGTAATCGTATTGGTGATTGCCTTATTAACTTTCTTTAAAAGTTGCGGAGACTCACGAGATTTGAGTGCAATTAAAAAAGAGATTAAATCTATTAAAGATTCAACTTACACAAAACAAGAGTTGGATGCTCAATTAAAGATTTCAGGACTTGAAGCTGAAAAAAGAATGATTCAAGCAACTGATAGAAAACTTCTTGACGTTAGAAGACAAACTGAAATCGAAGATGAGATAAAAAGATTAAATACAAAAAAATAATGAATTGGTTTCAAAAGAACTTTAAAACGATAATCTACATTTCGTTCTTGGTCCCAATCTTGACCGTGGCGTTTGTATCGATATCGCACGTAACTAAATGGTATGGTTTATCCAATCCATTCAGTTGGGCAATTTATTTGTCTGTAGGTATTGAGATTGCTGCGTTATCTGCATTGGCTGCGATATCTGCTCAGATGGGTAAAAAAGTATATTTCCCATTTGGTATTGTTACCCTTATTCAATTTATTGGTAACATATTTTTTGCATATCAATATATTGATATTAATAGTGAATCATTCAAAGACTGGGTTGAATTAGTTGACCCCTTGGTTAGTTTCATTGGCGTTGGAGACATATCAGGTCATAAAAGATTCTTAGCGTTATTCGCTGGTGGTATGTTACCATTAATCTCTCTTTCATTCTTACACATGTTAGTTAAGTTTGAAGAAGAAGATAAAAAGAAACAATATGAATTACCTAAGACAGAAGAAATTGATATTGACGCATTAAGTATTGAAGCTGGTAAACAAGAAGCTTTGATTGAGAATGAAAAATACAATCCAACTGAAGAAGATTTACAAAGACTTGAAGAAGAGTTGGTTAAATTAAATGAACAGAAATTTGGTACACTTGAAGAACCAACACCTTCAGAAGAACAAATAAATGAACCTGAAAAAAAGGTCTTGAATTATTTAAGAAGAGATGCTTAATATCCAAAAATATGGAAATTTTAAACCAACGGGTAAGCAGAAAAAAAAGAAACAAATAATCCTATGTCATACATCAAGGGAGGTCGAGGAATACTTGGCCTCCCTTAAATTTAGGTATAACGGGAAGTTTGATAGGATACCCAATTATGTTATTACCAAAGACGGTAAGATTCTACAATTACTATCTGACATATCACACACCAATTATTTCAACAACGAAAATATAAATCGTAACTCAATTATTATATGCTTGGAGAATTTAGGATGGTTGGAAAAGAAACCACTAACCAACTCTTATATTAACTGGAAAGGAAGTATTTATAATAAACAGGTGTACGAAAAAAAATGGAGAGACTACTTTTTTTGGGAACCTTATACGACTTCTCAGATTGAATCAACTGCGGATTTGTGTAACCAATTAAACAAAACTCTTCGAATAGATAATAGATGTATAGGACATAATACCAAAGTAGCTGGTATTGAGAACTTTGAAGGAATAGTTACCAAGAGTAACTTTGATTCAGATTTTACTGACCTAAGCCCATCGTTTAACTTCGAAACCTTTAGAAAACTATTAAAAAATGAGCAATTTGCATAACGAGAGATACGACGAAATTAAATCTCTATTGAAGAAGTCTAAGTTCTTATTTGAACAGAGCACACAAATAAACGTAGCCAGTGATGTTGAGAGTAGAATTGCTCAAGATGCTGAGTACGAAACTGCCAAGACAGAAGTTGAAGACGGTGAAAAACCAGTTCAACAAGATAAGGTACAGAAATATAGAATATCTGGTGGTATCTTAGCTTTACACGGAAAAGACAGAAGTAATTTAGATATCACAACTGATGATAAAATTGCCTTCCAAGAAACTATGGACGAATTCGTAACTGAAGTATCAGACTTAGCTGACTTCAATACTCTGAATGTCTATGCAAACAATGTTGAGTGGTCAGGAAAACTTATTGACGGAGACTTGGACTTTATATTCACAATCGGAGAAGACAGTGGAATATATATCAACGGTCAAATGATTAAAGTTGATGATGAGTTCCTTGACTTAATAAACAAACTAAAAAAGTACTACCAGAAGTTTAAATCTAAATGGGGTAAGGTACTTGCTAATAGAAAGAAAACTAAAGAATCACCTGAATAACATGACACAAATTATTTTAAATTTCATTAAAGGAAATTACAAAACAATTCTTAAAGGACTTGTAGGTTTATTCATCCTATATTGGGTGATATATGTGTTAACACCAACAATGCAAATGTCGGTACAAGAGAAACAAAAAATCGATTCTCTTAACATTATAATTAAAGAAATCTATAATGACCAACAAAAATTAGATAGTAATATCGTAGCATACAATAAAAAAATTGACGAAGTTGATAATCATATCGACAAAATAAAAGGTCAAAAAACAATAATAAAAGAAATTTATCATGAAGAAATTAATCGTGTTGATAGCTATACTGACAACGACATTGACAGCTTTTTCGCAGACAGATACAAGTAAGGAACCAGTTAAATCTTTTCCAATATCAACTGTAAGAAAAATCATTAAGGATTTAAAAAGTGGTGATGAGGCCAAGGCTCAACTTAAATTGAGTGATTCTTTATTAGTTGTAACCGAAGGTAAGGTTGTATTAAAAGACAGCGTTATCAATACAATGAAGATAAAAGAAGTTAACTATGTTAATATCATAGGTGCTCAAAATGACAAGTATAACGTGTTAGAAGGTTATACTAAAAAAGTGGAGTTGAACTTAAAAAAAGAAAAAGTAAAAGGTAAGTTCAAATCAATATTAGGAACAGGGGTGATAGCTGTATTAACATTTTTCTTAATAACTAAATAATGGCACTAACAAGTTCAGAAATTAAAGAGATAGAAGTAATGATGCGTAAAGAGATTAAAAACTTTATGGAGAATAGTACTATCAAACAATTTGAAGACAAACTTATTGAAAGAATTGGTAAAGAAATCAAAAGAGGTAAATTAGAAGGTGATGTTAAAGATATCACATTAAGAATGTTCAGAGAGTTCTATCAATTCATGTGGATGAATAGAAGTTATTGGGAACCAAGACTTAAAAACGCATAATAATGGCAGAATCATCAGGAAATTTATACAAGAAAAGTTTAGATAAGGCATTTAGTCAAGTTGGATTAAATCCAGGAACTATGATAGACCATGCAAAATATTCACAAGGTATGAAAGAAGACAAGTCTGAGGACACACCAATGATTAAAAGAAGTATTAATAAATTCCTTCACGCTAAGAAAAAAGAAACTAAAGAACAAGACGAGGTTACTGAAAAGTGGAGTGAAAAATATAAAAAATCTATAAACTGTTCTAACCCAAAAGGTTTTAGTCAGAAAGCTCATTGCCAAGGACGTAAGAAGAAAGAAACAAAAGAGGCAACAGGGTCAGGTTCATCAGGAGCATATTCAGGACCAGTATTTGGTGGAGACGATGCGTTTTGGGAAAGAAGTAGAAGTGAGAATCCTAAATTAAAAGAGAGTGAAGTTGAAAAGGTTGAAGCTAAAGAAGCGACAACATCTGGTTCAGTCGGTGGTTATGAATCACCTTCAATGTGGGCAAAGTCAACCAAGAAGAAAGATTGGGGACCAAGTAGAAAGACTCAAATACCTGGTGGTGGATTTGTTAAGATTAAAAAGAAATGTACCAAGTTCCCATACTGTAATCAAGGAGATATTAATAACATAAAAATTAGTAAAAACGAATCGGTTAAAGAAGCCATTAAAAATGTCTCAAGAAAAACTGGACTTAGTGAAAACGTTATTAAGACTATTTTGGAACACGAATACGAAAAAATAAACAAAAGACAGAAATAAAGATATTTATAAGAAAACAATTAATGATGAATAATTTTAACAAAAATATAGACAAACTTGTCTCAAGAATCTTAAACGAAGAGATTGAGGGGAAAGTTAAGGAATTATCAAAAAAAATCAATGAAGGTGAGTGGACTGAAGTTGAAATGGATGAAGAACTTAAAGGGGGCCAAAAAAATATTGCTAAACAAGCTGAGCCTAAAGATAAAATTACTTCAGCAGATTTTAAGAAATTAAGAGATGCTAAAAAACATAAAGAAGAAGTTGAAGAATGGTTCTTTTATGATAAAGAAGAAGATGAATCAACTCCTGGTGACTATGAAGGCGATGAAGAAGAGGAAGAAGAAGCTGAAGAATTATCGTCTCAAGAACCAACGTATGTTGGTAAAGGGTTAGGTAAGAATAGTTGGGACGTTAGTCGTAAACCAAAAATGATGGGTTCATTTGATGATGAACACGGATGGTATGACGATATTGACAGACAAAGTCATCCTGATGCTTTTGACGATTATGATGAGGAAGAATTTCCTGATTTTGAATCATTGATGTCAAAACACGGTAAAAACCAATCATGGTTTGCACCAAAAGGTGGAGAAAGATTCTTTAAACAATACCAAGATAAATTTGGTGGTAAACCATTCAGAGTTAGAACTCCAAGGGATATGGGTGAACAAGAAACTGAAGAAGGAAATGCTTTCTCAGGGGCTTTAGCTGACGCTAAAAAAGATGGTAAAGATTCTTTTGAAGTTGATGGTAAAAAATATCAAGTTAAAGAAAATAAAAATTCATTAAGATTAACAGAAGATGAATTAATCGATATGATTGAAAAAATTGTACTTGAACAAAAAGTTAAAGACAAGGCAGAAACTTCAAACATTACAAAGAAAGACGCTGAAGGTCTTAAAAAGACTAATAAGGTTTTAGAATTAGATAAGAAAGAGAATGACGATTACGCAAAAGAAGTAGTTACAAAAATGAAAGATTACATGAAGGATATGTTCATGGGTGGTAAAGGATACGATGAAAACCCTGACGATTTCCCTCAAAGTAATTACGATATGGAAAAAGAACACAACGAAATGAAATATCATCCATCTGACGCAGTTGAAGAATACATTGAGGCGTTTGCTTACCCTGGTATGACAAACTTAGTGTATGACGAAATCAAACCTGATGATGAGATGATTACAAAACAAATCAAAGGTGACGCTAAAAACGGTAATGCGGTTACAGGTAAAGATGGTAAAGCTTTAGGAAACGTTTCAAAAAGAAGTGAAAAAGTTGGAGATAGATTTAAGAAAAATTTTGACGACAACTTATATGGAGCGGAACAAATGGAAGTTTCTTACAATAGACAACCACAACCAGTTGATGTTGCAGGAAGTAAAAAACAAGCGGGTTCTTTAAAAAGTATTAGAAGTACATCAGCGGCAAAGGCTAATAAAATTATGAGTCAATTAGAATCTACTGAAGATAAGAAAATAAAAATCGTATCTGAAGAGATGAATAAGATGAAAAATCTAATTTCTTACGACAGAAAAACTCAATAAAAATTCACATTTAATATCATTTTATTATATTCTCCATAGATGAACTCTATGGAGAATTTTTTTAATTGGATATCCAAACCAATACCTGACGACGAATTAATAATTTGGCTTAATATTCATAATATGAATTATGAAAAAATCGAATTGTATGGTGACATATTCAAATCTTTGAACCATGTCATTATTGATACGTATATGGGTAATATTGATGAAAATACTGAAACTAAAATATCTTTAACTCAAGAAGATAAAGATTCTCATTTTATTTGGTGTTGGAATAAAGTTGTAGAAGACTTCCGAAAAGAAAATATTAAGATTAAGGAATCTGGAGACCATAAAGAATACCTCAAATCATTTTTTATGGATACATTCTATAATCATCCTGATAAAAAGATTAAAGAGGCTATTCCAAAATTCTTAGGGGAAGTTTTCGATTTAAATAAACCATTCAGCAAATCAGATTTAGATATATTAACCGAACTTTATAAGTTATTAGAAAAGAGTATAGTTTAAAAAAATCCCTTATTCTATTTACACCAGAGGGATAAAAGTTAATATTCTAAAATAAACAATAAACTAAATTATAATTTAAAAATGGAAACATTAGAACAAATTAAAGTATTAACTGAATTACTTTCAGTGGACACAACAAAATTCTTTAACGGAAACAAAAGTGCTGGTACCAGAGCTAGAAAATCTGCACAAGAGTTGAAAGCATTACTTCAACAATTAAGAGGCGAAGTTTTAGAGCACAACAAGACAGAAAAGAATGCATAATATTGATACAATATATTTTTTTATATTTGTTTTTACAATATTAGTGTCATTGAAAAATGTCACAAAGTTTATAGGCGCCCTGTTACAAAAAGAACCAAAACCTTTGGTCTATAGTAACAGGGAGCTTATTTTCCTCGGACTATCAATAAGTTACATAATCACATATCTATATACAAAATGAGTTTTTATAAAGAATTAGCACCGTTCGTAGAATACATCCACTCAATAAGAAAACTAAAAACTTATTTGAGTTTTGATATGGTTTTTCCAACAAAATGGGCAATACCTAAGAGTTTAATTGAGGAAGGTCAAATAGTTGGATTTGAAGCCGAAGACCAAAATTTTAAAGGGATTTCATTTGTGGCTCCGATTGCCGATAAAGAGATTTCAAATACTTTAATTAAAATTGCCAAGATTATTAAATTAAATAAAGAAAAAGAATTTAAAGAGAAATTATTTAAGCAAACAGTTGAGCAACTAAAACAAACATTTGAAAAAACTGATTTAGATAAACTTCAAAATTTATATTTTGACTTCGATGAGGGAGACACAACTTTAGACATTGAAGAAGAAGAACCAAATTTAGAACTACATGAGCAACACGAACCCGTTACAGAGAGCCATGAGGATGGTAGAGAGTGAGGAAAGAAAAGACTCTCAGCAAGTTGAGAAAATTAAACAATCTTATATTAAGGAAATTAAAAAGATTAAAAAAGAAGAAATGTTTCCTGTACCAAAAAAAATAAGTTTATGGAAGAGAATAAAAATACTACTTTTGGGGAGTTAGAAAAATTAGCATTGATTGCCGAATCGGTCCAAACAATTTTTAGTGGTAAGGCAACCATTGTATTCGAATTACCTAAAGGTGAATATACCAGTGTTATTAATCACTTCAGAGAAGTGGATAGACACCACAAACAATTTTCAATTGATATTTCAGGAACTGATTTCCATTTTATTTTGACTGAGGCAGAGAAGTAAATTTTCTATACAAAACTTTTTTATCAAAGCCATTTGCTTCCAAAATTCCATATAAATATTTTCGTTGAGCTGAGGAGTAATCTTTTACAAAAAGACAATCTCCTCTTTTTGTTTTAAAGAAGTATGAAGAAAGACAATCAACAAATCTTGAAGATTCTTTTTCTGATTTGAGTGTGAATAGATAAAACTTTTCCTCTTGCTGAATAACAATCTTATTATTTAATACAGATATCATTTTCATACCATCACCTTTCATATATTTTTTCATAAGTTCTTGAGTGGTTATCTTCTTACCCTCCTTAATATCATAAATAAGTTCCTCTTTTTTGTATGGGGCAATTTGGAATAGAGTCATTCCATCTTCGTTTAATTTAACTTTAATACTCCTACCGAACTCATCAGTCATATACACTGGGAGAAGTTGTTTACCGCTCATCTCAACAAGACCAATTTCATATTTACATTCTTTAGCTGATTCAACTTCAACATCAAAAATCACATCCTGACATTCTGCCAATAGTTTGTCATAAAACAATTTAGCTTTATTGAAAGTAATGAACTTGTTTATTATTTTTTTCTTTGTCTTATTTTTGAACAAGACTACAAGATAGTTCTCCATATATGAAAGATTACTATAAAATTTTAGAAGTTGAAGAGAAAGCGTCCGCAGATGAGATTAAAAAATCATACAGAGCACTCTCAAAGAAATATCACCCCGATGTAAATCCTGACGGTGCCGAACAATTTAAGGGAATCGCTGAGGCGTACGATGTATTAAGTAATCCAGACAAGAAAGCCAAATACGATAGCTCAAAATCAAATCCAAACCCATTCGAAGGAACTCCTTATGAGGATATGTTCTCACAAATGTTTAAGAATGGAGGTTCTCCATTCAGGCAACAAAGAAGAAAAAACGCTCCTGATAAGATAGTAAAGGTAGTTATTACTCCTGTTGAATCGTACTTGGGTACAGAAAAAGACATTCATTACATTAAGGAAAACCATTGTAACATTTGTAGTGGAACAGGTGGGGAACAACAACAATGTACAACATGTAGGGGTCAAGGGTTTGAAGTGAAAACATATGGTACTGGATTCATGACACAACAGATTAGGACTAATTGTAATACCTGTGGAGGTAAAGGGTACACGTTGGTACACAAGTGTTATAACTGTGGAGGAAATGGTACCAAGTCTGTTGCAAACTCTATTAAAATAAAATTACCTGTAGGTATTGATTCAGGTCAGTATTTAAAACTTGAAAACGCTGGTGATTTTAAACACGGAGATTATGGGGACTTGGTTATTCAAATCGAAGTTATGAGTAAAGACGGGTTTGAAAAACTGAATAATGATTTGATTTATAACCTATATCTTAACTTAGAAGAAGTACAAAAAGATAAATTCTTAATACCTCATCCAGATGGTACTTTGAGTATGGACTCACCACGATTATTTGACACCTCAAGACCTTTAAGACTTAAGGGTAAGGGTTATAATGGTGGGGATATGTATGTTAAGTTAAACGTTAAGTTTGAAAAACTTATTTAGTAATAGCGTCAACAAAATCATGAACTAAGGCGATTGTACCGTAGATTGCTGCAAATAATAAGTAAGCTCCAAAAATTATAGTTGCGTATTGACCCTTAGATGTTGGCTTCTGATTACATTTTTTACATTCTGACATAATAGTTGTGTTAAGTTAATAAATAATACGAAATTAGTATTCCATAGTCAATCTTATAAAACTTAATAGAAGTGATTGCTTTTTTAGTTTTTATTTATTATATTTGTAAAAAAGAAAATTATGGCATTATCATACATAGGGGGTAAATCTAAAATTGGTAAATGGATTGTACCGTTCTACCCTAACGACATGGAGACATACGTTGAACCATTCTCAGGAATGTTTTGGTGTTTCTTCAATACAAACTTAAATCAGTTCCCAAACTTAAAGAGAGTCGTTTATAACGACTTTAATCCATTAAACTATAACTTGTTCCAATGTTTACAGAACCCATCTCAATTGTTAAATGAGGTCAATGCAATACCTTGTCAACAACAAGGAGTTGATGTTACACCTGCAATATATAAAGAACAATTTATTAGGTTCCAAGCTGAAATTTTTGCTCCAGGTTTTATTGTACAACCTTATGATTATGTTATTGCTGCCAAATATGCTTATGTGTTGTCGCAGGTATTCTCAGGGTCTAAACCTGAGACAAGTTCATTTATTGATTTGAAAGGTAAGTACAAGTCAAAGTATCTGACGTTTAGAGATAAATTAAGTAAACCTGATTGGGTTGAACATTTCTTAAGAATTAGTCATGTGGAAAACTTGGACTTCCAAGAGGTCATTCAAAAATATGATTCACCATCGACTTATATCTATTTGGACCCTCCATATTGGAAGACAGAAAACTACTATAATAACCATGATTTTGATAGAGAAGACCACGAAAGACTTGCAAACGTATTAAATAACGTGCAAGGTAAATTTAGTTTATCGTATTATGATTTTGAGTTATTACATCAATGGTACCCTGAAAATACATTCAGATGGGAGAAAAAAGAGTTTGCTAAGGCTGCTGCTGCAAAAAAAGGTGTAAAACAAAATATGGGTGAAGAGCTACTTATATTGAATTATTAGTTATTTTTGCATTCCCAACATATTTATTAATAAATAAAAATCAGATGAAATTTACGTCGTTATTAAAAAACATCATTGCCGAACAATCAAGATTTGAAGTGTTGTTTAATGCTTTGACAAAACCAGGTGAGGATAAGAGTGGTGCTAAGACAAAACCTAAGCTAAGCAAGAATGAATTTATTGAATTAGTTAAGGCAGACCCAACTACAAAATTGAATAACATTGATATTGATACGGCGAATTCTGAGCAATTAGCTAAGGTAAAGGCGGGAGCGTATGTTCAATGGTTAATTAAGAATTATTTAAATCCTAAGACTGAAAGACAGTATGGTGATAATGGTTACGAAAAAGAGGTTAAGCAGGTTAAAGAGACCTTTATGGAAGACCTTTATAAAGTTACTGATGACCTTAAAAAGTTTGAAAGGTTTAAAGGAAGATTACCTCAAGAATTAAGAGATATTAATAAGATTACACCTGACCAATTATATGATGCGGTTAAAGATTTTGATTTAACATTGGCATCTACAACTAAAGCTGAAAGAAAATCTGCTGAGGTTCACCCTGGAGCTAAATTGGTTTATGATGGTGATAATTGGAGAGTTATTGAGATTAAAGATAAAGGTGTCGTTGGTAAAGAGGCGGCTTGTTTCTATGGTGGTAATAACCAAGAGACAAGATGGTGTACATCTGCACCTGGTGCTTCATGGTTTGATAGATATATAAAGGATGGTCCTTTATATGTGATATTCAATCCAAACGATACAGACCTTGCTCCATCAACAGGATTACCTAAAACTCGTTATCAATTCCATTTCCCATCAAACCAATTTATGGATAAGGATGACCGTCAACAAGATTTGGTTCAATTACTTAACGGACCAATGGCAGAATTAAAATCATTCTTTAAACCTGAGTTTGCAAAAGGTCTTACCGTGGGTGGTGAGAAGTTGGTTATTGATAGTTTCAGTCATGGAGCAATTGGTAAGTTCATCGCTCTTTATGGTTTAGATGATTTAATTGGAAGTTTACCTGAATCACTAAAAGAATTTCAAATTCAAAACAGGGGTAATGACAACAAAAGCGTTACTATTACTATTCCTGAAGAGATTGGAAGATTTAAAGATTTGAATATGATTCTATTGGATAACTGTATTACATCTATCCCTGAATCAATCTGTACACTACCTAAATTGAGATTCTTAGCGTTGATTAACAACCCTGGATTAAGAACAATTCCTGATTGTATTGCGGATTTACCTAATTTATATTTCTTGAACTTGAAAGGTTCTACCAATGTTGAGGTACCTGAAGCGATTAAGGCTAAAGGAACTGATATGGGTGGAGGTATGTGGGACCTTCAAGACTAATTGTTTAACAACTAACTAACTATACTATGAGTGTTGATGTTGAGATATACATGAATAACATCGTTAAATTCTTTAGAGAAAATCCTAACGACCTCCTTAACTTGATTCCAAAGACCAAGGAGGAAGAGTTCTATTCTAAGCTACGTGAAGCTGCTTTTCAAAACTACGAAAATGGAGAAGAGGTTAATTTAACTCGAGAACAAATTATTGAGATTTGTGCTAATATTCATGGTAAGACTAAGAAGGTTGTAAAAGAGAAAAAAGAACCTACAAAATCTTTAACGGTAGATGAAATTTTAAATCATCCAAAATATAAAGAACTCTCATTAGAGCATTTAATAGTCTCCACAAAATTTGGAAAATATTCTTTAAATTAATTAGGTTAATAATTTTATTGGGCGTATATTTGTATTCTAAACCAATCAGATATATGTTGTCAATCGAAACCCTACATGAAGTTGCCCCATCAGTATTCGCAACTAGTCCATCTCCGAAAATGTCGGACAAGTACACATTCGTTCCTACCATCGAAGTTATTGAAAACTTTGATAGAGAAGGTTGGAAAGTCTATTCAGCCTCGCAAGTTGGTAAAGGTCAATTTGCTCAGCACGAGTTGCGTCTTCGTAATGGTGGTTTACCACAAGTTGGTGATTCATTAATCGAGGCGGTAATTAGAAACTCGCACAATGGATTAAGTTCATTCTCTGTGAGCTCAGGTCTTCACCGTTTGGTATGTTCTAACGGACTTACTGTACCTACCTCAGTTTCCGATTCAATTGCTGTGAAACACATGAAAATTGATATGGGGGCTGTAAGACAAATCACAGACCAATTCGCAGAGAGATTACCGATTGTACAGAGAGCCGTGGGCAAAATGGAATCAAGTTTTATGAGCGATGCTCAGTTGGTTGATTTCGTCAACAAGTCAGCAATGATTCGTTGGGACAAAGGTTCAATCCCTGTTATTAAAATGGAGGACTTCTTACGTCCTGAAAGAGATGGGGATGTTGGCAACAGTGTATGGAAGGTATTCAATGTAATTCAAGAAAAGTTTGTTCGAGGTGGATTGAAGTATCAATCTAAAAAAGGTAGAACGACTTCAATGAAAGAGTTGAAAAATTTCTACAACATCAACAAAGTTAATACTACACTTTGGGAGTTGGCAGAAACGTATTGTTAATCAAGATGGGGGGCTTTGTTCCCCATTTTATTTTTCCTATATTTGTATCATGAAGGTTGAGTTATTCAAGCAAAATTTCGAGAAGTATAAGTGTGTCTTTAATAAGACATCTACGCCAATTCAAAATAAGGACTTTATTTATCCTGTTACTGATGAGGTGTTTGGTGAGTTAATGAACATCAGTACGGCATCAAAGAAGCATCCATTATTCATTGTAGAAAAAGTTACTACGGATGAGGAGTCTTATAGGGAGAATTATAATAATCTTATGTGTACGGTAACTAAGTCTTATGTGATGGTTGTTGTTGAAAGGACAGAGGATAAAATATCCATCAAAGTATTCAGAGGTAGTAGGAATAGACAAGCGGGTAATACGTGGTTTAAAGTGTCTCGAAACGTTGATTACATCACCGTAAATAAAAAGACTGGAGATGTTTATCATGGTTACATACATGACTATCAAAAGAAAAGAAAATGTGCTAAAAAAATTAGACGTAATTTCTTTTTTGCTGAACCAATAAACACAATTAAAAGTCTTATTAAAAATTCTTTATCTGACTCTGATGTAAACACATATGAAATTGCCATTCGCGCGGTTTCTACATTCATGTTTGAAATAGATGAGAGAGATGGGTTTGAAAATCTAGATTTCAACAAAAGATTATTTAGATTTTATTTGAATAAAAGACAGGTAAAATATCCAAATAATTTTTATGTGTATGCACAAATTTTAGTTGGACCTGAGATAAGAAAAATATTAAAGAAGAACGATAATAAGTTGGTGGAGTCTTATATGATTAAGGAAGGACTATCAGGTAAGAAGTTAAAGAAGGCTTTACATAATTGTGAGACATTAAACATTGAATTATATAAACACGCAAGAAAAATATTTGGAGACGATTGGTTAAATCAAGATGAGGATGTTATATATAAACTCCTCAATAGTAAAGCACAATGTATGGTAATTCCGCCTGAGTTCAAAACGGTTATTAGCCCTGAAGAACTTAAAAGAGTGTATTCAATGTTTAAGAGAGTTTTTATTTATGACGACTTGGATTCTTATACATTCTATGACCACATCAGTATGTATACAGAATTGAAGTTATATGGGGAATCTGAGTTGAGATGGTATTCGGAAAAGAGTAAAGAAGAGTTTAGAGAAGAACATTTGGATTGGACAGAAAAAATTCAATTTTATAAGCAAGGAAACTATACTAGAACATACCCTGAATATTTCAAAGAAGTTATTGAAAAAGAAATTGATGGATACGTACCAGTATTGTTAATGGACAGTAAGTCATACAATGAGGAAAGTCTTGTTCAATCAAACTGTGTTAAGACTTATATTGGTAAGCCTGGCTCATTCATTGTGTCATTGAGGAAAGGGTTATTTGGGGATAGGGCGACAGTTGAATATAAGTTGGCCAACAATGGGGAATATATTATCCCGATAAGAGTTCAGTCTCTTGGTAAATTTAATGGTAAGTTAGGTGAAGAATGGAATGACGTTCTATTTAAATTAGACAAGGTTATATTATCTTCTATTAAAGATAAAAGATTTGAGACTGTTAAAATTATCAAAGAGTGCAAGAATGGGGTAACACTTAAATCAGACTCTTATTGGGAAGGGGATAATTTAAAATGGACTTATAAAAATATTGAATCAAGATATACTTGGGATTTTTATTAATGAACAAACCAGAATACATACAAAATTTAGAATCAAAAGAGGATATTCTTTCTTTTATGATTTGCCCTGAATTAAAAGGGGATTTTTTAAAATTTTTGAAAGATAAGAAACTAAAAAGAGTCTATGAAACATCTTCAATTGATTCACAAGGATTGATTAAATTCAATGAAGTAATTTTGAAAAGCCAACAAGAGTTTTATTTGTATATTGAAAATAAAACACAAATAGACGCTGAACCGAAATTTAATCTAACTATTTATTATAAAATAGAACAATACAATGAATTAGTTTTGTTCTCATCACAATTATTAAAACAATTTAAAAATGCAACAACTGACATCAGAGGAAATCAAACAAAAAATTAATGAAGGTGAAAACTTTGTATTGGACTTATTCGCAGTATGGTGTGGCCCATGTAAGGTTATGTTAACTAATCTCGAAAGAGTAAATGAATCTTTAATTAAGGAATCAACAAGTGCGCCAAAATATGGTATATACAAATATGATGTTGAATCTGACATGGACTTCTCAAGAGAGTTGGGTATCAGAAGTGTACCAACAATAAAAATATTCAAGGAAGGAAGTGAAGTATTCTCTCAGACTGGAGTGATGCAACCAGCTCATGTTCTTTCTTTATTAAATTAAATAAAATGAACGAGTTAAATGTTATAGTCTATACAATGAAAGGATGTCCGTTTTGTACGGATTTTAAAGATTTGTTAACCAAAGAAGGTATTGAATTTTTTGATAGAGATATCGACGAATATAAAAAAGAATATGATATGTTTAGTGAAATAACTAATAACGATATGATACCTGCATTGTTAGTCATTGAAGGTAATGGTAAAAAACATAAATCATTTTTATACGCACCTGACAGAAATTATAACGAGCTTACCGAAGCGGTTGACATTATAAAAAAACACAGAAAAAACGTGGGATTAGTTTAAAATAATATTAAGTCTTTATTTTTCTTTTTAATAAAAGAATACTCTTCAAGTGGATTTGTGAGTTCAATACTCCAATCCACTTTTTTCATTTCAGTACTTAACCAAGTCATATCAAAATCAAATACATCTAAAATCGCTGACCTAAGTCTGTCATCATAACTATTTGATGAATAATTAAAAACTGTAAAAATATTATCGCCATCAACATCTTTCAATGAGCTTAATTTAAATGTTAGTGAATTGTATAGATATGATGATGGGACACTATAGAACAAGTGTTTACCGTAATAATATAAAAGTCTACCTTGAGCTAATGAATATCCATGAGGAAATTCTGAAACAAATACTAATTCTTCATCAGTAATTTCATTAGGGGTGTGGTTAAAACCATAAGAATATTCATTCGAATTAAATAAATCAATTTGTGATTGAGTGTAAGAACAATTGTTACTAAAATGATATGTGTGTTCCAATTCAAGTTGGACTCCCATTTTAGAACCATATTCAATAATATCAATTGTGTGGCTTATTTTAACGTCACTAATAATGTTTGAATATTTTTTTTCAAATTCTGAAGTTAAAGTAATTAAATCTAATATTTCATTAGAGGTTGTTTTTCCTTTAATTACGTAAAAATTATTACAGTCAATAACTTTTATTATTGATTGTTCAGTATGAGGTATTTTAGATAAAATGAAGTCCGCAAATAAATTTGTGGTAAAGATTCTACTCCCTGGTTTTTTTAAGTTCATTAATAAATGAGATAATTATTTATTGTTGGGTAAATTATAGTAAAATTAAAAAATAAAACGAATACAAATTGTTAGTAAATAACAACTTTAGTTGTATTTATATGATAAGAGAAAAAATAATTCATGGCTAAAGACATATTAATAGTTCCAATACCATTAACCCGTGTCCCGTATATTGATTTTGATAATACAGGGTTGACTAAATTAAGGGTTTTATCGGGAGCAACAATTACATTTGATGCAGTTTCGGTAGGCGTATTACAAATACAACCATCTAATGCTATAATTTCAGTTGGTGTTTCTTTAAGCGTGTATAACTACATGGCATTTGGGGCTACACAAGTTATTGATGGAACTAATGTTTGGATGGGACCAACTTCTGGAATTGCAGGAGCTCAAGGTGCCCAAGGCTCTATAGGTTCCTCAGGAACTCAAGGAGCTCAGGGCTCTATAGGAGCTCAAGGTGCGCAAGGAGTTACAACAGGGGCTCAAGGAGCAACAGGAGCTCAAGGTTCATTAGGGCCTCAAGGAGCAACAGGAATAACAGGTTCACAAGGACCAGCAGGTAATACTGGTAATACAGGAGCTCAAGGTGCTACAGGAATAACAGGAGCTCAAGGACCAACGGGTTCTACAGGAGCTCAAGGTTCTCAAGGAACCGCAGGACCGACAGGTTCACAAGGAGCCCAAGGAAATACAGGAAACACAGGAGCTCAAGGAGCGGGAGGTCCATTAGGACCAGGAGGTTCAACAGGAGCACAAGGAGCTCAAGGTTCACAAGGAACCGCAGGTCCATTAGGACCAACAGGAGCTCAAGGAGCAACAGGAAATACAGGAGCTCAAGGAGCAACAGGAACTGCGGGACCAGGTGGTTCAACAGGAGCTCAAGGAGCTCAAGGTTCACAAGGAACCGCAGGTCCATTAGGACCAACAGGAGCCCAAGGAGCAACAGGAAATACAGGAGCTCAAGGAGCAACAGGACAAACGGGAACTCCTGGTCAAACAGGAGCACAAGGTGCCCAAGGTTCTCAAGGAACCGCAGGTCCATTAGGACCAACAGGAGCACCAGGACCAACAGGAAATACAGGAGCTCAAGGAGCAGGAGGTCCATTAGGACCAGGTGGTTCAACAGGAGCGCAAGGAGCCCAAGGTTCACAAGGAACCGCAGGTCCATCAGGACCAACAGGGGCCCAAGGAGCTACAGGACATGCTGGAGCTCAAGGAGCGGGAGGTCCATTAGGACCAGGAGGTTCAACAGGAGCTCAAGGAGCCCAAGGTTCACAAGGTGCTAATAGAGTTATTGGACCAACAGGTGCTGCAGGAGCGACAGGAGCCGCTGGGCCAACAGGTGCGACAGGAAATCCAGGACCAGGAGGACCATTAGGAAATACAGGAGCTCCAGGAGCTAACGGACCTCAAGGGGCACAAGGAGGTGGTGGCTCAACAGGAGCTCCAGGACCAAACGGTCCACAAGGAGCACAAGGACCAGGAGGTTCAGCAGGAGCGACAGGAGCCCAAGGAGATTTAGGACCACAAGGTAATATAGGTTATCAAGGAGCGCCAGGACCAACAGGGCCAACAGGGCCTCCAGCAGTATCGTGTACCTCATTTGGTGTTTATACCTTTGGTTCTTCCAGATACAATGCTTGTCAACAAAATGAGTATATTGTTGTGTATCAACAACAAGGTTATTATGGTTTCCTTTCTAATTCATATAATACCTATACTAATTGTATGGCTGGTATTTGTGATTGGTATGGTACTCGTAGCTATGCTAATTATTATGGTACTGTTTATAGTGTAGCTTATGTTTGTGGTTATGTTGATTTTCAGTATCAATATAATTGTTATTATTCTGACGTTTCATTAAAGTCAGGTATTGAAACATTACAAAATGCTTTGGAAAACATTATGAATATTGAGGCGGTTGAATATGATTGGAATGAAAACCTTAGCAAAAATGACTTTGCGTATTTTAAAAAACAACAAAAACTTCATACCATAGGGTTAATTGCCCAAAATGTTAGGTTATATTATCCTGAGACGGTTAATATGAATGCTGATGGTTATTATTCAATAGATTATCAGAAACTAAATGCTGTTTTAGTTGAAGGTATTAAACAACAAGAAGTATTTATTGAAGATATTGATAAACAATTAGAATATATCGAATCCAAACTTAATTAATGGCAAATATTATTATATATCCGCAGGGTAATACAGGAAATACCGACCCGCATGTTGTATTCGATGACGGAACAAACAAATTACAATTCAATGTAAAGGCTCAATTCCTTTCATTGTCTTCTGCAACAGTATCAAATGGAGTTCAAATTGGTTCATCAAATATATCAGTAACAGGTGCATCAGTAACATCAGGTAGTTTATATGTAGGTGGAGTTCAAATGATTAACTCTTCAGGTGTTTGGGTTGGACCAACTTCAGGAATAATAGGAGCTCAAGGAGCACAAGGGTCTACAGGAGCTCAAGGAGCACAAGGGCCTACAGGGGCACAAGGTTCTCAAGGTTCAATTGGGGCTCAAGGAGCACAAGGAAATACAGGAAACCAAGGAGCTCAAGGAGTTACAACTGGAGCTCAAGGAAATGTAGGACCAACAGGTTCAACAGGAGCCCAAGGTGCTCAAGGAGCATCAACAGGAGCTCAAGGTAATGTGGGACCAACAGGTTCAACAGGAGCCCAAGGAGCCCAAGGTTCACAAGGAGCGGTTGGTACTACGGGACCACAAGGAGCCCAAGGTTCACAAGGTGCTCAAGGAGCATCAACAGGAGCCCAAGGTAATACAGGTAACACAGGAGCTCAAGGAGCTCAAGGTGGAGCAGGTAACACTGGTAACGTAGGACCACAAGGTGTAACAGGTGCTCAAGGAGCCCAAGGTGCCCAAGGAGCATCACAAGGAGCTCAGGGTAACGTAGGTAATACAGGAGCCCAAGGAGCCCAAGGCGGAGCGGGAGCAACAGGTAATGTAGGACCACAAGGTGTAACAGGTGCTCAAGGAGCCCAAGGTTCACAAGGAGCATCACAAGGAGCTCAGGGTAACGTAGGTAATACAGGAGCCCAAGGAGCCCAAGGTGGTGGTGGAGCAACAGGTAACGTAGGACCACAAGGTGTAACAGGAGCTCAAGGAGCCCAAGGAGCTCAAGGAGCATCGCAAGGAGCCCAAGGAGCTACAGGAAACACAGGAGCTCAAGGAGCTCAAGGTGGTGGTGGAGCAACAGGTAACGTAGGACCACAAGGTGTAACAGGAGCTCAAGGAGCCCAAGGAGCTCAAGGAGCATCGCAAGGAGCCCAAGGAGCTACAGGAAACACAGGAGCTCAAGGAG
>Ga0209500_10000260_pt1 | contig 47649 bp, 74 predicted proteins | sample S_140212_EF_Meta_FD_187323 | JGI IMG/M metagenome (GOLD analysis project Ga0209500, IMG submission 187323) | Freshwater microbial communities from Lake Simoncouche, Canada to study carbon cycling - S_140212_EF_MetaG (SPAdes) (version 2) | ecosystem: Environmental > Aquatic > Freshwater > Lake ... | reverse complement strand
TACGACCGCCATGAGCCTCTGGGCTTAATGTGGTACTTGCTGTGATTTCAACAGTAGTAGCTGGGCCTTGTTGATAAATGCCGCCCAATGAACGAACTGGGCCTTGAAACGTGGTACGTGCCATGATGTATTCCTTACATACAAGTTAAGTGTATCAATCTGTATGTCGTCAGCCGGGACTGTTTGATACACCGGAAAGCCCGGATTAATATGTTTATACCACTACCATAAATCTAATGCAAGAAAAAAGGGAGCCGAAGCTCCCTCTTTTTTTAGACCTATTAGGCTCCGGGTGAACCGAAGATTCCCAATGGATCTGACACGCCGAAGCTGTAACGCTCACGGGCTTTGTAACGAACGTTACCTGTGTCAAAGTCACCGTCCATGCCAGTAGACATGGGGGTACGCACGAAGTGCTTCAAGCCGTTAGGCACATCTGTCAACAGGAACCAAGCATTGGTGTCTGTCAAGAAGTGGTTAACGGTATAGCCTTCAGGGATTGAGCCGTTGTTCTTCAATGCGTTGATGTCATTGTCAGCAGTAGAAACACGGAGTTCGGTTTCCAGCAAACGTGTAGCAACGAACATTAAAGAAGGAGGAACAATCAACTTCTTAGGCTTAGCGGCGATCAGCAAGCTACGCTCATCTGTCCAAGCAGCGATCTGAATAACAGCGTTTTCCAACGATGTTTCATTCAAGTCAGCAGCGGTAGATGGAGTGTTACTGTTAGTGCCACCAGAAACCAAGGGGTGAGCAGTAGAGCAAAGCACCACGCCGTCGCCGTATGTTGGGCCACCGCTAAAAGCGTTGTTCAACACATAAGCAGCTTTAACTTGCTTGGTGTAAGCCATACCACGGGCCAAAGCCTTGGTATAACGTGAAGACAGGCTGTCGTACAAGTTATCTTCCACAGCTTCCTCTGTGATGGAGAAGCCCATCGCAATGGTTTCGTGGACATAACGTGCAGTCCATGCTTCCTGTGCATTGTCATAAGCGATGGCAGAACCCTCGTTTTTGACTGGTGCAGCAGAGAAACCTGACAGTTTTGTCTCTTCTTCGAAGCTACGCTCTGATGTCTCAGTTTCGTAGATCTCTTTGTGCTCTTCGCCGTATTTAGCATACTCTAAGCCAAACAAAGCATTCAAGCCGGGGAGCAACTCTTTAAGTAGCTGTGCGCGTGAAATAGCCATGGTAAGTTACTCCTTAAACACCAGTGGTGCTGTTGTACTGCGCGGTATTGATCTTTACGATGAACTCGTAATAGGTCGTAGCGGCAGTTGTTGCAGGGCCTGTGGCTGTGTCAGGAACGACATCAATCACGCGAATAGGCAATGTATTAGTGGTGTTGGCGGAAGAGCCGTCAATACCGTAGTACGAATCACCTGTAGTGGTAGAACCAACGTTAGCAACCAAAGCTACGTTAGAACCAACAATACTACGAGCGTAAGCTGTAGGAGTGGTGGAACCAGCGACAGTAGCGCAAACACGGAACGCAGCGCTAGGATCATCCACAACAAAGGCCAAAGCCATGTTTGTTGAAGTTGAAGTAGCAGCAGGGTAGTTCTGTGCGAACGTAGGCTGACTCAAAGAGTTGATGTAAGAACAACCAACCAACACACCAACAATCGCACCTGAGTCAGTTGTACTAGCAGCCACGATGTAGCCGTTAGTGTCAACCTTAACGGTATCACCGTTCAGGATTGCTGTTGCATAGGAAGGCGCAACGGGGATTTGACGGATCGCTCCGGCGTAAGGTAGACCATCAAGACGATTGACGGGCTTAAAACCATACGTCTTATCAACGGTAGGATATGCCATTTAAGACTCCAAGAAGATTAAAGACCTTTTCCGAAAGTAACTGTGGACTTACGTTCTTTGAACATAGGCATCCGTGGGTCATTTTCGCGCATGTAAGTATTATCTACTGAAGCCATCTGAGCTTCCGACTGCTGTCGATAGTACTCATTTCGCTGTTCAGTAAACTCTACTGGGGTTTTGCAAAGTAACAAACCACCGACTTCAACGCTATCTGGAAACTGTGCATTGCTGCCGGATCCAAACAAACGGATTTCAGGATGGTCAGAAGCCTTTACAGGTTCCCAGCCTTCACGCAGTTTTGAAGAGATGTTGGTAGCGTCTGCCTTATTCAAGGAGCTAACACGGATCCAACGGAAAGCATAGCCCGGCTCTGGATGAGGATCAGGCAAAAGCTGGGGCGGCATCCAATGTTTTGGACGGGCAACAGCCTCACGGCTTTCAGTGTCACGCTTAGCACGAGTTTGAGTTTCAGACATATCATTCACCTTTTCTTAATTCTGCAATTTTTTGAGCCATGAGTTCGTGGGATACACCAAACTTTTTAGCCATCGTTACCTGAAATGGAGTGAGCCGGATCTTGGAAGATGAGGTGCTCCGTGTCGCAGGTGCGACGACATTCGATTTTTGACGAGGAGCGGAACTCGTTTGAGTTTCCGGTTCGTTGCTGTCCAGACCGAAGTTCTCTGGAAACACTTGGCGAATTCGCGAATTAAGTCGCGTATAGTATTCGTCGGAGTTAGGGTCGATTCCAGACTTAATGAGCTTAGTGTGTAAGCCCAGAGCAAAACTGGTCATCTCATCATCGCTACCGAACCAAGAATTCTCGCTTTGCCATCTAGCAGCTTTAGGGTCTGCTTGAGGTTGGCGAGGGACTTCCCTAGGTGCGATTTTTACTTCATTTTCTTCTTTTTGTAAAGCGGGTCTGAAATTATTTACCCGATCCATCTTAATCTTGGCAGAAGTTAACAACTCCTGAGCCTCAACTAAAGCGTCAGAATCACCCGATTCATAGGCTAATTTGTAGCGTCGCTTGGCATCATCTACCTCGTTAGACACTACTTTCTTAGCTTGTTCTAATAACGCAGACTGGCCTTCGCTTAGGGAACCTTTGAGTTTCTTGTTCTCTTCGGCTACTGATTGGGCAAAAGCTACAGCCTCTTCCCGCTCGCGGGCAGCTTCCTCAGCACGGCGACGCTCATTGTGAAAGCCAGACTGGAGGTCAGCAATACGCTTCTTAACCTTCTCGTCGTACTTCTCAATCTCATCATCGTTGTTAGAAGTTTCTGCTGTTTCTTTTTTGGCCGGCGCAGAAGTCTCAATCTCTACATCTACCCCGCCATCATCCTCAGCCACAGGCTTTTTCACTTCCTCATCGGGGAAAGAGAATTCTTCTTTATTAAGATTTTCCATAGACTACTCCTTAATAGTTAGGTCGCTGAATTCCACGGGGATCCTGTACAACCGCTTCAACGCTATCGTCGTTGATAAGTCGCCACTCGGTACCGTGTATTTTCATTCGCGTCCCAGTATTAGGTCGCGTAATGATGAAATCTCCAACTTTGCATGATGCCCCTGAAGGAAAACGCTTTTCGTCTTTAAAAGCGTCTGGGCCAATCTTGGCCACAAACAAGACGGGAGAAAGCAATTCTTCGTGGTACATAGCCGTGGTAGATTTTAAAATGCCGGTTTCGCTAAATTCCTCTTCTGCTTTAGGGAGCATGCAAAGAATATGGTAAGTAGCGGGATCGGGCACTTGTCGTGCTTTTTCTTCTGGATCTTTGTTAAGAAGACCAGAAAGATCAACAGCAGACACATCAAATTCACTCATCGTCATCATCCTTAATTTTTCTTAAAAGGTCATTCAACTCATACTGCGCGGTTCGTAGACCCTTGATTACTCCGCACATACCTTTGTAATCAGCGTAGTCTTTAGCCACGCCGTCACATAAAGATCCAGTTAAATCCTGTACACGTTCATTAATCTTTTGATTCAAGACTTCAAATATTTTCAGTTCCATGATGCACCTCTAATGGTTTAAAAGTAATAGGGTCGTATTTAGCAGTTTTACTCCACACCCTTATGTAGTTACATACTGGCCGCTCTTCGCAAGTTTCACATTTTTTGTTGTTATTACTGTTATTTCCGGGGTGTGCACGGTATAAATACAGCACTTTTGGCAGTCTAACGATGGGAAATTTCTCTGAAATTTGCATGAAAAGATCCCCATCTTCACACGCACTGACCAGTTTTTCGTTATATCCGTCAATAACATCCATTACTTTTCGGCGATATACCCCAAAATGCCGCCAGCCATGCTGGTGTAACTTGTCAATATCAAAGGTTTTACTCTCCGAATACAGTTGATGCTCACCTTTTTCTCCAATCTGAGCCAGATCTGAGTAGATTAAACCCACATCTGGTAGCTGATCGAAGCTTCTAACCATCTCATCCAGTGAATATCTCTCCAATATGTCGTCATTATCTAGATGACCCACTAAATCACCCGTAGATAATGTGTAAGCCCGCTTCCTATTCTTAACAATTCCTAGATTTTCGTCATTCCGATACGCTTTAATGCGGGGATCATAGGTAGATAACATATAAGCTATCTCCCATGTCCCGTCATCAGAGCAATCATCAACAATGATTAACTCCCAGTTCTCATAAGTCTGCCTTAATACACTATCAACCGCATATTTAATGTATCTAGCCGAGTTATACGCCGGCATTAACAGAGAAACTAGGGGTTTTGTCATTTAGCCTCGCGTCATTTTCGTAATAACATCAGCTTTAAGCTTCTGTTCGTTCTGTTTCTGCTGGGATTGCAGTCTCATAGCCTCTCTTTGGCTCTCTGCCTTGATTCTTTCAGCGTCAATGGCCAATCTAGCCTGAGCCAGAGCCATGTCAGCCTGATCTTTTGCAGATTTACGCTTAACTTCCTCTGCTTTGATCTGCAATTCAGCCTGTTGCATCTGGATAAGCGGATCCTGAGCCTGTTGTTGAGCCTGTTTCTGCTGAGCAGCCGCCATATTTGTCTGTAAAAGCTGGGCACTGGCCTGAGCAATCAATCTAGACAACTGAACTTCCACATCCTCTGGTAATTCCTTGTCAGGTGGTGGCAAAGGTACGCCCATTTGCTCTTCAATCTTGCGTCTGTACAAGAATCCTAAGTGCTCCGCGATGTGCGCTTGAATAGCCGCCATCATTTGCTGAGCCATAGGGTTCTGACCCATCGTTTGAGCGATCATTGGATCTTGCATGAACGTCGTATGCGCCGCAATGTGAGCATCTTGATCCTGATAAATGAACGCTCTCGTAGGTTCACCCTTCAAGAACGCCATGTTCTCAGAAATAGGATCTCTTGGAGTCTCATCGTCAGGAGTTGGTACTAGCTTCTCGCCATTCTTAATACCTAACACCTCAATCATCTGTCGATGTAAGTTAGGTAGGTTGTAAATCTGAGGAGCCTGCGCCGCCATTTGCATTACAGCTTGGTACTGCATGATCCTCTGAGCCATGGTCGAGCTATTAGGATCTGACACGGGGATAACATCCACCATATCATAGTCTTCCTGCTTGGCCATCCTCGTACCAGAAGCGGGATCGTACTCATACTCTGTAGGAGCGTAGTCTCTAATGATCGCCTTAAGAATCTTAAACTCTTGCTTCATCGAGTAGTGAACCCGAGCCTGCACAGCAGACATTGTTTTCAACTGACGCTCTAATAGGGCCAAGGTTGTACCGACAGGAGCGTTAGCACTCATATCACTGACGTTCATGTCAGCGATAGATCCCAAACGTCTACCCTCTTCAGTGACTTTATCCAACAACATAGACAATACTTGTGATGGCTCCTTATAAGGAAGCATCATGATGTTGTCTTTGATAGAGCCGCTCGGTACGTCTACGTCTCTAAACTCGCCCGGAGCAATAGGTGTGTCGTCACCCTTAACTCGGAGTCCTCTAGATTTAAGACCGCCGGGCAGATTGCTTAATGTGCCAGCGTCAATGAGTTGTCTAATAAGAGACGTACCGGCTCTGGCATAACCACCAATAAGATGTATGAAACCAAAGCCATAAGCACCAAAGCCGGGTACATAGTCATATTGAACAAAGTGCTGGCGCTTAAGTTTCTTCTCATCTGATTCATTCCAGTTTCTGTAAATAGACAGAATCTTATTTGTACCTACATCAATTGTGATGATGTACGGTAAAGCAATCCCATCTTCATCTTCATAGCCGGGTAAGTCATAGTCAACCTGAATCTCATAAATCTGGTAACGGTCGTCATCAGTAACTGAGTAACCCTGCTCATCGGCCTTTTTCTTTTCTACGTCAGTGTGTAAATTACTAGGCTCTCCCAGATCTACATCAACATAGAAACCTGCTACCTGTAGTTTCTTAAGTTCATTCTTAGACTTACGCATGATGTGCGTAACTCTCTCAGCCGTTCTAGAATTACTAGAGCCGTAGGGAATAATTACATCTTCCGCAGGAACGTAGACAGAAGTTTGCCGTCCCAAACTGGGATCATAGTAAACCTTCTTAAAAGCTGATCCGGCAAGTCCTAAATTAAACAACATTCTCTCGTGCTCAGGGCGATACTCAGGCATCTCCTCAGTGAGCTTATAGTTCATGTCCTCCTGAACTCGCGCAGCCGCTTCAGTTTTAAGGCGGTCAATTGCACCAATAATTTCAGTTTTGACTGGCCCCGCCGCTGGGAACGTTTCAATAATCGTTTCACTCTGGAACCGAACCGCAGCTTCAGTGAGGATAGTCGAGAATACGCCGCAAGCACCGTTCCACGGCTCAGTACGTTCTTCATACTTCATCCCCAAAACATCCAGACCCTTGACATACATCTCCACCCAGTCTTTACGGGATGTGATGTCGCTAGAAACTTCCTCAACTAAATCAGAGCCAATCGTAGCCAGTACGCTGTCATCTATAAATTCAGCTAAGTTATCGTCAAACTTATCTCCTCCTCCAGTCGGTGGAGTCAAATCAATCTCAATCCCATCTATCTCAATCGACATAGATTCAGGATTCTCAACTTCGATTTCAATATCTGGAGCCAGTGAATCTATGCCTTGTGGCATTTCGTATAAAGATTTTTCCATGAGAGCCTCAATAGTAAACGTGCTTCTTTCTGAAGCCGATTAGATCTTCACGCTCATCTGAATCGAGCCGCAAAAACCCACCTTGTCTGAAACGAATCAGAGCTTGTACACAAGCATCAACCAAGTCATCATGGTCTGCATTCGGAAACGCAGCCATCTGCTCGATTAACTCGTGCGCCCACCTCGTATCAGGTGCCCATACTTTACCCGACTTGAACAAATCAGTCACCGAGTTTAGTCGCACAAATTTATCATTTCCTCTAGACGGGGTGTATTCACTCACCACAATCCCCATTCGTCTTAATTCAAATATCAACGGAGCGCCAGCAGCTTTAGCTTCCACAACAAAAGCATCCGGCTCCCAATCTTTATAGTGGTTAAAAGCTTTCTCCTTCAATTCAGGAAACTCCATCCTTTTTTGGAAAGCATCTAACAGAATAATATTGATATCCTCTGGGTTCTCGTTCAGGTGAAAAACGCCAAGGGTCACGCAGGCGGAATAGTCTGATCGCTCATTCTTAGTAAATGCAGTATCCCAACTCTGAATGATAAATTCACACCTAGGAGGATCTTCTTTCTCCCAAATCTTCCACCACTCTCTTTTTACTAAAGCACCTTCTTCTCCCGTAGGGTTCTGCTGATACTGAGCATTCCACTTACTAGGGGGAAGTTCATCTCTAAGTGCTTCTAGTTCCTCTAAACTCCAGAACTCTGGCCATAAAGGTTTCCCACTGGGCATAATCGCGGGCAGTTCTATAACTTCCCACTCTTCCCCTTTATCCCTACTGGCTGCATCCTTAATGATCCTACCAGTCAGGTCTTTCTCCGACCACCGGGTCATCACTACAATAATAGAACCACCCGGCTGTAAACGTTGTCTAGGCCCAGAGGTGTACCATTCATAAATCTTGTCAAAGACCGTCGGATCCCCTTGAGCTAAAGCCGCTTCCTGTTCAGAGTGTGGATCGTCAATAATCAAAAGATCCGCACCTTTTCCGGTAACAGTTCCGCCAACGCCGATAGCAAAGTACTCTCCGCCCCCATTAGTCGCCCAGCGGCCAGCAGCTTTACTATCCTGTCTCAAAGCAACATTAGGAAAGATCTTAGAGTACTGCTCACTGTCTACTAAGTTACGAACCTTCCTACCAAATCCTACCGCGAGATCCGCCGTGTTAGAACATTGAATCACTTTCTTATTAGGATTCTTCCCAAGGAACCACGACGGGAGCAGATACGAAGCAAACTCAGACTTAGTATGCCGAGGAGCCATATTGATGATTAATCTCTTAATCTTCCCATTTGCTATATCTTCAAACTTCTTAGCCATCAACGAATGATGCCTTCCCCCAACAAACCCCGGCCACATCTGTTTGATGTATTCCATAAAGGAAGCATGAGACCTCTCCCGAGTCAACGCACTCTTATACGTCTCAACACTCGCCAAGAATTCCTCCTGCTCGTTTGCAGGTAACTTCTCAATCAAATCTTCTAGCTTCACTCAAGGTTCCTAAAATTTATATACACAGGTCTAATCGTCCTACCCTGTCTATCAACCTTCTTTATAACACCTATATTCACAAGCCGTTTAATTATTTTAGAAGTATTAGACATACTCATCTTTCCCCTCTGATGGGCTATGTCCCTCAGACTCGGGCTAAACCCATACCTCTTCCACCACTCATCAATAATCAAAAACACTTCCTTCTGCACCGGGGTCATCTCTACCTCCATACACTCGTTAAACGTCTTGTCGCTCTTACGCGACACCATCTTCTTGTTAATTTGGACTCTAGAAATCATTTATCATTTCTACGCAGAAATCATTAATCATTTCTAGACCACAGAAATAAGAAAAAATTCTAGAAAAATTTTTGTAGAAATCATTAATCATTTCTACCCGGGGGGTCTTCCCTGAACGCATGGGTGGGTATGCTGCCAGAAACTTTTTCTGGGGGTGGGGGTTCTTCCGAATCGGATTCTGATAGGGATGGTTCGGGTGGAATAGTATGTATAGGATCTTGGGACTCCGCAACGTCAATTGGGGGGGTCGGGAGTGGGTGGGTCTCGCCCGATAGCTCGCGCAAAAGGGTGTCGGCCTCGATGATCGTCGCATCCTCCGCGCGCCCGTTGAGCATCTCACGCAACTGCGCCATGATCTTGGCTTTGGTATCCTCGCTCGATGAGATCATGCGAACCTCTTTGCGCTCGGTGAACGCAGACACTTCCGTGACTGTGCCAAGTACCTTAGAGGCTTGCACTTTGGTTGCCTGTTTAGCGTCAGGGTCAATCAATACCTGTACGAGAGATTGAATAACAAGTTCCCTCAAAACCGCAGGGGTGCGATGTTTACTCGCCTCAATAGCCAGCTTGTAAGCTTCTACCTCTTGGACTATTCGGGGATCCTTGGCAATCGTGTAAGGATCTTTTGCCAGACTGCTTGGCTTTGCGTCTGCCTTGTATGCGTTCCGGTATGCGTCTGCCTTCGTCTTACCCAGTGCCAACTCTTTTGCAAATGCTTTTTGCTTACCCGTCAAAGCTCGATCAGAAACGGCTAAAAGCTCAGCCATTGGGACTTGTTCCAACCCTTCCCTTATCTGCTTTCTGCTTAATGTTTTCATGTGTGTTCTCTCCTACGTTATTGGGGGAACGATAAGCAAAGCTGTCCCGCTTCGCTAATTCCCGACCGCGCGATTGGAACAGAAATGATTAATGATTTCTAGCCCTTTTATGCAGCTTGTTTTTGTAATGATTTTGTTTTCAATATGAAATCATGATTCACTACAATTTTGAAACCAAACGTATTACATAGGGAAATCCCCTAGCGTTGATTTTAAAGGCTTTTTTCATACATGGCACGATTCTATTATGCTATATATGTGTAAGGCACAACATTTCGTTACACTGCTTTACACCAAGTTACAAAGGATTGATAATGTTAACCAACCAACCAATCAGCGACACCATGACACACAAAGCCCTGCCTGTTGCACGTTTCAAGCTCAACGATCAACACGACCTGATCGTGCGAAAGGTCAATGATGGCTATAAGTTCACACTGACTGTCACATGTGACACCTGTTCAATTTCTGAAACCGCCTCCAAAGCCGTGATCTTCGCCTACAAAAACAAAATCTTCCGAATGATGATCGACGGCGCAAATTTCAAACGCCAGTAACCCAACCAACCAAAAGGAAACACCATGAAAAACCATCCCGAAACGACTCACTTCTACGCCTCATCCGTTTGCACTTGGATTACCACAAACGAAAAAAGAAACCTTGTGCAACTGCTCAAGCACATGGAAAAAGAGGGCTACCCATACAGTTTGTACCTTGTGCCTGTACCGCACGACGCGTCCTATGAAATCAAGATGTATCAGCCCCAAGTTGAGGGGACTCAGTGGGTAGGGTTCTTCGAACCTAAAGCAAAGCGTTAAGCCATGCCTGAAGCCCTTGTGTGAGGGCTTTGGGGATTACTTACCCAACCACCAAAAGGAAAGACCATGAAAAGCGACCTAAGCGAAAAAGCAACCCAAATGCGGGACTATGTTTTGAATGAGTACCTTCAGACCGGAAAAGCCGTTTTTGTCCGTGACTTGATCGCCCAGTTTAAGACTAGCCCAAATGCCGTTCGACAGTTTTTGGATTACGAGGACTTCGACTTCGACAAAGACGACTATTGGCAGGGCGACAGTTACTCCGGCAAATATGTTCAAGCCCCATGCGTTGAGCCGTCCAAATGGTTCATTGCAAAGACCCTCCGTTCATTGAAAGGATAAGCCATGCTCCGCTTCAGCAAAGAAAACCTCACCAACGAACTGTTAACGCAGATCGACAAGCTCGAACGCATTTGGGGTTTTGACCCTGACAACGGCACAAACCAACTCAAAGAAAACGAATTCGACCGCGCTATTGCTTATGGCGAATATCGGTGCTTGACTGATCTTTTTGAATCCATCCGCAACAACACTTTTTTAAACGTTTAAAAGGAGACCATCCGATGAAACGCTATTTTGTCCACATCCCAACATGGATACACATCGCCATGACTTGCTACGGCACGAACAAAAAAGATGCTATTGCCCGATTCCGCCATCAGCATGGGCTTGTCCGCATGCCCAAGGGCTACGGCATTTGGGAGGCTTGAACCATGTTTACCACCCACGACCCCGCAATTCTTTAAGGAGACCATCCGATGACCAACCTCAACAACCTTATCTGTGACGCTAAAGCGGGGAAACCCGCCACCCTGACCGATGCACAAAAGCACGACCTACTCTGCATGGTGAGCAAATATTGCAGACGCGAAACAGTCAACAAACTGGCGCGACGAATTAATCTTCCTTTGTCCCTTTGGCAAGATGCGGGGCTTTTCTCTCGCGTAACTGTTGACGATGACGGGGTGAACTATATCTGCGGGCAATCATGGCGCGATGAGATGCGAACCCTTCGTGACCTGATTTTGTATAAGTGAGGACAACATGAGCAAGTCAGATCTACAAACCATTTTCGAGATTGCCCGCATAACTTTGTCGCATCAAGCAACTAGCGACCTGATCGCCCGCGAGCTTGATCTAAGCGATGAGGAACTAAACCGCCTTTTCTCCGTCATTGAGGAGGTTACAGGATGAACTACCCACCCGCTTACATCATCGACATGGGCTATAAATTCGAGAAAACAAAAAGCAGCACCCGAGCGCAAATTTTCCGGCATTGGCTAGCCCAAGCCACCGCCAAAGACCCCGCTAATCGCTCGGAGATCGTCCGATTGTTTGAGATAGGCAGGGCAGAGGCTAGATAACCATCTGAAGCCCTTTTTGAGGGCTTTGGAGGGTACTTTTGCCCGAACAGGAGAAACTAAATGCAAACACGATTTAAAGACATTGAAGTTGGTGAACGATTCTTTGACCCGAACACTGCGGAGGACTACTCAAAAGTTTGTGGCAATTCCGCAGAATTTTTAGTCGGGGGCAACTATCACACTGGGCAACTAGCGACCTTTGATGATGATGAATTTGTCGAATTAATTTCAAAATAACAAAGGAAAAGCAATGATAAAAGTTAATAAATACAACGTCAGGATTGTAAGAAAGGGCGACCGCTACGGGCGCGACGATTGCCTGACCCATGACGACGACCGACCAGTGGTTGAATTCTACGACTCGAATTATCCGACCGACGACGGGCGAGGCGGGTTTGTGAGCCGTTATTACGTCGGGACGCTACTCGGGCATGAGGGCTTTCATGGGGGCGACCCTACGGGCGGTCTATGCCTTGACGGGGGTCAGCGCGACACCTACACAGTCAGCGATGAGGATATGAACACAGTTAGAACATACATTCAAGAGGCAACAAGATGAACACCAAAACTCACAAATCAATACACCGAGGATGGATTACAGAATCTCACGTTGAGATTAACGACACCATGCGCCTGAGAATCCTCACGATGAAACGATGGGGCGGGTCTCTTTGCACCACCGCCACAGTCGAGCACAAAGACGGAAATTATTTCTCATACGAGCCGTTTAAAGACTACGACAAAACAATCTTGAGCACACGCCCCGCCCGAGTAACTCAGCGCACAGTCGAGGAACAACACGCACAGGCTACGCGAAACCTTGACGTTATTCGCGACACCATCGACCACTTTTATTCATTGACCCACTAGAGGAGACCATCCGATGAACGACGAACAACTGCAACAACTGGCAAACCAGTTAATTGAGCAATACAGACACGAAATCGTCAGAGATGGCGATTGGTGGCATGGCACAGAAGAACATTCATTTAATATCCATTGCCCTGATGAGGATGGATGGTATCAAATCAATGTTTACAAAGTTGACCCAGTTACAGGGATGGATAACTACGAATGGATGATCGACTTACCTCGCGTATTTTTAGAGGAGACCATCCGATGATTGATTCAAACGCCTTATCCGATGCCGTGCTGAATATGTACGACATTCGGGAAGCCTTATCCGACCGAGTAAAAAACAAAAGACTACACGAGCCGACCACCGATTACACGATTGGCGACTGTATAGATGATGTGATCTTATTTTTGGAACAACTAGAGGAGACCAACCAATGACCGACCAAGAAAAAATCAAACTGCTACGCAACGCCTTGAAAAACTTGATGCAGTCAGCCGATAGTTACATAGAGGATGGCGCATGGATTGAAGCCTTGTCCCATGACATTGAACTTGCAAAAGCAGTTCTAAAGGAAGCAAAACCCACTAAATTAAATAGTTTGGAGAAATCAAAATGAAAGTTTGGAAAGTAAACATAGATGTTTTTGTTGCCGGTGATAACAGACTAGATGCAATAAACAATTTAACGGAAGAACTGGATTACGTTTTTAAGTTAGATACAAAACTGCAAGCCTATTCCGACCCGATACACGCTGAACTTGAACACGAAACAGAGGATTAAAAATGAAAACATCCGAACACTTTGCACTTGACGAATGGTTGTCAGACTACCCCGACAACCTGACCTATGACCAAGTAATAACCATATTGCGCGACCCTGAGAACACATGGTGCGCTGATGACATTACTGTTTGGGATGGCGTATCAAATACTGAACTAAACGAAGTTGCCAACTACATTGAAAGCACAAAGAAACATTTTGAAAGGGTTACATCATGAACCACGCAGAACTAAAGGCACAGATTAGCGATCTTTTAGTAGAGAACCATCCGGCAGAACTTGAGCGACTTACTGGCGTAGATGACACGACTTGCAAAAAGATTGTGCATGAGCTTTACATGGAGAGATTCAACGACCCGAACTGTTGGGAGACTGAAAGAGTAGGTGACGTATGGGTCATCTTTGGCAAGGCTTGCGATGAGTGGATTGATGAGAACGGAGATTACCGATGCTTTGATACCAAGGAAGAAGCCAAACAATACATTCAGGAGACCATCCGATGATCTATCACCCACGACTAATCACAGTTAACTTTGAAGAACTGTTCCACGATGCCGAGGGTTTCATGCTTAACGAGGATGACCTCATGTGGGCTTTGGGTATGGCACTCATAACCAACTACCACCACCACCCAATCGTCCCTCAGTTAGAGAATGAGATCGTCAAAATAGTTAATAAAAAAGCTGCGAAGCGAAAGGAAAAAGTATGAAAGTATCTGAACTAATCGCCCACCTGAGCGAACTACCCCCGCACCTAGATGTTTTGATTTGGGACGCAGGAAACCGCATGGGTATTTCAATGGTAGATGACGCATTCATTCATGACGAGCAGTATCCATTTGTTGAACTAAACACAGACACAGACGATTGAGGAGACCATCCGATGACACAGTTAATCATAGATTTAAGCGAATCCAATAACGCCATGATCCACCTGATCGCCCGCGATGCCGTTGCGGAGGGTGAGTATTACGGAGATATTGATTACGCCTACGAATGTGAATGGCGTTACTTTGAGGATAACTTAGCCATGCAGGAGACCACCTGATGACCAAAGATCAAATACACGCACTAAAAATGGCGTTATTCCTTGCTCAATACTTTGTTGAGGAACATCAAGACGACGACACCGAGCAATGGAATATAGACAACGAGCGCGTCATATTGGCGCGGGAAATCTTAAAAGAATTAGAGGCCAAGCTATGAACTACCAATCAAGCTACTGGGACGATGAGAAGCTAGACATATTCCGAGACATGGAGCGCAGGGCTTTTGCCGAGGGTAAACCTCCGGAACTGACCGACCTCTACGGCTTTATCATCGACACCCTCGAAGAACTTATTCAAGTAAAAGAATCATTGGACTAATCATGGACACAACTAGAACCTACCCCCGCACCTTAGCTGAGGCTTTTCCCCACGACCCCGAGCACCGCGCCCGCTACGGATGCGCCATCGAGATCATAAAAAAGCGTCCGACCTACTGGCAAGAGACCTTGCAATTAGCTATCCTTTGTATTGCAATAGGCTACTGTTTAGGCAAAATCTTTTAATGAAGAAAACTCTGTTCGCAATCTATCTCGTAGAAGATGAAAAAGGTTTCGTAACTGTCAAGTCTGACCACATAGGCCACGGCATGATGAGTTACGAAATCGGCTTAGAGATACTCTCCAACCTCAAGATCGCGGAGGCTATGCACCCCGAGATCTTGAGCGTTGACTACATGTATTACTCAGACCAAGTTCAATGAGCGCACTAGGCTTAATCCAAACCGGAGAACGCCTATCCTTTGGTGAGTGTCGTTAGCGTCCTCTCCCTCGACATCGCTCATCCAGTAAGGCCATCCGATCTCCTTTGCGACCCGCTCCCCCGTCTTGCTTTTATCGTTATCCGCAACAATGAGTCCATCCGGTAAGCCCTGCGCCACCTTCTTCATATTCCCCGCGCTAAAACATACATGGATCGTGTACCTCCGGCTCATCTTCTTAAAAGCCTCTTGGATAGACAGACCCGTGGCGTAACCTTCACAAAGAATATGAATTCCTTTATTGTCCATGACCAACTCGGCATTACTGGTGCGCTGACCATACAAAAACTTCTTAGATCCGTCCTCCTCGATTAGCTGACATCCGACAAGGTGTCCATCCACCCGCATGGGTACAACCATCGTCCTCTTACCTTCATGCCCCCACACCATGTCCTCTGCGCCTATAAAACCTTTCTTGTCTAGGTACGCATGCTTACCTATGACTGTCTGACTCAGGATAAAAGCAGCCCGTTTAACTGCATCCGCCTGATCCGCCCGCCTCTTTTCCTCAACCGCCTGTAAATCCTTGGCAATCTTCTTTCTATCAACCTTGATCGGTGTCTCCGGTTGCCACACAGATACCTCTGTATCGACCGCATGGTTCTGCACAAACCCGTGATCTCCCATGAACTTGACCGCCCCGTTTCTTTTCTTTGGGTGGTCATCCGTTGGGTATCTCCTCCAAACTCCTATCGGTGGAGGGATGTCGATCAATACCCCATGAGCACGACAAAATGAAATGAATTCCATTACCGCATCCTCCTGATTGACTTGATGTATCTGTCAATCCCATCCTTAACAAACTTAGAAACCTTCTCATCCGGCATGACTGGATTGTCTTCCAACCCGCGAGGCCAGACCCCGAACTTCTCTCGGTACACATTAGCAGCCCGTCCCTTCGACCATCCGTTGTATTTCATGTACCAGTTCATCATCGACCACCACAACTGCTTACTCTCGCGAGCCATAGTGCCCGTGAGTTCTTCCATCTCCCCCGCTACCGCCTCGACCTTGGTCTTTCTCTGCCTGATATGTCCACATGACTTGCACATATCTGAATTCAAAGGCCACAAAGCACCACACGCAGGACACTTAGCTAACTCTTTTTCCTTCTCGCTTGGTTCTTTCTTGGTCTTTTCCGCCCCGTCATCTAGTTCACTAACACCACCACCGAACACCTCATCCCACTCCTCGCGGAATCTAAGATAGTTACCCGAATGATCCAACCACACGGCAAAGTCTTTCCCTTGATGACCACGCATGACCCGTCCCATCTGCTGAATGTGGGAGGATAAGGACTTAGAGAACGGCCTAGCCGATACCCCAATCTTCACATCGGACACATCAAATCCTTTGGTCAGGATGTCAGTAGCTATCAACCCTTGAATCTCTGTGTTCGGCTTACTGAACTCCTCGATCACATCCTTCTTATACTGATCGTCATCCCGATAACTGATATTGATAAAGTTATAGCCACGATCACCAAACTTCTGCGCCAAGTCAGCACCATGAGCTACACCGGAGCAGAACACAATCGTCTTTGCCGGCTTACCAAAGATCTCATTGGTCTTTTTCTCCCACTCCACCACGATGTCGCCTGTGATCTGCATTCCTCGTTTAGTAGTCTCTATAGGAGACCACTCGCCCGCCACCTTCTTAGCCCCCTCCATGTTTATTTCTTTGGCAATAAATACTTTTAGCGGAACAAGCACCTTGTCATCTACCAACTCCTGAGTCGTGACAGTGGAGACCACATCCTCATAGACCTTGGCTAACCCCTTGGTAAAAGGTGTAGCACTCAGCCCAATGACTCTGATCTCTGGATTGTTCTTGATAAATTCAACTGTTGCCGCACGGGTCTGGTGGGCTTCGTCAATGATGAGTAGATTTAAATTGGGAAACTCCTCGCGTCTCTCCAATGTCTGAGCCGAGCAGATCTGTATCTTCTCCGATGGCAGATCACGCCAGTGGCCTGACTGTAAAACCCCGTGGTCAATCTTGTACTTGTCTAACCGCTGACTGGTCTGATCGCACAGAATGATCCTGTCTAAGACCATTGCCGCCCGATTACCCTTCTCCTTTGTGGCTTCAAGCAAAGCGATAGCCATCTCCGTTTTACCCGCACCCGTGGGGGCGTAGAGCATCAGGCTTTTCTTGCCCGATGCAAACCCCTTACGCAATGCCTCTAGCGTAGCCTTCTGATAAGGCCGTAACTCTAATCCCATATTGTTTCTCCAGCTACCCACACATTAGCCTGTGGGCTTAGGCTTCTTTTACTTCTTTAACTGTCTCTGCATCGCTGCAATTTGTTTCTTCATTGCCGCATTCTCATTTAGCAATGTGTCCCGACTGATACGGGTAGACTTCAATTCGATCTCTAACAAACGAATATCCTCACGCAACTGCGTGATAGTGTTCTCAACTAACTTCTTCTCCGACTCGTCAGCCGCATAAACTGCCACCGCCAGACGATCCTTCAGCTTATCGTTCTCATCTGCCAATGACTTAATCACATCACCCGAAGTGTCATGCTTAGGTTCATCTGGCTTCTCGTACTTAGCTTTACGCTCAAACACTTTACCATTACGACTAACCTTCACCACCTCTGGCTTCACGCCACCACGGACTGACTCGACCAAAGTAACAGACACACGACACGCCTTGGCTATCTCGGTGTTGTTCCAGAACTGCCACTCAAAGTCATCAAGCATGGCCTGAACTGCGTTGCGCTTGTCCTCGTTAGATCTGTGCCGGCCATTCTCTGCATTCACACTAAAGGATCTAAGAATCGCATCCCTCAATGTGCCGTTAACAACTGTTACCTCGATGTCCTTTAAGCCGGCCTTCTGGTGGGCAAAGTACCGGTGGTATCCGTCAGTCAAGTAATAATTTATGCCGTCGTAGTACGCAAGCACCGGAGGAAACCTCGCACCACCTGCAAGCGACTCTGCGTATTCATCCACCGCCTCTTGAATAATCTTGACCCGTGATTGCGTACCGCCATCAATAGTTAGTTGGTTAAGTTTCATTTGCCCTGTCCTTTCATTGTCCATCCTATTAAAAAGTAACACCACTTGGTATTGATGTTGATGTTGGTGTACCTCTTACCATTCCAAGCATCAGCAATGCTTCTGCCTTTGGTGGCCATGTAAGACTCAAACGCCTGTCGTGCATCGTTCATGTGTTTGCTTTCAGATAGTTAATCTCTCGTTGGTAGTGGGCTATAAGCTCCTCCAACATCTTGCTGTATTGTTTTTCCCATTCCAGTTTTGCTTTTAGTTCTTCCATTACGATCTCCTTATTGCCCTTCTAGTCCAGCAGTTTGCACAATGCCACTTGTTGGGTGACATCTGAATGCCTCCCTCTGGTGGCTTCTCTTCCTTACACTTGTCACATACTTTGAGTTGGTGGTAAGGCTGCTTGCTTCCAAGCACCAACTGTTGCGCTACAAATCCGTTCATTCTTCGTCATCCCAAAAATCTTGAGGCCATACCAGTACGGGTGTCGTAACCCCCAAGTAACCGCCTTCGATGTTGAATTCAATAAACTCTCTAGCTTCCTCGGCATCCATGCCGTCCCGCATGAGAATCTCCCGTATCTTTTCAGCGTCATAGACAAGCACTTGAACCTGTTGCCTGTCACGCCAGATCATTGCAGGGCCAAGGATGGCTTCGTCATACCCGTCGTACTTAATCATCGCTTCATGCCCCTTATGTAAACTGCAAAGCTTGATGTGGTGTCCTGCCCAAACATGGTCATCTTCTCAATCTCTTTAGCCACCTCTTCAATGGTGTCGTTGCGTATCTTCTCTGACACCTCGTTGATCTGAGCCTTGACCATCTGCCGCTTGCGCCAGCCCATCGCTCTTTCCCACACGTTTAAATCCAAGTCGGACATGGAATTCCTTTCAAATCTGGAAACATCTTGTCTACCTGTGCTCTGATTCTGTCGTTACGTTCTTGGATCTTTGCCGCCCTCGCAAGGATTGGCGCAAGAAACCATGTAATTGTTTTGTTGTAACAAAGTTTTGTCAGGGTTTTCTTGCGGATAGTTCTGACTTTCATTTTTTATCCTCCAAGATCTCATCGAACTGCTCCACTAACTGCTGAGTTACCTCAGCTTCCACCCAAGCCACCATCGTTCTGCCAAGCACGTTGTCGAACTCGGGGAATGTTTGGTTGAATCTTTCTATCTGTTCTTTGGTCATCACTGTTTTCCTTTTCTTTAGTTTCTTACCTTCCACATGACACCCCATGTCGTCCTCCCACGTAGCCCACTCAAAGAGCCAACGCCACATGAATTCTTCGTTCATACACCTGTACTGGTAGTAAGCCATCGTCAGGCATGTGTCTTTACTTGGTCTGCTCACGTTTAATCCTATCTAGTGCGTACCTAATGATGTGTTCCTTCACATCAAATCTTGCCGCTATGTTTGCTATTGAAAATCCCTGCGCCCTAAGCGACAACATCCTTCTCTCATCTAACTGTGTGGCCGGTCTGCCCGAACCTTTTCTTGCTCCACCGTGTGACTCGTTATACCTCATTGATTGTCTCCTGTTATACCTGCTATGTTTCCAATTATTATTGCACAGTTTTATCGTTCTGTACCGTCTGTTGTAAAAAGGTGCTAGGGACTTTCCCTAGTGTTGCGTTTTAGCCATAGGTTCCCCAAGGGTGAGAAGCTCTCTCCCTCTCCCAGCGAAGCTCACTTGAGTGGAGCCTGCCTAGAGTACGCAGAACGTAGCGATTCGTCGATAGAGGTCTTGTATCACCATGTCCCTACTATCTTGCCCAGTCCCTCGCTAACAGGCTGGACGGCATTTGTCTGGGGGTGTGGCCAGTGCCGGTGTTCTGCTCCGCGCCACCCATGCAGGTGCTTGATAACGTTCGGAGTACGGCTACTGTAGGAGGAGAGACTGGAACTGCTCACATGAAGCAGTGTTTTTCAAAACATTTCGTCCACTTTAGGAGCTTGCGGCGCTAACCCGCAGCACAGTCCCAGTCTCAAAACAAAAAAGCCACTTAAGGCTACATTCCGGTTGCGACCTTGCCTAATATCTCTCCGACCGAAAGCATTAGGTAAAGCGGAATATAGCCATAAGTGGCCTCAATTGTCACTCGCAACAGTAACGGGCGGATTATAAGCACAACTTTTCCGGCTTTGCAACAGCCCGCAGAAATCTTTTATCATTTCTACAAAAAAAAGCGGAGTCCGAAGACCCCGCAAATCCAACTAAAGGAGACAAAAGCAACTCACAAAACAACCAGCCCTCTGGAATGCCATCATCTTACTCGCAGCGTTTAAGTATTTCAAGAGCTTCCCCTACGGAATTAACTACTACTAGCATTCCACCTGTCCATTCATCAAAGAACTTCTGCTCCGGCTCGGTTAGTTTCCTTGCTGACGGAGGTTTGTCACCGTCTTTGACCTCCATAAGCACCGTATAGCCCTTGTAAGCCACTAAAAGGTCAGGGATGCCATCACCCTGCGTAACGATACGAACGACGGCTCCTGCGCCCCGTAGTGCGTCCACGATTTTGTTCTGGTTAGCGTCAATTCTGTTGGCTCTTCTCATGGTGTCTCCTACCTGATAAAAATATTTTAACCTACCTATTGCAAAATTAAAATGTAGCAGGTACAATCAATCAAACACTAACAGACAGGAGTGACAATGAAGTTCACAAACAAGTTCAACTTACCTCAGACATTTGTCAATGTAATCCATAGACCAACGTACTCCAAAGGTAAGGCACACATCTCTGCTACTGAGATTATCAACTCACCTCGTATCGTTCAGTTAAAAAAGAAACACTGGGATGACATTGAGCAAGACGCAAGCGAGATGGTGTGGTCACTGTTTGGCTCTGCTGTTCACAATATTCTGGAACACGGCAAAGACAAACATCACATCGTTGAAGAGAGGCTCCACCTTGAGTATGAAGGATGGAAGATCTCTGGTGCTATTGACTTACAAGAGTTAGAGCCTAACGGGACGATGACGATCAGTGATTACAAAGTTACTGGCGCATGGGCAGTGATGAATGAGAAGGATGACTGGCACCGCCAATTAAATATTTACGGATGGTTGGTGGAGAAGGTTAAGAAGGTACCCGTGGGTAAGCTTCAGATCATTGCCATCATTCGTGACTGGTCTGCCCGCGATGCCGCTTCCAAAGAAGGTTATCCACAATCACCAGTGGCCACGATTGATATTCCACTCTGGTCATTTGAAGAGCGTGAAGCATTCATCACAAAACGAATCTACGACCACGGCACTGCTCTGTTTGAGATGGAGACAGATGGCGAGATGCCAGACTGCACACCCGAAGAAATGTGGGAGAAGAAAACTTCCTATGCTTTAAAGAAGGATGGGAACGTGAGAGCTAAGAGTGTTCACGAGACACTTGAGGAAGCCGAGAAAGCACTGGCGAAGTCCGAAGAGACGGCCAAGAAGAACGAGAAGTTTGTAATCGAAGTAAGACAAGGAGAAAGAACACGATGCCGCAGCTACTGCCAAGTGTCACCGTTCTGCACTCAATACCAAAACTACCTAAAGGAAATTCTATGAAGCCAGTTAGCCTATCGCTCACACAAGAAAGTGCTGAGATGATTATCCGTGCATTGATTGAGATGCCGTTCAAGCAAGTCAATCAATTGATCCACTACATCGACCATGAGATTGCTATCTCTCAGCAGCAGATGCCGACTAACACAGTCACTGTTTCGACTAAGACATACAAGTACGGCGTAAAGAAAGACGGCACTCCAAAGAAGCGCCCCGGTCGTCCATCTATTAAATGAGGTGAATCATGGAAAAAGCAGAACTCAGAAAAGCATGGAGACATACGATAGATCGTGACGGTGGCCACTGCCCCGTGTGTGATCGTTGGGGTAAGGTTTACTCACGCAACATCAATAAGTCTATGGCCAAGTCCTTGATCTGGTTATGTACTGCAAAGGCCGATGAAGCTGGCTGGGTCAACGTTCCTGTTAATGGCCCGCAGTGGGTTGTTAGAACCAATCAACTGGCAACACTTCGTTGGTGGGATCTTGTTGAGCGTAGACCTAATACAGAAGACGAAAAGAAAAAACACTCCGGCTACTGGAGAGTTACGCAAACTGGTTTGGACTTTGTGCTTAAACACACACGAGTCCCAAAGAAAGTATTCACATACAACGGTGAAGTCGAAGCTACAAGCTTGGAGACAGTGTTTATCGAAGACTGTTTCAAAGAGTTCTTTGACTACCAAGATGTGATGAATACATATTTTAAAAAAGGAAAGTAAATGTCAGTCCATAAAAAGCTAATGCAAGCTAGGGTCAAGCTTCAATCCATTGAGATGAAGAAGTCTGGCCTTAATAAATTTGCAGGCTATTCATATTTTGAGTTGAGTGACTTTATCCCTCACGTTCAGACCATCTTCAACGACCTTGGCCTGTGCGGTGTCGTGACGTTTAGCACCGAGTATGCCCAACTCTGCATCACAGATGTAGATGACGGTACAGTCATTGTGATTACCAGTCCAATGGCCGAGGCAAATCTTAAAGGTGCACACCCTATCCAAAATTTGGGCGCAGTTTTGAGCTACCAACGTCGCTACCTTTGGATGGCCGCCATGGAGCTAGTTGAAGGGGATCCCATAGATTCAGCGCCCCCTGTAGAAGCACCGAAGCCAGAACCAAAACCTGAGCCAGTTAAGAAGACACCCGTCCCCTTAAAGATGGAAGGCCGTGACGATAAGTCTTGGCATCTCATCGTAGAGAAGGAACCCGGAGACTCATCAGAATCTTGGATCACAGCAGTAGTAGACATCACCAACATGGGACTCAAAGAGACTCATAACGAAGCTGAAGTCATGAAGCTGTTTACCAACAACAGAATTATCTTTGATCGTCTGAAGTTAGAAGACGTTGAGAGATATACCGCGCTCATGGGCGCATTCAAAACCCGTAAAGAAGAACTGAAAGGATAATCATGGCTACTAAATACCCAAACTCAGGAATGCTCGGCAAAGCTAAGCAGCCTAAGATCAACCCCAACTCACCAGACTACACTGGAAGTATTGATGTTGACATCTCTCTCATCAAAGAGATGTTGGAAGATGCCCGTCAAGAGGGCGCTGACTCTATCAACATGAAGCTTGGTGCTTGGATTAAAGAAGGACAGTTTGGAAAGTTCTTCAGTATCAAAGTGAATAACTATAAAAAGCCTGCTACGCCCCAACAGCGTAACATTCCTGCCGACGATAGCGACATTCCCTTCTGATGAAAACAAGCCAGTTTGAAAGCGTCAAGGTAGCTCTCAAGCAAGACAAGACTGGGTTCGTATTGACACTCTCAATACACCCAGACGACTTGCCAGAGGAGATACTGCGTGACTTCGTAGGTGCAAGGTACCAAGTAGTTATGGTACGTCTTAATAACGAAGAGCGTCCAATGAACAGAGAGCAAGAGCACTCTAACGATGGCGTTCGAATGGCTGGGATTCTCAGCAGAGACTCTCAGTTCCACAAGTTTCTCTATGACGGTGGCCACATCTTCATCGCTAACGAAGAGGAAGCAACCAGTTGGTTAAAAGAGTACTTGGAAATTAATTCAAGAACAGAAATAAAAGACAGTGCCCGTGCTCAAGAAAAGCTACGTGGCATAACACAGGAGTTTTCAGCATGGAAGATAACCGCTTAGTACCTTACTCGGTACATCTTAAACGGGAGGTGTACGACAAACTAAAGCTAGCCGCTGGTCAGCGCAAAGCTTCTGCCCTTGTGCGTGATGCTATTACGATGATCGTCGAAGGCGATGACGAGTTCAATGGTGGATACAACAAAGGTATCCGCGATGCGATCTCTGTGATCGGTGAGGACGAACTTGCTACGAGCCTTGCGTACAACGGTGACACTGTTGCCGATCTGTTGGCACAGAAACTATCCGAGATGATTGTTTCTCAGAACACAAAAGGTAAATCCAATGGCAAGAAAAAAGCCTGAAGGTGTAAAGAGTCTGGTTAAGTTGGAGCCTGTCTCCCTTGACCAGATTACGATGCTTGACTTCTTTGCTGCCTTTGTCCTTATGGGCTTAGCCGGCGGAGAAGACATGCACCAGAACGCTCAGCAGGCTTATGACCAAGCCGAAGAGATGATGTTTCAAAGGATGGAAAGATGAACCGCAAAACCCAGATAGAACAATTAGAGAAATTAGTTAGCGATGCTCAACGTGCAATGAACGTGCAAGAAATTACTTGGATGCAGGAGTGGGAGGCTGCTCGCAATCCTTTTATTGCTATCAACGAATGGAATAACAACCACGACAGACGGATGGTTTACATCCAGCCGTGGCTTGATGCCAAAGCAGAACTAACAAAATTTAGGAGTAGAGAATGACTGAAATATATGGCGGGAAGATGGCCTTCCCCATACACAACACTGGCCACGGCGCACCCTTTGATGAGGGTATGACTCTTAGAGACTACATAGCCATCCATGCAATGGTAGCGTTTATTATCCCAGATGAATGGCAATCAACTGTAGGCGATCTTGCGGAAGACGTTGCATTTAAAGCTTATGCAATGGCAGATGCAATGATTGAGTACAGGGTATCGGGTGAACAATAAACTGACAGCCAAGCACAGGCTTCACATAGGCAGAGTCAAGGAACTACCTTGCTCTGTCTGTGATGAACCCGGGCCTTCAGATGCACACCACGTTAAACAGAATCAACAGTACACAGTAGTAGCCTTGTGTAAGTCCTGTCACCAAGGCCCAATGATGGGCTGGCACGGCCAGAAAAGGATGTGGGCTATCAAGAAGATGGACGAGTTAGACGCTCTAGCAGTAACGATAGAGCGTCTACTAGACGCTTCTACTTAAATGACTTACGAGTATCTTCAGCTTGCTTGGCTAGCATGGAGATCAACTCTTTCATTTCATCAATCTGTTCCCGCTTGGTAGCTCCGTCCATACTGGTGTCGTTAGTCACCATAGAGATCTGCTTACGGATGTTAGCCATCTGTTTAGAGGTTTGGGTGTACAGCTTCTGCAAAGCTAGCTTATCGCCCTTCTCTTCCATGATCTGTTGGACTTTATCCATCTCACCAATTTCAGAGTAATGACGCATGTCGGCAAAGGCTTGCTGAATCTGCTTGTTGTTCTCATAGAACGCAGTGGTGTACTGGGACATGTTAGACGGCAGGCTCTTAACAAACCCAAGGCTAGCCTTGTCCATCCATTTGGTATCTGGGTACGCACCTTCTTTAAATGGCATGACAGCGTACATAGATGTCGTGGCAACTGTTCCGCCCAGCCAACCGAAGTAACCCTTAATAGCATAGTCCACCTGAACTGGGCTTAACTCTGCTTTTTCTGGCAAAGCTATGTTCAGTACAGGCGCTAAGGCCATAGCCAAAGGACTTGTAGTATCAGCTTTACGCTCAGCTTTAGACAAGGCTTCCATGCCGGCAGTCTCAATAGGCGCACCAGTGAAGCTGTCCTTATTGGCGTACAGGTCAGCTATAGGCTTGATAACCTGCGGCAGTGGGTTCATAGCGAATGTGTCAAACATCATGCGGCTAAGAGCACTTGTGAACTGCTTACCTTCTGCGTTGGCATCAAAAATCTGCTCGGCTGTACGCTCGGCAATAGTTCCAATAGCACCAATTTCAAACGGCTTAGGAATACGAAGAGCCGCTTCCATGCCGGGTAAACGGATCCACCAGAAGTTATCTCTATCCCAATCACTACGCTTCTGGAACTCTTCGTCGTCTTTGAATGCGCCGTACAGAGCAAGCGAAGCAAGGCAAACTGCACTTGTAATGATGGAGAAAGCCTGAGCCTTCTTCTTATCATCAAGGTCAATCTCTTTACCAGTCAGTGAGTTATAGAACACACGGCTCGTAGGAAGAATGCCGTCACGACCCAACTTGTACAGACCTTGGATACGTGCGTTCATAAACGGTACGACTTGAGTCAAGTAACGGAAGGCACTAAATGATCCTTGCATGGAGAAGTCCATCAAGTCACGAGCTTGGAAAGAAGCTTCTAAGTGAGAGAAACCTGCCTCGCGCAACTGGTTATAAAGTGCCATGCGGTTAGCAGCCTCAGACTTGTTACCAAGTTCCTCATACTTCTCAAAGAGCTTAGACAACCCAGCTTTAATCTTATCTGGTGTATCAAGGATGTCAGATTCTTTAACGCCTTTAGCCAGTAACCTCTTAATCAGCTTAGATTGATTACCCTCATAAGCCGTACCGAAGTTAAAGATAGCACCACCGGCCAGAGCGGAGATGTGTGCAGGGTTGTTCTTATCTGTAGCAATCCATCCATCAACCACGTTGGCAAAAGGATTCTTACTTAAGTCAGACACGGCCATAGACTGAACCGAATCACGGAACAAGTTGTTTACCTTGAACGCTGGAGACATCGTAACGCCGTACTGCAAGATGTTCTTAAAGTCTCTAGACACATCGAGGAACTTAGACTTTGGCCCCATGTACCCGATAGAGGTGATGGACTCAAGCAAGAGAGGATCTTTGATGGTGTAGTAAGCAGGCTTACCGTCTTCCATAACCTTCACGGTATCTGGGCCCGGTTCAGTGGCTCGCTCTACGGCATCTAGCTTCTCAGCATCCTTGACAGTTGTCACGGCGGCTTGGTTCTTCATTGACGCAGACAGGATGTGACTCCAGTTACGCAGAGTGTTCTCCATCAAGTCACCGAACGGACGATCTCCTCCGCCTTTCAAAGCCTTGGAGAACTGCTGACGGGTCAGACCTGCGGATGTCTGAGCACCCTGAAGATCACCGTCTTCCATCTGGCGATAGAAAGGAATGTAGTAAATATCCCGAACAAAGTTGTCGTAACTAAACTTGTCAATCAAACCTTGATCTAAAGCCACATCCAAGACGGAACGGTTCAGACCATTCATATCTTTGAGAACAGCAGCATAAACCTCAGCACGGGGCTTTCCATCAATAGTTCCTTCAGACAACTGCTTACGATTAGCAACCATGTAGTCCATGTCATCGCTGCGTGAACGTTTGTCGTTGGGCAGGTTAGCTTCACGGTTCAAGGCAACCCACATCTGGTAGCGGTCTACCTCAGAACCTACGGGCTTAAGCGTCTCGATTAGACCTTTGGTTCCCTGTTTAATATTCAAAGCACCACCATCATTAAAGACATGGCCGCTGAATAAGATGCCCTCAAGAGCGCCGTCAACAGTCTTAGACAGGCGAGCCTGCATATAACCTATAGGCGAGTAGTCTTTGATTGTGCGGTACTGGTCAGCAATACCCTGAGCCAGACGTTGCCAGAAACGATCTTGCATGTCAGAGATCTTCTCAACAATCGTTCTAGTCTGTGGCTTGAAGACACGGTTAGCCGCCTCTGTAAACTGTGGGTTTACACCTTGCATAGTCTCAGTAGTTAAAGGCTTGTTTTTCTGTAAGGCAGTAGAAACCTTCTGCTTTACTTGAGAAACAGACTTAGGCATCTCCATCTGGTCTGTCATTTCTGAGTAGTCAACTTCACCCTTATCAACCTTAACGCCTTTAGGCTGTTTAGTTTGAGCAAGCCTGTCTACCAAGTTCATTACTTCAGTTAAGGCGTTGACATCTTTAATGCCAAGCAAGTCAGCTACCATGCGGGTGAACGCTGTCCACGCACTGCGACGACCACCATAGGAGATCTGCATTAGTTCATATTGGAACTCTGGGTTAGTCATTGCTTCGGCAGTGAACTCACGCTCGTTAGTCAGGCCGTAGAAGTCTTTACCTTGACGGCGCAGTTCTTTTTTAACGTGTTTGTATAGCTTTTCAATCTGTTCAGCGATAGGCTTTTGACGTTCAGTAGGATAACGCTGTGCCTTAGAGATCAATCCATGTAGTGTCTCGTGAGCGTTTGTGTGCTCATCGCCAGCATAAGCTTTAGCCATCTGAATGGAGTCATCAGCGTAACGGTACACACCAGCCACACTAGCACCTACGTTACCCGGTTTCTTCAGCTTAATCTTTGTAGCTACGCCACGACCCAACTCACCAATACGGCGGATAGCAGGGTTCTTACTCTTAGCCAAAGTTTCAGCTAACTGTGCAAAGTTTCCTTGCTCATTAGCGGCACGAACTTCTGGGTTGTTTGAAGTGATAGGCATCCTTGCTTTAAATTCAGCAAGGTTTTTAGGCATCTCAGTACTGGGAGTAGGTGGCTCAATCTCAACAGGAGGAGGCTCAACCGGAGGCGGCTCAACCACAGGAGGTCTACCTGTAGTTCCAACAGCAGGTGGTTCTTGTTCTGCATAAACTTGAGTAGCAGGTTTTGTAACAGGAGGACGCTCTGGCCCTTCTGGTGTAGGTGTCAACGTAGCACTGATAGGCAATGTGCGATCACCGCGAGGCTTACCAGTCTCAGCCGCAAGGAACCACGGCTCACCGTTACCCTGATAGTTTAAAGGCAAAGGCTGTCCGGCTTTCTGCTCGGCGGCAATAGCAGCTTCTACATCTTCACGGGTAACAATGCCAGCTTCAAAGTCTTTAACCAGACGCATAGACGCTGGAGTATTAGTACGGCGAGCAATCTCCATATAGGCATTGACAGGATCAATAACAACTGGAGACTCAGGTTTGTTAATAGCTGTCTCAGGTAAGTTCTTAGTCAGCTTAACTGGAACGTCTAAAGACTGAATGGCAAATCTACCTTCAGCCGTAGGGTGAGGAATAATAGTCAAGCTATTAGGATCACCGCCTTGATTCTTGAGCATGTTCTGCATGACCAACAAACGGTTCTTTGCGGCTCGGTCTTCAAGGGGACGGTTGTCTACTATCTTGGGCGTAGGTGTTTCTTCTGCAACTACCTGCTCAGGCTGTACACCGGGTGTCTTAGATGATGCACCAGTAGGAAGTCCTGCCTCTAAACGCAGGCGGTCAATCTCAGCTTGCTTAGCTTCCAACTCTGCACGAGGTGTAGCTTGAGGCATTTGCTCATTGAGACTAGGCTTGCTAGTATCTGGTGTGGGAGCTTCTGGTACTTGAGGAGGAATACCCTCGCGCCGTGCCTTCTCAGCTTGAACCTCAGCATCTGCATCAGCCTTTTGTTGGAGCATTAACAGACGCTGACGATTAGCTTCCTCAGATGTCAGCATCTCAGGAGTAGCAGCTTCAGGACGGGTAACACCAGTAACAGCTTCAACTTGCTGTTGCAACGCCGGCTGAACAGGTGCTTGCTCTGGGGGCGCAGGAGGTACAGGCTCAACTTCAGGAGCCGCAGGACGACGAGCCAAGCCAGCCGCACCGCCCAGACCTACACCACCGATAGTGGCCATAGCCGCAGCTTCACCTAAGCCTTCGGTCAAACTCTGCTCAGGCTTGACCTGTTGCATAGCCAAGTTGGAAACAAACTTACCGCCAACTTCTTCAGGGATCTCACCAAGAGTCTCACCCGCAGCAGCACCACCAGCAGTCTTTAGTCGGCCAGCTAGACCAGCCGCACCCTTACCGGGTACACCAGCCAATACTTCCTCAAGCTGACGAGCACCGGGTAGACGCTGAGCCAACAGAGAAATAGTACCTGCGGCGGCACCAGCTTGACGGGCTAAAGTTAAAGCACCCTGAGCGGCTTCAGTGTCAGAAGCACCCTTACTCTTGAGTTCTTTGTAGATGTTCTCGTATGCACCAGCGCCTACGTCAGCACCCTGTTGTACGCCACCAGCACCGACCGCGCCAGAGACAGCCGCTTTACCAACCGCAGCTTCGCCCGCACCAAGACCCTTAGCGGCCATACCTACACCACGAGCCGCACCAAATGGGACTAACAACTGTGGAGCTTGCTCAGCTAGGAATGTGAGAAGCAATGCAGGATCTTTAACAGTCTCACCAAGTGCAGTACCAAATGCTTGGAACTGACCTTCCTTAGCAGACTCAGCAATCTTCCTCGCCCGCTCAGCTTCACGAGCTTTAAGCCCAGCAGATTTCATCTCCTCAGCAAACTTAGAGATCTCCTCACCAGCACCCAAAGCACCAGTCTTAGAGAAGTCTCCAGTAGCCAAACCAAAGACTTGTCCGGGAAGTTGAACCAAGGATCCAATACCACCAACGACACCGGCACCGATGTCCTTAGCGGCTTCTCCAAATGTTCTTTCTTTAGATGAAAGCTGTGGATAGGTCTTAAGAATTTTAGCTTTAGCAGCCTCTGGCGTTACTTCATCAGGGATGTTTTCGACAAGAGTGCCATCTGGAAGGCGAATAGCATAGGCCATCAAATACCCCTATTATGGAATCTTACTGAAGTCTATCACCTTACTGCCAGTAGAGGACTCTTCTGATTTGATTCCGTGCATTCCTTCTATCTCTCTAACTTTAGTTAAAGCCTTAGCTTTTTTAGCAGGATCTGTTTCATTAATATAAGAAGACAAAGCCATTTGGTAAATAGGTAACTTCTCAGCCAATGCTTGTCTTTGAAGACTAAGTTTTTGCTGAGCATTCTCACCACGAGATCCAGTTTTAATCCGCTCTAAATCCACCATAAACTGTTCAGCAGCTTTAGGATCTTTAGCCTTTAGTGCTCCGTACTGAGACATCAAACGCTCAGTCTCACCCGGCTTCATGGCCGTAGCTTGATTGATACGAGCCACTTCCAACTGAGTAAGGTTGTTAGCACGGGCAACACGCTCTTGAGATTCGTTGCTTGCCATCTGGTTAGCCACTTGTCCCTGCAACTGGAGACGTTGTTGACCCAACTCTGTAAGTTTAACTTTACTTTCGTACACAGCTTTAGAATCATTACGTTCTTCAGCGCGGCGCAGGTTAGCAATTTCAAACTTAGTCTTAGCATCGTTGTCAGATAACTCTTGTTGTTTCTGTTCAAACGCTGATTGACGGTCTTCCGCTTCAGTAGCTGACTGGCTATATGCCTTACCAAATCCACCAAACAAAGAGCCAATACCCTTCTGGCCGCGAGTAGCTTCACCGGCAGCAATCAAAGAGTTAAAGAAGTCACGCTGTGAACGACCACTCTCGCGCTGTTTAAACTTATCTTCATCAGCTTTACGTTTGGCTAATCTTTCATTCATGTAAGCCGTGTACTCTTCGCCAATAGGAGCTTGCTTAGGAGGTGCATATTCAGGTGGCAAAGTAGGCAATCCTGTTCCCGCCAAGATACCAGATTGAAACTTCTGGGCATCAGACTGAACTGGTGCAACAGGAGGTGGTGCAACAGCAGGTGCATTCTGTTGCGTAACTCTAGGTGGAACAACGTTAACTATGCCGCCGGGTGGAACATTACCAACAGGAGGAGTTGCAGATGGATAACGAGGAACCATGCGGTCGCCCGGGCCAGCAGAAGTAGCTGTTTGTTGAGTTCCAGAATTCTTAGCTACATACTGTCTCCATGCTTCATCACTTATACCCGGTGGTCTAGCAAGACGACCGCCTTGTTTGTCCATATATGTATTTTCTATTGATGGCACCGGTGAACCTTCTGGTAATGTATAAACACTACCCGGTGCCCGAGAATATTTTTGAGGTGTTACTGCGGTTGGAATAATGTTTTTACCCATAGCACCGGCTGGGCCAAGATCAGCGTTTTGTCTAGATGATTGACTTACTCTATCTTCTGCCGCAGCAAGTTCAGCTTGAGCCGCCGCATATCCTTCAGGATCTTGCTGGCGCTGACGCAACCCATAGCCATAAAGTTTTTCTTTAGCAGCTTTGGCCGCAGCCTTAGCCTCATCAACTAAATCCCCATCAGCAAATGCAATGATGCCGCCAGAACCAAAGTTCATCTCGCGGATAGGTAAACGAGTTAATCCTCCAGCCGCCATAGACATTTCAGCTTCTGGTTGCATCTCAGGCTCAGGAGTTCCTTGAGGAATCATAGGAGCATTAGCCCCTTGCATAGCAGACTGCTGAGCCATCTGACCCTGACGGGCTTTCTGTAACTGCATCAAACCCATTTGCTGTTCAATGTTGTCTTTGACAGTACCTTGTGGAGGCTGAGCAGATTGTTGCTCCATCTGCTTACGGCGGTTCAACTCACCTAACGCCAAGTAAGGAGGCACCTGTGGATTCTGCCCATTGGCATAAGACATAATTGCCTGAGTAGGAAGATCCTTCAGGCGTTCTTGAATTTGAACCAGATTCATTTTTAATCCTTAAGCCAGATTGAATTGCTTCAAAGCAGTCATCAAGTTACCCAGACCACCAACAGTAGAAGACAACTGACCAATACCACTTTGAGCGGCGGGTTGGTTATAAACAGTAGAGATAGGCAGACCTTGAAGCATAGACTGTTGGAACTGCAACATCTTTTGTGGGTAGTCACGTTGAGCTAAGAACTCATTGTAGTCAGCAGTGATACCTTCTTGTTCAATACCGCGCTGTTGAGTGCCTGCGCCGGACAACATGTCAGCTAAAGTCTTAGCCTGACCTTGCTCAGTATTAAACTGACCCATAGCTTTATCGTAAGCACTAGCGTAGCCTGTACCAATTGCTTTGTTCTGCTCTTGCAACAGATTACGATTAGCTTCAGATTCCATAATAGCCTGACGGCCACCACCATAGCCACCGGCTTGGGTCATTTTAGCTAAGTTGGGTTGAAGATTCATCTGTGATGTACGGCGCAGTTCTTCTAACTGTGGCTGAAGGACTGACTGTAAATACGGGTTCATGTACTGAGCCGCAATACCTGTAGGGCCAGTAGTTTGATTACCACCATCACCAAAGACACCGCCCATGCCAGCACCTGTTCCAATAGCACCGGGAGTATACGCACCGGGTGTCATAGTTGGGGGTTGATAAGCGCCAGTAGAACTAAATGTATTACCAAGCTGACTGGGGAAAGATAAGTTACCTAAACCTTGGAATACTTTATTCTGTAGTCCAGATTCACCAGCCGTCATTGGGCCTTGATAAACAGAGTAAGGCTGGTTTGCAACGGCTTGGGTTTTGCCCAGCATTTCCGTTACATACGGGCCTGCATACTCAGACAGTGTAGATACGTTACTGGTGCCTACGGCGGGATTAGTGGTAGCCATATTATTCCTTAAGCGGGAAGATGTTTATAAGCCTTGGTATTGGCTGCAATGTTTTTTGCTTTAGAGCGACTAGCCTTGATGCGATCCATCATGGCATAGAGTTTACGTGCTCCAGCGTCTGTGGATCCATTGCCCAGTTCAGAAACAATCCGAGCAGGTACAACAAATTCACCGTCAGCCAAACGTGCGGGTTGGCGATTACCAATGGTTGCAGGGATGTCATCAGATACACCATCACCGGGGCCACGAAGTAACTGTCCACCATCTGAGTAACTACCCAAAGAACTGATGCCGCCGCCTCCAGCGTAACCCATTAAGCCACCTCTTGCTGCGGGGGTAGTGCCTGTAGCGGGCCTTGATCCAGAAATAGTGTTTGCTAAATTACGACCAAGCGTGGTGTACATACTTCCACCGGGGTGAAGAGTGTCGCCTGTTGTGGCATCAAAGATGTCACCTCGACCACTTGTGTACGCAAATTTATCATCCAGTCTAGATCCGGTAGAGCCTGCAACGTCACGAATAACATCTGCATAGGCTCCAACATTACCACCATAGCTAATATCTGACCCAACAGCGTTAGGTGTTTGTAAAATAACTTGCTTACCCGCCGCTTTTGCTTGGTTAATCGCAGTAAGCAAATTGTTTCTGAATGATTCAAGACTCTCTCCACGAGATGCCTCATTCAAACCGTAATTCAAAACAACAACACCCGAATTATTTGCAAGTGAATTTGCCCAACGGTTGCTTTCATCAACGTTATTTATTAAGTCACCAACTGTGGTGCTATTAACGCCCATGTTGTTAACGGTATAACCTTCTCCCAAAGTATTTTGAGCAGAAGTTACCATGTTGTCAGTCAGTTGATTGCCAGCGTTATATCCATAAGTTGTGGAATCACCAAACGCATCAATGTTGTAGTTGCTTAATGCTGGGGTCGCCGCACCCATAGTGGCTGCATTTCTCATGGTTGCCGCACCAGTAGATGCCGCATTTCCCATAGTTGCCGCACCCGTATTGGCATTTGTCATAGCACCCGTTAAATCAGCTATACCCCCTGTTGTAGCAGCACCCATATTACCTGTTGTAATTAAGTCGGCTACGCCACCTGTAGTTGCATTAGTATTCGCTAGTTGGTCTGCTCGATAGTTTTGTATTTGCTGGGTATATTTATCTTCTGGTTTTTCCGCAATGTATGCATTTACAGCCGCACCAAATTGATTATTTAAATCAGCGGCACTAAGAGCGCCAGAAGACAAAGCGTTAGTCCAGAAATCAAAACCGCCTTGGTCAATTTGCGCTGCGCCTTCACCAACACCTGTACGACCAACAGTGGCGTAAGCGTCTCTAACAAGTTGTTCATAGTTAGGGGTGGCAGCACCAACAACACTTCCATCTTCGCCATTATATCTAAGCGCACCACCAGAGCTATACATCATTCCACCACCAGCGGCTTGAACAGTTTCTATTGGTGTAGCTGGAGTAGCCGGAGTAGCTGGAGCAGCCACAGGCGTGTATTGCATAGGGCTAAAGTAAGTTACACCGCCAGAGCCGGGACGACGGCCCGGAGTTCCGTAAACTGGGTTAGCTAAAGATTGATTAGGGCCAAGAGCTTGGTTGTATCTAGCAGTTATATCCGCCACTGGTAAAGAAGTAATCCCAGCCATGCGCTCAGGCGTAATGCCATATTTGTACATGGCGCGAGCCATACGATCAGAACCTAAACCTTGTTGACCCATAAAGTTTTTAATAGATTCGTCAGTTACTTTGGCTTGTTGGTCGGCGGGTAAAGGGGTAACTGGTAAAGCATACTGGGTACGTTGTGCTGTGTATTGAGGAATGCCGCCTTTATACCCAGCATAACTACCGCTACCGCTACTGCCCAACATATTGTTAAGCAAAGCACCAATCCCACCCAAGCCAAGAAGCTGACCACCTACGCCAAGTGGTGATTTACCTGACAAAAACTTAGTAACGTCACTTAATTTGAAGTTAGAAAAGTCACCAGTGTTAGCCCAGTCAGGTGTTTCTAAACCTGTTTGAGCAGTTTCTCCAGAACTAGAATCTGTTTGTTCTACCCAATCTTGAGCATCTTCGTCCCAAACTAACATATTAGCCACCCTTCACAATATTAAGTAAGTCGTCAATTGACATAGCATCACTTGATTTTCCAAGCACTAAATCAAGTGCGTCATTAGCGTTATTTTCCTTGTTTTTCTGTTCTTCCACAAGCTCACCAGCCGCGCCCGGAGCAGTAACGCTTAGAGGTTTGTACTCTTCTTCAGCTACCTCGCCCTTTTTGGTCAGCTTTTGTTTCTTTGAACCAAACTCTTTGCCGTAATAAAAGACATTTGCCAACTGTGGAATACCAAAAGCCGCAGCAATATTTTCAGCTTGTGGCATTGTGTAACCACTAACCGTACTCTTAACCGTTGGCTTTACTGTTGGCCTGACTGTGCTGACCGTTGGAGTGGTCGGCGTTGTCGGAGTAGTAGGTGTCGTAGGCGTGGTTGGCGTAGTAGGTGTAGTCGGGGTTGTTGGAGTTGTTGGGGTCGTCGGTGTAGTTGGAGTGGTTGGTGTAGTAGGCACCGTAGGCTGTGTAGGCGTAGTCGGTGTCGTGGGAGTAGTAGGAGTAGTAGGCGTCGTTGGTGTGGTCGGCGTCGTAGGAGTTGTAGGGGTAGTCGGCGTCGTAGGTTGCGTAGGTGTAGTCGGCTGCGTCGGTGTTGTTGGTTGAGTAGGTGTAGTCGGCTGTGTAGGAGTCGTAGGTTGGGTTGGTGTTGTAGGTTGAGTTGGAGTCGTTGGCTGAGTGGGTGTCGTAGGCTGGGTGGGCGTAGTCGGCTGAGTGGGTGTTGTTGGTTGCGTAGGAGTCGTTGGTTGTGTTGGTGTAGTCGGTTGCGTAGGAGTCGTAGGTTGGGTCGGTGTGGTTGGCTGAGTGGGCGTGGTTGGTTGTGTCGGTGTCGTAGGTTGTGTCGGTGTCGTAGGTTGCGTTGGAGTTGTAGGCGTGGGTACAGTTGTAAATGTTGGTGTAGTTGTCTTTTTAGTTGTCCATAAATCAGCCAACAAATCATTTAATGTTACATCATTACCTTCAGAATCCTTGGCAATAACAGTATCACCCTTACCAAGTCTTGAACCTGTAATAACTATTTCACCCAAGTCTTGAGCATTAGATATATTAGGACTGTAATCCAATCCAGTTATCTTTTTATATTCTTCAAGCCATGTTGCATTAGTTGGATCAGTCTTTAACTGTCCTTCTAATTCAGAAACATAAACTGCATTAGAAGCTTTTTGAACAATATCTTTTACTTCTGGCAGATTATTTAATATCTCAATGCCAGCAGCAGTTTCTACAACATCTAGTCCACCAACTGAACGTAGCATGTCTAAGACAGACGGCGTAGTCTTTGTAGTTCCGCTAGTTGTTTTTGTTTTGTCTTCACTTGTGCCAGTTACATCACGGGCTGTAGTGTCAATTGTTGTGACACTCTCACCCATAGATTTACCAAAGTTAGACTGACCACTAAGCAATTTATTAATTGCATCTATGTTGCCAATACCATAGGCTTCTTGCGCCATTCGCAGGTATTCTGTTGGGTTAGCTTTGTAGAACGCACGTTCATACGCAGCAGAATCAACACCAATAGTCTCGCCATCTACTTGGAAATAGAAGTTACCTGCACTATCACGTTGCACAGGAACCGTGACATTACCTTTTGTCTCAAAGCTATATGTGCCAATAAACTTTGGCATACCAGTAGTATCAAGCTGTATAGCGCCGGGTGCTAACTTTTGCGGGCCGGGCAATGAGCCATCGGCTGAAGCAACTTGATCTCCACCAATAACAACATTATTAATATCTGATTCAGCAAGAGTGCCAGTTAGTGGCAACTTTTCACCCGTATTAAACAGGTTTGCATCAGCAAACATGTTTTCTGTTAATCCAGCATTTTGTAATGTACTAATTACATCTGAACCGTCAGAAACGTTAGTTGTTTTTGCTTCTTTAACGGCATTATTGGCTGCGGCAATAGCTGTGTTAATAACAACCTGATCTAAAGGTTTGCCGGAAATTACGCCTGTTACAGCGTTAGTAACCATCTTCTTTTGGTTAGCGGTTAAGTCGCCAAATCCTTCAACGTTACCTAATAAAGAGTTAACAGCGCCGTTAACACCACCAGTAGCAGCACCTCTGAGCATAGCCTCGCCAACATCTTGCCCGCTAAGTAGTGCCGTGCCAGCAGAGACTGCGGCATTTTGGAAAGAATTGGTTAAGGTTTTTGTAAGGTCGGGTGATAGGCCAAGGTCTTTAATAAACGAAGCACCATCTGACATGAAATCCATGCCGGGAATCTGAGCGCCAGCAAAACTAATTGCAGCACTTTTAATTGAATCGCCAAGGTCTTTACCACTTAAAACATTTACAGCTAAATTAGCCGCAATTTGTTGGGGTATAGATAAACCACCTGTAGCTAACGCCAAACCAATTTGACCAATAGGGCCAAGGTCTGCCATAAGATTGGCTAGATCATTAGATGATGCTTTTGTAGTGTAAAAAATAGGCGTGCCGTCAGGGGCAAATTGAACGCGATAGCCAGTGTTTCCATCCCCACTAAAAGTACCACCAAACGCATTTCCTGTTTGGCGTTCGCTGTATGTATTAGGAACGGCTTGGCCTGTTTCTTTGTTACCAAATGTTTTTTGACCCGTGTCAATTACTACTTGCCCATTTATTGTTTTAATTTTAGATGGATCAATTTGGCTGTATCCATCGTTGCCGTCAGATAGACCATACACAGTCTCAATTTTTGCATCTTTTGGAAGTTCTACTTGTTCGGCAGTTGCATTACCGTCTTGATCGTATTGACCTGTTGCTCTCCAATAAACTTGACGAGTAGTACCATCTTCATTTTGGTATGTTGAAACATTCTGCCCGTTGTATTTTTGGCCAATGACTTCTGCGGGCGCATAAACAGGAATTTCACCAAACTGTTTAATGTCTGTAATGCCAATACCAGACAATATTGTTGCCATGTCAGCAGCGTTTGCTTGCGCCGAGCCTTTACCTTCGCCCTGCCATTTGTCTGTAAGGTTTTGCCCAAGAATCTGTTGGGTTAGCGTAGCAGTGGCGGCGGAGCCAGTGTCTTTAACTGTAGTCCCTTTGGAGTCAACAATTGCGCCAGTAGGAGTTAAGAATGTGCCGTTACTTAAATCAAGTGCTTTAGATAAATCAACCGCCGCTGTTTGAGTTGTAGTATCTGTTGAGGCAGCTATATTTGTACCAGCAACGCTATCAACTACTTTAGCAACAGCAACGGCATCCGTGGTGTCTATTGTGGCTAATTTGCTATCTAAATTGGCTTTATCTACAGCACTAAGACCTCTGTACGCATCTTCTAATTTATCAAAATAAGCTGTTTTTGAAGCTTCATCTTTTAAATGAAACCCACTTGCATCCATTAAATCTTTTTGATTTAAAAGACCAGACATTACGTCAACAAGGGTTACGTTGCTATTATTTGCCGCTACCTCGTTGTACAAATTGTCCATTGTTAAATTTGTACTTGTAATAGCCTCATCGTATGAATCAGCATCTGGAGCACCAGATAAAATTACCTTTACGCCATACGCTCCAAGTCTGGAAACAATTTCATTAAGGTTGTTACGAATGGTATTTCGGTCAACCCCAGTTGCAAGGTCATTACCACCAATACTTAAAATAACAGTAGATCCCGGTGCAAATGTTCCTCCGTCTCGCTCAAAAACATTTAATTGATTGAGTACGTTTGCGGTTGTTTGGCCACCTATGGCTGTATTTGTAACGTTTTCATCAAATGCAGAATCAGCAATGCTTGTAAAGTCATCACCCGCCAACCAACTGTCACCCGCTAAAATAACACCGCTTAATTCATTGTTAGCTGTGTCACCAGTAACTGTATCATTGCCAGTTGCGCCTATAACTGAAGTAGTCGGAGTAGTTGTAACCGCTGTCGTAGGAGCGGTAGTAACCGCTGTCGTAGTAGGAGTTGTAACTGCTGCCGTCGTAGGAGTTGTAACCGCTGTTGTTGTTTTTTGATATGGGGCAAAGACAGAAGCAATTGCATTGTCATCTAACCCCATAGATCTAAATGTTGCGATTAGATCATTGGTAGCATCTTTTCCACCAAAAACGTCATAGATACTTTCGTAACTAGGAGAAGATGTTACTGTTGGAGTTGTTGTGACTACTGGAGTATTTGTAACAGTTACGGCTGCGCCGGGTAGAGAAGCAATCCCCGAAGTATCTGGCCCAAACTGTTGTGCAAAATAATCAGGAACTACGGCAGTGGGTGTAGTAATACCTAAAGCTGTGCTATATCTACTAGACACATCACCGTAGTTAAGACCTGTAGCCTGCGCCATTTGCTCAGGAGTTACACCAGCCGCTTGCATAGTGTTAGCAATTAGCGTGTCATCCGCGCCGGGGTTCTCGTTTAACCACCCAAGAATATCTGCGTTACTAACTGGCATTATCCGACCTTCCAATTTGTTCCGTCAGAATACACAGGCACAGCTACTGCCCCGCCAGTCACAACGGTAGCCCCAAATACTGGGCCTAGAGCATCTGTTACAAAAGACCTTGCACCCTTACCAGAGGTGACTGCGCTGGGCAGTGTAGCCACAGTGTAGTTAGTCAAAGGAGGCACTACGCCAGAGGCAGTCAACTGAGTGGTTAACGCATCTAGCCTGTTGAAGTACAGACGCAGAATGTTTAGTAGTTGGTCAAAGTACTGACGGTTGTAGTCTTCCAAAGGAAGCGGCAGGTTAGGCGCGGCTACCTTGTTTAGTTCAAAGTCGGTGGTGACAAGAAAGCTCATCGTCTGCCGTCCGGTCTAATATCTATACGGGTAGCACCCAACTGCCATGTTGTTCCAAGGTTTGTAGAGCTTACCTTTAAGATAAGCTGGCGACCACGCACACGGGTATTGATCTGCCCCGTAAACCCTTCAGTCACTGCGTACTGAGCACCTGTTAGCTCGGTTACAGGTTTGACCACAGCCGTGCCAGTTCCTGAGCCTGAGTTCTGCATTGGGTAAAGCGTGTAAACAACTTGAGGTGTGGGAGAAGCATCTGATCCTGCAAACGTCAAATCGGGCAACATTCTCCAAACAAAGCCAAACCTGTCCCCGTCGTCAATATCAAACTCTGATGATGAGATATAAGCCTCAATACCTGCGGGTGTGCCTGTCTCGTTGTTATCTAAGCCGTATTCTTGATTAACCAAGTTATAACTGTAAGTAGCGGCAATAGGGTAATCCCTTAGACCAGAATCTAGCCATGCTGTTCGTGCCATAGTACCGTAGTACCAGACCTTTTCTTGGTAGTTGTACACCACATAGCGGTCAACTGTTAGGCTACTTGCAGAGCAATAGAACCACCAGACCTCGTTAAAGCCCTCGTTAGTACCGGCAAACACTTGTTGGTTTTGTTCAAGGTTAATGTCTTGATAGATAAATCTACGCAGGTCACAGTTTAGTGTCTGTAAGCGTCCATCGTACAGATAGAACTTATCTACGCCCATCCAGTACACCACGCCAGAAGCCTGTGCCGCCGCATTCTGACCCAAGATAGAGATGTTATCTCCCATTAGTTGACTAGACCAAACCACGGGTGGGCCAATGTACTGCATGGAATAGATGGCTGAATCAGTCCACACTAAAATCTCTTGACGGGTCTGGATAGCAGTTACGATACTTGAGCCGTGGGATAGCTGAACACTACCCGCCTGATTAGTAGCAGATGGTGTCCAGTTAACCACAGACTCTTGATCTGACCAGCGTACCAGCATAGGATTCTGGGCAGTAGCACCGATGTCATTACAGCCAAAGGCAAATACAAACCGGCTTACATCAGATACATAGATGTAATTCTGGATAATTGGGCAATCAGAAGCATTAGCCAGATCAACGATGTCAATGCCATTGGGCATGATGTAGTGAGTGCCAGACTGCGTTCCTGTCGTAATAATAGGCGTTCCGCCAACCGTTAATGCTAAGTTAAATGTAAACCCAGACACATTGACTACGTAGTAAACAGTTCCGGGAGATAACCCCGTAGGAAGCGCCGCTGGATACCCACCGTTTGTAAGAATAACAGCAGTGCCATTAGACAGGCTAAGAATGCTAGTCACCACCCCCGGAGAAGCAATTGTGACCGTAAAGGGTGATGGACTTACGCCAAAGTTAGCATCCCAATAATAAATTGGGCCACCACGGTATCCGTAAATTAAGTCTTCACCAAAGTTGTTTTGGCTCCACAAACGAAGCGCAGAGGTAGATGTGCCGCCAAAGCCCCATGTTCCTGCGCCCCATGTACCAGCACCCCAGCCGGACAAGGGGATTTCGTATGCATCACCTACATTAATCTGGTACACCGCATTAACAGTCGTACCGCCACCAGCCGCCACAGTAGAGGTAGCCGCAGTGGCAGATGTGATTGTGTAGGTATTAGCGTCAACAAAAGTAATCTGGTACTCACCGTTTAAATCAAGACCGCCTACGGTAGCTACGTTGCTAAAGGTTACAAAGTCATTGGTTACTGCACCATGTGATGCGTCTGTCACTGTAACTAGGGTAAGTAGGTTGGTTGTGGCAAACGGATTACTTAAGATGGCTGTTTCCCGAATAGGCGTGATATCGTTGTAGTTGCCACCTAATTCAAGGTAAAACTTTAAGTTTGTACCTACACCAATCAGGTTTAAGTTTTCTAAAGTAATCCAGTTCCACAAAGAACGGCATACACCCTGAAAAATGGACACGGAAAACCGTGCCCAACCACCGATTTTTTCAGGTGTTCCTTGGCGAAACCGCACCTTGTCGGACTCATACCAGCCACCTTCGTTGGTATAACGGGTGTTTTCCCGGTTAACTCCCGGCTTCAGTACAAGTTTTTTAAGCGCCATCGGTTGTCCTACGATAGAAACACGGCTCGTTCGTCAATACGACGTTTCTGTAGCCCTTTGAGAATTTTACCCCCGGCCATGCAATACTTCAAGAGTTCTTCTGCCGCACCTTCCATATCGTTACGCAGTACCTTTTGGCGCAGTGTTGAGCGTTGGAGAGTGCCAAGGCCTACATTAAAAGAAAATGATACGAGCGCGTCAAACTGTCCTTGAGTAAAAGGCACAGGACAATAAGTAGCCACGCCTTTCTCAAACCGAGCAAGATCGGCCTTAAGTATTGCATTGACTTCCTCCATGCTGTGCTTACGCATAGCTTCTGCGGGTGGTGTAAACGCATCCCGCTGGTCTATCTTTAGTTTCCCTTGCTCTGGAAACATTACGTGCCCAACGCCCACCGTCCACAACTTAGCTGGGCATTTATACGGATTCTGCCTGACCCCCTCGTGATGGCGGATCATGTGCAGGCACTTCTCTGAGATGTTCATTTACCAAACGCCCTACCACCAAAGTGGAAAGCAATGATTGAGGCAAACAAGGCTTGGGTATCGTTATCCCAAAGCATCTCGGCCAACTCTACAAACGTAGCACCACTGTGCCAGCCGTATGTAAACAAGCCAATGTCTACAAACAGAAGTAAAAAGAAGAAACCGTAGGTAATGACTGGGCGAACGCTGGCGCGGAGGTTCTTCATCCAAGGGGATGTGCCTTCGTTCAAGCTTGTGTCGTGGGCATAGAGAGCTTGCATCTCGGCTTGCTGTGCGCCAATCAGGATTTGCTGGGTATTGGCTGCGCTCTCGGTTGCCAACTGTTCCGACCGGATATTCTCAATCCGCTCCTGCGCTTCAAATCCTGCTTTGCGTAGTTCTAACTCACGCTCAATCTGCATCCTAGCCAGAGCTAATTCATGCAGTTTGTCTGCTCGGTCTTGGAAAAAGTCTAATAACTTGGGCAAACCGCCCATTAGGAACGAGATCAGGGTTGAGAGAAGCGTTAGCATTTAGTGTCCTTTTTGTCATCGTTTTGCATGAGTTTGATACCAGACAGGAACCCAATCATGCCGCCTATAAGAGTAGAAAAAGCGGGTGAAATCATTTTGAAAATCTCTGCGTTGTCCACTTCTTTGGCCCACAAACCCAACATAAAGCTGATTACCATAGCCAATACGGAGACACACAGGGTCGTGCTTACCATGAGGGTGACCCACAGCGTCAGCTTGTCCTTTGTCTCCATCTGTGGCTTCCTGACTGGTCTGGGTATCGGTTTCTTGGTCATACAAGTTTGTCAATCTCGCGTTTCAAGTTGTTAATCTGGATGCTCAGGGTTACCTGCTTCATCCTGTACTCATAAATCTCATACTCGTACTGGTGGAACTTCTTTACCCGGTTGTCCACCTGTACTTGATTTGCCCGTTCAGCATCCAGCCTTTCCACCCGCTTGGCAAACACATCTGTCTGCGTGGTCGCGGTAGGTTGAACTATCGGATACCATTTGTCGTAACTGATCTTCACTTCTTTTCACGTTTAAGCGCCTCTTCATAACCACGCAAAATTAAAGTTCGGGCTTCTGCCGAATCTGCTGTACCCGCCCACATGGGCAGATTGTTCCAGATCACTACATAGTCTTCTGGTTTGCAATACTGTGCGTTGTTCTTTAGCCAAGCAACCATCTGCTGATGGCGCTCGGACGGGTTGTGGATGATGTACCCTATCCCATAGAACTCTCTGACGTGACAGCCATTCTTGGCTACGGCTCCAGCCAACACCAACAACAGTAACAGGATGAGCCAACGCATTTACCACGCCCAACTCCATGCAATTATGTACGTGGTAAATATTACGAAGGCCACCATACAAGCCGCCGCAATTAATGCTTCGGCCCAGTCTTTCACTTTAATATCCCATTCAATTTGGTCATATCAGCACACGTATACATTTGATACCCACTCAAAATAGGCATTGGAATTGTTTCTATTTTCGCTGAAAATTCATCTGCTGCCAAGCGAGCAACGTCTAAAAATGACATTGTTTTTCCAGTTCCTACGTTCCAAATTCCAGAACCTAGAAAAATTAAAAGTTTTCTGTGAACTTTGATGACCTCATCTACATGGATAAAGTCACGTTTAAAGTTTTCTGAACCTTCAAATATTTTAATTGTCCCAGTCTTTGCCTGCTCGCGGAACTTATGAAACGGAGAAGCCTGATCGCCCTTATGGTCTTCATGTGGGCCGTAGACATTGAAGTACCTAAAAATCTGAATAGGCGCAACAGGCCGCATAGTATGGAAGTACTCTTCTATAAGAGCTTTAGATTCTGCATATAGATTAGCTGGCGCTACTGGGTCGTCTTCCCTAAACGTGGTGTTATTTGGGCCATAGACCGAAGCCGAAGAAGCCAGTTGTAATGGTATCCCATACTTCTGACACCGCTCCATGAGAGTAATGGTATACCCTACGTTTTGTTTACGCAGGGCTACCCAGTCTTGACATCTAGTATCTGAGATAGCACCCAGATGTATGACCCTATCTATTCCATAAAGGGAATACTCATCACCCCATTCACACAGATCTAAGTCGTGATCTGCCATGGCTTTGACCATGTTCTGGCCAATAAACCCTTTGTATCCTGTGATTAAGATACGCATACTGCACCTATGCTCTGGCAAGATATTGCCGCTTTCTCATTGGCAAACGGCAAAGCTATGCCCATGTCACCAGTCTGCATGTGCTTGTATACCATAGCAGCTAAGAATACATCCCCTGCCCCGCAGACATCCACAACTTCTATCACCTTAGCCGGGTAGAGTGAATCTTTATATCCACATCCCTTAGCCCCGTAGGTAACAATTAAATGTTCTGGATCTGGGATAGACGTAGATTCGTACAGTTCCCGCTGGTTAATCTTGATGTAAATGCCGGGAAAGTCTGCCAAGTTCTTCTTCTTGGTATCCATGTAGATTGGCCCACGAAACTTCTGACGGAACTTCCAGATAACTTCGTCAGTTATAAAACCTTTATCATAGTCAGAGATAACTATGGCATCGAAAAAGTACTTACTGCCGGTTTTATATGGCTTAGCTTGTACGTCATGGTCTACTCTGAGTAGATGTTCACCCGTTCTGCGGTCGATGTACCTGATCTTGCGTGAGATCTCCTCACTAACGGATAGGGTGACATTAGCTCCTAATGCCTTGAGATTCTGGGCTACGTTAAACGCCATACCCATCTTCTCTTCGCTATCCTCAAAGTTCAACAACGGCGCAGTAGATTCTGGATTTACTCTCCGGATTTCGCCGTATCTGTATTCATCTATACAGACATCACCAATTACTAGGATACGCATTGACTGTCCCCCGGCTCAACTCGGTAATTGTCTTCCACAGAATCAGCAGTTGAGACTTCCAAGATCACACCTGCTGCTAGGCAGACTAGCTGATGAGGAAGTAATGGTGGGTTGTGCCATGTATCCCCGACGTTAAGGATCTTCTCATGGCGGCTGGCGTCTTTGGTGTCTATGTAGATAACCTTAAATAGACCGCCTTGGACTAGCCAAGTCTCTTCTTTCTCGGCGTGGAAGTGCATAGAAAACTTAGCGCCTTTCTTAAAGGTCATCAGCTTTCCACAGTATTTATCGTTGGTCGCCCAAATAAACTCAGATCCCCAACCTTTATCAACTATTCCCTTGAGTCGCATTGATAATCCTTGTAGATGAATATCCGTCTAGGAACGGGATGATAACTATCCGTTTAACCAAGGTGAACCCAAGAACCTGTTCAGGTCTGTAATCGCCACCTTTTGTAATGATGTGAGGCTTTAATCTGTGGATTAACTGCAAGGGTGTTGGCTCATCAAAGATGATTACCTCATCTACCCAGCGAAGCGCCAGCAGCACAGCCATACGGTCATCTTGATTATTAATAGGTCTGCCGGGCTTTAGTTTCTGAACAGAAGCATCAGAGTTAAGACCCACAATGAGCCTTTTCCCCAATGCTTTGGATGCCTTCAAATACTCAATATGCCCTCTGTGGAGCACATCAAAACACCCATTGGTAAAGACAATCACACGCCCATCTCTTTTCGTATCTTGGTAGCAGAGATAGCATGGGTAGCGTCATCAAAAGATTCCTGCTCAATCTTGTATCCAACATCGCGCCCGTAGGTAATGTTGACAATGTTAGGAACCAGTTGAACCTCGTACTGACCTTGATACAGAGGGTCTAGATCACGGCTAATGAACTCTTTGACCTGATTGGCAGCAAATGGGTTAGAACCGTTCCAGCCCTGACAGTCTCTGATCTGGATCACTACCTGACCAGTCTTAGCCAATGCTCTCTCAAACAGCTTGCGGTGGCCTGCATGCCATGGTTGCCATCTTCCAAGCATTTGGACTGTTTCTTTCTGCCAGTCAAACACAGGACGACGGCGGTCATCTAGGATATGCGCTGCAATGAACTCACCCCACTTCTCAGACTTCTGTTCAGTAATCCTGAAGTCATATTCCTTCGGAGGAATAAATACCTTGTTGGTATCTTCAAAACGACCTTGGTCAATCGTGTCAACCCAGATAGTCCAATCAGCCTTAAAGTTGTTACGCATCTCAACCAGAGGGGCAACAAAGTCGCAGATCACATAGTCCACATCGTAGCTGTCAGCAAGCTCACGCATCCGTAGGCTTTGGCGAATACGGCCTTCGTGGGAAAAGTCCCAGTCGTTGTACTTTTTACGCACATCATCAGCGTTAAGCCACATAACCGTCTTGCGTTCGTTTTGCAAGTGGTCAAGGATTTGCTGGGCTAAAGTGGTCTTACCTGCACCGGGCAGACCCATTACTAAGATTCGTTTCATTCTTTCACCGCCTTCATTTTGATTAAAGTATGGAGTGCTACGTTGTTAGCCTCCCTCATTAAACGCCTGAACATCTGGTTCTCATCATGCGTCAATGTGCCGTTCTCGGTCTTCTGCTTCATCATGTCTAGCAGGCCGTGATAGAAAGGGTCGTATTCAAAGTCAAAGGACTCTACGTCAAAGTCAATCCCAAACTTGAGCGACATGCCAGAATTGGAGCCATACACTTCACGGTGCTCTTCACAATGCTTCTTGGAGAACATGTGCATCCCGCTGACCGTGATAGGCCGCTTATGGGTGGGATCGCCGTAGAAGTTATCGTGAAAGTGGTGGGGGACTACGATGTCCAGCAGAGCACCATGTTTACAAACACGGTATAGCTCTTTCATTAGGGGGATGAAACCCTCCCCGATGTGCTCTAGGATATGGTGAGCACGGATCTCATCGACAGAGTTATCTTCTAGGGGTAGTCTGTCATTCTCAATGTTACAGAGAAAGTCAGGTTCAACCAACGGGTCGTCATCAATATTGAGAAACCCGTCGATACGCTTGTAACCGCTGCCTAGATTGATTTTCATGTGTGCTCCTTGTACTACATGATACAGGCATCATGCTACCAGTTACAACAACAATGATAAAAAAGTGTTGGCTGTGCTATCAAAGCAACAACCAA
>Ga0209500_10000259_pt1 | contig 47802 bp, 39 predicted proteins | sample S_140212_EF_Meta_FD_187323 | JGI IMG/M metagenome (GOLD analysis project Ga0209500, IMG submission 187323) | Freshwater microbial communities from Lake Simoncouche, Canada to study carbon cycling - S_140212_EF_MetaG (SPAdes) (version 2) | ecosystem: Environmental > Aquatic > Freshwater > Lake ... | reverse complement strand
AAAAAAAAAATACAAATCCACATCAAGAACTATTAATAATTATTTATAATTATAGAACTCCTAAACAAATTATTATAAATAAAGATAATATAAATAAAATTATTGAAAGTAGTTATGTATCAACAGTTCCACATATACAAATTTATGATATTAATCATTTTTTATTTGTAATAATTTTACCAGGTGTAAAATCTAAATTATTATGGGCAATTGAATTAAAAAATGCTTCAAAATTAAAAACACTAATAGATTATTTATTACCTAAACAACCTCTTAATCAAATATATCAATTATTATACAAATTATATAGATACCCAAATAATATAACTACACCTTTTAGTTTAAAAGAAAATATAATAATAAAAAGAAGCAAAGCATATCGTAAATTACAAACCTATTTAATAAAAAATAATATGACAAAATCAATAATTGTATCAAAACAAATATCAGTTAGACAAGATAAAGGTTCTAATATAGATAATATTTTTAGTAAATTAATGAAATAAATGTCATAAATTAGTTAAATTAAACATAACTATTTTAACTATATTTTAACTATATTTTAACTATATTTTTCTAATAATATTTTTCTAATAATATTTATTGATCATATTATCAAAATATTTTTTATATATTTTATATCCTTCATAATTATCAAAATCTCGTGTTTTATCATTTAAAATATCTAATAAATAAAATTCTGCATATTTTGCAGTCATTTCATTAGGATGATAATTATTAGGATTTTCTCCAAAAAATGTGTTAAATGGTTTCCAAGTATTTAATAATGTAGGATGTTGTTTTAAATAATAAAAATGGTCATCACTATCTTTATCTAATTTTAATGCTACTAAATTGACATCAGTTAATGATTTAGGAGTAACAGTTTTAAAAATAGCACCAATCCACCAATAATTTGTGAAAGCAATATCATTATTACTAATCCCACTATTACTATTACCACTATTACCTTTTGGCATTTTCCATAACCAATATTTAGATAAACCATCAGGATTATTACGATTTAATGAATAAATATCTTCCAACCCTTTAATATATTCTGGATAGTAATAATATCCTAATTCTTTATATAAATCTTCAAAATCAAATTCAACTTGTCTTTGATGTATATGTGTTAATTCATGTAGTAGTGTTGTTTTTCTTGGATTAACAAACCAATTTGCATCCATTACAATAGTTTTTTCTAATGTATGAGGCATACCTGCTTCTAACCAAACTTTTGCCTTTGCAATACTAATTTCATTTAACCATTTAGAAACATATTTATAATAGTGTGTATTAAATTTATTTATATCATTAAGTAGATTAAGTATAAATATATTAATTGTTTCTTTTTCTTTAGGTGTAATAGTATCAAAACCATTTTTATATTTTTCATAAAGGTCATCAGTATTTAAACAGTTTCTTGCACTTAAATTTGCCTGGTTCATACCTTTTAAATAATCACTTGTTTTAATTACTAATTGTTGTGCTTTAGGTACATCTAAATAATTTATTGTAATATTATGTTGATATTTTAATTGTTCTTCAGGAGTTCTATTTTGTGCTATTTCAAATGCTTCTATTTTTTTATGTCTTTTTTTATTTTTATATTCACCTTCAACAAGATAATATTTAGTTATGAAATAGAGACTAATAGAAATTATAAAAAATAATATTATAAACCAATTCATTTATAGAGAAGAATTAGTTATGTAGTTATGTAGTTATATAGTTCTTATATAGTTCTTATATATTTATTCTGGAGTATAGTTATTATTTTATTAGATATTTAGAAAAATAATAATACATATAAAAATGTTGTAAAACTTAAAAATGTGTTCAATATATTTAATTAATTGTAAAGAAACTATTGATTTCTGTATTTGCTTTTGTTATTTCTTCTTTCAAATAATCGGCTTTATAATAATCTTTAACTAAATTATAATATACTACACCTATTAATAAACCTATTAAAGCACAATATATAGAATCAAGTAACGTTTTACATCCTACATTAATACGAGAATAGATTGTAATTAACAATAGCATACTCATTAAAAAGAATGACAGAGGATTAAATGTATTATTAAAATACATATCCATAAAGAAGAATCCTACAAAGAAACCAACTGTTTGTGTAATAGGACTTGGTAATACGAAAGGACTTCCTTCACTTGAATAGGTAAGAGCACACTGTGGATTGACTACACCGCGTAAAATCATTCTATATCCAAGACTTATTAATTCATTACCTAAAAAGCCACAGAATAATAATATTCCACGAAAGTCTTGAAAAACAACACCTGACATAGTAGATCCAGCATATAATCCTAAGGGTATAATACGAACTAACGTATTTGTAAATATTTTAATTGTATCAATAAGTGATAATGACATTTTATGTATTATGTATTATGTATTATGTATTATTTTTTTCAATAAATTTATAAACTTTATAGTTTAATATAAACATATATTTTATTTACTTAAAATAATTATTTACTTAAAAAGAAATTTATTAATTAATTTAATAACATAAAATATATCTGTAAATTAAATACAATAACACATATGATTATGAATATGAATAAATTAAAGAAAGATATTATTAAAATTAAAGCAACAGATGATATAGAAATAAATGGAAATGTTTATTTTATACCAGATAAATATATAGAAAATAAATTTTTATCAAATGAATATAAACAACTATATAAATTACTTTTAGTTATTTATTTAGATTTACAAATCGCAAATAATAAAATAGAGAATATTACAAGTATTACTAAATTACATATTACAAATGGTATTACTATTGTTGATAAATTAATAAGCTATATTTTATGTGGTAAAATATATATTACACATTTAACATCATTAGAAAAGACTATGTTAGAAAAAATACCCGAAAACTTAATACAAACTATTAATCCAAATATAATTGAAAAAATATAAATAAATAATAGAATAAATAATAGAATAAATAATAGAATAAAAAATATTTGTATAAAATAAAATATAATTAAAATATAATTAAACTAAAAATGAATATATTAAATACATATGATGATTTTAATTTTATGTTAATTATATTATTTCTATTTATATTTCTATTTTCTTTTATGCTAATGATTATTAATAATACAAAAACAAGAAGATTAAATAAACAATACAATCATTTAGAAAGTAATATAAATAATGCAAATAATGCAAATAATGAAAATCCAGCATTACAATGTATTCCTAGACCAACTTTAATTGGTAATAGTATGCAAATGATTTGTAGTTGATAACTACAAATATACCTACTTTCACACCAACCTACAATTTTATCAATCTACTAATACCCAGCGTTACCTTTATAACCTAACATTCTTTCATGATTTTTACTATAACTTGTAGATATAACTGTATCTCTTTGTCTTATGAGGTCTTGTCTTTTTTCTTCTTCTTCTATTTCACGTCTTTTTTTCAATTCATAATCTCGCATTTGTTCTGGCGTCATATCATATCTAACATTACTACGGTCCCTTTTTAATTCATCTACGTTTTTATATTGTTTAAATTCTACTTTATTTGGGTCAATAAATGCTCCTTTACTTGTGTATGCTGTTTTCAAATCAGTGTAGGCTAAATCATTTTTTGAGTTACCTGTTGGTAATGCCTTGCTAAAATCATTAATCTTGCGTGCAAAGATATCTATATCTGTAAAACCAGTAGAACAAGAGACTAATTCTTGAGGTTCATTATATTGTTGTATTGCTCCATTTTCACCAGTTAATTTATCTTTATAATCTTCAAATGTAGTATTAAATACATTTAAATTAAATTTATTACCAAATACTTCTGCTGGGGCTTCTCCATCTTCACTTTTAAACCAATCACCATATCCGTCATCACCAGATTCCCATAATTTATTTTGTTCATATATTTTATTAAATATTTTAACATCAAATCTCTCTTTTTCTACTGTTGGTAAATTAGTATTATTATTATTATTAGTATTATTATTATTTTTTTTATTCTGTGTTGCTTTATTAAAATGAATATTAGTTTGATTAGACTGAGTTTGGTCTTCAATATAATTTTTACTACCTACTCTTAAATCATTAAAGTTCTTATCTGTTTCACGATTTTTATATTTTTCAAGAAGTGACATATAACATTTAGTTACCAATTGAAATTTCTCAACATTACCACCTTCTTTATCTGGATGGGTTTTCATAGCCAACTTTTTATAAGCAGATTTTAAATCATCAAGTGTATAATTCTTATCCAAATGAAATAATTTTAAAGAATCTATATTTTCCTTTTCTAAATCACTCAGACTTGATTGATAATGCATACGTCTTTGTCTTTGTTTTTCAGCATATTCCTTCCTCCTTCTATCTTCTTCTAATTTAAATCTTGCATCCTCTTCTTCTGCCTCTGTTCTATAATGTTTCGTTAAAGCATCTATTGTATTTAATTGTTCCATTTTTTGTATTTCACGACTCTGTCTATCTTGTGCAGTAGTGCCTTGATTAAATCCTATTTGATTTGTAATTGTATGAGAAACATTTGGATTTGCATAGGTATTTTTATTTGTATTGGGTTGTGAATTTGAAGTCATAGATTGATTTGTATAATTATCTAAAGGTGGTAATGTTGATAATATTTGATTTATACGTGTCACTTGACTTAATGTCATTGTATGTCTATGTTCATTTAATATTTTTTCTAATAATTTACGTTTCTGTTGTGGATTTTTATCTATTTCTTTCATAAGGTCTTTATTACCAAGAATAGATAATAAATTTACTGTTCCAGAATTACTTATTGGTCCTTGTTGCCCTTGTTGCCCTTGTTGCCCTTGTTGCCCTTGTTGTGAATAGTGTGGTGGTCTATTATTTCTTATATTATTACTTAATTCTGCTGGTGATATAACTGGTAACTGTCTATTATAAATATCATCATTCATATTTTGTGGTGTATAATTATTAGCTTGGTGGTTCTGTTGTTGATATTGATTGTGATGTTGTTTGTGATGTTGATTCTGTTGTTGATACTGTTGTTGATATTGATATTGATTCTGATTCTGATTCTGATTCTGATTCTGATTCTGATTCTGATTCTGATTCTGATTCTGATGTTGAGTTTTTTGTTGATTTAATAATTGTTGTTGTAATTGCATAATAAGTTGTTGATTTTCTATTGTAGATTTGCTATTATCATTTCCCATTTTTTTTATAATTACTATTTTAACTTTTAATAATTATTATAACTATATTAAATTTATATTAAATATGTATCCAGAATAGTATATAACTTATTTGTAATTTATAGTTACAGTTATAGTTATAGTTACAGTTATAGTTATAGTTATAATAAAATATGAAAAAAAAATAATAGATATGACGAAATAAAACATAATAAGTAACTAATAGTAACTAATAAGTAACTAATAGTAACTAATAATAACTAATTATAAATGATACAATAGCACATAATAAACCACCCCAAAGTGTATCCATTATGCTAACATAAATACTCCAGCCTTCATACATAAAATGAGTTGTAAAATCAAATATTGCATAAGATACCATACCAAATAATCCACCATATAAAAGAGAATCATTTAGACGTACCATTGTGGTTTTTGTAGTATCAATCTTTGGTAATACAAATACCATTATACCTAAAGCAATAGCAATATATACTAATACCGCAGAATACAAACGATTTTTAGGATAATCTTTACCACTTATTTCCATTGTTTTTTTCTTAAATAAATCGGCATTTATATATAAATAGGGAAGGTCAACAACGAATGATAGTATCATACATAATATAAATTTAATGATTTGCATTTTATTTTATATCTTATTATATTATATTGTATAGATATATTATTTATAGTTAAATTAATAGTTATAGTAAAAATTATATTAAAAGTAAAAATAAAAATGAATACAAGTAAAATACAAATTACGTTTCAAGAAAATAATAAAATAGAAAACATTATATCAAACATAAATGGTTCTGGAACATCATCTTCAAATATAAATGATAAAATAAAAATATATTTAAATACAAAAGCAAGTCAAATTATAAAATTTCATAATCCTTATGTAGATTTTAATAGTAATAGTCATACTCATAATATAAATACAAAAAATACTATAGTTAGCATACCCTATTTACCTGGATATATATTTATGATAGCATATACTATAAGTCATACAAATCATCCCTATCTTATCTATTTTAATAGGGATGATAAATTTATAAATGTTTTGATACCTATTGGAAAAGAATATCAACAAGCAGATACACAAGACTATATAAATGCCATAAATGCTATTCATTTAACAAATACTAAAAGTAAAAATAAAACAAATAATACTAATATAGTTTTAATGACGGCAATTTATTTACTAATTGAAAATACAATCAATACACGTAAATATGGTATTCAATATTCACAATTTAGTATATTAACTTGTGAAAATATGACATTATGTTATAATAAAATTTATGATATAACACAAATGAAAATAAATGAATCTGAAAAACAAAAATTATATAAACAAACTCAGGAATATTATATTAAAATAGGTCTTGAATTATTAAATAAATATTTTACATTATTAGAACAAAAAAATTATAGTGAAGCCTATGATTTTTTAAAAGGTGGTAAATCAAAGTTTAATAAATATTATGGTAAAACAAGATTAGATACTTTTTTTAAAAATAATAAAACTATTATGGGTCATTTAGAAGTTTTTATTTCATTATATGAACTTTTACATATGACCAGAATGAAATTACTAAATTACTAATTATCTTTCACTATTGAGTATTATCCATTACTCTAATAAATATGATAATAACACACATATTATTTACTATTTTGAAAAATGATTTTATATGATGTTCTTCCATATCCCATAATGTTATAGTTTTATAATGATTTAACATTAAACTTAATTGAGTCATAATAATATTTAATCCATAAACTAATTCTTTTAAATAGATATTGGATAGTGATACAAATGATGTTTCATTTAATGTTTCATTATTAATGACTTGTTTATAAATATTAACTATATTTTCAACCCAATATAATAAAGTATCTGGTAAATGTTTAATACGTTCAATAGGTTTTAAATGTTTTAAATCTTTATAATAATATTCTATAAATTTATAAATATATAATATTTTACCATAAGTTATATCTGGATCATCACTTTTACATTCATAATCTATTATCATATTATTTCCAATACAATAATTTTCTAAATACTCATTTATTGAGTCATTTATTTTAATTTTTTTTTTAATCTCAATCGGTATTAAATATCTACTAAAAATGAAGTCTTCATCATCAAAATGAACGGAACAATAAATATTAGGAATACCAAAACATACATATACATATGGACTATTATCAAATGTATCTATATCGTCAATATGTAATTCTGGCATTATATTATGCGGAACTGATTTATTTACTTCTATTCTCTCATAATCATAATATGTTTCATAGTTATCTGTAAAATTATTATTTTCAGTATTTATATTATTTTCGTTATTTTCGTTATTTTCATTTTCCTTCAATGATAATAAATTTAAATGTGATATAAATGTTGTATCTATTTGAGGTTCATTTAACTGTAAATGTGTCATATTAGTTATAATATTGTAATCTATATCCATTTATAATTTAAAAAATAATTTATATTATAGTTATAATAAAATTCAATTTTTATTTATAATCTTATACTCTTTCAGAATTAGAAATGACAGGTAATTGATTATATACTACATTTTGTAAATTTCCATTAATATCTTTAGAATTCCATTGTTTAGGTTTTGCTTGTTGATTTGCTTGTTGATTTGCTTGTTGATTTGCTTGTTGATTTGCTTGTTGATTTGCTTGTTGTTGTTGATTTGTTTGATATTGTATTGTTTTTGCTAATGGAGAATAATTATTGATACGATTATTTAATGTTTCTTTACTATTTATTTTATTGTGTTCTTCATTTATTAGTTTTTTAGCTGTTTCAGAATCTAGATTATTCATATTTGAATTCCCATTCATAGTAGAATAAAAATCATTTACTGACATATTTGCCATATGGATAGGAATATTTGCAGCACGTGATAAAGGACTATATTGGGACATACGGTCATTTGAAGATTGTCTATAATAATCTTTATTACTATCTTGTATAACCATACGGGTATCTTTTTGATAATAATTACTATTACCATTACCAGAACCTTGTTGCAAAATAGGATTCATTGGTAAAGCACTTGGATTATCAAAAATCATACCATCAATCTTACTATTTATATTTTGACGATAATCTGTTTTTTTTTCTTCTTTCCTATGATAACCTGTGTCATTTATTTTATTACCCATTGATTCTTGATTTAAATTATTATTATTAGAAGCATTCATAGAATACATATTATGAACATTTAACATACTCAACCCACCACTATGGGTATTTTGAGGTTGATTTTGAATTTGGTGTGATTGTCTATTTTGTGAGTTTTGTGACTGTTCTAATGGTGATACCATATCTAAAGAACTATATTGTGTTTGAGATATATTTTGTTTTTGATGTGATTGTAATGTATCAAAATTATTATTATAGTAATTTGCAAAATTATTAGTTTGATTAGTAGGTTCTATTTGAGGTGATCTTGATTGTGATGATTGTAATGCATTTGTAGAATTCATAGCATTCATACTATTTACATAATTATTATTATTATGATTACGAGATGATTGAAAATTAGTGGTGGCTTGTTTATTTATCATATCTGGAGAATTAGGGTTATTGTTTTCTGGTATAAAATGCATAGAATTTAACATATTCATTTTTTCATTGATATCATTACGCTGTTCTCCAGATTTAGTCGGTCGTTTGATTTGAGTGGTATCAATACTTTGTTTTACAGGTTGAAAATTAATATCTTGATATTTAGGATTTTGCGAGTATTGTTCTTGTGATTGTTGGTATTGTTTATCTGGTTTATATTGTTGGAAATCATTTTGTAAAGCAAACATTTCTTTATTTAACTCACTTAAATCCATTGTAGTTTATATTATAATTGTTTAATTTAGAGTAATAATCTGACTTTACTTTATATAATTATAAATAAAATAAAATATAAACTAAATTATTTTTTGGTAATTTTAAATTTATATATAAAAATTGATTTTTATTATATTTATAAAATTATATTGTTTATCTTAGATTAACATCGAACAATTTTATTGTTCACCTATTCCATTCCAATAAAAAATGGCGAAGAGAATTATACTATACTATATTATAATTCTCTTCGCCTATTGATTTGATTTATTTCATATTACTCAAAAAATTAAAAAATAAAATAAAAAAGAAATAAACACAAATCAACATTTAGTTTAGGTATAAATAATACTTATACCTAAAGTAATAAAATATAAATATTTATAATATTTAGAGGTCCACCTCAAATATATAAATAACTTTTGTATTTTTTTATATTTTATGACATTTTATGATATTTTACTTTGATATTTTTATTACTTAATTTTTATTGATAATAAAAACTTTATCTATCTATACTTTAATAACTAAAAATTAAAAATTAAAAATGAATGAAGTATCAACAGTCATTGTATTCTTAGTAATCATTATTTTTTTTACTATAATCATATCCATTATTCTGGAACATAGTGAATTATTTTTAGAATATAGAGTTGCAAAAAATAATAATAAAACTTATGGTATACAAGAAACATTTAATGAAAGTAGTAAAGCATTAGAATTATTAGCAAGATTACACCAAGATATGGATACATTGGTTGCTAATTTAAAAAAGAAATATCCTAATGATGAACGCATACTAAGATTAGTTAAAGGTGTTGAAAAAATAAAAATAGAAGAAGCTCCTAATGATGATGGTAGTTCATATACAAATTAATAAGGTGAATTAATGGCTTTATGTTTAAGACATAAAAAAGGAGACCATCCTTTTCATGATTATAATACATTGCAATTTGTTATGATACATGAACTTGCACATATAGCAAGTGTTAGTGAAGGTCATAATCAAGAATTTATTAATAATTTTAGATTCTTATTAAGAGAGGCAAAATCATTTGGTGATTATGAACCAGTTAATTATTCACACGAACCTATTCATTATTGCGGTATTAAAGTGACAAATAATCCATATTTTTAGATATCATTAACTATTATTTATCAGTGGTGCTTTCAAATCTAAATAATTCAAAGATTTTTCAAAAGCCTTCTTTTCTTCAACAGTTTGATAATTATTACCACATATTTGTAGCCCTCCAGGTGCACCAATATCACCTTTTCTACCTTTATTACCCATTGGTCCAGTGGGACCCATTTGAAATTTAATTTTACTAAATGACATAATAAGAAAAATAAGTATTATAATATTAATCATAATACTAATCGCAAATAATCTAATGGTTGTTAAATTTGAGCTTCCAGCAAATAATCTATCTAATACTTGTAAAACTACTAATCCAGCTATACATATTGATAATGCAATAATTATAAATATTGGCGTAAATAATGTTTGATATGTTGACATTTTTATTATTTTTATTATAATTTATTATATAGTTTTATATTTATTATTATTTTTTATCAAATATTATTTTTATCTAATATATATAATGAAAAAAATATAGAAAAATATCTTATAAGATATAAATATCTTATAATTATATCTTATAAGATATTTTTCTAATTGTGTTTTGGCACGGCTTTTCCTAAAAGCTGTTTTAGTTAAGTTTTGGTAAAACTTAGACTTAGACTTTACTCATCACATCTTGTAAATAATTATTCATATCATTATATAATGATATTAAACCTTTAATACGTGTTGTTGTAAATTCTTCCAAATTGTTACTATTTATTTTACTATTATAATTACTAATATGACCACATAATTGTCCCATTTTATTATCCATTAATATTTGATATTGTTGAATATTAGGCATGATAGCTTGATATTTATCATAATCCTCCGATAATTTTTCCGTCAGTTTATACATCATATTTTTTGCTTCTGTCATTATTTTAATAACTTCTTCTCTTTCTCTATCCAGAGCAAAAGTTCCTAAACATTCATCTTTTATTGTATATGCTGGTGTAGTTGGAGGCATTAATATTTTACATAATCTCAATATCATTTCCTGTATAGAATTGAGAAATACACCACCTTGTGCTACTCCATCACTATCTACAGCTATTCTTGTTTCTATACCATTTTCAAATACTAAATTAACTATATCTAAAAGTGTATTTGTATTTTCAATTTGAACTGGTATAGTTAATAATTTAGTAGTTGTTGTATCATATACTTTCAATATCATATTTGGTAAATGCTTCTCTTTTTTTTCATCATAGGGAACTACTTTCCCTTTGATCTTAGCATTTGCATTTCTCATCAATTTTTCATTATAAGCTTCATAATTTTTTTTTGTTCTATTAATTAATCCCATTAAATCATAAATTTCTGCTGTTGATATATCTATTGATTTAAACTCTGGAATAGTACTACTATACCGATTAACATAATATTTGAGATCTTGTATTAATTCTAAATCATAATATTTACATAATATTAAAGATGTTAAAAATTTAGGTATTTGTATCTGTTCTAATAAAAATCCTATTTGTTTTTTAATATTAGAACTAATATTACCATATTTATTTAATGAACTATTTAAATTATTAACTATATTAAAAATGAATGTATTATTAACAATAGAGTTTTGTGAATTACAATTAGTAAGAAAAGTATTCATAGGAGTTCTCCATACACTAAATATTTCAATATCATTTAATGGTGTATTTTCTATTAGATAGGATTCTGTTTGTGAATAATCAATATCTTTTTCATTTTTAATTTGTATAGCACCTACATAAACATATACAAGTATTAAATTCGATGCATCTATTTCTTCTAAACATTTTTCACTTACAGTAGGACATTCATTTATTTTTGGTTGTGTTGTTCCAAATCTACATATATCACCTAAAGCACTATATTGAACTTGTTCTTTTTCTCCCTTAAATCCTGTTTCTGTTATAGTTTGACCATTGGCTCTCCAAATAGTATAGGTATCTACATCACGAGTTTTGGCATTATATGATTTAAATGATACTAATTGAATAAAATTACTTGGAAATAAAATATTACCATCTATCATAAATGAATTTAACTCCATGTTATCTTCTAATCCACCATAAACAGAATCGCCAAGAGCTATGTATCCTACTCTACCATTTGGATTTCTAAAAGTGCCATAAGTTTTTTTAGAAGCTTTTGTAATTTCATTAATTGCTTTAACTAATAATACAGCAATATACTTTGGATTCATTAATAAAGTAAATTTATCTACCGCTGCAAGTGATGTTGATGATGCTGATGATGACGATGATGTTATTTGATTTAATAGTATATTATTTACAAATGAATCATAATCAATATTATTACCTTGATTTATTATATCATTAAAATAATTTTCATTATCAAATATATTTTTAAAGTCTTTATTAAATGTATCTAATCTACATATCACATCGGATTTTCTTACTTTTTGAAGATATATATTATTTTTACAAAAATTACAACTAACATAGGTTCCTTTTTTACCACGTTTACCTTTTTTACCGCCTTTCCCTTCTGGACCTTTATATTTACCTTGTTTTGAATTATAATATAAAAATATAGCAAGCAATGTTGATAAATTAAGAACTGCTATAAATATAAACCAAGAAAAACCACCACTCATTTGGCTAATATCAAACATATCACGTAGAAAATATGCACCCACACATAACGCTATTATAATTACTATAATTATACCTATTTGTAATTCTATAGGTATAGGAACATTAAAAGCAGAGATATCATTCGTAAAATCAGTTATGGCTTCAAACATTTGTATTTGTTTATGTTATTATGTGAGGTTTAATAATAATAAACTTATTTTATAGTTATATTAAATTTAGATTTTATTGACATTAGTAAAAACTTATTAATATTATAAATAAAAAATATAAAATAATAAAATGAAATGAAAAATATTATGTTTAATTTTTAGTTAAGTTTTTTCTAAAAACTTAGTTTAATTGCTTTAGGTTTAGCTTCAGCTTTAGGTTTAGCTTCAGATTTAGGTTCTTTCTTTACTTTTTCTTTAGGCTCGGCTTTAGGTTTAGCTTCGGCTTTAGGTTTAGGTTCTTTCTTTACTTTTGCTTTAGGCGCTGCTTTTGCTTTTTGCTTAGGTCCACTTTGTCCTCTACCTCTTGTTGATTTAGGTTTAGTTTTATCTTTTTCGATGACTTCTAAAGCTTGTTCTAAAGTTAAACTATCAATATTATCTTTATATTTTTTAGGTAATTTTATATTACTTTCTCCTTTATATTTTATATAGGGTCCATAGGGTCCAATCTTAATAGTAATATCATCATTTAATTTTTTATCCTTTTTATCATTTTCTAATTTATCAGCTTTTGCTTTTTCATAATATTCCAGAATAGTTTTTGCCTCTGAGAGACTAATGTGTTCTGGATCGATGTTTGATTTGGGGTTAGCTTTTAAATAATTTTCTATACTGTAATTAATACTATTATGAATCATATAAATATTACTTGCTTTTTTAATACATATATCATGTTCTTTATATTTTCCTAAATTCTTAGGATAAATAAGTAATGTTAATGCTGTATCCAGAGTCATATCTTCAAACGAAGTTGAGAAATTGGCAAATCTGCTTTGCTTCTTATCAGAATTTTCTTCCACAATTAGAAACCCTTTCTTAGATTTGATAGCAAATATGGGTATATTAGTTTGCGGGTTTAAACCAAGGGAGCGGCGGGTGGATGAATCGGCTTTTGGGTCAGAGGCTTTGAGAAGTTTTCTGGCTTTAATATCTAGGGAGAGGGTGGTGATGATAGGTGTTAAATTAGTATATAATAAATGTATGACATCATATAATTTTAATTTTTTTTCAGCAATATTATCTAACATAGACTCTATTTTTGCTGTATATTTATAATCCATGAGTTCTACAAAGTTTTTACAAAGAAATTCATTAACCATAATACCCAAAGAAGTAGGTACCAATTTGTTTTTATCACCTGGTAAATTTGTTTTTTTAGTTTCTATTTTAATTTTATCTGGAAATTCATATTTCAATGATATAATATTTACCTGTTTGTTTGGTAAATTTTTCTTTTCTACATATTGTTTTTCTTGAATTTTTGTAAGAGTAGCTGAAAATGTAGACGGACGACCCAGGTTTATAGATTCCATCATTTTAATTAAAGAAGCTTCTGTATATCTTGCAATTGGTTTTGTATATTTCTGTATTGTATTCATACTTTGAGCAAAAACTTCTTGATTTTCTTTTAAAGAATTAAATATTTTTTCTAAATAATCTGAATTAGGTATATTTTCTTGACTATCTTCATTATCTTGTTCTTCTTCTGATTGTTGTAATTCATCTTCTGGTATAACTTCTAAATCACCTAATACATTTTTAATAACTTTTTTTTTATGCATATTCATACATTCTAAAAAACCTAAAAATGTATTTTTCTCGTGTTTTCCTACAAAAGTAAGAATATTATTATCAACTTGTTCTTTTTTATTATCTTTTTTAGTATCTTTTTTTAATATTTTTTTAGATTTAGTAATTTCAGTAGTATTGACATCGTTAGAATTTTCTTCATTTATAATTTTTACAGTTAATAAATCAAATTCTGATGGTGACATTTGACTAGATATAGTTTTTCTAAATATCATCTGGTATAACCTATTATGTTGGGCATTTAATCCATCTACTCCTAGAACTGATTCTTTATTTACGTCACAAACTCTGCAACTTTCATGAGCCCCCTGTATATTTGTAGATTTTGCCTTATATTCCATATATCTATAATATTTATCTCCCCATTTATTTTTAATATATTTTTCTATACTTTTCATTGCATCAGGAGCAATAGCAATACTATCTGTTCTCATATATGTAATACAACCTGCTTCATACAGTTTTTGTGCAAGTGCCATGGTTACATGTGGACTGTATCCTAACTTACATGAACTATCTTGTTGTAATGTGCTTGTTGTATAAGCAGGAGAAGGGTTTCGTTTTCCATTACTTTTACTAATACTTTTAATAATAAATTTAGCAGTTCCATCAGCACATTTTTTATAAAGATTTTCTATTATAGTTTGGTCTTGTATATTATTTTCACAGGTTGTTAAAATATAATTAGTGTTTGAATTAGTATGTGTTTTAGATGATTTAGTAAGTTCTTTTTTATCTAGAATAAAATTAGCATCTATATGAAAATATGGTGTAGAATTGAATTTTTCAATTTCATTTTCTCTTTCTATAACTAATTTAATAACTGGGCTCATTACACGACCTGCTGACAAAGTATATGAATTGAATTGTGCCCATACTGTCGGCGAGACCGTGTAACCTATAAGGCGGTCTGCAATGACACGAGCTAAATAACTATCTTTTTCATTTTCATCAATTAGAACAGGTTTTTTAATAGCTTCTTTAATTGCTTTTTCTGTAATTTCATTAAATAAAATCCTTTTACGATTTTCTGGTTTTACACCTAAAATATTAAATATATGCATAGCAATTCCACACCCTTCCCTATCATTGTCACTGGACATTAGTATTCCATTACAAGATTTATATAATTTTTTTATATTAGCAATTACATCTTTTTTTGAAGGTGATTCTATAAATTCTGCTGTATATGTTTGTAAATCAATTCCTAATGTTTTTTTAGGAATTTCAGTAACATGACCACAAGAACTTGTAACTATATAATTATCTCCAACGTATTTTTGCACAGATTTCACTTTTGATGGGCTCTCCACTATTACAAGCGTTTTTTTTGACATTTTAGTTGTTTTTAATTTATTATATATAATAATATTTTTTATTTTTAAATTTTAAATTCAATTTTAAAATATAAAAAATAATTATAAAAGTTAAAAATTTATTATAAATATATTATTTAAAATATTCCTTATATCTAGAATCATTGATGAACTCAGTCCATAAATTATAAATAGTTTCATCATTCATTTTGTCTTTTTGTTTAGCATAATTTTTTTGTGAATTTTCTATCCACTGACCCATACTTTTAATAATTTTATCTTTACTACTTTTTGCTGGTCTTTTTTTATTTGTATCAATATAAATTTTTACTTTATTTAAATCAAATACAAAACTATCATATTGTGATAAGAAATATTCCTTATATCTAGAATTATTGACGAAATCAGTCCATAAATTATAAATAGTTTCATCTTGCATATTATAATTTTTTTTAGTATAATTTTTTTGTAAATCACCTATCCACTGACCCATACTTTTAATAATTTTATCATTACTATGTTGTGTTGGTCTTTTTTTATTTGTATCAATATAAGTTTTTACTTTATTTAAATCAAATACAAAACTATCATATTGTGATAAGAAATATACCTTATATCTAGAATCATTTATGAAATCAGTCCATAAATTATAAATAGTTTCATCTTGCATATTGTATAATTTTTTAGCATAATTTTTTTGTGAAGTTCCTATCCACTGACCCATACTTTTAATAACTTTATCTTTACTAGTGCTAGATGGTCTTTTTTTATTTGTATCAATATAAGTTTTTACTTTATTTAAATCAAATACAAAACTATCATATTGTGATAAGAAATATACCTTATATCTAGAATCATTGATGAACTCAGTCCATAAATTATAAATAGTTTCATATTGCATATTTTTAATTTTTTTAGAATAATTTTTTTGTGAATTTCCTATCCATATACACATACTTTTAATAATTTTATCTTTACTATTTTTTGTTGGTCTTTTTTTATTTGTATCAATATATTTCTTAACATCTTCTAACTTTTTCACCCATAATTCTTTACCATTCATAATTTTTCCCATACTATCAAAAATCATATTAAATCTTAACTCAATATCATTACTATTATTATTTTCTTCTTCATCATCCTCGACTTCATCATCTTCATCATCATCCTCAAGTTTATCATCAACAGTATCAATAGATATATAACCTCCCAAACTTTTACTTTCATAAGATTTTTTAATTTTAGAATCATTTTTTGCAATTACTTTCAAAAAATTATTTATACTATCTTCATCACCTTTTGCTGAAAAAGGTAAAATAATATTAGCAATTGTTTTTTCTTTATGTAATCTTAAACAACGACCAATAATTTGAATTAATGTTCTAGAATTAGAAGGCAAATGCATAAATACAACACCTTTTGTAATTGGTGAATCAAAACCCTCAACTAATATACGAACATTAACTAAAAATGGTATTTTTCCCTCTTTATACTCTTTAAGTATTTTATTACGTGTAATTTTACCAGTATTACAATCAATATACTCACAACATCCTTTTAGTATAGTATTAATTAATTTATTAATTTCATTACCTTCTTTTTGTGAATTACAATATATAATAACATTTCTATAATTTTTAATTAAATAATCACAAACAGATTTATTAGTTGGATCATCATTAAATATAGGTATATGAATAGTATAATCACATAGATACTTTTTTTCAATCATTTCTCGTAAATCTTTCTTATAATAAGTAATACCTTCTTGAATATCAATAGTGGCAGATAAATATACAACATTATTATATCTAGATAATGATGATATTTCTGTAATAAAAGTTTGCGAGGGCTTCAGCCCCTCGAGCTCCCTTGTTTCATCAACAGAATTATTATTGTCTTCTAAATCTTCTTCTTCATCTTCAGAATTAATGTCTTCTTCATCTCCAGAATCTTGCTCTTCAGAATTAATGTCTTCTTCATCTCCAGAATCTTGCTCTTCAGAATAATCATCCTCGACCCTGTAAATTTCTGGCTCCTTAATATGATGTGCTTCATCTATAAATATTTTTTCAAAACTTTCAGCATACTCTTTCACTATATTAATGCTATTATATACACAAATATAAATATATTTCTTATCATCATAAACATTTTCACCATCACCAATACATTGAACGCTACGAGCCAATTTTGGAAAATGCAGTTTTAAATCATCTCTAATCTGTTCCATAAGAATGATTCTAGGAACTAATATTAAATATTTAGTTTTTTCTTTTAGTGAATGTAAAATTATTAAATTTTTACCTGTTCCAGTTGGAAGACAAATAACTATATTAGCTTTATTTTCCAATATTAGATTTTTACATTCAATTTGATAATCTCGTAAGGTTAATTTATTTTGTATAACTTCTGTATCAATTTCTACTGGCGGTTTTGTAAGTAATTCACTACAATAAGTAAGCATTTCATTTCTATCATATGTTTTATCTTTGAATGATTTTTTACGACAATCAAAATGTTTAGATAGATTACAATCACTATTACGTGTAATAATCATCTTTTTCCATCTAATTGATAAAATATCTTCATCATTAGTATATACATTGCTACCAAAAAATGTAGCACATTCTTTCCAATTAAGATTAGTATTTGATTGTCTTAATTTACATTGGACTATAGTATCTGTTAAATTACAAGCATCAATACCAGTATCTGTTCTAGACATTTGATGTAATTCTTTGAAATCTGGATTAATATCATCATATTCATAAAACTTTTCTTTATATTCATTCATTAACATAATACAGGAATAATATTCAAATATCTTAGCCAAATCATTATTAGTAAGTAATTCATTTGTTTTACCAGAATCAATTAAACTTTTATATCTATCATAAATATGTTTATTATATATTAAAATAACTTTTTCAATAGGATAATTTTCCATTTTAAGTTTTTGTAAAAACTTAACTAAAACTAAGTTTTTGTAAAACTTAACTAAAATATAGTATTAAATAATATATTATTATATATGTATTTTCAATTTTATGTTTATATTTAAGTTTTTAGAAAAAACTTAACTAAAAAATATAAAAAATAAATAATATTTATACCTAGGTATAAATTTAATTGTATTCATTACCAATACATTCTCTTACTAACATATCAATATTTACTAACCCAAGAAAGCAATTTGCTTTTGTTGCACTTTCTATCATTTTATCTGTAATTTTTTTATCATTAATTTTGTAATAGTCTTTATTTTTTTTAGAAAGTTTGTTATTATATTTTTCAAAATGTTTTATATATGAATCAATATGTATATCATTATAATTAATCTGAAAGCGTCGAGATAATTCTCCTAGTCTTTGCAAAATAGCAGCATTTATTTTTGATGTTGAAATAGAAGGTCTATTAACATGTGATTGATTTTTAATAAAAGTAAAATTAATGCAACTAAATTTAATATTTAATATTTTAATGATTTCAATTGTAATATCACTTTTATCAAAATCAACAATAAATGGTTTAACCTTATTATATTTTCTAAATAATATATTAGTTTCAATACTATCTGGTAAATCACTTTGTATAACACAAATTCTAATTTTTATAATAAATTTAGGATTAACTTTATAAATTTCTTTTAATGCTTTGTATCTATGATGACCATCAAATAATACACATAATGATTTTTTATCTTTTGTTTTTAATTTTGTAAATTCAACAATTGTAAATTCACTATAGATTATAGGATTTTCTTCACCTTTTAAACTTTCAGCAATTTCTTGCCAATGGGAATCAATTATTTCTAAATTGTATGAATATTCTGGAATATTGTCAATAAATGTTTTGGTTTTATCTGTAAGAGTAAATGTGCGGAAATCTTCATCATTATCATTATTAGTTTCTTTACCTAATATTTTTTTAAAATATTTTTTATATTCTGGTGATTCTATAGTATAAATTGTATCTGTTTCATCATCACTCTCATCACTCTCATAATCCTTAGTTTCTGCTTCACTTTCATTTTCACTTTCATCTTCTTCATCGATATTATTTTCTTCATCAACATTATTTTCTTCTTCATCAACATTATTTTCTTCATCAACATTATTTTCTTCATCAATATTATTATCGTTTATATCAAAAAATTCTTCATCACTATCCATTTTATTTTTCTATAACTTTTATAATTATATTTATTAAAAAAAAATAAAATTCAATTTTATGTTTATATTATAAAATAATTAATTAAAATTATATTTCTATATAAAATGTATATAACTAATATATATCTAGAAACATTCAAATGTCACAATTACATCCTTATATAAAAGCATATTTAAAAACAAATGGAAAATTTAAAAAAATATTGAAACATTATAAAATTAATAGCTATATAAAAAATATACAAAATGGTGGTAATATAACAGAAATTGATAATTTTATTTTTGAAGAAGATTATGATGAAGAAGATGAAAGAATATCAATATTTATTGGTAAAAAATATGAATGTGTAATAGCTTTTATTGATAAACAATCACCAAATTTAGTCTGGTTAGAATTTTTTAGTTATCATAAAAATTGTAATGTTAATAAAGATTTAATACACGGCGAAGGCACATTTAATATGATGACAACATTTATTAAATATATTAAACAAAAACACCAAGAAATACAAGTTATTAAATTATCAGATAAAGCTGAATTTATATGTTCAGATACTAAAATAAGTCTTTATAAATTATATATGTTAAAGTATGGTAAATCATTTTATGAAAAAAAATTTGGTTTTATTTTAGATAATACTAATCATCAAGAAATAATAATTATGCATAAGAAAAATATTATAAATTCAGCAAGTATTAGAATAGATAAAGAATTTATTATAAAAGAATTACAAAAAATATTAGAATTAAAAAAAACATTATTTAAGTATTATTTAACACAAGAATTAATTACTGATTTTACTAATAATATTGAAAATAATGAATTAGTAAGAGATTTTTTATTAAGATTCAAAATACCTGATACACATTGTGCTATTTTTGAAGATTTTCTTGATATTATTTTTGGTAATTATAATCTGGATACATCAATTATTTCACAAGGTGCTGTATATATTAAACATAAGTTTTTAGAAAAAACTTAACTAAAACTAAGTTTTAAGTTTTTTCAAAAACTTAAAAACTTATTTTTACAAAGTAAAAAATAATATATCCTCATAGTAAGTAATAAGTAATACAATGTCTCAACCAAATAATTATTTATATCCATTACAAAATCAACCCTCATATACCCCTCCCATACGTTACTCCCAACCTCGTAACCAAACTACAAATAATCCACCACCACCAGAACCTCACCACCCACCACAAGAATCACACCACACTGAAATACAACCCGCAAGACAAATATCTATACAACCCGCACGACAAATATCTATACCACACTCTATTCTGGAACAACCAATGATTCACGAAACAGTTAGTATAGAAGATATTGAAGATGAAATAAATGGTTATATTGAAAAAATAAATAATGATATAGGTTATTATTGGTGGAAACGTTATATATATAGTGCCTTCTGGAGTAATATTTCCACCCCTCTTAATCTTGCTATCGTTGTATTAACAACATTAACCACGGGGCAAAGTGCAACAGAATCTCTAATTACCAAAGAAATAGCAACTATATTAGGTTCAGTAACACTTTTTATATCTATATTTAATTCATATTTCAAACCTTATGAACAATTAACACAAAATCAATGTATCTTATTAGATTGGACAAAATTAGGTGAAGAATTTGATGAAATTTATTATGATCGCGTGTATACACCAGTAGAAAAACTTGGAAGATTAAAAAATTTGGAAAAATTATTCAAAAAAGTATCTGCTTTGAAAAGGTCTAATGATAATAATTATTGTATTGATTTATTATATGTATTTATACGTTTAATATGTATTCGTAAGCAAATAAACTGGGTTGTCATAAAAGATATAGGAGAAATACCTAGACAAAGAAGAAGAACAATCGAAATGCCATCTGGATCTAATACTAATAATAATAATAGTAATAGTAATATTATAAATAGAGAACCATCACATGAAGATTCTATAGTCTAATAAGTTTTTAAGTTTTACCAAAACTTAACTAAACGCTAGAGAGGCTAAAGCCTCTCAGAATTTAAATATTTTTTAATATTTTATGAATATAAAAATATACATAAATAATATTATAATATATTTATAGATTATAAATTAGTCTTAAATAAATGAGTGCATATAATGATGATGTGTTTGGTGATTGTTGTTTTGATGATTACCAAGATGGATATGAAGGTTCCTTTATAAAAGATAATTCTATCAATAATATAAAAATAAAAGGTAAAGGTAAAACAAATATAAAAAAAGATGCAGAAATACATAGCACAAAAGAATTACCAGAATCTACTAAAGTAAAACTTACTAAAGATGAAATATTAGCTGCACAAATTATTGAAAAGAAAAAAAAGAAAGAGAGAGCAATCGAACTAAGTAAAATAGATGTTGCATATAGAGAAAAAATAGCAATGGAATTAAAACTTAAAGAAGAGACTGAAGCTTCACACAAAAAACAAATAGAATGTGATAAAGGTGATGAATCTGATGATGATTGGGAAACTAAGTTTTTATAATCCCTTATAATATATTTTGTTTTTTGACCCCATATATCCTATTGGAATTTCTATACCATATTTATTAGATAATTTAATATATTTATTAACTGTAGTGTATCCTGCACTATTTTCTCCTATAAGATTTATTTTAATATACCGTGAAAGCGATAATAAACATATGATTGATTGTTCTCCAGAACTTGCTGTATAATTATTATAAAATAAATTTAGGTCCACGACATTAACTTTTTTTCGTGTCCCAATACTTTCATCATTATTATTACTAATACATATAATCTTATTATTGTATCTTTTTACATCATAATGTGATTTATTATCCTTATCATAATAATAAGCTAATATAGATATATCAAAATTATTAAATATAGGTAATAATCCAGCAATCATGACTTGTGGTTTTCCACCACCATTATTACAAAAATTTAAATTTAATGTACTACTTTTACTATTTAAAATTAAATCATTAAGAGTTTTTATATATAATCTATGAAATTTTTTAGAATTAGAACCAGTATCCGTAATTATAATTTGATCATCTTTATAATATGGTAATATTTCTGGTGGATTATATGTTTCATCTAGATTATCTATTCTTAATAACCCTCCGTGTTCTTTTTTCCAAAGTTTTTGGAAAATATCAAATGTTTCCTCATCGGTTTTACAAGAAAGTAATTCACTAAATTTCTTTTCATTAAAATTTAAATAATATTTTTTTAATAAATTAAATATTTGTTTTTCCATTTATTATAGTATAATATTTTTATTTATATTTTATGCATCACTTGAATTATTAGTATTACTCATATTACTCATATTACTCATATTACTACTTTTATTTTTATCATTATCAATTTCTATTAACTCTCCTTCATCTACATAATTATTTTCTTTAATTAGTTTAATATTATTAAATAATTTAGACAAAATTGAATTATTAGTTTTTTCATATATATTTATAAGTGTAGCAAATACATTTAATCCTACTCCAATCCATACTAATTCTGTATTATTAGTTCCTGCTGCGATAGATGTAGTTAATATACCTGCTGATTGCACTAAATGAAATAAATAAACAAAATATGTATTTGTAGTATTTAAACATTGTCGTTTACTTAAAAATCTATTTAAATCATTTATTTTATTATTATCAAAAATAGTTTGTATTTCTAGAGCAATATCTCTTTTTGTATTAGTATTATTATCCATATTTGTATTTGTATTTGTATTAGTATCCATATATATATATAATTATTTAATGTTTTGTAATATTTAATGTTTTGTAATAATTAATTTTAGTATTTATATTATTTTATTTTATTATCTTTATAAAATATAATAAAAATAATAAAAACAATAAAATATAATAAAAATACTAAGAATTTATGATAATAACCAGACAATGACAGTTATAAATAACATTGAAATTGATAATATTGAGTATAAATCAAATTTAATTAAAGAAGCAATTTTAAATAATGAGCCAATTGAAGATAAATTACACGTCATCATAGTTGTTTCTAATCCTTGTTTATATGCTCGACGTTATATATTAGCCAGAGAATTTATGAAACGTATGGATTGTGATGAAACTAATATTATTCTTTATGTAGTAGAATTTGCATATGGTAATCAAAAGTTTATAATTACTGATAAAAATAATAAAAGACATCTACAATTGCGTGTTGAAACCCACATTTGGCATAAAGAGAATATGATTAATTGTGGTGTTAAAGCACTATTGCCACCAAAATGGAAAGCTTTTGCTTGGATTGATGCTGATATAGAGTTTGAAAGCACAACTTGGGCTCTGGATACATTAAAAGTTTTAAATGGTTCAAAAGATATAGTTCAGCTCTTTAGTCATGCTCTTGATATGGATAAACATAAAAAAACAATGACCATTTTTAGTAGTTTTGGCTATCAATATTCTCATAATAAAACATATGGCGGTAAAGGTCCTGAATATTGGCATCCAGGATTTGCTTGGGCTTGCACTCGTAAATCTTATGAAAAAATGGGTGGGATTTATGAATATGGTATTTTAGGTTCTGCTGATAATATAATGGCATTATCACTTATTGGCAATGGTCTTAAAGCTTTAGACTCTAAATCTACGGATGGTTATAAACAAACCGTCATTGATTTTCAAAATAATGTTAAAAATTTACGATTAGGTTATATACCAGGAGTGATTAAACATCATTTTCACGGTGCAAAGAAAAATCGCAAATATACAGAACGATGGCAAATATTAGTAAAACATTTATATGACCCATTAGAACATTTAAATATTGATAAAACTAATGATATGAGTAATAATGTAAATAAATGTCATGTATTATTACCAAGTTCTAAATGTCCTAAAGAATTAATTAGTGATATCTATCATTATTTTGAAGAAAGAAATGAAGATGAAGGTTATTTATAAGTTTTTAAGTTTTACCAAAACTTAACTAAAACAGCTTTTAGAAAAAGCCGTGCCAAAACAGAATTTATATATTTTTTAATAAATTAAAATAATATTTTTTAATTTAGAATAAATATAAGTATTAAATATATATAATAAAAACTTTAAAATGCAATCTGCTAATAATATCTCAACCATTTTGAAACATACCAATGCATATGATGAAGTTTTACCATATTTATATCTGGGTAGTCTTAAAGCATTTGAAAAGAATAAATTTCAAAACATAGATAATAATGATAATGGTATAAGTAATGAAAATAAATCATTTAATATGATTGTTAATTTAATAAAACAAACGGCTTTATCAGATAATACTATTCCACCTTGTGAACTATTTATTAGATTACCCGTTCATGATTCTCCTGATGAATGTGAAACACTCCTATCATTAGTTTATGAAACTCGTGTATTAGAACAAATGCATGATTTTATTATGAAAGAGAGAACTATATTAGTCCATTGTTTTGCTGGTATGCAAAGGTCGTGTGCTTTAGTAGCCTGTTATCTAATTAAATATCATCATATGAATCCAGATGACGCAATAGAATACATTAAATCAAAAAGACCCATTGCTTTTTTCGGTCAAATTAATTTTATGAGAATGATTACAATGTTTTATGAGAATATGAAACAATATGAAACAATATGAAAAAATATAAAATAAATAATAATTTAGGTTCTAAACAATAGAATTAGAAAGGTTAAAAGGAAATATAAATAAATATATAATGCACGTTGAATTATTTGTATTGTGTGTATTGTTTATTATTTATGCATCTAATTAGTATGGTGATTGTGTGTATTGTGGTTTAGATAATTGTTGATACGTTGGTATTGTCTCCATTTGAGGTGGCATTGGTGGTGGCATTTGCGATGGCATTTGCGATGGCATTTGCGATGGCATTTGCGCCATTTCTTGTTGTAGTTGTTGTTGCATTTGCGGTGGCATTTGCGCCATTTCTTGTTGTAGTTGTTGTTGCATTTGCGGTGTCATTTGTGATGTCATTTGTGTTGGCATTTGTTGTTGCATTTGTTGTGCCATTTGTTGTGCCATTTGTTGTTGCATTTCCGGTGACATCTGTTGTGGCATTTGTTGTGACATCTGTTGTGGCATTTGCGGTGGCATTTGTGGTGGCATTTGTGGTGACATCTGTTGTTGCATTTGTGGTGGCATTTGTGGTGGCATTTGAGGTGGCATTTGAGGTGGCATTTGTGGTGGCATTTGTGGTGGCATTTGTGGTTCTGTTATAAATCCTTCTGTTGCACGCCATACAAGTTTATATGTGAAATGCAAAATAGTTGCAAATACTAATGCATGAAATAGGGCGACTATATATTTACTAGACTTAGGAGGTAAAGATAACAGAATTCCAGGTGTTAATACAAAGAATAACAATGTTGCAAATAGAAACATACATACGTTAAACATTTTTATATTTTTAATTTAATGAATATATAATTTGAAATGTAAAAATAAAATTAATTATTACTTATAATATTTAAATATTTTTATTTGATAATTATTTTTATAAATATAATTTTATTATTTTATTAATTCAAAACAAAATTTCTCTTTTATTAATGTATTTATTTCATCATTAAATATCATATTATTTAATTGTTTGTAAAGTTTATATTGTTCTTCTATTGAAAGCTGAATACCAAAACAAAAAGGACATATAGAAATATTATGACAAATTGGAATACCTATACTATGAGTTTCATATTTTTCTATTAACTTTGTTGGAATATAATAAAACATAAATTTAGGATAGCATATTTCTACTTTACCCATTAAATTATTATGATGTTTTTTAGTGTCAATAATTATATTTTTATAGGGTAATGTAGTAATACCATTTTTTTCCATAACTGGAATATTACCAAACTTATTAGCAATATTTATTTTCAATACATATTCTAAATATAATGGTAACATTATTTACACTATTTGTTTCTTATAATTATTATAATTATAATTATAAGAAAAAATAAACATAAAAATAAAATCTAAATATATATCTAAAACGTTCAAAGATATTTTTTGCTTATCTTTTTTCTAAAAAGATAAAAGATATTTTTTGCTTATCTTTTTTCTAAAAAGATATTTTTGCTTATCTTTTTTTCTAAAAAGATAATTTTTGCCTATCTTTTTTCTAAAAAGATAAAATATATTTTTGCTTATCTTTTTTCTAAAAAGATAATTTTTGCCTATCTTTTTTCTAAAAAGATAAAAGATATTTTTTGCTTATCTTTTTTCTAAAAAGATAAAAAGATAATGCCAGAAGCAGTTGAGGTTCGCAAGTTTGCGGATATATTATCTAAAAATATATTAGGTAAAACGATTACTCATATAAATATTCTTAAAGGTCGTTATACTAAAAAGCCATTTGAAGGTTATAATGACTTAATAAAAGCATTACCACTGAGTATAGAAACAATTCAAACTAAAGGTAAATTTACATATATGACATTAGTTAGTAAAACTAAAGAAAAATCAAATAAAGTATTTTACTTATTTAATACATTAGGATTATCTGGAGGTTGGACTTTAAAAAGTGATAATAAGTCAAATTTTACTAAATGTAAAAATTGTAATTATATAGTTAAAGAACAAACTGATAAAGATAAATCTAAAGATAAAGATAATGACATTTTTACCTATCCAAGTATTCTGGAATATATAACACAAGATAGTCAAAATCAATGGTTTCAAAGAGCATTAAATCATCTTAATGTAGAATTTATAACAGATTATAAAAACATATCTTTTTATTTTTACGACCAATTAAGTTTTGGAACATTAAAAGTAGTAGGTGGTGATGATGCTGGTAAACTTATTTTAGACAAAAAATTAAAAGAATTAGGTCCAGATTTAATGGATGATACAACATCATTTGAAGTCTTTGATACACAACTTAGAAAGAAAAATAATGAAACTAAACCTATTGGAAATGTGATTGTGAATCAAAAAGTAATCTCTGGTGTAGGTAATTATTTACGTGCTGATGCTTTATGGATGGCTAAAATATCACCTTTTCGTAAAGTTAAAGATGTAAAAGAGGATGAATTAGAACTATTATATAAATCATTACGTGCTTTAATTTGGGGTGATTATGATTATGATACTGGTGTTAAGAAAGGATATATTAAATCTATAAAAATTCCTAATGATTATAAAAGAGATTTTTTTATATATAGACAAGAAAAAGATATTTATGACAATATAATTAAAAAAGAAGAATTATTTGAGGGTTCTCAAAAAAGATTTATTTATTGGGTTGAAAAAATACAAAAATAAATAATAAGTATTAAGTATTAAGTAGTATTTTATCATTTTATCATTTTATCATTTTATCTTTTTATCTTTTTATCATTTTTAGGAAAAAATAGTTTTTAATTAAAAAAATTGATTTTTTATGATTAAATATGTTTAAATATATTTATATTATTAAATTTGATAATTGTTAGATTATCTTTTGAGAATGTCTGAGATTCAAACTCCTGTTTCTATGTTCCTCCAAGAACACGATGGAAAAGAAAATCCAACTCTTGTTGTGAAGGTTCCTGGTCCTGATGGAATTCCTTGCAATGTCATCTGCTATTTGTTTAATGGTAAATTGCACATCAAAATCCCATCAGACACGGAATTCTCATTGAGAGTTTATAATTCTTTCATCAAGGGACTTTATGAACGAAAAATTGTGGTTGCTCACTTTGCAGAAACATTGTCCGTCAATGGCAAACAAACAGTCACAGTGACTTTGCCTTTATTGGTGGCTGAAGCTTTGAAATTGTCGGCTAAAATCCACTACAAACTTGGGTTTATCCTCAATTTGGAAAAAGTTTCCAGTGTTGTTTTGGAGCAAAATAATACGATTGTGCTTCCGAGTCAGTCGTATGAGTTTGCCCTCACCCTCTTTGGTGATGTATTTCCTAAATTGAAGAATATTTCATATAAAAGTCTTCTTTCAAAGATGAATGCCCGCAATGAAATGAAAGAACAGTTTCCTGTGCTTAGTGCCCCTGTACCTGTCTTGGCTTCTGTCTCGGCTCCTGTCGTAGCTCCTGTCTCGGCTCCTGTCTCGGCTCCTGTCGTAGCTCCGGTAACCATTGCAATTGCTCAAGCTTCAGTGATCACAAAAGCTAAAGCTTCTTCTATGGAAATAATTGGTAAAATCGTTGATCAGAATCCGGGAACTAACACACCTGAAGAAGTTTTAACTGCGGACTTGTCTGTGCCTGCCGCTGCTTCCCCTGTGCCTGCCGCCTCTGTCCCTGTGCCTGCCGCTGCGCCTGCCTCTGTCCCTGTGCCTGTCTCTGTGCCTATGAATGCTGAAAAGTCTACGTACAATACTCTTGCGAATCAGGGTTATCCTTGCATTGTTGATGAAAAAGCTGGACTTATGTTCAATGGACCTCAAGCGTGCGTTGTCATCATTGATGGTATTGCGTATCCGGTATCATATGTTCCATATGCTCTGATCAATGGCGTTGAGTACCCTGTGTGTTTGCCGGTGCAGAAAATGTAAGAAACTTACCAAAATATCTCCGTATGGTATTTATACCCTATGTAACTATTTGTAACTATTTGTAACTATTTGTAACTCTACGTAAAACTATGTAACTCTATGTATTTTGTATTTTTTTCTTTTTTCTTTTTTATAAATAATCAAAATGATTTAATTAAAAAATTGATTTTATATATATATTTAATTTAATTTAATTTAATTTAAAACTATATTTATAGATTCTTATTAAGAGTTAAGGTTACATAAGTTTACATATATTTACATATATTTACATATTTAAAATGGATTTTACACTTGTTGAATCAAAAAAGAAATATAATTTAAAATTAAAATATGAAAAACCTATTCCAGAACCTTCCAGTTCTAAACCACAATTTAACTATAAAACAAATACATTATCTAATACATTATCTAATACATTATCTAATACACAGGAAGCTACACAAGAAACAAAACAGGATAAAAAAATATTAACTCAAGAAGAAATGATGGAAGTTCTTATTTCTAAAATTAAATTATTAGATAATATTGATATTAAAACTAAAGAAATTAATAAAGAAAAAGGACAATTCTTTGCTATTAATGTTCGTGTTGATTTATCTAAAATTGGTAATGGTGTATTCCATTCTGCTAAACTTAATACAGTTTCGCATATTAATCGAGTTGTAAATATGAAACTTGTCTTTTCAGATAATGAAAATCTTCATCATGATATGAGAATTAATATCGATGCTATTATTCAATGTTTTCGTGAAGTTGCACCAGATACAATTACCAGTATTCATATTGAAACTTTTAAAGACCAAATTGAAAACGAACATTTAAGTCTTATTATTTCTACAATTAAAGGTTCCTCACTTACCTATGTTTATAAACGAATGATGGAATTTGTTTCTGTTATTAATGAAAAATATGGTGTTCTCCCCTCACCAACTTATAAACAAGTTAGTATTAATGAGATTGCTGACGAAATGATGACAGAAGATGCAAATACTAATCCTGAAACTATTACTAAACCTATAACTAAACCAATTATTGAAACAACTATTGAAACAACTATTATTCCTGAACCAATTATTATACAAGAAGTTAAACCAGAAGTTAAACAAGAAGTTAAACAAGAAGTTAAACAAGAAGTTAAACAAGAAGTTAAACCAGAAGTTAAACAAGAAGTTAAAGATAATAAATTAATGATTAATAAGTCTATTTTAAATGTAATTGAAAATTTAGAAAAAGAAGAAAAACGTTTATTATTAGAACTTGAAAATGTTCGCAAACTTATTAAATCACAAAATAGTATTTTAGATATTTCAATCTCGAGCTCACAAGAGACACTTATTGAACCTAAACAAGTTAAAACAAATACAAATATGCAATCTGAAATTATTAATAAAACTAGTTTTGCTTATAAAGTGATACATGGATAAGTTTTTAAGTTTTTAAGTTTTACCAAAACTTAACTAAAAGGTAGGTGGGCTAAAGCCCACCACAATTTAAATATTTTCAATATATTTTATATTTTTTTAAGTTTTACCTAAAAAATTAGTCTTATATTTTGTTGTGTTATATCATAATTATATTCTTTTTTCAAATCATATTTTAAGTTTTACCAAAACTTAACTAAAAGGTAGGTGGGCTAAAGCCCACCACAATTTAACTATTTTCAATATATTTTATATTTTTTTAAGTTTTACCTAAAAAATTAGTCTTATATTTTGTTGTGTTATATCATAATTATATTCTTTTTTCAAATCATATTGTATTTTTCTTGGACTTAACCCGCTTTGTTTTAAACTTATAATTAAATTATTCATTTGCGAGGGCTTCAGCCCCTCGAGCTCCCTTGGTTCTAAATCCTGCTCATTACCATTTACAATAGATTTTTGCGCGGCTTTTGGCGCAGCTTTTGGCGCAGCTTTTGGCGCGGCTTTTTCTAAAAGCTGCTTTTCTAAAAGCTGCTTTTTTAAATCCTGCATTGTGTATTGAAGTTCTATCCCATTACTGGTATTGATATAACCTTCCACATTAATTCTTTGTGGAACACTATGAATACTTTGATGACATTCTTTACATAATGATACCAAATTCCATAATTTATTTTTATTAAATATACCATTTTCATTATCATTAATAATATTATTTTCATTAGCATCGCATTGTTGATTAATATGATGGACATCACAAGCACTTGCAATTTTACATATTTCGCACAATGATATGATTTTATTAATATTATATTTTGAGGTGTGATTTTGTTGATTTAGGTTAGTATGTGAGTGAGTATTATTATATTTTATTACATTCATACTTTCTCTTATTTCTTTTGCTTTAAGAATAAAATCATTATCTAAATCCATCGTTTCGCATACTAAAATACCATATGATTTAGGTCCATTGCCAGGATGTAATGTTCGACTATAAATTAATTTGCTCGGGTCTTTCTCATCTCGCTCTACCAATAAATGAAATAACTTAACATTATCTAATTCTTTAATGTAGGACATATCCGCTAAAAAATGTAAGTGTGTAGCAAAGATAAAACTACTCTTTCTTCGTGCTAAATTACCCACCCCGGCGGCTACTAATGCGGTGGCATCTTGGGTTTCAGTACCACTACAAAGTTCATCTCCCAAAATAATAGAGTCTTCATTTGCATATTTCAATATGACTTTAAACTCTTTCATTTCCACCTCAAATGAACTCAATCCTGCATATATATTATCATTATTGCGAATTCTGGTAAATAAATATTTATAAGGTTTATAAATGAAACTACTGGCTGCAACATACATTCCCGCTTGTGCCATAATTATATTTATACCTATTGATTTCATTAAACTACTTTTACCAACAGCATTAACACCAAATAATAACATACCATCTATACCATCTTTACCCATAACAATATCATTAGGAACATATTTTGTATGTTTTGATATATGTTCTATAATAGGATGCCGAATTTTCTCTGCTTTTAGAAAACTATGTGAATTGTTCATATCTATAGTTGGGGATACATAACCATTTTCTACAGCATTAAGAACATTTGACTGAAGTACATCAATTTCAGCAATAAATTTGGCAAATGTTATTAATGTATTGAGTTTTTTATGTTGGACTCCATTCGAATTCTGATTATCAATATGATTACCAATATGATTAATAATATTATCTTGTAACCATTTTATCATTTCACTTTTCACTAATCGCCCTATTTTATCAATATTTACTTTTAGTGTTCCGTTACTGCTCTTTAAACAAATAATATCGATTTCCCATTTATTTTCTTTCATTTGTGTAAATTTAATATCTTTATGTGTAATATTATATTTCCCAATCTTAATTGTTTTTTGTTTTTTTGTAAAATAATCTTCTAAACTATCTTTCTTAGTTTTAGTCGTATGAATATAGATACCTTTTGAAGCATTATCACCTACACATATGATTGCTTTAGAGGTTTCTTTATTATATTTAGGATCAAGAATAGTAGATAATTCAACTATTAAATCATCAAGTAGATTTCGGTCACTCTCTATATCGAGTTGTAATTCATCTAATAATTTTGATATTCCTTTCTGAAATGGATTATTTTCAATACCATTCCAAAGGTTACTATTTAAGTTTTCTAATATGATACTGTCTGTAAAAAGTCTATGTATTTCAGTCATAGTTTTAAATGTATCTGTATCCGGAATCAATTCAGGTAAATATTTTAGAATTTCATTATTTTTCGTATTTTCCCGACTCACAAGTCCGTGTAAAAATTCATACACGTTAATACATTTATTGAGTGAGTCCATATAAGTGCCAATATCATTTGGATTAATATTTTGTGTTATTATTTTTCTTAAATAGTTATCGATATTCTTAATACCACTCAAATGTTGACGTAGTTGATGTAAAGGTGAACCATATTTATCATTCATACTAGATACCATATTTTTCTTCATATAATTATTATGTATTGTTTCCAATTCCCCAATCGTTTTATAACGTGCTTCTAAATCTTCATTATTGGTGATTGGTGTAGAAATACGATTTCTAAATAGATTTTTTCCTAATGGTGTTTTTGTATTATCTAATAATTCCAGAAGACTTATTCTTTTATGATTTACATTATTATCGCTTTTTAAATTATCAATAATATCTAATTGTTCAAGTGAATTATTTGCTAACATTAAATATTTATCACTATTTAAAATAATTTCAGGCTTATTTAACTTTTCAATAATAGTTTTATCATGACTTAAAACAAATTCCAAAAGAAGGGATAATGCGATACGAGTATAATTATGTTCTCCTCCTTCAATATCTAATTGTTGGGTAATATCTAATAGTCCACGATATTTATTATACACATTATTAAATAACATATTTTGGTAATTTAGATTAGTATATTTATCATTGATGGGTTGACGGATAATTTTAAATTGATAATTAAACAAATGAAGTGCATTTATCATATCATCATCAGTCATAGTGGTAGTGGTATTTGTCTGGTCCTGTTCCTGTTCGTAATTCTGGATATAAATAGTTAATTCTCGTGGATTTTTAATAGTAAGTAGTTTTAATAATTCATCAAAGGGGATTGAAATGTCAGCAGTGGTAGAATTATTAATGGCTAACACACCATTTTCACCAGTTATACAATCTACGAAACTCACACCTACATTAACTTGATTAGGATTCATTATTTTATTTTGATGTGAGATAGATTTTTGTGAGTTATAATTATAATTATAATTATAATTATAATATTGTTTAATTTGTTCAATATAGATAACCATGGATATGTTTGAATAGGAATCTGAGTTTATATTAATACCAGGACTAATTATTTTAGTTTCTTTACGTTCATATTTATTAGAATTGCCGATGCGGACTTGCTCGAAGAGAACAATAGTCCAACCAAATTTATCAACCCCTTTTTGAATATAGGGATTGGCATATTGAACTTGGACTCCTGCCATAACAACTTTTATGGATGGATTTTTATAAACCTCTTGTTTTTTATTAGCAATGTTTAAATTTACATTTTCACAAAATTCCCAGATGTCTCCAACCTTGGAACCATCAGGATAAATTAAACCATAGACTTCAAAGAAATCCCCAACTTGCATAAATACAATTAATTTTTCTTTATTTAATTTTTTTTTATATTCTTTTAAAGTATCTATATAAATTTCAACAACTTTTTGAGAGGTTGAATTTGTTTCTTGTTCTTCAGTTTCTTTTGATGTAGTTTGTTTTTTAGACATTTTGTTTTTTATGTATGTCTGTATTTTATATAATTTTAATAGTTATTATTTTTTTAAATTAATAATTAAAATAACAAAATAATTAATATATTTGTAAATATTAATAAATATCTTAAAAATTAAATAATTAAAATATAATATTATAATACTTAATAAATTTATTGAACATTTTTTAAAAAATGACAATTATTAAAACCAAAAAAATCAAGAAGACTAAAAAACAAAGTCATAAAAAAGTGAAAACTAGTAAAAGGAAAACAATTTTAAGGGGTGGTAGTGGTAACAGTAAGGTTAAATATAGTACCCCTTCCTTCAAGCAACAACAATATGATGAAGGTAGAAAGCATGAAAAAGGAAGACTTCCTATGCCATTACCAGAAAAGCCTAAAAGTACTAATACAAGTCAAATAAGACCGAGTAGCGTGTATATGCTACCACTGACCCCAAATCCAGGTAAAAAAACTGTAAGACCTATAAGTTCTGCTAAGTTTACACTACAATCTATGAAAAATATAGCAAAATTTGAAGCAGGTGTCGCAGCTGCACAAAATCTTGTATCAACTAATCGTGCTCGTGCAGCTGCGGTTATAAATAAAGAACAAGGATATATTCAACTAGGGAATAACCCAGGTGTCACATCAATTAAAAGAGAACCTGTGTATATATCAGCTAATCAAAAAAACGTAAATCCAAATGTGTATGCAACATTAACTTCATCTGGCACCCCATCTAGCACCACATCTACCAGTTCAACCAGTTCATTACCAACACCTACAACACCTACAACACCTACAACACCCTCCACCCCACCTCCATCATATAAAAAAATACAACTACTACAATCGCCGACAGATATAGAAAAATCAAATTACATTAAACTACTTGAAACTATGAAATCTATCGAAAACGCTAATAGAGAACATAAAAAAAATATGAAAGCTTTGAAATTCAAAGGTTCAACTGGTAACATTACTAGAGCAGGAGAAATGCTTATGGCATCTTTAGGTCAAGGCGCTCTGTCTAAAATAGTGGGAGCTGCAGACACAGCGGGAAATGCTGCAACAACAATTAGTCAAGCAATTAAGGGACGTTTTTCAAATCTAAAACAAAGAAGGGCTAATGCTGCAGAAATTCCTGTAGAAATATATAGAGACCCAAGCGTAGGGAATATAGTTACAGGAAGGGAAGATAAGTTGAAGAGACAAGCACTACAAATAATAGCTAATAATAAAAGTTATAACCGTACAGGAATAAATACGGGCGTAGCACAATATAAAGATAAACTAGAACAAGAATATCAAGCTGCTTCAAATGCTTTAGAAGCAAAAGAGAGAGAAAAAGAAGAAAAACAGAGAGAAAAACAAGAAAAACAAAAACTAAAGAGAGCACGGGGCAAGGTTTCACCTGTATCCACCGAAGCATTTAGACAGCTATCCGAATCAACTGCGTAAATAACTCTATCACCAAATCTAATAAATTACAATAACTATATTATAAAAATGAAACAATTACATATATTATTCTGGAATTATAAAAAAAAAATAAAAAATTATTTATATATTAAACATACAAATATAAAAGTAATTTTAATTAAAAACTAATAAAAATAATATATAAAAATTATGCTATTTTAAATCTTCAGGTGTGTAAAGAAACAAATCACAAAAAACAAAATAAAAATATAAAATCAAAACAAAATAAAAAAATAATAAATAATAAATAATAAAATAATTTATATTAATTTATAAAAATAATATCTAATTAATAAATTAATATCTAATAAATATATAATATAATTTATCAACTAAACTAAAAACTATCAAGTAAATTATCAATAATTTTAAAATGGGCTTTTATGAACTTGGAAATGGATGCGACTCTTGTGATACTATTAGTTCCGCACTCCCTACAAATGTAAATATGCAAATGGATCCCAATTCTGCTATGATAGCAAGTATGGGTATGAATTATGGCGCCCAAGCTAATACTGTTCAACAATATAATAATTCAATTTCCTCTTCTGGTTATCCTCAAGGTAATAATATGGGTGGAATGGGTAATGGTTCCAACGGTAGCACTATGGGTGTCCGCCAACAGCAACCTACACAACAAGTCGTTGTTACAACGATGCCAGTAACTTCAACCCAACCTAAAGTTGTTAAACAAGTCGTCACTACTACTACCACCACTCCCTCTGCTGCTCCCACAGCTACTCAAAAAGTAGAAGGTTTTACTGATGGTTCAAGTGATAGTTTAATGAGTAATGATAAAAAATGGATTGTTCTTGGATTAGTTATCTTTAGCGCTCTCTCCTTAAATGAATGTTGTAAATATTTTCTTAACAAAAGCCTACAGCTTAACGATGGCAGCCCTATGTATTATGTAGCCTATGCAGGTGTTGCTATTTTACTTACTATGGCAGCAAATAAATATTCTTCCTCATAAAAGCCAAAATATATACACACTTCCCACCACCACACCACCACACCACCACACCACCAACTCTAATAAGTATAGGTAAATAGTTTATCTCTAATAATAATAAACATTCTACAAGACTCTTCAAAATTAAGTTCTAAATCATTTTCCCCTTTTTTCCCTTTTTCTTTTTGTTGTATAACATACATATTATCACTACTAATACCAATAACCTTAAATAATTCATAAGTGTAATATATAAATTGTAAATAATATCCTTTTTTATTTAATATAGATTGTAATGTGGTCATTAAATTTATAAAATTAAGTTGATGAATAGAATATAATAATTGTTTTGCTAAATGTTTAGTGAGATTAGAAAAATTAGAATAGATTGATGCAATATTTCCAATTTTTTCCAATTTTATATTATAATATTGTATGATGTTATCATTCATTAAATGAAGTGATTGGGTTAATTGAGTTAAATTCCTTTCATCATTACTATCATCATTACTATCATCATTACTTTCATCATTTTTATAAACAGTAGTATATGTTATATTATAAAGATCAATATACGTTAATAATTTAATTTCAAATACTTTTATTTTATTTTTTAAATTTATATTTTTATCAGTTAAATTATTAAAATTTGAATGCATATTTATATTCATATAATGATATGAATACATATAAATATATTAAATCATATATTTTATTAATCATATATTTTATTAATCATATATTTTATTAAACATATATTTTATTAAACATATATTTATATATATATATATTATAGTTATTAAAAATAAATAAAATAAATATATAAAAAAAATAATATAGACTAAACTAGACTAAACTAAACTAAAATGAAAGATGATTATGTTATAAAAGAAGAAGCAAATCTTAATAAATATCCAAAAATATCTGGTAAATATAAAACAATGTTTGGTATACCAAATAATGTATTAAAAATATTACATAAAGATTTATATAATTTATATTCTCACTCACATCTTAGAAATCTTGTAAAACCTAAATCACTCCATACAATAATAACAAATTTGTTTATTAATGAATATTATCCTATTATTTCTAAACAATATTATACTGATGAAAAAACAAAAGCTATACTTATGGGAACGATTGGTTTTAATATGAATATACCAACTAAACTTAATAAAATCTTATATACTGACACAGATGATATAGATTTAAAAATATACACTACTAAATTACAATATGATAAAAGTAAAAATACACCAGCAAATGTTAAAAGTGTTCTGTCTTTATTTAGATATATAGTAATTACATTATTTATGTTTATGAAACAAGTTATAGCAGAACTTATAGATTTTAGTAAAAATATGTTTTTAGCAACAAAACCTAATTATAAAAAATCAAAATCTTTAAAATTAAATAAAAATAGTGATGATGATTATAATATATCACAAACACAAACACAAACACAAACACAAAAACAAAAACAATCACAATCATCTACCTCTCAAGATGGTGGTGATATTAAACAATTAATAAAACATACTCAAAAAAGCTATGGTGTAATGAATTCAGGTAGTATATATATACAAATTAAAAAAAGCTCAAGTAAAGACATGAACGAACAAATTAATGAAAAAATAGATATTACTAAGTTATCCTATGATGAAACATATAAACTTATCTTTGAAAAAATAGATGATGTAGATTTATTAATTACAAGTAAAATTAAATATTGGATTAATTATTCAAAATTACTTAATATACCTAAATTTATGAATGCACTTACATTTAGTGATACAAAAATATATTATCCTAATTTACTTGAAAATACAACATTTTATGCTTATTATTTATTAAATGATAAAAATAATAAAAATACTAATACTCAAACTAATTTAACATTGGATAAATTGTATAATAATAATATAAATATTACTGATATTATTAAAGTTAAAAATTGTGGTAAAAATAATAATTATAATTGTAATTATATAGCACCAAATTCATTAAAATTAGATTTAATACTTATGTTACAATATGCTGAATTTATAAATGATGAAGATTATGAAAATAATAATATTATTGTTCCAATAAGTAGTTTATTTAAATATATAAAATATTTTACAAAATACTTAAAATTGTATCTTATTATTAAATTTTATAATAAAACCTTAAATAAAGACTATATGAATACGACTATGAAATTAATTAAAACTATTAATAAATTATATACTAAAACCATTATAGAACCAGAAAATGCACCACTTAATATATCTTATAAAAAACTAATTAACAAATTACATCAAGATTTTTTTATAAAACAAACTATGTTTCCAGAATATGAAATCATAAGAGAAGTTGTTGATGATTATAATACTATTACAAAATATATTAATAAAAGCAGATTTTTATTTAAAGATTTGTATGAAACATATAAGAAAGAACATAAAATATGTAATACTAATACTATTAGTTTATTAAATATATTAAATATAGTATTTGGTGCAAATACAGATACAAATACAAATACAAACTCACAGAATGGTGGTAAACATAAATGTAATAAGCAACATAATTTTATATTATATGATAATATAAATGATGATATCTCTAATGAATTATGTGAATTAGAAACAAATATAAACACATTATCATTAAAACATACTAAAAAATTAAGTAGTAGAGAAAAATCACAATTAATCATTAAAAATATAAATAATACATTGAAAAATGATATAAAACATATAAAAGAAATTAGTAATAGTCTTTAAGTCTTTAATTCTTTAATTATACATTCATTATATAATGGTAAATAATATTTATGCATTCCAACTTGATGGTAAACCATAATTACAAGCATTAAAATTGGTTTGTAAAGATAAAATATATAATTTTACGACTGTATCAATAAGCCCAGACCAATCAAATAAGAAATCAAGTTTATTACTAGGATACCACCCTCCAAATCTTTCTAGTACATATCGACTAACGATTGTTTTTTTTGTAACATCAGCTATACCAAAATAAATATATAATTGTAGCATAATTAGAAAATCTACAACTGTACTTACATATGCCAAAATAACTCTATATTGTTGTGGTAACATATAGACTGGCGGTGGATTAAAAGTACCATCATCTGAAATTTGAGGTGAATCAAATGTTACTTGTGTAATAATTGCTAAATATAATATAAATAAATAAACATACCAATAATTTGGTAATTTATCTGTAAAAGGTATCTGTATCCAAAGTCCAATACACGTTAAAACTGTAGTAACTGCACTAAACACTCCTATCATATATAAATGCCATTTAAATGATAATCCACTAAATGCTATTTTATAACTAAATCTCTGAGGTTCATTAAAATATTGTAATATAGTTAATACAGTTGTTAATAATAATGTAATCCATCTAAATATTGGTGTTGTTATAAATTCTGCTAAACCATAAATAATACCTGCCATTTATTATTTTATATATATTATTTTATATATATTTTAATTATTTATATTTTATTACTTTTATTTATTACTTATTACTTATTACTTATTACTTATTACTTTGTATTAAGTTATATAATGTTATGGTTCCAGAATACTTTATTATTATTCAAGAATAATTTCTTATGTTTACTAATATTTACTAATACAATAATTACATATAATAAATAATTCATAATAAAAATAAGTGTATATTTCAGAATATAATAAAAAATAAATAAAAAATAAATAAAAAATGATAAGTAATAATTCTATAAAAAAAACGCCACAAAGTATGTCAATGATTGAATGGATAATGCAATATGAGTCGCTTGTAGTATTTGGTGGTTTTGGATGTGCTGTAGTCTTAGTTATTATTTTGACAGGGATATTTCAAGCAGGTCCTGTTGTTAGAAATAATGTATTATATAATTCTATAGGTGCTATTTGTATGGCATTTGGATTTATTTATGTTATATTTAATTTTATGGGTAGACAAGTTATTATGTTTGGAGCACAAATAGATATTGGAATGATATTATATGTTGCTATTGTATTATTTGTTATGTTTGTATTGGGTAATTAGCATATATTTATATAGGTGGTAGTAGTGCATCCCCCCGTTTTATTTCATCTGTCTTTATTTTGTCAGCGTCAGTTAGGTCTGGTAAAGGTGTACCATTTCTATCTGATTGTTGATCTGGTGTATTATTATTTTCTATATTTGTGTTCATTTGTTCGCTACCTAAATTATATATTTTATCTAATTGTGTATTAGATAAACCGGTACGTATACTATTAATTGTGTTTTGTATTTTATCTTGTTCTTCAACAAGAGAAGCTATATTTTTAATAATTGTTTTAGGTAATTTAATTCTATCACTTGAGTCTGCACATCCACTATCAATCATTTCTTGAGTTGTTAATTTTGGTTTATTGACTAAATTTTTCAATAGATATAACATAACTTGTGTAACATACTTATATTTTTCATATAAAGTTAAAGTAAATGCTCCTGTTGACATAAAATTTTCAAATAATTTTAAGTGTAATATTTCAAGAGCTTGACAATTATTTAAACGAAATTTAAGCTTATTTACATCATCTTGACTAGACATATTTATCTCTTGATCACTTAGTGTAGCCTGATAATTTTTAGTATTATCATCTAAATATTTAGGTATATATGAAGGGTCCTTAAGTTTTTCGTATGGATTATTTGTATCAGATAGGTCACCCATTTCTACATGTTTATTAATAATATTACTTGTATATTTTCCGTTAGTATCTTTAGTACTAATTAATTGGTTTGTACCATAATCATCATTAGAAATATTACCAGTACCAGTAGATATTTTAGTATCAATACCAGTAAAAACTTGACTAATTGCTTTTACAACTTCATTAACCTCTGTATTATTACTTCCAAATCTTGCTTTTAATCTCAATACAATATCATTAATTCCTTTGTCAAAAATTTCTAATAAATCTTGATTTTCTTGTTTTAATGTATCTGAATTAGTATTAATTCCATAATTTAATTTTTTATTATCAGCATCAATGATGTCTTCCTTTTTACTATCTTTCTCTTTTATTTCTTTTTTATTAAGTGTATAATTTCCTGTTGTAGTATCAATTACATATTTATTTGTGATTTTAGGTTGTTGATTTTGTTGTAAGCCTGGAGGGTCTGTAATTGTAATTGTAGTAATATTACCATTAACTACTTTGTCAGTATCGCTAAATGGTATTGGGTCTTTTTCAGTATCATCTTTATTAAATAATTTTAATATGTTACCATCCACATATGCTCTTTTACCAGTTTGTCTAGTTCGTGGTGGTTGAGCTGTAGCATCCATTTACTATGTTTTACAAAATATAAATTAAATATAACTATTTATAACATATAAAATAAAAAAAATTATAAAACATAAATAAAATTATAAAACATAAATAAAATTATAAACAATATTATAAACAATAAACAATAAAAACTAAATAAAAATAAATTAGAAAAAGAGAAAAAATTTATGTTTTACATGCGGTACCAGAACATTTTTTAGTCATATCATATTTACTTTTACAACATAATGTTGAATCACTACAATCTCTATATTTTGTTAAAACTTTATTAATACTTTGTTTTAATTTAGGTTGCATTGGTGTTTGTGTATCAACGATATAGTCAATTTGTTTTTTCATAGTATCATTAAATGTTTGTATATTTTCAGGATGACTTGTGACAGGATGAATTGGTATTTTTTCTGTATTTGAAATAATATTTTGATCGATAAGTTTATCTTGCATTTTATCTATCATATTCATTACAAAACCTTGGTCTGCTACTAATTTATTCATATTATTTCTGCTAATACTACTATGAGTAGGTAATTTTTTATATTGTTCTATTTCATCTTTATAATTTAATACTTTATTAAATAATTTTTGATATGCTTTATAAACAATCATAAGTTCATTATGTTTTTGTAAATAAGCATTATCTAATTCATTAATTGCAATTTTTTCATTAGACTGTGATAACATTGGTAATTGTTGATATTCTGAATTGGGTGGTCTTTTAAAAATAGCTAATAAATGTCCACATAATTTATTTTTAATTACCGGTTCAACCTTAGGTTCTTCTTTTATTTTTTTTAATATCATTAATCTACCTTTATATAAATCACTATTATTATCTTTCATTTCTGAATGTATAGATTTAACTATTTCTATATGATTATGATTTACACTAGACTGATTTACACTAGACTGATTTACACTAGACTGATTTATATTATCTAAATTACTTTTTTTATAACTATCAACATAACTATGATATAATTTTTTCAATTCATTATGTTTAAGAAGATATGTTTTATCTATTTCTAAATAATCTTGTATATTATTTATTAATTGTTTAATATATTCTGGAGAACCATTTGTCATATTTTCTGGTTGAAGATTTAATTGAATAGCCATATTTTTAATTTCATCATATTTACTAAGTAATTCATTTTCATTTTCATTTTCATGTTCATTAGTAAGTTTATTATTTTTATGACTACGTATCACGTGATTTCTATTTTTTTTTGTTTTTTTTATATATTTATTTTTATATTTTTTGTCTTCTATATGTGTTGGTAATATATTACCAACGTCATTACCAACGTCATTACCAATGTCATTATCATGTAAATTCATATTTACTATGATTATACTATTTAATTATACTATTTTATTATACTATACTATATTTATATATTTTTTATATATTTTTTTATATATTATTATACTTTATAAATCAAAAATAATAGTATCATCATATACAAGTAATTTATACATAAATTCAATTACATTTTCTTTTATTTTTTTAATTTTTTTAAAATAATATATACTCTGAAGTATCTTTATTTTTTCTTCTAAAGATTTTTTATCATTATTATATTTTTTAATACACTTATTATTAAATATTGGCTCTATTGTTAATACTATTGTTAAATTATTATCAAAAGTATCTCTATTATATAATTCTTCTTGTGTTCCCCAAACAACATTAAGATTATATTTCTTTATATCTTTTTTATAATAATATTTATAGGGTTCATTACTATTAGAATTAGTATTTGGTTTTATATGTGTTTTGTTAGATGATTTTGATAAATTTAAGTTAGTAGGTAATTCTTGTATTACATTACTTACTTCTTTAACTTCTTTAACTTCTTTTTCTAAACTTGTTATCTCTAATGGTTTAAGTTCATTTTGAAGTTGTAAATTTTTCATATTAGGTTCAATTATAGTTTCAATTATAGGTATACTTGTAATAATTGGCTCTTGTATAGGTATACTTGTAATAATTGGCTCTTTTATAGGTTTAATTTTAGTAATAATAGATGGTTGTTTAATAACATCAATTACATCTTTCATATCTTTCATCAATGACATATTTTTCTTTGTCTTTTTTTCATCAACATTATAAATATTATGTGCTGCTTTATTTTTTAAAGTTGTTGATGTATTAATATTTATAATTTTATGTTGGTTTTGTGGTTGTGTTTCTATTTGTATATTTGTATCTATTTGTTTATGTTCTTGTGATAGTAGTTCTGGATTGTCAAAAAGTTTATTTAATTCCTCTTGTTTAGTTTGTATTAATCTTAATTTTTGTTTTTCTTTATCAATACTTTTTATTAATTCAATTTCTTTTTTACGATTATGTATTTTCATAATTTGCTCTTTCTTAAATTTTAATTTTTCAAGTTCTTTTCTTTGTTGATCTTGTAAATATTGTCTTTGTAATTCTAATTTAGATAATGTTGTATTATCATTATATATTTGATTATTAGTTTCTGGAGGTGGATTAGAATTATATGTAGAATGATTATTGGGATTAGTATTATTATGTCTTTTTACAATTCTATATCTGGTTTTTGGTATTGATTGTGAAGAAGGTATAGTTTGTTCTGGAATGAGTGATTTTGATTGTTTTGGTTGTGTAATAATAGTTTTAATTTGTGGTTTAGGTGGTTGTTGTGGTATTGGTATTTGTCTTTGTGGCATTGGCATTTGTATTTGTCTTTGTGGCATTTGTATTTGTCTTTGTGGCATTGGCATTGGCATTGGCATTGGCATTTGTTGATTTTGTTGTGAATTTATATATCCTTTATAATTCTGTGAAGCATCTTCATTTAAATTTGGATTTATACTAATTTGTTTTACTCCTCCAGATTGTTTGTGTTGATAATTAGTATTAGTTATATTATTATTATTATTAATATTATTAATAGTAGTTTGTGGTTGTTTTGCTATAGGTAAATGACTATATTGTTTTTGTGGATTAATTTTTGGTATAATATTATATATATTCTCATTTGTTAAAAAATCTTTTGCATGATTTTTACTAACAATTGCTTGTGGAATAATATTTTTATTATTATTAATTTCTATTTTATCTTTTGTAAGTAAATTATTAATTGAAATAGGTTTTTGAGGTGGAGGTATTGATATAGGTTTTGGTGAGTTTGGTCTTTGTATAGGTTGTTGTATAGATTGTTGTATAGGTTGTTGTGGTGATTTAGGTCTTTCAATAGTTTTGGGTGAGTTTGGTCTTTGTATAGGTTGTTGTATAGGTTTTGGTGAGTTTGGTCTTTCTATAGATTGTGTAAGTTTAGGTGTATTATGTGTATTCGATGTATTCGGTGGTAATGTAGACTTATTTTTAACAACAGTAATGATTTGTTCATTTAGTTTTTGGTTTGGTTTTATTTGATAATCTTGCTTTTTATCAAGGATTTGTGTTTTCTTAGGTGCTTTTAAATTATATTTCTCAAGAATAGAGTTTATATGTGCTTTATTCGTTGGCTCTTTTTTTTTTGTATTTTTATCCATTTTTGTATTATAGACAATATTAAGAAAGTATTCTTCAAATTCATACTTATAAAAATAAATACAAAAACAAAAAATATACAAAAAATAAAAAATGTAAAAAAGTAAAAAAGTTAATTATTTTCTAATTCAATAAAATGTCTTAAATCATTCATATTTGCTATATCATTTTCTATTTTTTTTTGTTTTCTATTAGTGATAACATAATCACTAGCAACTTCTACTTTGTCTAAATCATTATTAAATGTAATATCTTTATGTATATATTCCATTTTATTCATTTTATTTTCTATTTTATTTAGTCTATTATCTAATTCGATGATGTCACCAAGGGTTTTAGTAGTTAATGACATTACAATTTTAGTTTCATCTTTTTTTCTTTTATCCCAATATTTTTTATATTTTGTATCTTCAAATTTTTTCATACAAAAATCATTATGAGTTACTGTATTAGTTAATTCTGGTGATAGAATAGGGTCACCTAATTTTTTATTGATTTGCATTAATGATAAATATGGTGTAAATTCTTGTCTTGTATTTTCTGCTATATTCATGACGTCTTCGATATTGTTTATAGCATCTTGTTTTATCATAGGATTTAGTGATAAACTATTTATATATTTATCAAGATTTTTTTTAGTTGTTTTACTATTGTAAATTAATTGGGTATTAATTATATTTTTTAAGCCATTATCATAAATTTCTTCTTTAATTTTTTCAGATATACTTTTATTGTTAGAATTTATAAATAATATTTCGTCGGTAGTTAAAAGATCTTTACATATAACTAACATATCATTAGGCAAAGATATACAATTTCTATATAAAGTTGCTTTCATTTCATTTTCTTGGCAGATACCTAATTTATACTTATCATTTAGATATGAAATATTATTATTTTTCATATTTATTTTATAAAAATTCTTATTTTCTTCTTGTTCGTATACTAATTTAATAATTTCAACTACTCCTTTATCTCCAGAAAGTAATAATTTTTTCATTTCTTCTTTACTTATATTTGGTAATTTTTCAAACCCAAAAGGATAGATATGTTGTATAATATTATTTATTGTTAAATTATTATTTGTTAAATTGTTTGTTATATTTATATTGTTATTATTATTATTTGTTGTATTATTATTTATCAAATTATTTATATTAGCAGTAGTTAATGGTAAAGTGGTGGGTTGCTGGGGAGTGGTGGGTGGTTGTGAGTTAGATGATGTATTAGGTTGGTTTGTATTTGCACATTTTGATATAGTTTGATGCTTTTTTAATGTATATTTATTTATGTATGTATTATTACATTTTAAACATTTATAAATTATATTATTATTTGTAGCTATATTTGTATCTGTATTTGTAATATTACTAAAAAATAAATCTATTTCCTCATTTGTTTTTTTACAATGTGTTGCAATTTGTAAATGATTTTTAAGTCTACTTGGAAAAGCAAATTTATAATTACACGTAGAACAAGTTCTATCTGTCATTTTTATTTATTAAATATTATATTTTATATATTTATAATATTTTTAAATTATATTTTATATATTTATAATTTCATGTATTTTTATTTTCATGTATTTTATTATTTATATTATATTTCATCTCACCCCCC
>Ga0209500_10000258_pt1 | contig 48046 bp, 40 predicted proteins | sample S_140212_EF_Meta_FD_187323 | JGI IMG/M metagenome (GOLD analysis project Ga0209500, IMG submission 187323) | Freshwater microbial communities from Lake Simoncouche, Canada to study carbon cycling - S_140212_EF_MetaG (SPAdes) (version 2) | ecosystem: Environmental > Aquatic > Freshwater > Lake ... | reverse complement strand
AGCTGGTCTTTTGTTACAGCCAAGGTACTGACGGCACGCACACTATCCAGTAGTGCCTTGCCCTGCAATTCGCCAACCATAAAATGGTGCAGGCGTGAGCTGTCGCGCATACCTTCGTAGTCGATTGCGACCACTGCAAAACCCTGACTAGCATAAGCCATTAGTAGGCTGTCGTAATTTCCCCAATCCTTCTTGGCTGGATCTTCGAGTGAGGCCGAGCAACTGTCAGCCATACCAGAAGTACCTGGCGCAAAAGCAAAGATTGGTTTCTTGTTGTTACCCGATGGCAGGTAAACTCTAGCGTAAACTGGAACATTGTCTTTGCTGCCGTCAGAGGTAGTAAAAACAAAAGTCTGCTTGGTAACTTCGGTATTTACAGGATTATCAAAGCGCTTGTTGGTCTGGGATATTATTTTCTGCACTTCACTAGCCGAAAACACCCTAGCTGGCTCTTCGGAAATTATCTTGCCAGTTTTAACTTCTTTTTTGACTTGAGTCTTAGTTACTGGAGCGACAGAGGCTTGTCTGGGTCGAGGTAGTATTACATAAAAATAGAGCAGTAGTGCAGATACAAAAATTATCTCGATTACCAATATTGCCCAGAGCGAGCGACTAATGAGCCTTTGTCTGGTGTCGTATTTTGTAATTGGTTTGCGATGCTTGCTCATTGTTGGTATCTTTACGACTAACTATATTGTATTTAATTACATCAAACGACATTTATAGTGGCGTGCTAACGGTTTCTTAGATGCCTTCTAGATATCTCTCGACCTCAAGGGCCGCTCGGCAACCATCACCAGCTGCTGTAATTGCCTGGCGATAGTGAGGGTCGGCTACATCGCCAGCCGCAAAAACTCCGTCAATGGCAGTTTTAACATTATCACTGACGCGCAAATAGCCGGCTTTATCCATATCTAGGGAGCCCTTAAATAAGCTGGTGGCGGGGGTGTGTCCAATGGCAATAAAGACTCCTTTGCATTCTAGCTTTTTAGATTTGCCGGTCTTGGTGTTTTTTGTCTTGACGCCTGAAACCTGGTCTTTTCCGAGCACCTCGACGACCGATGAGTCCCAGAGCACTTCGATTTTATCATTATTTAGCACCCTATCTTGCATTATTTTGCTAGCCTTAAATTCCGCTCGGCGATGAATAATAGTAACCTTACTGGCTAGCTTAGATAGCGTTAAGGCCTCTTCCATGGCGCTATCGCCACCTCCAACCACAACTACCTCCTGATCTTTAAAAAAGAACCCATCACAGGTGGCGCAAGACGATACGCCGTTGCCCATTAGTCGCTCTTCGCTATCGAGACCGAGCCAGTTAGCACTTGCCCCGGTCGATATGATGAGTGCCTTAGAAGTATATTCATTTTTGCCGACGGTTACTTTTTTTGGTTGCCCACCAACTTCTACCTTGGTAGCAAACTCCTGAATTATTTCGGTGCCGAAGCGCTTAGCTTGTGCTTTCATCTCCTCCATCAGTTCGGGGCCCATAATTCCCTCTTTAAAGCCCGGGAAGTTCTCGACTTCGGTGGTTAGTAGCAACTGTCCGCCGGGTGTTGTTCCGGCTATCATTAGTACCTTAATGCCTGCTCTGGCTGCATAAATAGCTGCAGTGTAGCCAGCCGGGCCGGCTCCAACGATTATCAGATCGTATTTTTTGGGTATTGTTTGGTTTGTCATAATAGATATATTATACCAAATTATACAGCTCTATTAATAGAATATTATGAAGTTTAATTGGCTACGCAATTATTTGTAAGAGACAAATTACTGGTACAATACCTATCTGATGCAAAAATTTACAAACCAACAAGCTGCGGCACTCAGTGCAATTGGTGCCTGGCTCAAGGCCTACAATAAGGGCGGCCCACAATATATCACTCTCGGTGGCTATGCTGGCACGGGCAAAACAACCCTAATCGCAGCCTTGCGCAAAGTACTGACTGCCAATATGCCTGCCACAAAAGTTGGCTTTGCAGCCTTTACAGGCAAAGCGGCTTTGGTATTAAAACGCAAACTCGTTGAAGACAAAATACTGCGCCCGGGCGATTCGATATCGACCCTCCACAGCCTGATGTATTATTCCGAGACCGGCAAGGGAGATGTGCTCAAATGGCGGAAGCGAGACTTGCTGAAGGTCGATATAATTATAGTCGATGAAGCTAGCATGGTGAGTGAAGATATTTGGAACGATCTGTTGAGTTTTGGAAAGCCAGTCTTAGCAGTTGGTGACCATGGCCAGTTGCCACCAATTGGCAATAACTTTAATCTCATGTTGGATCCCGAGATTAAACTCGATAAAATATGGCGACAGGCTGCCGATAGCCCAATAATTTCGATCTCTACGATGGCCCGCAGCGGGCAAGCTATACCTATTAAGGTTTATGGTGAGGGTGTCGAAAAGCTCGATAGAAACGATCCCGTAACCGGCGACACCGTACAGGCTATATTGGAAAGCCACGATGCCGACACCTTGGTTTTGTGTGGCTACAATAGCACTCGCCAAAAGCTTAATAATCATGTTCGCGAACTGAAAGGCTTCGAAGGCCCTGACCCGCAGCGTAACGACACTATAGTTTGTTTACGTAATAACCGAGAGTCTGGCCTGAGCAATGGTCAGATTGGAGTTATTACAAGTATTTCGGCGACGAAAAATGATAATGATTTGCTGTGGTGGAGTATTACAGCTGACTTTGACGGAACAGTATTTGATGGTTTCGCACCGAGGGAGCAATTTGGAGCTGCCACAACTATTAAGGAAGTGCCTAAGAGATCTAAAAAAGATTTGGTCGGATTATTTGATTTTGGCTACGGCCTAACCGTTCATAAGGCTCAGGGCTCACAGGCCAAACGAGTGCTAATTTTTGAGGAACGCTTTCCAAAAATGAGCCAAGACGAATGGCAACGCTGGCTATATACTGCGGTCACCAGGGCCGAACAAGAGCTATACATTGTTGGCAATTAGCGGATTTGCTGGAACACAATGTTGGTCTGTACTACTAGCAGCAAAATACTAAATATTAGACCCAAAATAGGCACGATAATACTGACAGAAAAGTTTGGCTTCTTGGTGTTTTTGTTTCTGAGTTTGATAATTATAAGTGACGCATCGACCAGCGAAAATATAATTAGTATGAGATAGCTGGTAGCCAGTGCTAGAGTCTTAACCTCAGCAAAGACCGACAAAACCACAGATACAACAACAACCACCGCGATTGTTACAGTTGGTGTCTTGCGTGTCTCATGCACAATTGCCAGTCTTTTATGAAGCCAGCCAGCCTCAGCCATACCAAAAAGCAAGCGTGAACCACTAATCACATGAGCCAGCACTCCTCCGGCTGTAGCGGCAAGGGCAATAATAGCAATCGCCCAGCCTGGAGTACTCGATATTGTATTAAAGACCAAACTAAGAGGAGCCGCCGATTTGCTAAGCTCGGCTAGCGGAACTACATCTATGGCTACGATCGAAACAAGAGTGTAAAGAACTGTAGCTATTGTAACGGCTCCAACAATAGCTAGTGGAACCGTGAGCCTAGGTTTTTTTGTTTCCTCTGACAAATGTACTATATCTTCCACGCCAATATAAGCATAAAAGGCCAAAAATACTGCCGACAAAACGCCGGCGACACCAACGCCACTGATATCAAAAAAATGGGCTGGAGTCTGAGCACTAGCGACTATACTTCCTCTTCCTAGCCAAATAATAATACCTAAACCAACAACCTCGATAATTGTCAGCACGGCTGCTAATTTGGCCGACTCTTCAATCCCCCAAGCCGAAAGCAGTCCAAAAAAGATAATTATAAGAGCTGCGCCAAGCGGCACAAAAATACCGGTGTACTGATAAAGATAACCGCCAAAAGCCCTAGCCAATGCGGCAGCCGAAACAACTGTTGCTATTGCCATAAGTGCTCCGACGACTATCGAAACTGGCTTTCTTCGGAATGCGTTATGTACGTAAGCCGAGACACCTTCGCTGTACGGATTCCTGCTAGAAAGTTCCGCAAAGGATAATGCACTAAATCCGGCTACTACAGAGGCCAACAAAAAAGCCAATGGCGTCGCTGAGCCAGCTTCGCCAGCAACTTTTCCGATTAGGGCATATATGCCTGCCCCTACTATGTTGCCTAGCCCATAGATTGTTACTAAAAATAAACCGAGAGTACGCTTGAGCTTGTGCCGGCGGGCCATTTTTTAGGGCCTAAGGGTACCAGCGAATACTTGCCAAGCTAAAGCCGTCTTGGCCACTAGACTCAATATAATATAGACACGTTCGCCGTAGAGGTAATTCTTCCATGGTCCCCATTTCTTGTACTGCAAGAACATGTTGATAGCAAAGCAATTGAAAAACAAAAAGATAGTAATAAAGATCCAATAAACAAATGCTGGTATCTTGGCTCCTGAAGTCGAATTAGAAGCGCTGGCCCAAAAATAAATTGCAATTCCGATCCATGGCACGATACCAGCGATGCACCCGACAATGTAGCTAATCCACTTTGTTTTCTCAGTAGTCTGATTATGGATTTCCATTATAAGGCCGCAGAGGTTCATGACCATAACTAGCGCGAATAAACAGATTAGACTAACTAGGTCGTAAATGCCCGTCAGCAGTGCAACTGCAACGATCATGGTGCTAGCTGAAAAGCTGTACTCTATCCATCGGGCTCGGTTCATGCCCAGCTTAAGATCCTTTTTATACCGGCGGTAGTAGATGGTAGAGATAATCAGGTGGGCTAGCATACAAATAACCAAGAATGCCAATATTGGCCAAACCAACGGGAGCTGGTATATAGCCTTGGTGGCGGAGTCGAGGGTCTTGGTGTCGGTATTAAATGTTAAGTAGCTGACATTAATTGGAAACTTAACCTTGGCATTAGCAATTGCAAACATCACTGCTACTTGGATAGCAAAAAACACGAACATAAATATATTGAATTTTCTAAGACCTTCAACCGTAATCTTTTTCTTGGCCATTTGTTGCCTCATCTTTCTGGAATTAATTAATTATTAAAGCTTATGCTTAATGATTTAATTATAGACAATAAACTATACCGATGCAATCTTAATATAACTAGAGCTGTCGCAAATATAATATGCCAGAATATTGAAGCTCTCAAGCTTTGGTAGCTCGAACTGCTTAGCAATGGCAGTGATGTCGGCAAAGCTAGTGCTGCTGGTATCCACCAGAGTAAATACCAATACTGTTGGTATGCTGTATTTCCTTAAGTGGGTAAAGAGCTTATTGGCAAAGAATATTTCGATTTGATTTAGTCGTTCGTCGTGAGGCAAGTTGGCGGGTAGCGACAGACGGCACAACTGCGGGCTATAAACACACTGCACGGAGGCTTGGTCGTCCGAGATAATGACACTATCGAAACCCAGCTGCTTGCCATCCTTGACATAGGCCATATCAGGATTTTCGGAGTAGGCCTGGAACTCCCAGCCTGCAAAGTCTGGGCAGATATCGACAAATTCCTGGATTAGCTGGCGCTCGCGATGCTTTTTGATTGGGTCGAGTGGCTGCTTCATGATTTTTTCCATTCTAGTTACTTTGTTGCCCCTGCGCAAGTTTGGGGAGACCACAGCCCGACTTCGCTCTGACGAGCTGTAGATTCGGCTTTTTTAAATGTATTTTGATACTTGTAGCTCTGTGAACGGTAGGTATATTCGTGGGCATAGCCCTCGTTGAGCAGAGTCAAATTAACCAGCTCGTCGCCAAGCCAAATATAGGCCAACAGGCGGTCGTACTTATCACGTTCACCTACAATTGGGTCGAATTCGATACGGACTGTTTTGCCTGTTAGCAGCTGCTTGGTTTTAGCAGAAGCTTCCTTGCCAAAACACTGCACAACTTTTCTGGGGTCGACAGTTTCTGGAGTATCAATGCCAATAAAACGGACTTTTTCTTTGCGACCGTAGCGAAATATTTCGAGTGTATCTCCATCGTCAACCTTCTTGACCTCGTATACTTCCTGATTTGATGTTCTGATCTTAGCGGTACTGAGCTTATTAACACCAGCCGCTGTGCCAGCCAAAACAAGTAATACCCCGATGTATAATATTTTTTTGGTCCGCATTATACTAGCTCGGACTCCTTGAGCTCCCGACCTCGCCTTCTAAAGTAAACGCTCTCCACTAAGCCTACAGCAAAAAGGCTTACCATAAGGCTAGTCCCGCCAGCTGATATAAACGGCAGGGGTATGCCCGTAACCGGCATAATGCCAAGGTTCATACCAATATTCACAAATACATGCACCACAAACATTGTGGCGATACCAATACACAATAAGCTCCCAAAACGATCGTGGCTGAGTGTGGCATCGATGATCATTCTGGCGATTACAGCCACAAATAAAAGCATACAAACTAGTGCCCCTAAAAATCCTAGCTTCTCGGCCAAGACCGCAAATACAAAGTCGGTATGCGAACTTGGCAAAAAATTGCCTTGGCTTTGGCTACCAGCCCCCAGGCCCTGCCCGTATAGGCCTCCCGAGCCGACAGCTATAATGGCCTGATTGACATTATACCCTGTGCCGCTCGGGTCTTTAGATGGCTGTAAAAAAGTATCAATACGCTGTCTTTGATAATCTTTAAGCATTGGATAGATCACGGGCATCGATAATAGTAAGACCATAAACATCGCTAGCAGGTATTTCTTTTTGACTTTCGTAGCTAATGTCATTACTAGCCATATTGATGCTAGCACAATCGCAGTACCTAAGTCCGGCTGAACCAAAACCAAAAATATTGCCGGCAAGGAATATGCCAAAGACCTAACCAAAAACCTTAGCTGACCGGTGAAGTCAAAATTTTGTGCGTAAAACTTAGCCAACACTATTATTAATATTAACTTTGCCAACTCAGATGGCTGAAACTGAAATGGTCCCATTGCTATCCATCGAGTAGCGCCTAGCCTGGTGGCTCCAAAAAACTCTACAGCCAAGAGTGAAGCTATCATAAAAACATACAATATTCCGCTGTAGTTTTTTAGAATCTTGTAATCATTTCTGGCAGCTAAGACTAAAAGAAAAATGCCAATCAGGGCATAGATTATTTGTTTGGTGCTGTCGAGCTGATTAGAAACTTGTTTGGCTTTAATACCAAGCGAGTAAAGCACTATTAGCCCCAGCACCACCAAGAGTGCAGTGGTGGCTAGTAAAAGGTTATCAAAATTTCCGGCCAGCCAAACTGATTTACGCTTCATGAACTTCTAGCTCTATAGTCAGCTCATGACCTTCTACGGAAACTGTCTTTGCGAATTGATATCCCTCCGGTCGCGACGAGAAGTGCTGGGTCAAGGTCTCTAGCGATATTAGTTTTTCAAACTCATCGACAGCCGAGGTGATTTCTGCTGAGTCGCTAGCCAAAGAAAGTTTTATACGGTTTTCTATTTGCAGGCCGGCTTCCTTTCGACAAGACTGGATATTACGGACTATGTCTCTGGCGATACCTTCATTTTTGAGTGATGGTGTGATAGCCGTATCGATGTATACCGAAATGTCGTCGCTCTGCTGGTATTGAACCTTTTTGACATTAAGCTCTTCACATATAATATCGTTTAGTCCTTGAGATATCTTGTGTGGTCCTTTTAGAGTTGCGGTAGCTAGTGGCTGACGAACTTTTATTTTATTTTCGGACCGTTTAGCTAAGCCGTCATTGACATAGCGTCTAACAATGTCCATGTCTTCTAGTATTTGGTGGTCGGATTCGCCAGTGGTTGGCCAGTCGCTCAAATGTACCGACTGCGGAGCGGTAGCGATATCTTCGGTGAGATGTCGGTATAGCCAATCGCTCATAAATGGCGCCCAAGGAGCCAAGAGCTGGCAAATAGTCACTAGTGTCCAGTGGAGCGTCTGGTAGGCCTGGAGCTTGTCGGAGTCATCTTCAGATTTCCAGAATCTGCGGCGACTTCTTCGGACGTACCAGTTAGACATATCATCCACTAGCTTGTACACGGGCCAGCTGGCTTTAGCTATTTCAAAGTTATCAGCTGCAGTAGTGACTTCGGCGATAGTACTAGCTACGCGAGCTACTAGCCACAAATCGAGTGGGTTTTCTAAGCCGGTTGGTCTGTCCAGGCTGGTTGGTTTCCAATCGTCGATTTCGGTGTAGAGGCTCAAAAACGATGCACTATTGTATAGGGTCATAAATAAGTTGCGATTGATGTCTTTGAGGCTATCCCTGTCAAAGCGCATATACTCGCCCGACAATGCCGGTGCGCTAGATAGTAAGTAATAGCGCAAGCTATCGGCACCCTCGAGATCAAATACTTCTTGCAGGGGTGGGTAGTTTTTTAATCTCTTAGAAAGCTTCTGTCCGTCGCTGGCGGTAATTAAACCATTAACTAAAACATTTTTATAAGCTGGCTTATCAAAAACAATCGTCGATATTACATGCAAAACATAAAACCAAAGCCTAGTCTGGTCGAGACCTTCTCCGATGTAGTCGGCCGGGAAGCTCTGCTCGAATTTGGTATCATTTTCGAAAGGATAATGCTGTTGAGCGATTGGCATTGAGCCCGACTCAAACCAACAATCGATAACTTCTTCGACTCGCTTGTAGGTTTTGCCATCTTTTTTAATACTAACCTTGTCGATAAAAGGCCGGTGCAAATCAGTCAAGTCGAAAGCCGAATCGGTGAGCTGGTTTAGCTCGTCGATACTTTCGACAACCAAGATATCGCTATCGTCGTCTTCATTTACCCAAATAGGGACGGGCGCGCCCCAGTAACGATTACGTGATATTGCCCAGTCGCGTGCGCCCTCTAGCCATTTACCAAAACGACCTTCTTTGATATTGCTGGGCGTCCAATTGATATCTTGGGCAGTATCTTTTAATTGCTTTTTTATCGATGAAACCGCCACAAACCAAGTGTCGATGGCGTAGTACAGTAACGGGGTTTCGCAACGATAACAAAACGGGTAGGTGTGCGCAAATGTCTCAGCTGAGTAAATATTACCTTGCTCGGTCAAATGCTCTATCACTAGTTTATCGGCCGATTTAAAGAACTTGCCTTCGATAAATTCAAGCCCGATAGATACTTTGACTTTTCCGTTGAGATCAATGGTGTTGATTAGTGGTATATCGTTAGCCTGGCTCAAAGCCAAATCATCTTCACCAAAAGCTGGAGCCACGTGTAGTATGCCGGTACCATCTTCGATACTTACAAAATCAGCAGGCCAAACTTTGTAGCTATTGTTGGTGGGCTCAATACCACCAATTGCAAATAATGGCTGGTAGCTCTTGCCTACCAATTCGCTACCAAGCATCGTAGTAAGTACCTCATAACTTTCCAGCTCTAGGCTTTCTAGTCGATCTTTAGCTACAATTAGTTTTTCGCTTGATCCGTCGGCAGTGGCACTTATAAGTAAGTATTGAGCATCTGGCTTAACAGCCAAGGCGCTGTTGCCTGGCAAGCTCCATGGAGTAGTAGTCCAGGCCAATAAGCTAGCGTCCTCGCCAACTAATTTGAACTTTACTATTACACTTGGGTCCGAGACATCATCTCTATATCCCTCATTAACCTCGAAGTTGCTTAGAGGCGTAGTGCAGCGCGGGCAGTAAGGCATACACTTGAAGCCTTTGTATATCAGTCCTTTTTTGTAGATCTGCGCAAAAGTCCACCAGACCGACTCGACATAAGTATTGTCGATGGTAGCGTAGGCGTTGTCCTTATCGGTCCATCGGCCGATTCGATCGAAAAAACCTTCCCAGTCACTTTTATAAGTAAAGACTGAGTCCCTGCAAGCTTGGTTGAACTTCTCTAGACCGAGCTCTATGATTTGTTGTTTGCCCGATACGTTAAATTTTTTCTCAATTTCAAACTCTACCGGCAAACCATGGCAGTCCCAGCCGTTTCGGCGCTCTACGTATCTGCCCCGCATCGTCTGAAACCGACCAATTGAGTCTTTGATGCTAGTTACCAGGCTGTGGCCAAAATGTGGTAAGCCATTAGCAAAAGGAGGCCCATCGTAAAAGCTAAATGGTTCGCCATTTTTGTTTTTGGCTAGTGATGCTTCAAAAGTATTTTCTTTACTCCATACTTTTAGCATCTCTTCTTCTACTTCGCTAGGCTTATACTGTGGTATCTTTTTCATGATTTGCTCCCTTAAATAATAAAACACCGCTTCAAAAACCGATTGCTCGGCGCGGTGTCAGGGTTCACTACTTTTTTTAAAGGCGAACGGTACCACCTGACTTTTGAGCCCTGGTAAATTTCCGACTACCGGAATTTATCAGAAACCCAACACTTATTTTTGGCTCTAACGCGGCCTCTGACGACGGGTTCTACTTTCTTTCTTGCAAGCTTGTCCGGCTTACCGAGATTTCTTCCCGTGGCGCTGCGAAATACGCACTCTTGGTTGATAACCAATCGTTGATAACCAATCGTTATACTAACGCCCTAACAGTATTATTATAATAGCATTTAGCGGATATTACTAGATGAAGCCGATAGATTCATGGATTTCATTATTGCTAGGGAGAGTCCCCTGCCAAGCTTTTTGAGCAACCCCGTCTTCGCGCATCAGAAGTACTGCGGGAAAGCTCATTATGTCGTAAGCCTCTGTCATGCCAGCCCCTGCCGGCGAGTCGGCATCGATATCTTGAGTAATAATATGGTTAATAGCTAGATTCTTTTTGAGTTCGTTCATTTCTAGCTTTAATCTATTGGTATCAGATTTACGATAAAAAACTAATGCTTTCATTTGCTAGCTATTTTAGCATAAAGCTACTAATTATGGAGCTTTTTGATCTTGGTGAGTTCTTTTTCGAAACTCGATAAGCTCGTGAAGCTTCGGTAGACGCTGGCGAACCTGACATAAGCAACGTCGTCGGTCTGCAAAAGTTCGTCCATAACTATCGCCCCTATCTTGTTTGTGTCGAGCTCGGGCTGGTCCATACCTCGCGCCAAGCGTTCGACTTCAGATATAATCTCTTCGATTTTTATAGCCTCAATTGGTCGCTTTTCGAAGGCTCGATAAATGCCCCTAGAGAGTTTTTGACGGTCAAAAAGTTCTCGTTCGCCGTTTTTCTTGACTACCATAAGGTTTGGTACCTCTAGGCGCTCGTAGGTTGTGAATCGGTGTTTACAATCAAGGCACTCTCGGCGGCGGCGAATAGAACCGGAATCTTCTACATCGCGCGATTCAAGTACCCGACTAACCTCTAAGCTACAAACTGGGCACTTCATGGCTACCGATTCCTAGAGCTTTTTCTTTACAAAGCTAGGTATATCGTCGTCATTTTTTGATTTTGGTCTACCTATCTTGATGCCAAATCTTTTGTAGGCAGGAATGTCGGCGGTTTCTTCTTCTTTCTCTAGATCAGTCGATACGGTTTCTACTATGGGGTCTTCGCTAAATTCGCTCTTGGTAGATTCATTGTCGTAATCCGATTCGTCAAAATCGAAGTCGGTTAGTTCGCCAAGCTCTTCGGTTGCAGGTAAATCAGCAATCTTGTCTTCTTCAATGGAGTCAAAATCGTCTAGTTTTTCTGGCTTAGCCTTTACTAAAGGTTCAAATTCTTCGCTGTCGTCGAATACAGGACTAGAGTCTTGTGGTTTAAGGAAGGGAGTTTCTTCTATAATTTTCGGTTCTTCAGAACTCATATAAATACTAGAGTGCTCGGTTCGGGCATCATTATTAAAATTACTTTTAGAATTTCTTTCACCATCAAATCCTGTTGCAACTAGTGTCACCCTGATAGCACCGGTTAGGTTTTCGTCGAGCACTGTTCCCCAGATAATATTAGCTTCTGGGTCGACCGAATCGTGAATTAGTTTTGCTGCCTCTTCGATTTCGTGCATTCCCATGTCTCGACCGCCAGTGAAGTTGATGAGCACGCCCTTGGCGCCTTGTATCGAAACCTCCAATAGTGGCGAATCCATAGCATATTTTACGGCATCAATAGCTCGAGTATCACCAGTACCTTCACCAATTCCCATAAGTGCCGAGCCGGCATTACTCATAATTGATTTGACATCAGCAAAATCCAAATTAACCAAGCCGTTGACAGTAATAAGGTCGGCTATTCCCTGTACACCCTGTTTAAGCACATCATCGACAGTACCAAAGGCATCGAGCAAAGTTGTTTTGCGATCGACAAGCTGTAATATCCTATCATTCGGAATAGTAATTAGGGTATCGACCTTATCTTTGAGCTCAGCGATACCGGCCTCCGCTATCTTGCGGCGCCTATCACCTTCGAAGCTAAAAGGCTTCGTGATAATAGCAACTGTTAGTGCGCCTATTTCTTTCGCAATTCTAGCCACCACTGGGGCAGCACCCGAGCCAGTGCCTCCGCCGTAGCCAGCAGTAATAAAGACCATCTCGGAATGCTTGAGGGCATTATAAATGTCCTCTTCACTTTCTTCCGCGGCCTGACGTCCGATGTCGGGGTTAGCTCCAGCTCCCAAACCTCTGGTAGCCTCCTTGCCAATATGTACTTTGTTGTTGGCCTGTGACCAATGCAGAGCTTGAGCGTCAGTATTGATGGCAACAAAATCAATGCCTCTTAGTTTGGATTGCACCATTCTATTTAGGGCATTGCCTCCGCCGCCGCCGATACCGACAACCTTGATGCGTGCGAATGTTTCGATTTCTGGTAGTATCTCTGCCATAATTTTAACCTCACTTGGTTTGATAATTGCTATGGAAGGAAACCATCCTTCCAGATATAAACTGCCTTACCACATACCTTTTATTGCTAAAAGGATACTTGTAATTATATATGTACTCAACATGATATGCAACATATTTGTTCAAGTTTATTTGATATTTATTACCTATAAAAAATGTGTTCGCTCTAATAATTTGTTTGTTCTTTTATTTATAAAATGCTCCGATAATGCAAAAAGCTGCCTTTCTTAGCTAAGCAGCTCAATTGCGTTTGTTCCGTGTATTCTGAGGTTTTGACTAAGGCATCAGCCCCTTAAAGATAGTTTTGGCTTTGTGGCCAATTTTGCCCATTATGCCGTCAAAGATGTTATTTGCTCCACTTTTAGGTACATCCATATCTTCTAGCATCAGGCCTATAGCTGTAGCGTAAGAGGGATCGGTGATTTTATCTGAAACACCAGTGTATTTTTGACTGGATCCTAAGATAGTCGGAAGCTTAACGAAACTTTTCGCAAATTCGGCCACTTCTGGCATTTTAGAGCCCCCACCTGTTAGTACTACTCCTGCCGCTAGCTGTTGTTTGTGGTCGACTTTTGCTATCTCTTCAGCTATTAGCGTAAAAATTTCACTGGCTCTGGCAAATATTATTTTGTCGATATCACTTTTCATGACAACACCCTTGCCACCAAACTCAGAGAGGTCAATTTTTTGATGGTCAGCTCTGTTGGGGTGCTCTGCGGAGCCGTATTTAAGTTTTACCTTATCAGCTATTTCGATGTTGGTTCTTAGGCCATAGACTAGGTCCTTCGTGATGTTATTGGAACCAAGTGGGATAATATTGGTATAGGACAGTTTTCCTTCGTTATAGATAGCAATTCCAGTGGTTTCTGAACCCAAATGAACTAATGCGACACCAAGCTCCATTTGCTTTTTGGTTAGGATTGTTCTGGCGGCGGCAATTGGCACAATAAACTGACCATTGATCTGTACTCCCGACCTAAAAACAGCATTTTCGAGGTTTTTGAGAGCAGGGCTCGAGCCTGTTATGATATGCGTGTCTACCTCGAGGCGGATGCCGTTCATACCCACTGGATCAACAATACCAGCCTGCCCATCGACGCTATAATTTCTTGGTATCACCTGTAATATCTGCCTATTAGATTCGAGCTGGATTGCTGTTGAAGCTGCTTCGACTCGGGCTAGCTCTTCTTTTGTTATCTCGTGGTCGGCTCGAGATACTGCGATTACTCCCTTGGAGTTCTTGCCATGGATGTGTGCTCCATCGACAGAAATGGTCGCTCTCTCGATTGCTATACCGCTCATTCGTTCAGCCTCTTCAAGAGCAGCCGTAATAGAGCTGACTGTTTCTTCGACGTCTACCACTACGCCCCGCCGCAAGCCGGAGGTAGGCGATACTCCAAGGCCAATGATGCTAGGTAGTGCAGAATCTTCTTGGTGTAATCCAACGACACAGACCACCTTGCTGGTCCCGATGTCGATTCCTACGTATGTTTCTTCGTTTTTTGGTGCCATATAAACCTATTATACTTCAAGCTAGGCAAAATGTTCAAATGTTAGCTGGCTATTAGCTCATAACCGTCTTTTGTTACCAGAACTGTACTCTCAAACTGGGCACTCAGCGATCCATCTCTGGTCATATATGTCCAGCCGTCATCGGCCAGGTACAGATCATTGGTGCCTATTGATGCGATCGGCTCTATCGCGATGGTCATTCCTGCCTTCAGAACTTCACCCTTGCCTGCGCTACCGTAATTGGGTATAACAGGGTCTTCGTGCAGCTCGTGTCCAACGCCATGTCCCGTTAAGCTGTAGATTGGTTTGAGATTGTGTTTTCTGAGTTGATGCTCGATGACGGAGCTAACATCTCCGACTCTTACTCCGTGCTTAACAACCTTGAGAGCTTCCTGTAAGGCCTCATAGCAGCCCTCGAGGAGCATCGAACCTTCACGCGATGGTTTACCAAGGCTAATAGTGCGCGCAGCATCTGTGATCATGCCTTTATAATTAACTCCATAATCGATACCGACCAAGTCACCGGCCTGAAGCTTGCGGCTATTTGGTATGGCGTGGACGATTTCGTTATTAACTGATACACAAACACGACCCGGGAAGCCCTGGTACCCCAAAAAAGCTGGCTTACCACCACGCGCAATGGTCTCTTTTTCGGCTATTGCATCGAGTTCCAGGCTAGTTACGCCCGCGCTAGCAGAGCCTACTAAGATGTCCAGGACCTCGGTTAATATTTCGCCACTTTGACGGATATTTTTAATTTCTTCTGCTGATTTAATTTTATTTTTTAGCATTGTATTACCACCCTAGCGCAGCCTTAACTCTCTTAAAGATTTCGTCGGTGCTACCGGTAGCGTCTACTGCGGTGAAGTTGTCGCGACCCCTGGCATTATCAATGACCTCATCGGTCAGCTCGTGAAAAACCTCGATACGGCGCTGGATAGTGGCTTGAGTATCATCCTCACGCCCTCTCCTGAGTAGACGCGCTAAGGATTCTTGGTCGGATATTTCGAGCAATATATACTTTGATATCTCGATACCATGAGCACTAGCGTAGGACTCCATCCAATCGGCTTGGTCGGTATCTCTCGGAAATCCATCCGACACAATGATGCTGCCGTCTGGAAAACTCTCAAATTGCTGCTGCACTATGCTATTTACTAGGTCGTAATCAACTAGGTTACCAGCGTGTAGGGCCTGGGCTATTGAAGGATTAGTTTTGGCTCGCTCTCGGATCAAATCACCTATACGTATAACTTCGATTTTACGTAGCCCCTGTAACAAATCTATCTGGGTATCTTTGCCAGACCCAGGCAAGCCGACAACGACTATCAGGTGTTTCATTTGTTTATCAGGCCGATTAGGATTTGGTAGAACTTCGGTCCAAACACCACTCCAGCAACAACTATTGCTCCGAGCGCCGTTACAAGAACGGCCGCTGCCATCATGTCCTTGATGAGCTGGACGAGGTGGTTATTTTCCTGACTGATCAAATCTAATGACTTCTCGATAGCAGTATTGACGATTTCAGAAAAAAAGACCATCACAATTGAGCTAAAAACAAATAAAAACTCTATCGCAGTGACGCCCATCAGCAAAGAAAGCAAAATAGCTAATATGGCGAATCCAAGGTGTATCTTGGCATTACGCTCCGAGCTAATTACCGCCTTGAGGCCTCTGAAGGCATACTTAAAACTTGCTAGTGTGACCATTTGAAATCCCTATATTTATAATCTAATGATTCCATGATATCACTTTGCAGCTTGTCTAGGCTAGCTATTTGAGTTTTGTCTTGATGATCGTGACCCAGTAGATGCAGTGTGCCGTGCACCAAAAGCAGCGCCAGCTCAGCCTCCGGGCTAATGCCATATTCGCTTGCCTGAGAAATGGCGATGTCTTTACAAATTGCAATATCACCAATCGTACGGTTGTCTGGGGTTGGTTGGTAATCAAAACTCAAAACATCGGTCGGATAGTCGTTACCCGAGTAACGTTTGTTGAGCTCTCGGCTGCGCTCGGAACTCACAAAAGCGACCCCTATTTCGGCTTTTTCTGTTACGAAAGCGAATTGCACGACAGTATCGGCTATTTTTTTGAGCTGTGCAGCTGGTATTTGGGTTTTGCCTTCAATATTGTAGGTAAGTGGCATACTAGCTAAGATAACTTTTGCTTGGTAAGCTCAGCTATTAGGCTGCCGTCAGCCTGACCAGCTGTTTTTTGACGGACCAAACCGATGACTTTACCCATGTCAGCCACAGAACTAGCGCCGACTTCTGCAATAGCCTCATCGACTGCTTTGGCGACGGCTTCTTCGCTCATCTGTTCGGGTAGGTATTTTTTAATGATGTCTAGTTCGGTACGTTCTTCCTCGACGAGGTCTTGGCGACCAGCGCTGTCGAACTGACTAATAGAATCTTGGTGTTTTTTTGCTTCCTTTTGCAATACCGAAAGAGCCTCTTGCATTGTCAGATCATGGCCTAGTTCTATCTGATAATTATTTAGCGAGCTCTTGAGCAAGCGCAATGTAGTTGTTCTGACTTCGTCGCGCAATTTCATAGCGTCCCCGATGTCAGATTCGAGCTGAGTAATCAAATCCACTATCTTGTTCCGATTAGTTCGCGCATTTTCTGCTCTTTTCGAGCTCTTTTTCGAATTGCGACAACTCGTGCCTCAGACTTTGATATTGGCTTTTGAAAATACTTTCTCTGACGCGCAGTAGTCAAAATACCAGATTGGATGACCTTTTTATTAAAGCGTCTAACTAGGTTCTCTACCGATTCGTCGTCTTTTCTTGTAACTTGTAACAATTGATGCTCCTTTAAATTATTGATTAAGGTTATTGAAATATTTTTAAATCCGTATAATTATATCTGAAAACACCAAAAAACTCAAGAGCCAATCATCATCCTAAGGGTTTCTACTAGTTTGTCTTGTTTATCGACCTGTTGATTGCCACTTGCTAGGTCCTTAATGATTACCTCCTGGAGTTTAGCCTCGCGGTCGCCAATAACTACGGCGTACTTGGCATGACACTTGTTGGCCAAGGCTAGCTGGTCGCCCATCGACTTTTTAGAGAAGTTTGCCCTAACCTTGAAGCCTTCGTCTAGTAATCTCTCGCGCACCACCTCGGCGGTATCAGACGCATTTTTTCCGATAGCAACTACAAATATGTCTGGCGGTGTTGCATCTGGAATAGTACCCATACGCTCTAATTCGAGCTTGATTCTTTCGATACCAATACCCATGCCTACGGCGGGCGAATCCACTCCGCCCAGGTGTTTCACTAGGGCATCGTATCTGCCTCCGCCACCTATACTGTCGCGTGATAGCTCACTGTCTGAGACAAATTCAAAAACAGTATCGTTGTAGTAATCCAAGCCCCTCACCAAGCGGCTGTTTAGCTGGTACTGTATGCCACAGTTTTCTAACAGCTCCAATATTTTGGCAAACCGTGCTGACGATTCTGGGGACAAATAATCTAAAATTTGCGGCGAATCTTCGATGAGTCTGATGACATCTGGGTCTTTGCTGTCGAGAATGCGCAGCGGGTTGGTTTCTAGCTGTTTTTTATTGATGTCCGGTAAATCCTTAATATGATTCTTGAAGTAGTCCAGCAGTACTTTGACGTATCTTTGGCGGTCTTCAGACGAACCGATACTATTGATTGCTACTTTATGTTTAATACCCAGACGATTAAATAGCCTGGCCCCAAGGCTAATGACGTGCACATCGCTACTAGCCGTAGAGTCACCAAATATTTCGAGTCCAAGTTGGTGGTGCTGGCGATAACGCCCTGCTTGCGGCCTCTCGTATCTAAAGTGGGGCTCGATGTAATATAGCTCGATTGGTTTTGGAAGGCTATTCATGCCGTTTTCGATATAGGCCCGAACGACCCCGGCGGTACTCTCTGGCTTTAGAGTTAGGCTATTATCAGAACGGTCGCTAAAACTATACATCTCCTTGCTGACCACCTCTGTTTCTTCGCCTACTGCTCTGTTAAAAAGTTCCGTAGACTCCACTATTGGTGTAGATATCTTATCAATACCTGCGGACTGGCAAATATCAACATAAGCCTCAACGATATGAGACCAAAGTAGTTGATTGACCGGCAGGATGTCTTGCATACCCCTAGGCTTTTGGTGCTTGATTTGCGACATAGTTATATTTTAGCGATAAATTCTCAATTCAACAAACATACATAATGAACAACTATTTTAAAACAGTATTTACAGGTAGCTAACCAAACCCACAGCTTGAATATATATTTGAGTAAATTATTATTATAACAATAGGTATCTAAGTAATGAATTAACAGATTAAATACCTATAAAATGCTGCCGTAGTTCAATGGTAAAGAACAATTTTAGTGTTCGTATGGTTTAATATCTATTATTTCTAATTGGTGGTTTCGCCGATTTTGCCAAATGTTTTCGGATAGCTCAAAGACTAGTTCAATTGTTTGTCCAGCCTCAAGCCAGCGATAATTACTAGCCATGCTAAAGCCAATCGCAACGTGCTTGCCACCGGCGGAGTCGGCTAGCTGCAGCCTGAGGTGTGAGGCATCGCTACCAACCAGCCTAACTTGTTCGACTAAATATATCGAATGGAAATGGGGTTTTTTGTTGGCACTACCAAAAGGGGCTAGCCTGTTGATTTCGTCGTACAAGTCGATACTGGCACTGCTCGTGGCTAGAGTAATTCCTATTTGGATTGTCTTGAAATTATTCTTGGCATCCATGTTGGCTATGGCGTATTGGTTGATTCGATAACGAAGCTCTTGTATCCTATCGGTCTTTAGCTTGAGACCGGCAGCAAAGCTATGTCCACCGCAGCTTTCTAAAAATTCTTCACAGCTGCGGATGGCCTTAATGATATCGAATGATCCGTAACTCCGGGCAGAACCCTTTGATAACTCACCTAGTTCTTGAAGTATTATGGTTGGCTTGTGCCATTTTTCAGATATTTTACTTGCTACTATACCTACTACACCATGCGACCAATCAGGGCTCGATAATACTAATATAGGGTCTTTTTTGTACTTCTTGGCTTGCTCGCTACAACCGGCCAGAATACTCTTGGTATCTGCCTGTCTTGTGGAGTTTAGCTCACCCAGCTCGAGAGCGATTGTTTTGGCTTCTTCGGCATCATTGCTAGTTAGCAAATCCAAGGCTTTCTTGGCATGAGCCAGACGTCCGGCTGCATTAAGCCTGGGGCCTATTTTAAAGCCCAAATCTGTCTCTGTCGCAGAGCTAATATCCATAGTGCAGTTTTCGGCTAGTGCGATTAGTCCTTTTCGTCGGGTTTTTCGAAGCACCCTAAGTCCGTAGCTAGCCAGAACTCTATTGTCGTTTGTGAGCGGCACTACATCGCAAATTGTCCCAAGAGCAACAAGATCTAGCAGCCACTTCTCCTGTCCAGAATTAATTAGCTTGGTTTTTTTTGCAATTGCTCGGACCAAATAAAAAGCTACCCCTACGCCAGCTAAATCTCGCAGGGTACTATCCTTATCGAGCTTCGGATTGACACAAGCTACAATCCCCTTTGGCGCGCCACCATCTGGTTCATGGTGGTCGGTAATAATCAGGTCGATGTCTACATCTTTCGCTGTTTTAGCCTGAAGGTGGGCTGTGGTACCACAATCTACGGTGATGATTAGATCGTTTTTTTGCTCTTTGAGCTTCTCGATGGCACTTGAGTTGAGACCGTAACCTTCCTCAAACCTATCTGGAATATATAGCGATACCTTTACTCCCATCATATCGAAGGCATCATAAAGCAGCGCCGACGAGCTCAGGCCGTCGATGTCGTAGTCGCCATAGATTACGATTTTTTCTTTTTTATTGATTGCTTTGACGATTCTTGCTACAGCTTTTGACATACCCGAGAGCTCAAAAGGGTCAGTTAGGCCTTTGTCGTAATCTGGCTTCAGAAAAATATCGGCTTGCTTGTTTGTTAGGCCGCGCTTTTTGAGGAGTTGTTTTGTGATATCAGGATCGTCTGATAACTCGATTGCTGATGAGGCGTCCCACACTGTTTTCTGCATAAATATAGTCTAAACTAAATAACCATAAAATACTAAAGTACACTACTATAAATTATTGCATAAAAAAATCTGAGCTAGATCTGGGCTTAAAACCAGCTGGAGCGCTTGCAACATATTGCCTGCGACTGTCTTGTAAAAATCTCTTGGTATCTTCGAGCTTCGATTCTTTGCTAAATATAAAGTCTGTGTAGCGGACTGTTTTGATTATTTTTTGTATTTGTTTCATTTTTTTACCTCACTTTTGTTTTTTATTATTATTTTTGTTAAAACCTATTATCAATAACACTATCACTAATCTACATCATGACCTCTTATTAGATGTCTTTAAAACCATGCCTTGCAGCTCTTTGAACAATATAAAGTTTTGGTTGACTCCATAGACCTTAGTATTAGCTTCTTTATAGGCTTTAAGGTAGCCAATTTTTTCGAGCCGTACCAGCTCTCGACTGACATTACCTGGGTCTTCTCGGGTAATTTTAGCAAGCCCTCGAATATGTACGCGGTAATCTGGATATTTACTAAATAGCGTAATTATCTTTCGTCTGGTCTTGGAAGTGATGAAATACTGTAACATTTGTTTTACCTCTGTTAATACTAGTTTATAACAGCTCGGTAAAAATAACAACACTTTTTGAAGCATAACTTTTGTGCTAAAATTGTTAGCATAACCAAAACATATGAATGGATAGATACTGCCCAGAATGTAACTCGACTATGACGCCAAGCTTGGTGGGCTATTTGTGCGCTAATTGCGGAAGTATGCAACGGTTTTACACCGATACTGGCGTGATGCCTGCTAACCCGTCACCAATGCCCGTGCATATCTCTAACCCCCTCCCTAGCCAACCAAGCGAGGCTAGTGATCGCATATCGCCCGACAATAAGCTTCAGGCCACCCTAAAAAGACTCATGGTACCTGAGTTGCCCCCGCCCCATAGCCACCAACCCAGCTCTAGAGTTGATGGTATATCATACACTAGCGGCACCTTAGGCATTGGTGGTGCTGCCAATAACGAAAGTCCGGCGCTGCTAGCCGATGTAATGCCCGCGCCAATGATCGCCAAAGACAATTCGTCGTCCTGGCTCTTGGTAGGCCTCATTATAATGCTGCTACTGGTAGCTGGCTTTATAGCCTACATGCTCACCGTCGGATCAGTGACTATTTAACAGCTTTTGCTTTTTTGATTTTCCAGTTGTTGTATACCACCAATAGTGGTGAGGCATTAAAGATCGAAGAGTATGTGCCAGATATAATTCCAATTAGCAGCGCCAGAATGAAGTACTTGATGCTCTCACCACCGAACAGATAAAATGCCAGTAGCACAATTATAACCGTAATGGAGGTATTTAGTGAGCGTGCCAAGGTTTCATTAATAGAGATATTGACGATCTCTTCGAAGGGCTTATTGAGGCGACGGAGGTTTTCTCGGATTCTGTCATAAACTACAATCGTATCGTGCACCGAAAAGCCTATAACAGTCAGGATAGCTGTCACGAACAAAGCATCGACCTGAACTCCAAAGAAATGTCCCAGGATAGCAAAAATACCAAGCACGAATAAAGCATCATGTAGCAACGCAATAATTGCTGTGGCTCCGAAGCTCCAAGGGCTCACAGGTGGGGGTGTATTACGGAAAGCAAACGCTATGTACAGCAGTATCGCCAGCGAAGCCATTGCTACGCCCAATATGGCACTTCTGGTGACATCACGGCTAACAGCAGGTCCAACAGAGCTAAAAGATGTTTCGGTAAGCGATTGCTGCGTAAGAAGCGTTCTAATATTTTGCCTAATTTGCTGGGAATCACCAAGCTCTTTATCGAGCCCTTGGTCGCTATAGCGCACCAAAAGCCTATCATTGCCACTGGTCGTTACAGTAATGTCTTTGACCCCTACCTTTGCCACTATATCGTGCAGCTGGGATTGTGTTGTTTGTCCCGAAACTTCGAGTTCCTGCCCGCCTGTAAAATCAATTCCAGGCTTTAACCCCCAAACGAAAAGTGCGATTGTGCCTGGCAACACCAATAGTATTGATATCATAAACCATATTTTGCGTTTTCCGACGATGTTCATTGAATAGTCTCCTCTTTGATGCGATACGAGCTTGGTTTAGAGCCGATTTTGGTGCGGACGACAGCCTGCATAAATGTCTTGGATATCGTAATAGCTGTGAACATACTTACCAGTACACCAATGGCTAGCGTCACAGCGAAGCCCTTGATTACCGGTATGCCAGAGATATATAGAATCAGGCAGGTAATGAGAGTTGAGATATTTGAGTCTCTAATGCTTGTCCAGGCCCTTTTGAAACCAGCATCCATACCCACGGCGACCGAACTGCCGGCACGGATTTCTTCTTTCATACGTTCAAATATTAGGATATTGGCATCGACTGCCATTCCTATACTCAGTATAAAACCAGCGATACCAGCCAGCGTCAATACTATCGGGGATTGGGTAATGCCTGAAAGCTTGAATATATCGATTGTTATGAGGGTGTACATGACCAGTGCCGCAGCAGCAACTAAGCCTGCTAGACGGTAGTAGGCTATCATGAATACCAGTACTGCAACTAGGCCAATTAAGCCAGCGAATAGGCTACGTTGTATTGATTCTTGCCCCAATGTAGCTCCGACTGTTCGCTGCTCTACTAGGCTAATTGGTACTGGCAAAGCTCCGGCATTTAGCAACAAGGAAGTTTCTTTGGCTACCTTGAGATCTTTAAAGCCCGACATCTGGCCCTTGCCGTCAGTAATGGGGCTCGAGACTGTGCCATTAAAAAGCGGCTCGTTATCTAGTATTATTAGCAACCGCCCTCCCTGCCGATTGATATTCTTAGTGAGGTCTGCAAATTTCTGTGTGGCACTGCCTTTCATCTGGAAAGATACTATAGGCTGGCCATTTTGGGTATCAATATCGGCTGTGGCGCTTTCGAGGTCTTCACCATTAACATCGGTGGCGGCTGGAATGCCTTCGGGGCTAACCGACAAAAACTGTAGCTGAGCTGTTTTGCCGATTAGACCGATTGCTTGATCGACATCATTAACTCCAGGCAGCTGAACGTTGACTCGATCGCTACCGGATGTTTGCACCACAACCTCGGATGTACCGGTGGAGTTGACGCGCTTGTTGATGACATTTATAACCCCATCGATGGCCTTGGCTTTGTCTTGGGTCGAGACCTTCGACAAATCCGCCTGGTAAGTGAGGCTGGCTCCGCCTTGAAGGTCAAGGCCAAGACGCAGCTTGAGGCTGGTATCTTTGATGCCAAGTGCAGAGAATATTTTGTCTTCTCTGGGGATTGCCAGCAACACTAGTACTACTAATAGGGTGGCTATCAGATAAAGTTTTGTCGTTAATTTCATTATCTACCATTATTGATTAGATAAGACTGATTGTAAAGCAATTAATCTTGGGCTAGGGTACAATAGATGGTATGTATGCCGAAGTCAGTGTAGTTGGTTACAAGGGGTCTGACAAAAGAACCTTCACCTATCGAGTCGCCGAGGGAGTTGTGGCCCAAGCCGGAAACCTGGTCAGTATTAAGTTTGGCAAAAATCAGACTATCGGTATTGTCAGCAGTATCAGCAGAAGCGCTCCAAGTAGAGACATCAAGCTCAAAAGTATTGATGCCGTTTTGCCAATCGACCCATTGCCAAAGGAGCTGATCGCGCTATGCGAGTGGCTAATAGATTACTACTCTGCCCCACCTGCTAGTGTTTGGCAATTGATGCTGCCCAAAAACCCCACCACCACGCCGCGCAAACTTTTTGATAAGCCCAAGCTGGCTACCAAAAAGTTGGTTGAGCTATCGCCAGCGCAAGCCAAGGTGTATAGAGATATTTTGACCTCAGAGCGCCCGACACTACTAGAGGGTGTGATGGGCTCTGGAAAGACAGAAATTTACTTTCACCTGATAGCCAAAATGCTGGCCGAGGGTAAGTCGGCGATAATGCTGATGCCAGAAATTTTTTTGACCAACCAAATGATCGAAAGGGCTCAAAAGCATTTTGCCGATCAGCTGGTAGTGGCGCATTCCGGACTCAGCCCAGCCCAGCGTCGAGCTGTATGGGTGGAATGCAATAGCAAATCGGCCAATATGCCGATGGTTGTTTTGGGTCCGCGTTCGGCACTATTTATGCCCCTGCACAAACTGGGGCTAATAGTTGTCGATGAGTGCCACGAGCAGAGCTACAAGCAAGATTCTTCGCCGCGCTATCATGCCGAGATGGTGGCCGGCAAACTCGCCAGCCTGACGGGTGCAAAGCTTGTACTGGGAAGTGCAACGCCCTCAGTTACTACACGCTTCCTGGCCGATGCGGGCAAGCTTCAACGGCTGAGTCTCAAGCAGCGGGCCATTACTTCATCACATCCACACATTAAGATTGTTAAAAAAGACAAACAATCTGAGATATTCACACCCCAGCTAGCTGCCGCCATAAACTTGACCTTAGTAAATAAAAAGCTGGTGATGCTCTACCTCAATCGCCGCGGGACGGCACCGATATTTGTTTGTAACGACTGCGGCCAGGGCTTCGAGTGCCCACACTGTGGGGTCAACTTGCACTTTCATGCCGATAGCATGCGCTTGGTTTGCCATGTCTGTGGGTTCAAACAAACTCCCCCTGCAAAATGCCCGAGCTGCGATGGCAGCAACTTGCGCGGGGTTGGCATCGGCACCAAGGCTGTTGCCGAAAAAGCCGCAGAGTTGTTTGCTGGAGCTAGGATTGTGCGGATCGATCGCGATAGTGCTGAGCCGAAAGAATTTAAAAAGATTCTAGATAGCATCAATAATAGTGAGGTCGACATAATAATTGGTACGCAAATTATTGGCCGAGGTTTGGACCTTGAGAATCTTCATTTGGTTGGTATGGTAGACGCCGACTACGATTTGGCTAATATCGACTACAATAGTCTGGAGCGAGCTTTTCAACTTTTGAGCCAGACCGCAGGTAGAGCCGGCCGTCGCAAAGATCGCGGCGAGGTAATTATTCAGACCAAAAACCCCGATAACAAATTCTTTGAGCTCATCACCAATAACGACTACGAAAGCTTCTACCAATCGGAGCTGGCCTTACGAAAAAAATACTCTTACCCACCTTACTCGTATCTGTTAAAATTAGAGTGTGGTTTTGTAAGCTCCGAGCTCGGTCGACAAAAAGCCCAAGCCCTAATCGCGAAGCTTCGAGGCAAACAATCGATAACTATTCTGGGTCCAGTCAGATCGCACCCATCATTGCGAGGCAAGAAGCACATGTGGAGCTTGATAATAAAAAGCCGCAACCGTAAAATACTAGTTGATATAGCTTCACAGCTAGAGCCGTATTGGACTATCAACTTAGACCCCTTTGGAATATCATGATAAAAAAAATCGTCACCATACCCAATAAAATACTTCGCACCAAATCCAAAAGAATTGGCTATGTCGACGACTCTATTCGGAATCTGGCTAACGATATGATTGCCACCACCCTAGACTGGGACCACGACAGTGAGTTTGGTGCTGCCTTGGCGGCCATCCAGGTCGGTGAGCCTCTCAAACTAACCGTTGTCCGCAATGACTTTGACGACCCCAAAAGCAAAGAGTTTACGACTTTAGTGAACCCCGAAATAGTCAAAGTTAGTGCCGAAATGATTAGCGATATCGAGGGTTGCCTCAGTGTGCCAGGTGTTTATGGTCGGGTCAAACGACCGCTAAAGGTAAAAATTAAAGCACAAGACGCCAACGGAGCACCAATTAGACTTAGTATAGAGGGCTTTGCTGCTAGGGTTTTACAACACGAAATAGATCATATGAACGGTGTGATATTCTTAGACCACATCAAGGATTCCTCGCAGCTATTTAGTATCGACAAAAATGGATCCCTAATGCCAGTAGCTCAAGCTAAAAAAGATGATATCAAAAAACACAAATAGCCCAAAACAATCGATTGTTTTTTTTGGCACAGGTCAAACCAGCCTTGAGGCTCTTCAGTGCCTGAGCGAAGTATTCGATATCGAGCTAGTTGTTACCAAACCACCAGCTAGCAACTCGGCTGGTAAACTGTTTAAAAACGCTGTCCAGCTCTGGGCCGAAAATAACTCGATTGGCGCAATTAACCCAAGCTCAAAAACCGATATCAGCATGCTCATTAGTTCGGCTCAGCTTAGTAGTCAAATAGCAGTTGTGCTAGATTTTGGAATGATTATACCGAAAGACGTTATCGAAGCTTTCGAGTATGGCATACTGAATAGCCACTTTAGCTTGCTGCCTAAGTACCGCGGGGCCGACCCGATCAGAACTGCCCTAATTAATGGCGATACCACGAGCGGAGTCACCATCATAAAAATTACGCCCGGCTTAGATGACGGCCCAATTTTGACTTGGTCTGAAGTCGATTGCAAAAACTATAATGCTATCGAGCTGCGCGAAAAACTATCGTCAGTTAATTGTGCTTTGCTGCCAGAAACTATTGAGCTCTACCTGAAGGGGCAGCTCGATATGATAGACCAAGACGAATCGGCCGTTAGTATTACCAAAAAGACTACCAAACAAGATGGTCTAATTGATCCCAAAAAGACAGCCAGCGAGTTGGCAAACGAAGTTCGTGCCTATGCCGGCTGGCCAAAGAGCTACATCGTATCAAAAGACAATACCTACATTGTTTTGAGTGCGCTAGCATCAAAACAGACTGTTGCGCAGGGTGAGCTTAGGGCGGAAGGCGGCAAGCTCTATTTTGGCTGCTCCGATGGAAGCCTACAGATACTATCAATCCAGCCTGCCGGAAAAGCCCCGATGGATGCTATGGGCTTCAGTAATGGCTACTTAAAAAGTTATTAGGACAAAAACGGTATAATTTTTTCGACTACTTCACTAGGAGTTAGGTCGGTCTTTACAATATAGTCGCGCGCGCCAAGGCTTTTGGCTTGGTCAATAGTGGCTTGATCCATAACGTTAGTCAGAACAACCACAGGCAGGTCCGGGGTTATATTGTGTTTTTTGAGTTCCTCGAGCACTTCAATACCGCTGACATTTGGCATCATCAAATCAAGCAATACAACTTGCGGCTGATGCTCATTGATTTTTATTAGGGCCATAGCTCCATCAGTAGCCTCTACCACATCAATCTTAGATTTCGATAGCTTCAGATTATACATATTACGGATAAAATCGTTGTCTTCGACAAGTAAGCAGACTTTTTTCATATCTATACTATACCTATTATGCTTGATAAAAGTCAAATGCTTTTGCTTGTCATTGTCTACTTCGCAATTATCTTTTTTTATTCAGGGTTTAGTGTTGGACGGTAAGTGTGCTAGGTTTTGAGCAAGCCTTCGATCAGTTCGCTGTCGGCCTGGCCAGAATCCAGATGAAAGCTAAGGCTGGGTGAAAACTTCGATTTGATCTTGCCTGCCAGGGCCTTGGATATTTCACCTCGGTTTTTTTGAATAAGCTCAAAAACAGTCTCGGCATCACTACCCCAGACCGAAACATAAATATGGGCAATTTTTAGGTCAGGGCTGATTTTGACGCCATTAACACTGATAGAGCTGCCAGGCATTTGGTACTCGAGCAGTATCGGAGCAAGCTGTTTTTTGACCATTGAGCTAAACTTTTCGAGTCGCAAGTTCATAGCAGCTTATAGCTTTCGGGCGCGTGAGCTGGTGGTATAAAATACTAGCTCGTCGCCGAGTTCTATTGCCTTGTTGGTTGCGACTTCGAGTCCGCACTCTTCGTTCTGCATAGCTTCTTTGGATTCTTGCTTGTCTTTTTGGAGGCTCTTGAGCTTGCCGGTACCAACAACCTTACCAGCTCGGGTTATTTTGAGGTCGGTGTCTGGCGTAACCTTGCCGCTCAAAACTTTGCCCCCACAAATTACCTTGTCTTTAGTGGTTTTAAAGACTCCGAGTATTTTGAGCTTGGCTAGCTCGGTTTCGATAATTTCTGGCTCGAGCATCGAAGATAGCCATTCGCGGGTATCGTCGAGTAGCTCGTAGATAACTTTATAAAGCTGGAACTCTACACCCGAGCGTTTGGCCTGCTGATTGACGGCGGCGTTAATACTAACATTAAAGCCCAAAATAATTGCTTTACCAGCCGTGGCAGCTTGCACATCGCCTTCCGAAATATCACCGATACCAGAAGCCACTATTTTGACTCTGACTTCGTCATTACCAACTTGGTCGAGTGCCGAAATTAGCGACTCGAGTGAGCCCTGTACATCGGCCTTTACGACTATCGGCAATTCTTTAACTGCACCCTCTACTACGGCGTTGGCGATATCCTCGGCCGTAACGCTCTTAATAGACGTTACTGATTTGTAGGTTTTTTTGCGACTTTGGCGATCGACCCAATCCTTGGCCTCTTTTTCGGTGTTGACTTGCTCGAACCAGTTGCCGAATTCTGGAAGCGACTTCAGGCCCGAAACTACTGCCGGCATAGATGGCTCGGCTTGTTTGATTTTGTTGCCCCTAAAATCTTCCATGGTTCGGATTTTGCCATAGCTAACTCCGGCGATAATCCAATCGCCTGGTTTAATAATACCTTCTTGGACGAGCAAAGTAACAATTGGCCCCCTACCGGTATCTAGGTGCGATTCGATCACTACACCCCTGCCAAAGCCATCGACACGAGCGACTGACTCGGCGATATCGGCAACCAGTAGTACAACTTCCAGAAGCTTAGTTATGCCGTCGCCAGTTTTGGCTGAGACCTCGACACAAGGCACATCGCCACCCCAGTCGTCTGGTAAAATACCGACTTCCGAGAGCTCTTGCTTGACTCTATTAACATCGGCTCCTTCTTTGTCGATTTTATTAATCGCCACTACGAGAGCCACACCAGCTTGTTTGGCGTGGTCGATTGCTTCGCGAGTTTGAGGCTTAACGCCGTCGTCGGCTGCCACTACAATAATTGCAATATCGGCTATTTTGGCACCGTGTTCGCGCAGAGCCGAAAAAGCTTCGTGCCCTGGCGTATCTAAAAATGTAATCACTCGATCGTTTTTGGTAACTTGGTAGGCACCAATGTGCTGGGTAATTCCACCGGCTTCACCAGCAGCTACTTCGGCACTGCGAATGGCATCGAGCAGGCTTGTTTTACCATGATCGACGTGACCCATCACTGCTACAACCGGAGGCCTTGGCACTTGCTTGGTTTCGTCAATTTCGTTTGGTCGAAGCTCTTTATCGGCAGCCTTAGGTACAACCTCAAAGCCAAGCTCGGTACCAATAATTTGAGCTGTATCGAAATCGATCTGCTCGTTGATGGTGGCCATAACGCCATTTTTCATTAGTTCACCTACTACTGCAGCTGGGCCTTTGCCCAGAAGTTCGGCAAACTCACCCACGCTAATGACTTCTGCTACCTCTACTTTAATTGTGTCATCGCTCATGGGCGTCTCCTGTTAATTATTTGGGGCAAATGGTTCTTGATACTATTATAGCAACTGTCCGAGCAAACATAGACCCCACGGCTCGAGATATTCTGTTTTTTATCGTATACCGGCTGTCCGTCTTGCAAAACCCAGCGCTGAAGCTGGCTTTTTGGCTGCTTTTTACGACACCCCTTACAACTGCGAATCGGAGTATGTGATTGCGCAGTTACCATTGGGGCTTATTCTTTCTCAGTTTTTTTATCGGCTGTAGCTTTTTTTGCTTCTGTCTCGGTAGACTTGGCGGTTGGCTTTGCTGTCTTAGCTGCTGGCTCTTTACCAGTCTTAAGACTCAACGATAGTTTGTGCTGGTCAGTATCGATAGCAATTACCCTAAACTTTTTAGTTTCACCAACTTTTACTAGAGCGTTAGGATCTGTAATATGGTCGTCCGATAGCTCTGAGATATGCACAAGCGCCTCAATAACAGGAGTAATTTCTACAAATGCTCCAAAAGGTGTAATGCGAGTTACTTTGCCGTCGATGAAATCGCCTAGTTTGTAGGTTGCTATTTCTTTTTGCCAAGGATCGTCGGTTAGCTGTTTCATCGAGAGCGAAAGCTTATCTTGGTCGATTGCGATAATAATTGCTTCGACTTCTTGCCCGACCTTAACATATTTGGAAGGGTTATCGACTCTATCCCAAGCAATCTCAGAAATATGCACCAAGCCTTCGATACCATCGATATTTACAAAAACTCCAAAATCAACAACTCCAGTAACGATTCCTTTGATAGTATCGCCAACCTTAAAAGCGGCAATTTTGCCTTCGGTAAATTCGCGTTGGGCTTCTTTTTCAGAGACAATCAGCTTGCTCTCCTTGCGATCCAAATCTAGGATTCGAATCATTAAAGTTCGGCCTACTAGAGTGTTGAGGCGGTGTAGTATTTCGTCTTTGTCGGCGCCAGTAACGCGAGGGTAATTCTCTGCCGAAAGCTGACTGACAGGTAGGAAACCTCTGACTCCGTCGATTTCAATTAGCATTCCGCCCTTGTTGGCATCGAAAGGTACAATACCAAATACTTCTTTATTTTTGAAGCGAGTTTCGAGCTCGTCCCAGCCTTTTTCTTTGGCAACTCGTTTTAGACTCAACTGAACATAACCCGAGTCGTCTTCGGGGTCGATAACAGAAGCCGATATAACATCGCCTATTTGAAGGTCTTTGGCCGAGTGTTCGACATCGCGACCGCTTACGACACCTGTTCCGTGGGGGCCCAAATCGAGCCAGAGCTCACGGCGGTCCTTAGCAATAATAGTACCCTCAACAACATCCTCGACATTGATAGCAGCAATAGCCTGGTCGCCCAATAAATCGTCCATTGAAATAGTGGATTTTGACATATTAAATTGTTCTCCTTAAAGTTTGTAGCGTTATAACGAAAAGATAGTGAGGCAATGCCTCGCTACTCGTTTAGATAAACTATATCTTATTTGAGCCTCAATGTAAAGCTATTTATTGGCTTCTGACTCGGCGGACGCTAACTAAATAAAGCCCAGCTAAAAGTCCTAGTACAATGACTGCTAGCAAATTGTCTTGCGGGCCGGTACGTGGAGTTGTGCTAGCTATTTGGCCAGGCGACTTGACTACAACGACCGTAGGAGAATCGCCACTGGGTGCGGTTACTGCAGCGGCTGGCTGGGTATCAGCTGGGTTGGCTTGAAGACTGCCATCTTGGACGCTAGGTAATGAGCTCTTGGTGCTATCGGTTGGTTTGGCGGACTCCGAGGCCTTTTGCCTTTGAGAATTGCCATAGCTAGCTGTAGCAGTAACTATTACCACCACCAGCAGGCCGGCAATGATGAGCTTAATTAGGTTTGGTTTGTTCATGATGTTCCCCCTTATCGTTTAGTTTGGTGCAGTTTTATTTATTAGTTTTCGCTTGGTTTTAGGCTATTTTACACCCCAAAATGCTTACAATGCAAATACTTGTTTACACCATCGCCGATAGTAGCGTAAAGTAGGTAATAACAAAGGGGAGGGTGAATGGAAATTATCGCTGCATATCCAGAGCAACGTTTTTTACCAGCAGGCTATTTTGCCTACGACGCAAGCGAAGATATTGTGAATTACGATCCAGGTTTGCTACGGCGAAACTCTGGTAAATTGGCGCTGCTCCATGAAATAAGCCATGCCATGTTGGGGCACTTTCATTATCGCTTCGACTTCGAGCTGTTTGCTATGGAAATGGATGCCTGGAACATGACTAGGTTACTAGCTATCAAACACGACGTGGGCGTTCAGGAGAGCTATATCAATGAATGCATGGATAGCTACGACGTCTGGCTAACCAAACGCGGCACCTGCCCTCGCTGCAATCTGTTTAATTTGCAGTCCAAACCCAACGAGTTTAGGTGCTACCGCTGCCTGACTCGCTGGAAGGTTAGCGAAGATATCCAAAGCACCATTAGGCGCAAAGTGATCAAATAAAAAGCCCCGCGGTTAAGCGGGACTTTTGTTGAGTCTGGACTGCCCAGGTGGACTAGTGGTTATTTTGGATAGTTTTGAGTGTCCCATTGATAATGGTCTCTGTACCATGCTCCGGATTTACCTGTGAGGCTGGTGGGGCTAGGTTTACTCTTATACTCAGCCTCACAATCTCCTAATGTTTTTATTTTAGTACTACCTACTTGTACATACTCGGTTTTACCAGTGACAAACCAATTATTTGAAGTTTGTGAGTACCAAATCTTACACTCTTTCGGAGCAGTGATTCCTACTGGTTTTGCCCAACTTAATAACGTATTTAGAAAGTTTGCTTGCGTACTAAAATCATACGTTTGGGCCGGTTCGTCCGATGCTGGCGAATTGGCCTGGTCAATAGCCTGCTGGTTGGCCTGGTCAATAGCCTGCTGGCTGTTGCCTGTTATAGAAGGAATTATATAGTTACTCTTTGGAGGGATTGGCAGGTCGCTGTCACACATCTTTAGATTTTGCATATCATACTGAAGTGAAGCTACATCAAGTGCCGGTGGGTTTGTAAATGTGTTGTAGTCGGTTATACCAAACTGAAGCCCTGAGCTATTGCTATAATCTATCGCCTGGGTATTTAGGCTCGCAACCACACCATAAGCCCATCTGCCAGATGTTGGGCCAGCGACTTCTGTGCCGTTATTTTTGATCCAGAAGTCAGAGCTAACTCCAAACTTGCCCCATATTACATAGCGAGGATCTGCAAACCAAGCAGCAGAATCGATTGTGAATATCGAGCCACCTTGGCTTCTGGCACAAGCTGTAACATAGAAGTTTCCTGCGTACTTAGTGGAGATTGTACCGATATAATTCTTAGAATTTTTAACGCTCTCCAGGCTCTTTGAGTATGGAGCATCGCCTTCTCTGTTAAATCGAGTCTCGTTAGACTTGGTACCGTTTATTTTTTTGGGTACTTCTTGCTTATTGGCCAGTTTTTGATTGGGACTGTTAAGACAAAGTTTGATCTTATTTAAGGCTATAGCTTGCCCGCCACGAGCAAATATGGCATTGTTTACAAATTCAGTATCTTTTTGGGTTGGGTTTTTGATGTCTTTATTGAAGGGGTTGGTACCATAAAATAGACCAACATATATTTTCTGGTTCTTATTCTCGCCAGATTTGTATTTACCGAAGCCAAGATCAGGAAAGTTAACGTTGAAGGTTTTTTCTGGGAGGTATGAATTGGCACTTTGGTTGTTGTCTAGCCAAGTACCGCCGTATTGCAGCTGGGAAGGTACTTGATTTGAAGAAACAGCGTAATAGCCATCATAAAGTGGGATGTTCTTCTTGGGGTCTTGAGGGTCTTTAGTAAGCCTTCTATACCATACTCTTACTTGCTCAATCCCGCCGTAAGCGTCATTAAGATACAGGCAGGAATTAACTTCTACACTAGCGCCGTTCTTGGCCTGAAGTATAGCCACCGAAAAATCACTTGTAGCATTGACCTTAAAATCAGCCTTACCGTTTGTAGAGGCATTACTAAAACGGACTATTATAAATCCCGCTACAGCTACCAATAATATGACCGGAATTGCATACCACCACTTTAAAGTCAGTTTTTGCTTTTTGTTTTTTTGATTTACGCGGCTTTTAGCCATAATACCCTCCGAAATAATTAATATATATATAGTATTATAAGCATAAGACTTTCGTCAATCATTACCTAAAAAAGATATAAAAAAGCCCCGATTACTCGAGGGCTTTTTTATATCTTTTATATAAGTAATTTGTACTTATTTGGCAGATTTGCCACGACGGCTTGCACGGCCACCCTTAGCACCAGCAAGTCTTGCTAGCTCTGGGTTGGCAGCGAATCCACCACCACGACTTTTTTTACCACCGACGGCGCCGATACGAGTGTAAAACTCTTTACCGTAACGCTTCTTGTTGGTTGATGCGGCTTTGATTCCGCCTTCTCTTGTACCTGGCATATGAAAAAACTCCTTTTTTCAAGGAGTTCAACAAGCTCTATCCGCACTCACCCTCCAAGTAGCTGTTAAACTCTTGGGTTAATTATTAATGTAGTTATGATTATACTGGCTTATGGTTATTTTGTCAATAGCTATATGGTTTGATTATTGTAGGCTAATTTTGGACTAAAATATCATACATTGTTAATTAGTCAGTAGTAATAATTATCCTGAAATTAGCTTCTTTAAATACCACTTTTGGTATCAAAAGTGGAGCAAAAATAACCGACTGTGGCTCGCTCCAATAAGCGCCCCAGTCTAGCAGTCAGTCTGATTTAAGAATAAACTTGACCTGATTGCTAACGCTTCAGGTCTTCAAACAATTCTTAAATGCAGATTAACCTACTAGCCTGTTGCTTTCTTGGCGCTCGATGTCGGTGTAAAGCAGGCAACAGACAACGGAGAACGGAGAACATGTGCAAGCAAAAGTGGTAATTAATAAATTAAAATAGTATTAGCCTTGGTCGCCTAAAGACCACCAAAAAACACCAGAAGTTGATGTCCGGTGTTTTTAGTTTGTGGATTTTATGCTCGCGTCGTTCTACTTTCCCCTAAAAGAGTATCATCGACGCAGAAGGTCTTAACTTCGGTGTTCGGCATGGGAACCGGTGTGGCCCCTTCGCTAAAGACACGAGCATAAAACCCACAAGGGGTTTTATTTGATAAAAATATGTTAAATGGTTGAAACTAAAACTTCTTACTAACTTATAGTTTACTAGCTACAAATTGCCAGCGAATTAAAAGTATAAAAAAAGTCAATCGACTATTAGTACACCTCGGCTGAACACATTGCTGTGCTTACACCTGGTGCCTATCAACGCAGTCGTCTACTGCGAGTCTAAATGGAGAAATCTAATCTTGAAGGAGGCTTCACGCTTATATGCTTTCAGCGTTTATCCCGTCCGAACGTAGCTACTCGGCAATGCCATTGGCATGACAACCGATACACCAGAGGTTCGTTCACTCCGGTCCTCTCGTACTAGGAGCAACTCTTCTCAAATTTCTAAACGCCCACACCAGATAGGGACCGAACTGTCTCACGCATGAGGCCATCACAAATACTGTGACTACCAAAGCCAGTATCGCTGTGCTTTGGTTAGGTGTTTTTAAAAAACACGGCCGTATCCACTATTACGAGTGGCATGGACTATATCTTCACCCTCCTTGCTTTGTATGCAGGTAGGGGCCGACGTATGATCTGCTTGAAATTCAAGCCAATCTCATCTCGGTGGTTTGTTCCGAGAATCAGTCTCTACGGGGATTAAATGTTGTTTCCTTATGAAGTTACTTAATCGCCGAAGCTAAATTAAGTAACTCTATATTGAAAAAGAAAGGGGTGTAGAAGTTTCTATACAAATTTCACTTCTCTATTAGTCAACCGCAGTTAAAATTAATTAAACTACGGTCTAACTAGCTACGAAAACCGCGTTGCTAGTTATTACAGACTATTTCTTTTTCTGACATACAAATAATCTTCCCTCGGTATTGCCCTTGGATCCATTCGGATGATCCATTCGGGTTTCACCGATATAGTCGGATTTTAATACCATTGGTGCGATGTACACCGGTATTTTACTACTTCTCAGTAGTAGAACGCAATGTAATTTACGTTCTGAACCCAGCTCGCGTACCCTTTTAATTGGCGAACAGCCAAACCCTTGGAACATGCTCCTGCTCCAGGATAGGACGAGCCGACATCGAGGTGCCAAACAGCGCCGTCTATGTGGACTATTGGGCGCTATAAGCCTGTTATCCCCGGGGTAACTTTTATCCGTTGCGCTCTCACACTTCCACGTGTTATGAGTGGGTCATTAGCTCCTGCTTTCGCACCTGCTTGACTTGTAAGTCTCGCAGTCAAGCTAGCTTATGGGCTTACCCTATCAGTTCGATTTCTATCCGAACTTAGCTAACCTTTGAACGCCTCCGTTACAATTTAGGAGGCAACCGCCCCAGTTAAACTACCCACCAGACACTGTTCTGCAACCGGATAACGGTTGCAGTAAGAACCAAGCTACATACAGGGTGGTATTTCATATTTCGACTCCACTTCGGCTAGCGCCGGAGTTTCAAAGTCTCCCACCTATGCTACACAGTATATAACCAGATTCAATGCCAAGTTGTAGTAAAGCTCCACGGGGTCTTTCCGTCTTGGTGCGGGTAAACGGCATCTTTACCGCTATTGCAATTTCACCGGGTCCCTCGTTGAGACAGTGCCCAAATCGTTACGCCATTCGTGCGGGTCGGAACTTACCCGACAAGGAATTTCGCTACCTTAGGACCCTTATAGTTAGGGCCGCCATTGACCGGGGCTTCAGTTTGAGGCGTGAACCTCGCTCTTTAACCTTCCGGCATCGGGCAGGCGTCAATCCGTATACTTCCACTCACGTGTTGGCACAGACCTGTGTTTTTGATAAACAGTCGCTTGGGCTCTTTCGCTGCGGCCCCGCCAATTTAATGTGCGAGACACGTCCGAAATCTTAAGCGAATACACTTATATCTTCAACGTTTTTTGTATTTTAAAAAATTATTGTTAAGAATCCGAACAATATCTCCCGCCCTAAATTGGCGGGGCAGACCTTATCCCGAAGTTACGGTCGCTGTATTGCCGAGTTCCTTAACGAGGGTTCTCCCGAGCACCTTGGTCTACTCGACCCGACCACCTGAGTCGGTTTGCGGTACGGTCGGCTACTTCTATTAATCACACAATTTTCTAGTCAGTTTGGCTCACGTGAATCCAAGCTTTGCAGCCCGTTTCATTCGTGTTTCACCTCGGTAAACCGAGACTACGCACTTGGACGGATATAGCCAAAAATCCGCTCACGCTACCATCCTGCGTCTTGTGTGGGAACAAAGCAGCCGGTACAGGAATATCAACCTGTTGTCCATCGCCTACGACTTTCGTCCTCGGCTTAGGCCCGACTAACCCTGGGACGATAAACGTTGCCCAGGAAACCTTGGTCTTACGGTGGGTAGGATTCTCACCTACCTTATAGTTACTCATTCCAGCATTCTCACTTCCCCGCATTCCACCAAACCTCACGGTTTAGCTTCAGTACACGAGGAACGCTCCTCTACCACTCTATAATAAATTATAGAATTCGCATCTTCGGCGCATAGCTTGAGCCCCGTTATATTTTCCGTGCAAGATCACAATTGACCAGTGAGCTGTTACGCACTCTTTAAATGCATGGCTGCTTCTAAGCCAACATCCTGGTTGTTTATGCAATCTCACCCCGTTTCCCACTTAGCTATGACTTGGGGGCCTTAGATGGCGATCTGGGCTGTTTCCCTTTCGAGCGACGATCTTAGCACCGCCGTTCTGACTGCCATAATAATCTCTGTCGGTATTCGGAGTTTGATTGAGCGAAGTACTCCGAGGAGCCTTCTACCCATTCAGTGCTCTACCCCCGACAGGTAGTTTATGACGCTAGCCCTAAAGCTATTTCGAGGAGAACCAGCTATCTCTAGGTTCGATTGGCATTTCACCGCTAACCACAGGTCATCCGGGCGTTTTGCAACACACTACGGTTCGGCCCTCCACCGTCTGTTACGACGGCTTCAGCCTGCCCATGGTTAGGTCACCTAGTTTCGGGTCTAATACATATGACTAAATCGGGCTATTAACCCTCGCTTTCACTACGGCTCCGTGGCGTTTGCACACTTAACCTTGCCATACACATTAACTCGCTGGATCGTTCTACAAAAAGCACGCCGTCAGTCGCCTAGGCGACCTCCGACTCATTGTAAGCATATGATTTCAGGATTCTATTTCACTCCCCTTGCGGGGTTCTTTTCACCTTTCCCTCACGGTACTTGTGCGCTATCGATCATGCAATGTAATTAGCCTTGGAAGGTGGTCCTCCCGGATTCAGACAGGGTTTCACGTGTCCCGTCCTACTTGAGAATATCAACAATGAAGACAAAAGGTTTTATTGTACGCGGTTTTCACGCTCTTTGACGGTCCTTTCCAGGTGCCTTCCAATAACACTCTTGTTTTGTAACTTCATCCATTCGATCTTAACGATGGCTTTCTTGTAGCAGAGAAGTTGGCTGGTGCAAGCACCATTCAACTTCTCTAAATGCCACAAAAAAGAGTCGATACCTCGCAACGCTCTCTACTATTACTAAAGAAAACTCCACATAAATGCGAAGGAGTAGATAAGTTTCGGCTCATCCCGTTTCGCTCGCCGCTACTAAGGGACTCTCATTTGATTTCTTTTCCTCTGGGTACTAAGATGTTTCAGTTCTCCAGGTGCCCTCCACATAACCTATGTATTCAGTTATGGGTAATACGACATTACTCGTACTGGGTTTTCCCATTCGGATATCCACGGATCAAAGCTTGTTTGGCAGCTCCCCGAGGCTTTTCGCAGCCTACTACGTCCTTCATCGGCATTGCACGTCAAGGCATTCATCATATGCCCGTAACTACTTTTTATTTACTTTCAATTACACTGACAACTTGCAAATAGCAAAACTACTTTTACAAATAAGCAAAATTATCAGTAAGATGCTTTATTTCATTTACCCATTTAACATATTTGATTATCAACGAACAAAAAATGGCCGCTCGGTTGCTTTTGGCGGTTGAGGCGACCACATAAGAGTAAGCAAAACCTTGGTCCTAAACTCTAGCGCCTCCGTGGTTTTGTTTGTTCATATGTGATTACCTTTGCTTTAACTTAATTATAGTATCAAGATTTATCTGGTTTGTAAAGGGGGTTTACAGATTATTTATTGCTTAGGCGGGCCGACATTTTCCGAATCAAACTTCTGCTGTATGGCATCGGCTTCTTGTGGTGTTATTTGCACTATGCACTGCAATTTGCCGTCGCCTGAAATAACACGGCCTTTCGAGTCCAATTCAGTATCGCTGTCCTTTATAATTTCTTTACTTACCTGTAGGCATCCCCCAGGACCATTGTAGTTAATACCTTCTCTGCTGTAGGCAAAGCTCCAAATGGAAATGTCCGAGCTCTTAGAATTAAGGAACACCCCTATAGCTATGGCTGAAGTTATAAAGAATATGTTACCCAAAATTGATAACACGATCATGATTTTTACAAATAATTGTTTGGGAGAGTTAGCTTTAGTATTTTTTGCTGGCATATAGGTTCCTATGTATTAATATTGTTAAAATTAATTATAATGCTTATTCTAAAAAAAATCTATATATTCGCCCTGAGTTGCTCGTCGATGTCGCCGGCGCCCATGAACACCACGATGTGGTCTTTATTAAATAGCGGCTGGACTTTTGCGAAGGCATTTGCGAAGGTCGGCTCGTATTGAGCCTTGGGGCTAGTGATGAGCTTGGCTAGCTGACGCGCGGTTTTGCCCTCGCCTTCGTCGCGACCACGCACAGCGTATAAAGGTAGCATATACAGCTGGTCGGCGCTTTCAAACGCATCGACAAAGTCATCGAAAAGTTGGTTTAACCTATCGCGCTGATGTGGCTGAAAAACGCAAACAATTTGTTTGGTTGGGTTGGCCTGCTTGAGAGCTTGCAAGGTAGCCTTGATTTCGGTCGGGTGGTGGGCGTAATCGCTATACACACCCTCAGTTATTTCCTCGAGTCGACGCCAGCTACCACGAAAGCCAGCCAAACTCTTGGCGATAGATTGCTTTTTGATACCCAATACCTCGCCTACCCAATAAGCTGCTTCGGCGTTGCTTTGGTTGTGGTCGCCCGGTACGCCAAGCTTGTGCCTGGCGAGGTCAGCCGGGTTGTACAAAATAACTCGGCGCTCCGATAGCTCGGTGTTGTTGATAGCCTCGCGAGTGTTGCTATCTTGGCCGTTGGCGATGACGGTGCCGCCAACCTTGGTATTACGCAAAAACTGCTGAAAAGCCAACTTGACTCCAGCAAGGTCCTTGTATATATCGAGGTGTTCGCGGTCGATGTTGGTAACCACCGCGATGGTTGGATGGTAGTTATGAAAGTGCCTATTATAATCGTCTGCCTCAAGAACAAAATAGTCGCTTTTGCCCAGGCGAAAATTATTGCCATCTAGTTCGTGCATTTTGGTACCTACTATTACGGTCGGGTCTAGGCCCGCCTCAATCATAATTTTTGCAACCATTGCAGTGGTGGTGCTTTTGCCGTGACTACCAGAGATGGCAATAGTGGTGTAGCGTTCGGTTATTTCACCGATGGCCTGAGCATAAAGCTTGGTTGGTATTTTGCTAAGCTTGGCAGCATCGTACTCTTCGTTACCTTTTTTTATGGCAGCGCTGTGAATTACTAGATTAGCCCCTCGCACGTTTTCGGCATTATGACCGATATGCACAATGATGCCTTTGGATTTCAGCAGGTCCGTAACCTCGGAGCTGGCGGCGTCGGAGCCACTAACCACCTGGCCTTGCGACTGGTAGTACTGCGCCAAAGCCGAGGTGCCGATCCCGCCTACTCCTATTATATGTATGTGCTCAGTTTTGGGATTCATATGGTGTTACCGCTGCTCAATTAAGAGCAGTACTTTGCTATTTTACGTATACTATTATGCTTGTATTTTCTGGAATTGTTTCACCTGCTGGTAGGGTATTTGATACCGTTCCACCAATTTCGGCCGCTATTTGGCTAACCAAATCGCCGGCCTTGCCAGTAACATCTATTACGGTTATTTGTTTGACCGCAGCTTTGTTCTTAGCGGTAGCAGCAGCTGAAACCGAAATGGTGTCTGGGAATTTATCAGCAATTTTCTGAGTTACTCCTTTAACATCGCCGCCGGCATCCACAATGGTTAATTGTGGCAATGTCTTAGGGTCAATAACGATTGGACCAACGTTTATTAGTTTGTTGTCTTTGGTGCGATAAATTATGGCTTTCTTTGACTTGGTATAAATCAAGATCTTATCGCCATTTTCGGCCATTGCAAAAAACGGCTGGTCTTTGAGTTTGTCCTTATCGAGCACAGTTGCAAGCGTTGGGGTTTCGTCTTTTGGCAGGTCGATTATTTTGCTGACATTTGCCACAATAGCATCAACTTCGGCCTGAGCTACTTGGTTGGGGTTCTTTTTGATGCTTTGATACTGCGTAAAAAAGTAGAAGGTAAGTGCAGCTAGGGCTACAGCAATTACCACCAATACTGCAGAGATTATTATATTTAGTTTGCCTGTTTTCTTGATTTCCATTTTCCCTCGCTTCTTATTTAACAAATATTAATATATTCGCGCCAGCTGGTGCGGTTTCGCCACTTGGTAAGCTTCCTACGGTTCCACCCAGCTCGGTTGCTATCTGCTTGGCCAAGTCTCCGTTGTTGCCGGCTACATCCACTACGGTTACACCCTTTACACTGCTTTTGTTTTTGGCTTCGGTGGTGTCGGTAATAGTTATTGCACCATTAAACTTGTTATTGAGTTTTTTGACTGTAGCATCGATATCACCACCAGCATTTACTAGGGCAATAGGTGTGCCGTTCTTTTGGTCGATACTAATGGGGCCGACATTAATGATTTTGTTTTCTTTTTCGCGGTACACGATGGCTTTTTTGGCCTTAGTATAGATGAGTATCACATCGCCGTTTTGGGCGCTAGAAAAGAAGGGTTGGTCTTTAAGCTTGTCTTTATCCAGTACGGTGGCGAGGGTAGGTGATTCGTCGCTAGGCAGGGCTATCAGCTTACCGACCAGCTTAACAATCTTATTTAGCTCGGCCTGAGCTACTTGGTTGGGGTTCTTTTTGATGCCTTGGTACTGTATGAAGAAATAAACAGCCGCAGCTGCCATAGCAACCACTACTATGCCGGCGACTATTAAAAATATCTTACTTTTACTGCCAGACGCTTTGCTGTCTTCCATACTCAACTAATCCCCTCCCTGTTTATTAATGTTAGTTACTAGACTACCCAATTGGCTCGGTTGAGTCAAGCCCCACTCGACTACTTTTGGACTGATGTCCAGCTAAATTTGACATCGCTTGTCTGGTTTGTGCTGGTGCGGATAGTAAAGCCGTTTTTGGTAACATTGGTTATTTTGTACTGGCCGTCTATGAAATCTTGTGGGCTTGCAGTGACCATAGGAATGCTAGCTAGCTCCTTGCTGAAGGTTACATCTATAGAGCTGTCTCCTGCAGGAATAGTGGCTTCGCCGGCGCCATCTTGGTTAACAGTAATATCACCGTTGAATTTGGTGGCGCCATTGAATATAGTGATGCCGTTGATGGTGAGGGTGCCGTTGATGGTGATTGCATTGGCGCTAGCAATACTTTGTAGTACCGACGCCGAGAGACCGGCGGCGGAGGCATCGACCTTGGTGTTGAGCTCCTGGATGCCTTTGATTAGCATATACGCATCTGGCGTCCTGACTGACTTTAGACCAGTTATTGGGTCAGTTTTTACTAGCCAGCTAAGCTCGGTGTTCTCTACTTCCTGTGCCACAACCCCGTATTTCTCGCGGGTGTTGTCACTGATCCAGTCGAAAGCCCTAACTTGCAGGCTGCTCAGCCCTGCGAGAATATTTTGGGAATCCTCGATGTTGGTTTTGAGGCTTTGGTCTGATGAGCAGGTCCAGGCGAAGGTAGCGCCGGGGTTACCGGTGCAAGTGTTGCCGCTATCGGCAATAGAGATTGATTCGGCATTAGAGCCTGTAGCAACTATATTGAATGCTGTATTGGTCCGGCCAGCGGCTGTAGAATTCACCACCGCCGCTACACCGGAGGTTGAAGAATTGGCAGTGATGGTGACTCCGTTAGTAGTGCTGGTACTAGTGGTTATAGATATATTACCAGGAGTAGTGGTACCCGTGCCGGCAGTGATGGTTATCGCGCCACCAGCTCCGCTAGAACCAATACCACTTGAAAGAGTCAAAGCGCCACCTGCAAAGCCAGTGCCACCTGATACGGTAGCGGCACCACCGACAAGGCCATCGCCGCCTTTCAAACTAGCGGCCCCTGCCGTACTAGCACCAGTTGACGCCCCGCCAGTAATCACCACTGCGCCACCGTTGCCAGTTGTGGAACCTGCAGCACCACCTGTCAGATTCAATGCGCCGCCGGTGCCGCTAGTAGTATTGGACCCTTGACCAGCCACGATAGACAGCGCACCCCCAACCGTTGCGGCCGTGGTTGATTGGTCTATGCTAATTGTGTGGGCGCTCTCTTTGAGGAAAGTAACATTACCCGAAACATTACCTGCAAGTACAATACCGCCCGTACCGGCGTTGATGGTGGTGGTGCTTGTGCTGGCAGTGGAGCCCAATACGACTGTCTTGGCACCAGTGCCGCCAGTGCCAAAGTTGATGGACTGAGCACCAGTACCGGTACCGATTCCAATGGTCCCTGTTTGAGCTCCAGTACCACCGATGGTGATTGTGCCTGTTGTCATGCCTGCACCCATCGATATTGAGCCAGCATTCTGAACATTACCAATGGTTATTACATTGGGTGTTCCCGCAACGCCATCACCTATTTTGATAGTCTTAACAGCCGTACCACTTGCAGCCGAGCCGATACTGATTGTCTTGGTGTTGGTACCAGTACCTATGTTGATTCCTCCACTCGATCCGGAATCAATTGAGACTGCGCCGCTGGTGCCGGAAGAAATTGTAAGTGCACTTCCAGCAGACGAGCTAAGAGTGGTAGCGCCATTACCGGTCAATGTAGAGGCAGTAGCACTAATTGTGAAGCGATTTACAAGGTCCGTAGCAAAAGTTATAGTTCCATTAGTAACCGTATACAGATTAATGCCTGAGGTGCCGCCGTAAATATTTGTACCGCTAGTTGTGCCGGTATTACCCACATTTACTGTGACACCGTATGCCAAAGCACCGTCATAACTACCAATATTTATACTTCCGAATGAGCCGCCACTTGGACCTGCAGCTATATCTATCCTTCCGCTCGAGCCTGAATTTATCGTGGTGATGCTTGTGGTGTTGGTTGAACCAATAGTTACGGTCTTTGCACCGGCACCAGTACCAAACTTGAGGGTGCTAGTATTGGCGCCATCTCCTACCGTAATGGCGGCTGCGTTAGTTGAATTACCGATATTTATACCTGTAGCGGTGGTGTTACCTATGGCCAATGTGCCGGCTGATATGACATCTAGGGCTGGGGTAAGTACGCTAGTGGCGGCATAAGCCGTTCTGAAGGCTAGCCCAGAAGAGCCAGCATCGATGGAGTTATTGGCACCTGGAAGCAGACTGGTATTGATGGCAACGCTAGCTAGGTTGGATAAAGCTTGGTTGGCTCCGCCGCCACTTGCCAAACAGTTATTGGATGTCGTACAGACGGTGTATGTGCCGGCAGTGGCTGCTCTGTCGAAATTGTATGTAACTATACCGGTTGGGGTGCCCGAAAAGCCAACTGATGTAGCAAAGGTATCGGTACGCGAGAGAGTTAGTGAGCCTGCAGATGTGATAGCTATGCCACCTGTACCGCCCTGAACGGTAGTACTGCTAGCACCCCCGGTATTGCCGATTGTAACCACAGCTTTGCCAGTTCCGGCGGGCGTACCAGCACCGATGTTGATAGTTTGGGTGTTAGTAGTAGTTGTATTAGCGTTGCCGATATTAATGGTATTTGTAGCCGTTGATTGGCCCAGAGTAAGAGCACCAGTTTGGGCTGTTCCACCGACGGTGATTGTGCCTGTCGATACCGCAGTACCTAGCGAAATAGATGAGGCACTAGTGCCACCGATAGTTAGAGCACCGGAGTAATCAAGACCTGGAGCTGTAACATTATATGTAGAGTTGAAACCAGAAAGGTTTATGCCGGCGATTTCTCCTGACAAATATGACTGGAAAGATATGCCGTTACCCGAAACCAAATCGTTAAACACCGAAGTAATTTTACCCCCACTGGCTGTGATACTTTCGAATGAGCCATTGGCCAATGTTGCACCAGTATTACCTGTGAGGGTCAAATTTCCTCCAGTACCTATAGTGATAGCCCCCGTAGAGCTTAAGGTACCTATAGTTATTTGGCCGGTCGTCATGGCTGTACCCATATTGATTGAGCCGGTCGTCATGTTTATACCAAGGTTCAGAATGCCAGTAACGGCAGGATTGAGAGCCACAGTAGTGCCTGCAGAGATATTTGTACTACTGGCAGAAGAGCCTACCGTCATAGTATTCGTTGTGGTGATGTTTGTGGCGCCTGTGCCGGTGAGGGTCGCGGAGCCTGAACCTACAGTAAAGCGAGTGGAGTTGCTGGTTTCGAAAGCCAGAGCTTGGGCATCGTTAGTACCGAGAGTGGCGGTAGTGCCAAAGCTGTTGCCGCCCTGCGCGAAATAGCTACCAGATGTTTGAAACCCACAGTTTGCGGACGATTCAAAACAAACTGTGCCGCCAGCATCCCTGAAAGTAACCGTGTTGTTGGCTGTCGGATCGGCTATTGCAAATGAGGTGTAAAAAGCGTTGTCGGTGAGGCCCTGGAAAGCGAGCGGTGTTGCACCTAAGATTTGTGAGGTAACGGTGAGCCTGTCGGTAGTGGCATTACCTATTGTAGTATTGCCGTTTAAATTGGCATCACCGGCCACGGTCAATACACCGGTACCAGTGGTGATTGCGTTGTTATTAACTGTGCCAAGTAGTATGGTGCCGCCAGCTGCAGCCTGAAGGCTAATTGCACCCGCGCCTGTTCCACCTGTGAGATTGATATTGCCAGTAGTCATTGAGCTGCCACCTAGTGCAATCGTGCCGGTGGTCATGGCTGCACCCATCTCAATCGAGCCGGCAGTTTGGGTGTTACCGATTGATATTACATTGGCCGCAGTACCCCCGATTGCGATAGTCTTGACGCCAGTGCCGCCAGTGCCGAGGTTGATTGTTTTGGCATCGGTACCACCACCCATAGTGATGGTCCCAGATGTGCCAGAATCTATTGAGACTGCCCCGGTAGTGCCAGAGGCGACAGTAAGGTTGCTTGCTGCAGCGGAGCTTAGGGTGGTTGCTGCGGTTGAAGTCAGGGTGGTGGCGCCGGTGCCGGTGAGGGTCGCGGCGCCTGCGGCTACGGTGAAGCGAACGGCATCATTGGTTCCGAAGTTTAGTGAAGCATTTTGCCTATTGCCTATATAACCTCCTGCCAAGCTGTTTACCTCTATGCTCGCGACGTTTGCAGAAGAGACTCCAAAAATAGTATTGACGGCCGTGCCGAAAACGCTCATATAGACACTACCAATAGCAGCATTGTCGGTATTAGTAACGGAGTGAGCAATGTACGCACCGTTATTTCCAGTGGTTAGTAGTGCAAGGCCAGCATTGCTGGTAACTGTGGTCGCGCCGTTAACTGCAACAGTGGCACCAGCTAGTATAGTAGTGTCATTGCTATTACCAATGGTGATGCTGTCGGCGTCAGAGTTAGTGCCGATGGTGATGGTGTCGCAGGCTGCGGAGTTACAGATGGATGTACTTGTGGCTGTGGTGTTGCCGATAGTAAGTGCACCGGCCGATATGACATCTAGGGCTGGGGTAAGCACACTAGTAGCTGCATAGGCAGTTCTGAATGCTAGCCCGGAAGATCCGGCATCGATGGAGTTATTGGCACCTGGAAGCAGGCTGGTATTGATGGCAACGCTAGCTAGGTTTGAAAGGGCTTGGTTGGCATAAGTTCCACCACTACTCGGCGCGTAGCCACTACACACACTGCCGGTGGTACATACTGTACCTGTTTCGCTAGGGAATGTGATGGCAAAGCTACTTGCACCTGTATTATTGGTTCCAAGTGTGATACTACCAGAAGCAGCTGCGCTGTTTTTGAGCACCAAAGTACCAGACGAATTACCGGTGCTGCCCACCGTAAGTGCGCCACCAGAATTGAGGTTAAGATTTTTGCTAACTATAGAGAGGTCGCTGGTAGCACCAATACTCCAGCTAGAGGAAGCTTGTCCCGAAATATTAACCGCACCAGCGGAGTTGAGGGCTAGTGTACCCGATGTAGTAGTAGACAAAGTAAGATCGCCTGATGCGTTGGTAACACTTAGCCCAGGCGCTCCGGGGCCAGTAATGCTTTTGCCTGAAGCGCTGACAAAATTAAGATCCGAATTAATTGCGGTGACACCGAGATTACTTAGGTTGGTATTGGCGTACGATCCGGAGGGCGCATAACCACTACAAACACTACCGGTGGTACAAATAGTGCCGTCTTCATCTGGGAATAAAATTGCCCTAGCCTGGGTGGTATTGGGTGCACTCAGTGTCAGGCCAAGGCTATTGGTGGCGTTTTTGAATACTACTGAACCGTTGGTAACACTTGCTGTACCAAGAGTGAGGCTAGAGCCTGCCACGGTAGCGGTGCCGGTGAAGTTGGCAGAGCTAGTGATAGTTTGGCCATTGATTAAGCCTGATGTAAGGGTGCCAGATATTGTAGCGTTGTTATTTACAGTAAGTGCGGTACCAGCTGCAGTGAAGGTATTGGCTTGGTCTTTGTAGGCTACATTGCTAAGGGTGCCGCCAGTATTGATGCTGGCACCACCAAGCTGGATAGCACTGGTGGCATTGAGGGTGTCTACTGTGCCAGTGCCGTTTATCTTGAAGCCAGCGGTTTGGGTGACGGCTGTTTGGTTTTGGATGTAGTTGCTGCCTCCGGAGCTAGCGGCGAAGCCACAAGAGGCGGAGTTTTCCAAACAAATCGTACCAGTAGCATCAGGCATGGTTATAACTCTGAGGCCGCCAGTAGATGTGCCAGTAATTTGGAAACGGTTGGTAGCCGGTGTGGCTGACGAGCCAGATAGATAGAGGTCAGAAAAAGGCAAGGTCGATACACCCAAGCTGAGCGATCCGGCAGATGCAGGCTGCAACACCGAGTTGAGTGCTACTGTACCAAGATTGCTTAGAGTGTTGTTGCCGTAGCCACTACAAATACTACCAGTGGTACAAACAGTACCGTTTTCGTCTGGGAATGTAATAGTACGCTGAGCTGTAGCGGCACCGGTGAGTTTGAAGTTTTGGCTAGCAGGGGTGGCCGATGTGCCGTAGATGTACAGATCTCTGAGGGGCAAAGTGTTTGAGCCCAAATCAATTGCGGTACTAGCACCAGGAAGCAGGCTGGTATTGATGGCAACACTAGAAAGAT